>Ga0138256_10000747_pt1 | contig 35003 bp, 29 predicted proteins | sample KNB2016incub_MG_FD_105486 | JGI IMG/M metagenome (GOLD analysis project Ga0138256, IMG submission 105486) | Active sludge microbial communities from wastewater in Klosterneuburg, Austria - KNB2014incub_MG | ecosystem: Engineered > WWTP > Activated sludge > Unclassified | place: Austria... | reverse complement strand
GCCATGCGCCGGTGCCGCTGGCGCGCCTGCGCGAAGTGGTGTCCAAGGGCGGCCGCGCCATGCTGGCGGTGGCGCTGCCCCAGCTCACCGACGATGAGCGTGCGGCCCTGCTGCCGCCGTTCCTGGCCTACTACGCGCAGGCGCTCGCGGTGGACAGCGTGGTGTTCGCGGGCGTGGCCGAGCTGCTTGGCGGCCTCGAGGCGCGCGGCCTGCGCTGGGGCATCGTCACCAACAAACCCGAATACCTGGCGCGCGGCGTGGTGGAAGGCTTCGGCTGGAGCCAGCGCAGCGCCGTGCTGATCGGCGGCGACACGCTGCCCCGGCACAAGCCCGACCCCGACCAGCTGCTGCTGGCCTGCGAACAGCTGGGCCTGGCCCCGTCCGACGTGCTGTACGTGGGCGACGACCTGCGCGACGTGCAGGCCGCGCGCGCCGCCGGCATGGTGTCGGTGGCCGCGCTGTGGGGCTACCGCGAGCCGCACGACGACCCGTCCGCCTGGGGCGCCGACCACGCCTTCGCCAGCGCCCGCGAGCTGCTGTCGGCGCCGGGGCTGCTGCCGCCGTGAGCGCGCCCGACGCCCCCGCCGACGCCATTGCCCACTTCGTGGCCAAGTGGCACCGGCGCGAGCCGGAAATGGCGCTGGCCGAAGTGTTCTGCCCGCCCGACCTGCGCCCGCGCTTCCGCGCCTGGGGCGCGCTGGTGCACGAACTGCGCGAAGCCGCCTTCGAACTCAGCGACGCCCGCGTCACCGCCGTGAAGTGCCAGTGGTGGGCCGAGGAGCTGGCGAACCTGCCGCAGGGCGCGGGGCGCCATCCCATCAGCGCGGGCCTGGCCTTGCCGCACCTGGCCTGGACGCGGCTGGCACGTGCGCTGATCGGACAGTCGCTGGTGGACGAACGCCCCGGCGACGCGCGCGCCGCGCTGGCGCACATGCAGCCGCTCGCGGCCGCCCTGGCGGACATCGAGGCCGGCGTGTTCGGCTTCGACGCGCCGCAGGAGCCGACGCCGCTGGCGGTGCATTTCCTGCTGCAGCGGCTGCCGCAGGGACTGGTGGCGCAGGACCAGGCGCGGCTGCCGCTGAACCTGCTGGCGCGCCACGGCCGCACGGTGGCCCAGGTGGCGGCGGGCGAGGGCGAGGCGCTGGTGCGCGACTGGGCCGCCGAACTGCTGGCCGCGCTGCCGGCATCGAAGGCTCCGGCCCCGCTGTTCCGGCGCCTGCGCACCGGCTTCGACCGCGTGCGCCTGGCGCGCCTGGCCGCGGGCCGCGGCTTCGCGCCGCCGGCCGCGCCGGCCACCGTGTGGCGCGCCTGGCGCATCGCCCGGAACCCCTGAAACGCAACGTTGCGCACGTCCCGGGGCGTCAAACGCCCACTTGACGTAGCCTGCACCCGCCCTCAACTAGTTTGGCAAGCCATTGAACAGGAACGCCGACGTGCCCCCCAGCCCCCTTGAGAACACCGCCCGCGTGCTGCCCGACGTGGCCGTGCAGCCGCACCTGGCCCAGGCCGGCGTGCTCGACTGGGTAGGCATGGGCGAGATCGAAATGCCGGTGCTGATGCAGGCCGACGACGGCCGCACCCTCAGCAGCGGCGCACGGGTGAACGCGTTCGTGAACCTCAAGCGCGGTGACGCGCGCGGCATCCACATGTCCCGCCTCTACCTGCACGTGGACAAGGCGCTGTCGTCCGAGCCGGTCACCCCGGCCAGCGTGCGCCGGCTGCTGAAGGACTTCCTGGAATCCCACGCCGACCTGTCCGACCGCGCCATGGTCCGCATCTCGTTTGAACACCTGGTGCGCCGCCAGGCCCTGGCGAGCGACAACAGCGGCTGGAAAAGCTACCCCGTCACCATCACCGGCGTGATGGACCGCGGCCATTTCGCGCTGGAACTGGGCCTGGAGGCCAAGTACTCGAGCACCTGCCCGTGTTCGGCCGCGCTGGCCCGCCAGCTCATCCAGGAACAGTTCGAGGCCGACTTCGCCGCCGGCAAGCCGGTGGACCGCGACGCCGTGCTGGCGTGGCTTGGCACCGAGCAGGGCATCCGCGCCACGCCGCACAGCCAGCGCTCCGTCGCTTCGGTGAAGCTGCGGCTGGTGCCGTCGTTCCAGAGTTTCCCGATCGTGGACGTGATCGACCGCATCGAGGGCGCGCTCAAGACGCCGGTGCAGACCGCCGTCAAGCGCGTGGACGAACAGGCCTTCGCCCTGCTCAACGGCCAGAACCTGATGTTCTGCGAAGACGCCGCCCGCCGCATCAAGGCCGCGCTGGAGCAGGACGAGCGCATCGGCGATTTCTGGCTGCGCGCCGCGCACCTGGAAAGCCTGCACGCCCACGACGCCGTGGCCGTGGCCACCAAGGGCGTGCCGGGCGGCTACACCTCGCTGCCCGACGGCCTCGCCTCGCGCTGACCCAGCCATGTAGGAGGGCCTTCAGGCCCGATGCTCCTCGGCGAAAAGCGTCGGGCCTGAAGGCCCTCCTACGGGATCAGGGCGTGCGTTCCAGCACCAGCAGCGGGTCAATCCGCACGTCGAACCAGCTCATGCCCCAGTGCAGGTGCGGGCCCGTGGCCCGGCCGGTGGCGCCGACGCGGGCGATCGGCTGGCCCTGTTCAACGCGGTCGCCCACCTTCACGTCAATGCGCGAGAGGTGCAGGAAGTTCGAGCTGATGCCGTGCCCGTGGTCAATCAGCAGCGTGCCGCCGGTGAGGTAGAAATCCGGCGCCACCAGCGTAACCACGCCGGCCGCCGGCGCCAGCACCGGCGTGCCCGAAGGCGCCGCGATGTCCATGCCCGAATGCGGGCTGCCGGGCGAACCGTTGTACACGCGCTGGTTGCCGAAGCGCCCGCTGATCCGGCCCTGCAGCGGCCAGGCGAAGGGCTTGGCGAAATCGGGGCGGTCGTCGTCGCGGTCGCGCGCCTGGACCACCTGTTCCTGTTCGCGGCGGATGCGCTCGGCGATGTCGGGCGGTGGCGCCACGGTCTTGGGCGGCACGCCGTTCACGCGCTCCACGGGCCAGTCGCGCGGCGTCACCGCCACCGTGGCGCTGCGCGTGCGGCCATCGGGCAGGCGCACCTGCACCTGCAGCGGCCCGGTGGCATCGCGCCCCACGCCGAACACCACGCTGCCATAGCCGGTGGTGCGCAGCCGGCGGCCGGCGTAGTCCACTTCGCTGCCGGGCGGCACCTTGCCGATCACCATCGCGCCCTGCGGCACGCTTTCGGGGAAAACGACGCGCAACTCGTCGGCCGGCGCCGGCGCGGCGGCGCCCGCCACGGCCAGCAGCGCCGCCAGCAGCCCGGTCATCGCTTGAAGGCCAGGCGGCGGCCCAGCGGCGCAGCGACCAGCGCGCGGCCGTCCCAGGCCAGCTCGCCGTTCACATAGGTGGCGGCGACGCGCGAGCGGAAGGTGTCGCCCTCGAACGGCGACCAGCCGCACTTGGACAGCACGTCCTCGCGCCGCACCTGGTAGGGCGCTTCGGGGTCCACCAGCACCAGGTCGGCGAAGTAGCCCTCGCGCAGGAAGCCGCGCTCCTGGATGCCGAAGCGCAGCGCCGGCGCGTGGCAGATCTTCTTCACCAGGTGGGGCAGGCTGAAGTGGCCGTCGTGCACTTTCTGGATGGCGCAGCTGAGGAAATCCTGCACCAGCGGCAGGCCCGAAGGCGCCGTGATGTAAGGCTGCTGCTTCTCGGCCAGGGTGTGCGGGGCATGGTCGGTGGCCAGCACGTCCACGCGGTCCTCGGCCACGGCGCGGATGATGGCCGCGCGGTCGCTGGCTTCCTTGATGGCCGGGTTGCACTTGATGAAGTTGCCGCGCACGGCGTAGTCGGCGCGGGCGAAATGCAGGAAATGCACGCAGGTTTCGGCCGTGATCTGCTTGCCTTCCACCGGGCCGGGTTCGAACAGCATCAGCTCCTCGGCGGTGCTGATGTGCAGCACGTGCAGGGCGGTGCCGTGGCGGCGGGCCAGTTCGATCGCCAGCCGCGTGGACTTGATGCAGGCCTCGCGCGAGCGGATGTCGCCGTGCAGGTCCACCGGGATGTCGTCGCCGTACTTGGCGCGGGCCTTGGCCATCTCGGCGTCGATCATCGGCGTGTCTTCGCAGTGCGTGATGATCGGCACCCGGCACTCGCGGAACATCGCGTCCAGGATGGCCGGGTCGTCCACCAGCATGTTGCCGGTGGACGCGCCCATGAAGATCTTCAGGCCCGGCGTGGTGGCCGGGTCGATGCGCTTGACGTTCTCGAGGTTGTCGTTGCTGGCGCCGAAGTAGAAGCCGAAGTTCGCGCGCGAGCGGCCCGCGGCGCGGCGGTACTTGTCCTCCAGCGCGTCGTTGTCGAGCGTGGGCGGTCGGGTGTTGGGCATCTCCAGGTAGCTGGTGACGCCGCCGGCCACGGCCGCGGAGGATTCGGTGGCCAGGTCGCCCTTGTGCTCCAGGCCGGGCTCGCGGAAGTGCACCTGGGCGTCGATGACGCCGGGCAGCAGCCACTGGCCGTTGGCGTCGCGGACGATGTCGCCGGGGCGGGCGTCGAGGTCGGCGCCGATCAGTTCGATGCGGTCGCCGCGGATGCGCACGTCGCCGTCGAACTCGCGGCCTTCGTTGACCATGCGGGCGTTCTTGATCAGCAGCTGGTTCATGGGGATGGCTTCCGTTCAGGCCAGGTTTCGGGAACAAGGTCCACGCCGCCCGGGTTCATGGGGTGGCAGCGGCCAATGCGTTTGGCGCCCAGCCAGCCGCCGCGGACCACGCCGAAGCGCTCCACCGCCTGCATCGTGTACTCCGAGCAGCTGGGGTAGAAGCGGCAGCGCTGGCCCAGCAGGGGGCTGATGGCCAGCTTGTAGCCGCGGAGCAGCAGGATGACGGGCTTTTTCACTGATTGCGCCGGGGCTGCTGCCGGCATAAGGTTGCCGCTGGAGAAGGTACTAGGCTATAACACGCCGCCTTCGAGCCTCAAGGAAAGAGAGGAATTGCCCTAGTGGCCGCAAAGAAACCCGCAAAGAAGGCCGTCAAGCCGGCCTCCAAGAAGCCCGTCAAGGCCAGCAAGCCGGCTAGCAAGCCGGCTGCCAAGGCCAAGCCGGCCGCCAAACCCGCGAAGAAGGCCGCCAAGCCCTCCAAGCCTGCCAAGAAGGTCGCCAAGCCCATCGCCAAGGCAAAACCTGCGCCCAAGCCGGCCAAGAAGGCCGCAAAGCCCGCAGCCAAGCCGGTCAAGAAGCCCGTCGCCAAGGTGGCTGCCAAGCCCGCGGCGAAGAAGCCCGTGGCCAAGGTCGTCGCCAAGCCGGCGGGCAAGCCCGCGGCCAAACCCGCTGCGAAGCCCGTCGCCAAGCCGGCAGCCAAGCCTGCGCCGGTGGCCAAGGTGGCCGCCAAGGCCGCGCCGGCGCCGGTGGCCAAGGGCAAGCCTGCCCCGTCCGCCAAGCCGGCTCCGTCCGCCAAGGCCGCCCCGGCCGCTGCCAAGCCCGCTCCGGCGCCTGCGCCCCGGCGCGAGCCCGGCGTGCGCGCGGGCTACGTCAAGCCCACCGCGCCGCGCCCCGAGCGCATCAAGCCGGCCCCCGCGCGCGAGCGCGTCGTCCTTCCGGCGGGCTACAAGCCCGGTGCGAAGGAGGAGTACATGGGCCCGATGCAGCTCGAGTACTTCCGCCAGCGCCTGCTGGGCTGGAAGTCCGAACTGGTGGAAGAGTCCAAGCAGACCATCGAGAACCTCAAGGAAGAGGTGCGCGACGTTGGCGACGAAGCCGAGCGCGCCAGCCGTGAATCGGAGAACTCGCTCGAACTGCGCACCCGCGACCGCTACCGCAAGCTGATCAGCAAGATCGACAGCACGCTCAAGCGCATCGAGGACGGCAGCTACGGTTACTGCGTGGACACCGGCGAGGAAATCGGCCTGGACCGACTGGAAGCCCGGCTTACCGCCGAGCGCACCATCGACGCCCAGGAGCGCTGGGAGCACCGCCAGAAGCAGATGGGCGAATAACCCACCCGCGCATCGCTATCGACAAGGCCCCGCGTTTGCGGGGCTTTGTTTTTTGGCCACGGATTTACGCGGATGAACGCGGATAGAGCAGCGGCGGATGGTTTCTTCGCCAGCGGCTACGGTTCACCGAAAGCCAGCCCGCCGTCGCCGTATCGGCTTTTATCCGCGTTCATCGGCGTAAATCCGTGGCCAATTCCTATTTGCCGAAATCGTAGAACGTCCAGTCCGAGGGAAGGCCAGCGGCCAGGGAATCGCCGCGCAGGCGCGCGCGCACCACGGCCACCGGCATCGGTCCGCCCTTGAGGATGGCGTCGTGGAATTCGCGCTCGCTCATCGTTCCATCCACCACCATTTCGCGGTGCAGGGCCTGGAACTGCAGCCCGCCGATCATGTAGGCGATCTGGTACAGCGGGCCGTAGTCGCCGGCGAAGCTGCGGCGCACTTCGGCGCGGGCGTTCTCGCGCTCGTGGCCCACGCGATCCACCAGCAGGTCCACGGCCTGGTCGGGCGTCATCCTGCCCAGGTGGAAATTGAGCGAGAACAGGATGCGGGCGGCACGGTGGCTGCGCCAGAACAGCATGCCAATCTTGTCCTCGGGCGTGGCCGCGAAGCCGCGCTCGTACAGGCGGAACTCCCAGTACAGCGCCCAGCCCTCGCCCCAGAACGGCGTGTCGAACAGCTCACGCTGCGGCTGGTGGCGGGCGTTGTAGAAGTACTGCAGGTGGTGGCCGGGGATCAGTTCGTGGTGCACCACGGCGCGGGAGAAATGGCGGTTGTTGCCGCGCAGCGCCATCAGCTTCTTGCCGTGCGGCATGGTGTCGGTGGGGTAGGCCACCCACACGTCCTGGCCGCCCAGGAAGAACGGCGCCTGCAGCTGGTACTCGGGCGTGAGCATGGTCATGCGCCAGTCGCGCTTGGCCAGCTCGGGCACGGTCACCAGGTCGTTGTCTTCCAGGTAGGCGATGGCTTCATCCGCCAGTTCGACCACCAGCCTGGGCTGCTCGCCCGGCGCCGGGTGGCGCGACTTGACGATCTCCAGCGCCTGGCGCCAGTCGGACTGGCCCATTTCCCGCGCGGCTCTTTCCATTTCGCGCTGGCACCAGGCCAGCTCGCGTTCGGCCAGTTCGATCAGCTGCTCGGGCGAGTAGGCAATCAGCTCGTGGCGCAGGTCGGCCACCAGGGCGTCCCGGCCTATCGGGTCGCCGATGATGGTTTCCGGGTCGTTGGCGCCGGCCAGCGTGTCGCGCAGCAGCTTGGCGTGCGCCTCCATCTGCTTGTCCAGCGCCTCGTAGGGCTGCCGGGCCCACCAGCTGAACTGTGGGTCGTAGCCGGCGTGGAAGCCGTACCATTCCTTGAGGTCGCTGCGCACGCCGTCGAGCAGCCGCGCCGCGCGATTGGCGACGATCGGCGTCGTGCCCAGCGCCTTCGGGTCTTTCTCCAGGCGAGCCTGCAGCGCGGCCAGTTCACGGCGGCTGCGGTCGAGGGTTTCGGCGCTGGCGCGGGCATCGGGGTAGTCCAGCGCGCGACGCGCTTCGGCCAGGGCGATCAGTGCGTCCACGCCCGGCAGCAGCGGGGCGGCCTGCTGGTAGCGCAGGCGCTGGAAATCGAGCTGGTCCAGGCGATAGGCCAGGTCGCGCTGCAGCAGCGCGTGGTCCACCTGGTCTTCCAGCGCCAGCGTGGCGACGTCCACTTCGGCCAGGCGCGCCTGCCAGCCGGTGTACAGGCGGCGCAGGGCGGCTTCGCGGCCGACGCCGGCGGTGATGTCGTAAACGCGCTCGAGCGCGGCCAGGTCGGTGCGGAAGCGCGCCACCACCGGGGCCATGCGCTGCGCGCTGGCCGGCATGTCTTCCAGCGCCGGCACCAGCGACGCCGTCTGCGCCGGGAGGGACGCAGGCAGCGCAAGCGCGGCGCCCAGGGCGATCGCCAGCAGTCGGCGCGTGGTCGGCATGGTGTTACTCCTGGGCCGGGGCGTGCCGGCGGGCGGTGTCCTGGATGAACTGCAGCAGCGCCGCGAGGCCCTGGCTGCGCGTCGGCGAAAGGTGCTTGGAAAGCCCGATGCCGCTGATGTAGTCGGCGGGCGTGGCGAGGATCTCGGCGGCACTTCGGCCCGAATACACGCGCAGCGCCAGGTAGATCAGGCCCGAGACGATGGTGGAATCGGAGATGGCGTGGAACTCGAGCGCATCGGCATTGCCCTCGGCCACGATCCACACCATGGACTGGCAGCCGTGCAGGCGGTGTTCTTCGGTCTTCCATGCCTCGGGGAAGGGCGGCAGCTTGCGGCCCAGGTCAATCAGGTACTGGTAGCGCTCGGACCAGTCGCCGAAGAAGCTGAACTCCTCGGCGATGGCCGCCTGTGCCTCGGCCGGCGAGGCCTCGGTGGGCCGCATCAGCCGCGCCTCCAGCGCACGCCCTGGGCGGTGTCTTCCAGCAGCACGCCTTCTTCTGCCAGCTGGCGACGGATGGCGTCGGCGCGGATGAAGTCGCGCGCGCGCTTGGCGGCATCGCGCTCGTTCACCAGCGCCTGGATGCGCGCGTCGTCGCCGTCCACGGCGCCGCGGCTGAACCAGGCCGCCGGATCCTGCTGCAGCAGGCCCAGCAGGCGGCCGCCGCCCAGCAGTTCGGCCTTGAGGCTGGCGCGCGCAATCGGGCTGCTGGCCTTGCGGGCCTCGCCGGCGATGCGCGCCAGTTCGGCCAGCGCCGCCGGCGTGTTGAGGTCGTCGCACAGGGCCGATTCCACCTCGAACGGCACCTGCGCATCGGAAACGGGAACGTCGGCCAGGTCGCGGAGCGTGCCGTAGAGCCGGTCGAGCGTGCGCACGCACTGCTCGATCAGGCCTTCGGACCAGTCCAGCGGCTGGCGGTAGTGGGCCGACAGCAGGGCGTAGCGCAGCGCTTCGGGCGGATGCTGGTCCAGCAGGTCGTGCACCAGGCTGACGTTGCCGACCGATTTGGACATCTTGGCGCCGCCCAGGTTGAGCATGCCGTTGTGCAGCCAGAACCGCGCGAACACCTGGCCGCCGTGGGCGCAGGTGCTTTGCGCCACCTCGTTCTCGTGGTGCGGGAACTGCAGGTCCACGCCGCCGCCGTGGATGTCGATGGTGTCGCCCAGGTGCGCCTCGGCCATGGCCGAGCACTCGATGTGCCAGCCCGGGCGGCCGACGCCCCAGGGCGAGTCCCAGCCGGGCAGGTCGGGCGGGGAGGGTTTCCACAGCACGAAGTCGCCGGGGTCGCGCTTGTAGGGCGCCACTTCCACGCGGGCGCCGGCCAGCATCTCTTCGGGATCGCGGCGCGAGAGCTTGCCGTAGTCGGGGAAGCTGGCCACCGAGAACAGCACGTGGCCCTCGGCAGCGTAGGCATGGCCGCTGTCTATCAGCCGCTCGATCATGGCGATGATGTGCGGGATGTGGGCGGTGGCGTAGGGCACCACGTCGGGCGGGGCCACGCCCAGCCGCGCCATGTCGTCGTGGTAGGCGGCGGCGTACTTGTCGGTGATCACGCTGATCGGCACGCCCAGCTCGCGCGCGGCGTGGTTGATCTTGTCGTCCACGTCGGTGATGTTGCGGGCGTAGACCAGGCGCGGATAGTGCCGGCGCAGCAGGTTGGCCAGCACGCCGAACACCACGGGTGGCCGGGCGTTGCCGATGTGGACGAAGTTGTAGACCGTGGGCCCGCAGACGTACATGGTGACGCGCTGGGGGTCTTGCGGCTCGAAGGTTTCGAGCAGCCGGGTCCGGTTGTTGTAAAGGCGAAGGTCCATGGCGGAAGGGCGAGGCCAAAGCCCGAGTCTAGCAAGCCCGGCCGTCGCGCTTAACGAAAATCTTAGGCTTGGGTTCAGCCGCCGGGTGTTTGAATCCCGGCGTCGGCTCAGGCGCATTCCCCGGGTCCCGCGGCGGGGTCCCGCCCGGTGCCGCCGCCGTGCCAGCCCCCTACGGAGTCTCGCGATGACCGCTTCCCCCCGCTTGCTGCCCCTCCTGTTGGTCGCCCTGTCGGGTCCGGCCCTGGCCCAGTACGCCGGGGACGACTACGCGGACGAAACCTACGAAGTGGCGCCGATGCCGGAGAACGTCAGCTTCGGCTACGCCCAGGTGCTGCGCGCCGACGAGGTGGTGGAAACCCAGCGCACCCGGACCACCGAGGAACGCTGCGACGATGTCCAGTACCGCCAGTCCGGCCAGACCACCGGCGGTACCGTCATCGGGGCCATCGTGGGCGCCGCGCTGGGCAACCAGGTCGGTGACGGCGACGGCCGCAAGGCGGCCACCGTGGCCGGCGCCGTGGCCGGCGGCGTCATCGGCAACAATATCGCCCGCAACCGGGTCGAGGCCGAGTCCCGGGGCTGCCGCCTGGTCGAAGTGGAGCGCGAGGCACCGGTGATCGTCGGCTACGACGTGGAATACATGTACAAGGGCGAGAAATACGTCTCGCGCCTGCCCTACGACCCGGGCAACCGCCTGCGCATCCGGGTCTCGGTAATGCCCGACGACACCGCCACCGCCGCCCGCTGAGTTGCGGCCCGGCACCCCCGCCGGCATACTTGACCCCGAAATGATGACCTTCGCCGCCAACGCCGACATCCTGACCTCTGCCTACATGGCGGCGGGAATGACGTCTCGTGCGCGCCGACCGGAAGCCGCCACGCCAGCTGGGTAACCCGGACGTCATCGCTTGCACACCGGAAAAGCCCAGCCTAGCGCTGGGCTTTTTTGTTTTCCGCCACCGCCCTCGATCAGGACCCACGGAATGAAGCATTTCCTCAACACCCAGGACTGGACCCGCCCCGAACTGGACGAACTGCTGGTGCAGGCCGCGCGGTTCAAGCGCTCCAGGCTGGGCGACCAGCTCAAGGGCAAGGCGATTGCCCTGGTGTTCTTCAATCCCTCCCTGCGCACGCGCACCAGCTTCGAACTCGGCGCCTTCCAGCTCGGCGGCCATGCGGTGGTGCTGCAGCCCGGCAAGGACGCCTGGCCCATCGAGTTCAACCTGGGCACGGTGATGGACGGCGAGGCCGAAGAACACATCGCCGAAGTGGCCAGGGTGCTGTCGCGCTATGCCGACCTGATCGCGGTGCGGGCCTTCCCGAAGTTCCAGGACTGGTCGGTGGACCGCCAGGACACGGTGCTGCGCAGCTTCGCGAAGTATTCCACGGTGCCGGTGATCAACCTCGAGACCATCACCCACCCCTGCCAGGAGCTGGCCCACGCCATGGCCCTGCAGGAACACTTCAAGACCCCGGACCTGCGCGGCAAGAAGTTCGTGCTCACCTGGACCTACCACCCCAAGCCGCTCAACACCGCCGTGGCCAACTCCGCGCTCACCATCGCCACGCGCATGGGCATGGACGTGACCCTGCTGTGCCCGACGCCCGAGTACGTGCTGGACGAGCGCTACATGGGCTGGGCCGCCGACAACGTCGCCGAGAGCGGCGGTTCGCTGCGCATCAGCCACGACCCCACCGACGCCTACACCGGCGCCGACGTGGTGTACGCCAAGAGCTGGGGCGCGCTGCCTTACTTCGGCCGCTGGGACCAGGAAAAGCCCATCCGCGACGCGCACCGCCACTTCATGGTGGACGAAGCCAAGATGGCGCTCACCAACCGCGGCGTCTTCAGCCACTGCCTGCCGCTGCGCCGCAACGTCAAGGCCACGGACGGGGTGATGGATGCGCCGTACTGCATCGCCATCGAAGAGGCCGAGAATAGACTGCATGTCCAGAAGGCGGTCATGGCGGCGCTTGCAAATCAATAAGCAGGAAATAGTGAAGAGGAAATAGAAATTAGAGAGAGCCAAGGCTGCCTCGCGTCTTTCGATTTCACTATTTCCTACTTCCTACTTCCTTCATTACTACTACCTCCTTTTTTTCCATCGACTCCGGATCCCCGCCATGACCTCCCCCAAGCACATCGTCCTCGCCTTCTCCGGCGGCCTCGACACCAGCTTCTGCATTCCCTGGCTGCAGGAGCGCGGCTGGGCCGTGCATACCGTGTTTGCCGATACCGGCGGCGTGGACGCCGAGGAGCGCGCTTACATCGAGGCTCGCGCGGCCGAACTGGGCGCGGCCAGCCACGTCACCGTGGACGGCGGCCCGGCGATCTGGGACGGCTTCGTGAAGCCCTTCGTGATGGCGGGCGAGGGCTACCAGGGCCAGTACCCGCTGCTGGTGTCGGACCGCTACCTGATCGTGGATGCGGCGCTCAAGCGCGCCGCGGAGATCGGCACCCGCGCCATCGGCCACGGCTGCACCGGCATGGGCAATGACCAGGTGCGCTTCGACCTGGCGGTGAAGTCGGCCGGCGACTACGAGATCGTGGCGCCGATCCGCGAGATCCAGAAGGAACACACCCAGACCCGCGCCTACGAGCAGGCCTACCTGGAAGAGCGCGGCTTCGAGGTGCGCGCCAAGCAGAAGGCTTACACCATCAACGAGAACCTGCTGGGCCTGACCATGTCCGGCGGCGAGATTGACCGCTGGGAAGCCCCGGGCGAGGGCGCCCGCGGCTGGTGCGCGCCGCGCGCCGAGTGGCCGGCCGCGCCGCTGCGCGTCACCCTGCGCTTCGAACACGGCGAAGCGGTGGCGCTGGACGGCGTGGCCATGCCCGGTGCGGCGCTGCTGGCCAGGCTCAACGGCCTGTTCGCGAAGTACGGCGTGGGCCGCGGCATGTACACCGGCGACACCACCATCGGCCTCAAGGGCCGCATCATCTTCGAAGCCCCGGGCCTGGCCGCGCTGCTCACCGCGCACCGCGCGCTGGAAGAGGCGGTGCTCACCAAGCACCAGAACCGCTTCAAGCCCGAGGTGGCGCGCAAGTGGGTGGAGCTGGTGTACGAGGGTTTCTACAACGATCCGCTCAAGGCCGACCTCGAGGCCTTCCTGCGCTCGAGCCAGGCCTGCGTGAACGGCGAAGTGGTGATCGAGACCCAGGGCGCCCGCGTGGACGCCGTGGCCGTACGCTCGCCGCACCTGCTCAACGCCAAGGGCGCGACCTACGCCCAGTCGGCCGACTGGGGCGTGGCCGAAGCCGAGGGCTTCATCCGCCTGTTCGGCATGAGCAGCACGCTGTGGGCCGAAGTGAACCGCAAGGACTGACATGAGCGATCTGCTGCCCGAGGTCCTGGGCCACCTGGAGAAACTGGTGTCGTTCGACACCCGCAACCCGCCGCGCGAGATCGGCACCGGCGGCATCTTCGACTACCTGCGCTCGCAGCTGGCCGGCTTCGAGGTCACCGTCACCGACCATGGCGCCGGCGCCGTGTCCATGCTGGCCGTGCGCGGCGCGCCGAAGCGGGTGTTCAACGTGCACCTGGACACGGTGCCTTCGTCGCCGGCCTGGACGGCGGACCCGCACGTGCTGCGGGTCACGGCCGACCGCGCCATCGCGCTGGGCGCCTGCGACATCAAGGGCGCCGCGGCGGGCCTGGTGGCGGCCGCGCGCGCGACCGCGGGCGACGCCGCCTTCTTGTTCACCACCGATGAAGAGGCCAACGATGCGCGCTGCATCGCGGCCTTCCTGGCCGGGAAACACGGCTTCGGGGAAGCCATCGTGGCCGAGCCGACGATGGGCGAAGCGGTGCTGGCGCACCGCGGCATCAGCTCGGTGCTGGTGAAGTTCCGCGGCCACGCCGGCCACGCCTCGGGCCAGCAGGCGCGCGACCAGAGCGCGCTGCATGCGGCCATCCGCTGGGGCGGGCGGGCCATGGACTTCGTGCAGGCGCAGGACCATCTGCGCTTCGGTGGCCTCACCGGCCTGCGCTTCAACATCGGGCGGGTGGAGGGCGGCATCAAGGCCAACATGATCGCGCCCAGCGCCGAGCTGCGCTTTGGCTTCCGGCCGCTGCCCTCGCAGTCGCCGGCGGCGCTGCACGAACAGCTGCGCGGCTTCGCGCCGGCCGGCATGCTCGAATCCTACGAAGAAACCTTCAGCGGCCCCTCGCTGCCGTCGGGCGACGTGGCGCGCGCCGAGGAGCGCCGCCTGGCCGCCCGCGACCTGGCGGACGAGCTGGGCCTGCCGATCGGCAATGCGGTGGACTTCTGGACCGAAGCCTCGCTGTTCTCGCAGGCCGGGCTCACCGCGTTCGTCTTCGGCCCGGGCGACATCGCCCAGGCCCACACCGCCGACGAGTGGGTCGCGCTGGACCAGCTCGCCACCGTTGCCGCCCACTACCAACGACTCCTGGGTTGAAGCCACCGCCATGACCGAGATGCGCACCACCATCGTCCGCCTGCTGTCCAACATGGGCAGCGCGAAGGAAATCCAGCAGTACCTCAAGCGCTTCAGCCAGCTCGACGCGGCGCGCTTCGCCGTGGTGAAGGTGGGCGGCGCGATCCTGCGCGACGACCTCGACGCCCTGGTGTCGTCGCTGTCGTTCCTGCAGCAGGTGGGCCTGACGCCGATCGTGATCCACGGCGCGGGCCCGCAGCTCGACGAGCGCATGAAGGCGGCGAAGATCGAGAAGAAGACCGTGGACGGCCTGCGCGTCACCGACACCGCCGCCCTGGCCATCGTGCGCCAGGTGTCGCAGCAGGAGAACCTGCGCCTGGTCGAGGCGCTGCAGGCGCAGGGCGTGCGCGCCACGTCCATCGCCTCGGGCGTGTTCGAGTGCGATTACCTGTCCAAGCGCAAGTACGGGCTGGTGGGCAAGGTGGACGCGGTGCACGTGGCCAGCATCCAGGCCGCCATCAAGGTGGGCTCCATCCCCGTGATCGCGTCGCTGGGCGAAACCGCCGGCGGCCAGATCCTCAACGTCAACGCCGACTGGGCCGCGAACGAACTGGTCAAGACGCTGCAGCCCTACAAGATCATCTTCCTCACCGGCACGGGCGGCCTGCTGGACGGCGACGGCGCGGTGATCGACTCGATCAACCTGAGCACCGAGTACGCCGAGCTGCTGCGCCAGCCCTGGCTGCATTCGGGCATGAAGGTGAAGATCGAACAGATCCACGACCTGCTGATGGACCTGCCTCCCTCCAGTTCGGTGTCCATTACCCGGCCCGACCAGCTGGCCAAGGAGCTGTTCACCCACCGCGGCTCCGGCACGCTGGTGCGGCGGGGCGAGAAGGTGCTCACCGTGACGTCGTGGAAGAAGCTCGACCTCAAGCGGCTCAAATCGCTGGTGGAGTCGGGCTTCGGCCGCAAGCTGGCCCCGGATTATTTTGAAAGGACGAAGCTGTACAAGGCCTACGTCAGCGAGCACTACCGCGCCGCACTCATCATCACGCTCGAGGACGGCATTCCCCACCTGGACAAGTTCGCCGTCAGCGACGACGCACAGGGCGAAGGCCTGGGCCGGGCCGCGTGGCAGGTGATGCGCGCCGAGACGCACCAGCTGTTCTGGCGCGCCCGCGCCGGCAACCCGGTGAACGATTTCTACTTCGACGAAGCCGACGGCTGCCTCAAGGGCGAGAAGTGGAATGTGTTCTGGTACGGCCTGGAAGGCTGGGAGCAGATCCGCTACGCCGTGGACCACTGCCTGGCCCGTCCCGCGACGCTCAAGGGCTGACCATGACCCCCTGGACCGCGCAGCCCACGCTCAGCGGCGAACACGTCACGCTGCGGCCCCTGCAGGCCGGCGACGCCGATGCCCTGGTGCGCGCCGCCGCCGACGGCGAGCTGTGGAAGCTCTGGTACACGTCGGTGCCTGGCCCCAACACCGTGGCCGACTACATCGCCCGCGCGCTGGCCGACCGCGCCGCGGGCACGGCGATGCCGTTCGTGGTCCTGGACGCGTCGGGCCAGGTGGTGGGCAGCACGCGCTACTTCCGCATGGAGCCCGACGTGCCGCGCCTGGAGATCGGCTTCACCTGGTATGCGCGGCGCGCCCAGCGCACGCCGCTCAACACGCAGGCCAAGCGGCTGCTGCTGGCGCACGCGTTTGAGGTGATGGGCTGCGCCGCGGTGGAGTTCCGCACGCACCGCTTCAACCACGCCTCGCGGGCCGCGATCGAGCGGCTGGGCGCGCACTACGACGGCACCCTGCGCGCCCAGATGCGCATGCCCGACGGGCACCTGCGCGACACCCGCGTGTATTCCATCCTCGACAGTGAGTGGCCGACCGTGCGAACCCACCTGGACTTCACCCTGGCGCGCGGGGCGCGGCCGTGAGCGCGCCGCTGCGCATTGGCCTGGTCGGCGCCCGCGGCTACGTGGGCACCGAACTCATCCGGCTGGTGGCCGCCCATCCTCGCTTCGAACTGGGCTTCGTGTCCTCGCGCGAGCGCGTGGGGCAGCGGCTGGCCGACCACGAGCCTGCGGTGGACGGCGAACTGCGCTACGTCAACCTCGATGCCGCCCAGGCGGCCGGGCAGGGCGCTGATGCGCTGGTGCTGGCCCTGCCCAACGGCATGGCCGCGCCCTTCGTGGCCGAAGTGGACGCGCAGTCGCCGGGCACGGTGGTGGTGGATCTTTCGGCCGACTATCGCTTCGACGAGGCCTGGCACTACGGGCTGCCCGAGCTCACGCGCGCTGCTGCGGCGGGAGCCCGGCGCATCAGCAACCCCGGCTGTTACGCCACCGCGATGCAGCTGGCCGTTGCCCCGATGCGCGATGCGCTGGCCGGGCCGGTGCAGTGTTTCGGCGTATCGGGCTATTCCGGCGCCGGCACCAGCGCCTCGGACAAGAACAACCCCGACAAACTGCGCGACAACCTGATGCCCTACGCGCTCACCGGCCACATCCACGAGCGCGAGGTGACGCGCCAACTGTCGCACCCGGTGGAGTTCATGCCGCACGTGGCGCCGCACTTCCGCGGCATCACGCTCACGGCCAACCTGCACCTGGCGCAGGCCTTCGACCTGGCCGAAGTGCGCGGGCGCTATTGCCGCCACTACGCCGGCGAGCCGCTGGTTCGCGTGTCCGACGAGGCGCCGTGGGTCAGCCACATCGCCCACCGCCACGACGCCGAAGTGGGCGGCTTCACGCTGTCCGCCGACGGTCGCCGGCTGGTGGTGGTGGCCACGCTGGACAACCTGCTCAAGGGCGCCGCCACCCAGGCCCTGCAGAACCTCAACCTGGCCTTTGGCCTGCCCGAAACCATGGGAATCCCGACATGAGCGAGCTGCTTTGGCAGAAACCCGGCGTGGCCGTGGATGCCCGCATCCAGGCCTTCCTGGCCGGCGACGACGTGGTGCTGGACCGCGAGTTCATCCAGGACGACATCACGGCCTCGGCCGCGCACGCGCGCGGGCTGGCGCGCATCGGCATCCTCACGGGCGAGGAGTGCGAGGCGCTGTGCCGCGAGCTGGGCCTGCTGTCGGACGACCTGCGCAGCGGCGCCTTCGTGCTGGACGAGCGCTACGAAGACTGCCATTCCGCGATCGAGTCGCGCCTGGTCGAGCGCCTGGGCGACGTGGGCCGCAAGATCCACACCGGCCGCAGCCGCAACGACCAGGTGCTGGTCGCCACGCGCCTGTGGCTCAAGCGCAAGCTGCGCGAGGTGCAGGCCGTGTGCCGCGAAGTGGCGGAAGTCTGCCTGCAGCGCGCCGAGGCCGAGGCCATCCCGATGCCCGGCTACACGCACCTGCAGCGCGCCGTGGTGTCGTCCACCGCGATGTGGTGGGCCGGCTTCGCCGAGGCCTTCATTGACAACGCCGTGCGCGCCGGCCAGGCCCACGACTGGATTGACGCCAACCCGCTGGGCACCGCCGCCGGCTACGGCGTGAACCTGCCGCTGGACCGCGAGGGCAGCACGCGCGAGCTGGGCTTCGCGCGCATGCAGGTCAGCCCGATCTACGCGCAGCTGTCGCGCGGCAAGTTCGAGATCGCCGCCGTGGACGCCCTCGGCGCCGCCGTGCTCGACCTGCGCCGCCTGGCCTGGGACCTGAGCCTGTTCACCACCGCCGAGTTCGGTTTCGTCACGCTGCCGCCGCAGTACACCACCGGCAGCTCCATCATGCCCAACAAGCGCAACCCCGACCTGGTGGAGCTGATGCGGGCCACGTATGCCAGCATCGCCGCCTCGCGCACCGAGCTCGAGCAGCTGCTGTCCCTGCCCACCGGCTACCACCGCGACCTGCAGTTCACCAAGGGCGCGCTGTACCACGCCTTCGGCCGCGGCCTGGGCGCGCTGGGCCTGCTGACCAACCTGCTGCGCGGCATGGCCTGGAACACCGACCGCCTGGCCAAGTCTTTTGACGACGGCATGTACGCCACCGACAAGGCCGTGGAGCTGGCCGTGGCCGGCATGCCGTTCCGCGAGGCCTATCGCCTGGCCGCCGTGGAGCCGCTGCCCAGGGCCGGCGCCGATGCGCAGGCGAGCCTGGATGCGCGCGTGTCGCCGGGTGGGGCCGGGTGGCTTGGCCTCGACGCGTTGAAGCAGCGTCTGGCGGGCATCACTGCGCCGTCTTGACGGTTCGGGTTCTTGGCGGTGCGAAGGGGGCTGCTAATGGACGACCGGCGGCCATTCCTGACGCGTGAACTCCATCAGCCATTCATTGCCCTGCGAGGGCCATATGTGGCCGGCGCCGTAGGTGCCAAATACGAACGCCGCACCGCCCGGAGCTGGTGACTGCAGCTGGCAGCAGCCCATGAAGTTCGTGAGCGGGCCCTTGGTGCGATTGTGGCGTGCCAGGGCTTGGACGGTGCCCGCCCAGTCCTGCTTGTGCCGCGGATCCTCGCCCCGGCCAAACAGGTAGAGCACGGGCTTGGGCGTTGCGTCGCTGGCGAAATCGGGCTGCACGGAGCCGATCACGGTGAAGGTCGCGAAGGCTTCGGTGCGCTCTGCCAGCAACAGCAGCGTGAAGTGGCCGCCGTTCGAGAAGCCAGCCACATGCGTTTTCTCAGGCCGCGTGCCGTAGCGCTTGGCCATTTCCTCAAGCAGCCGGTCCGTCAGCTTCAGGTCGCGGTCGCCCTGTTCGCCAACCCGGTACTGCCAACCGCGCATGGGCGAATCAGCGCGCTTCTCGCCGCGCGGATACGCGACGATGGCGTCGGGCCAGTCCTGGTGCAGCCGCACGGCGTTGGCGAAAGCCCGGTCGTCGTCGCCCCGGCCGTGGAAGACGACCATCAGGGTGCGCGGCTCGGCGCTCGAGGTGTCTGGCACGTAAAGCAGCACGCGGCGCGCCTGGCCGTCGATTTCGAACTCGAGCATTTCCTCCGCGGCCTGCACGGCGGGCGCCAGGACGAGCAACAGCGCTGCCATCAGCCGCCGTCTGAAAGCGGTTCCGGGTTCACTGGTTGGCATGGTCATCCCGTCCTTCGTCTGGTAACAGAGGGTGGAAGAAGGCATGTCGAGCGGACGTATTCATCATCTCGCGCCTTTTCGGGCGAGCTCCGTCCTGCGCATGCCATCAAGGGTGAGTCTTGCTGCTGTCGTCGCCGTCCGACTGCGGCGGGATGGCCTTGATCAGCCTGTACTGCAGATAGAGCAGGGCCACACGATCAGGGTGACCCTGTTCACCCGCCGCGCACTCATTCCGCCTTGGGATGTCGCAGCACGCGCAACGAGACCACCAGCACCAGCCCCGCGCCGACCGCCAGTACCCCCCACAGCACCCAGCGCTGCCAGTCTTCGCCGCGCTTCGGGCCCAGGGCCTGCGCGCCGCCGGACTCGCTGCGCGCACCCAGCGTGGCGGGCTGCGGCGGCGCCGAAGCGGCGGCCAGCGCCGCCTGCACGGGATAGTCCTCGCGCGCGGCGCGGCCGCTGCCGGCCACCAGCACGTAGGGACCTTCGCCCTGGGCCAGCATCACGAAGCGGTCGGGCTGGTAGGTCAGCACCAGCGTCGGCGCCTGCGCGAGGGCGGGCTGGCTGGTGACCTGCCATTCGCGTTCGCGGTGCAGGCCGACGTCGGGCGCGACGTGGCGCACTTCGTCCTTGCCGGTGCCCAGCCGGAACGCGGTGAAGTTCGCCACCGGCTGCCACCATTCGCTGGCCGGTTCCCTGGCGCTGACGCCCAGGGCGGACACCGAGTTGGTGCCGTCCAGGCGCACGTCCAGTCGTTCGATGGCCGCAGGTGCGGCGCTGGTGTAGGTGAACGTGCCGGGCTGGTCCGCGACCGGCGTGCCGGCGAGTTCGATGGCCTTCCATTCGCGGCCGTCGCCGGCGGCGATCAGGCGCTCGGCCTGCAGCGCTTCGATGGCGGGCCAGTTGCCCTCGCCCTCGATGGACAGGCGCAGGTAGCGAGCCTGCGTCGGCGCGATGTCCAGCTGCAGGCGCTCGATGCGCAGGCCGTTGTCGTCCAGCGCCACCAGGGGCAGGCCGCTGGCCAGGGTTTCCCAGCGGTCGAGATCGTTCGACGCACTGACGTGCACGCGCAGGTTGATCGGGCGCACTGCGGCGGCGTCGAGCTGGACATGCAGGCGCGACAGCACGGGCGGCTCGTCTTCGCCGCGGTCCACCAGCAGGTCGTGCTGCTGGTCGGGCGGGGGAGCCGCTACATCGGCGCGCAGGTCGAGGCCGCGCAGGCGGCCGTCGCTGTCGCGCTCCAGCCGCAGGTTCAGGCTTTCGGGTTGGCCAGCGGCGGGCAGCGGCACGTGCAGCCAGGCCAGCGGCTCGCGGCGGGCTTCGTCCTTGCTTTCGGACGGCCAGGGCGCGAAGGGCACAGGCTGGCCCTTGGCGTTGAACACGGCGAGGTCGCGCAGGTCACTGCGCGTGACGTTCGCCAGCACGTCGGCGTCGAGCTCGAGCACGTAGGCGGAGGCCTCGCCCTTCGTTTCGATCGGCCACTGCCAGGCGTAGTCCTGCGGCGTGGCGGCGCCGGCGGTGCCGGTGGCCAGCAGGCCGAGCATCAACAATGAGCGCATGGGCTTACTCCGAACGGGGCGGGGTGGGGGCGATGCGGCCGACGATGATCAGCAGCAGGCCCACGACGACGAAGGACACGATGCCGGTGATGTTGCCGACGAACTGTCGGTCCACCAGCAGCAGCTTGAGCAGCACGATGCCCAGCAGCGCCGCGCCCAGCCACCACAGCGGGCGGTCGCGGCGGCGCGAGCCGAGGATCCAGGTGGTCACGCCGGCCAGGCACCAGGCGACGGTGAGGCTGGTCTGGGCGAGGGTCTCGCCGAGGATGTCCGGCGACCAGGGCAGGTCGCCCAGATGGTGGCAGGCGCGCAGCACCGACATCGTCAGCATCAGCAGCGCCGCGCCGGCCCAGGCCAGGCTGCCGAGGCGGTGCGGGTCGTCGTGCGCACGCAGCGCGGCCGCGGCCACCACCAGGCCCAGCAGCAGCGACAGCTCCAGCGGGTTGAGCACGGGCAGCCAGGGCAGCGGCGCGCTGTTGCCGGGCAGCAGGTTGCCCAACAGCCAGGCGATGCCGAGGCCGGCCCCGGCCAGGGCCAGCCACACCGGGCGCCAGCGCGGGAAGTCGTCCGCCACCGGCCAGCCGGCCAGCCGCGGATGCTTCCAGGCGGCGAAGAACAGCAGCGCCAGCGGCGCCATCACCGCGGGCAGCAGCCAGCCGTCGGCCAGCCCGGCGCGGTCGTCCAGCACCCGCATCAGCGTGATGCCCGCGGCCGCCGCCACGGCCACCAGCCAGGCAATGTGCGCCACCGGCAGCCCGCGCGACCGCGGATTGCGCAGTGCGGCCAGCGTGGTCAGCGCCAGCGCCAGCACCGCCCACCACAGCGCCAGCGGGGCATCGAACAGGGTTTCGTCATAGTGGTCCTGCGACGCCAGCGACAGCGGCAGCATCAGCACCACCGACGCCACCAGCGGCCAGGACAGCCGCGGCCAGGCCATCGGTCCGCGCAGCAGCGCCGCCAGCGCCGCCGTCACCAGTGCGAAGCCGCCGTAATGCAGGGCATCGAACTCGGGCGACAGGTTCACTTCGATTTCCCGCAGGCCCAGCACGCTCCACCACAGCAGGCCGGTGAGGAACAGGATCACCTGCAGCGCCACCGCGCGGCCGGCGCGCTGGTAGAACCAGCTGCCCGCCAGCCACGCCAGCGCCAGCAGCACGAGGTTCAGGGCATGGCCGTTCCACAGGAAGCGGTCGTCCATGCCCAAGTGGTAGTCGAACAGGCTCACCATCCACGCGCCGCTGGCCAGCACCAGCAGCACCAGGCCGGTCCAGCGCACGAGGCGACGTCCCTGGCGCAGGCCCAGCCACACCATCGCCGCGCCCTGCACGGCCCAGGCCGCCGACGTCCAGCGCGCCGTCAGCGCCAGCGGAATGGCCAGCGTGGCGAACACCACGCCCATGCCGGCCGCGCTCTGCGCCAGGTCGCGCAGGCGCTGGTTGCGCTGCGCCCACAGCGCCAGTCCCGCGAACACCGCCGCCACGAACACCGCGCTGGCAGCCAGCCCGAAGCGGTCATCGCCCAGCAGCCCCACCTGCATCGGGAAGGCCAGCAGCGGCGTTCCGAACAGCAGCGTGCCGTCCACCTTGCCGTTCTTCTGGCGCCCCGCCAGCGCGTACAGCACCGGGATGGCGACGAAGAACAGGAAGAACAGCACCAGGAACGGTTCCACCGTGGCGAACTTTTCCGGCTGGTAATACTTCGCGCCCCAGGCCGCGCCGATGACGAAGGTGAACACGAAGCCCACCAGGTTCAGCGCCCGCCACGGACGCTTCCACGCGATGGCGAACACCGCGGCGTTGAGCACCGCGTAGTAGCTGAACAGCGCCACGTGGTTGCCGCTGCCCATGGACAGCAGCACCGGCGCCAGGTAACCGCCGATGAAGCCCAGCACGGCGAGCGCCGGCGCATTCTGCTTCACCGCCAGCACGCTGGCGCCGGCCACCAGGACCACGATCAGCGCGAAGGCGGGCATCGCGCCCAGCACCTCGTAGTTGCGGAAGGCCGCGAACACCACCAGCAGCAGGATGCCGATGGCGCCGCCCTGCAGGCTCAGGCCGAAGGCCGGCCGCTCGGCGGCGCTGCGCAGGCCCCAGACCAGGCCGGCGATGGCGCCGGCGGCGATGCCGGCCAGGCGGAACTCGATCGGCATCGTCAGCCAGCCGGCGTCGGCGGCGTACTTGATGGCGGCCGCGACGCCGAACATCAGCACCAGCACGCCCAGCTTCACGGGCACGTTGCCCTCGAACAGCCAGCCCTTGGCGATGGCGAAGGCTTTCTCGAACACGTCCGGTTCGCGCGGACCCGGATCAATGGCCGGGGTGGGGGAGGGCTGGCCGACGGATGCGGGCGCCGACACGGCGGGTGCGGGAATCGGCGGCGGTTCGGGGGCGGCCTGCACCTGGGCGGGTGGCATGACCGGGGCCGGCGCGCTAGCGGGCGCGGCGGACGCAGCCCTGTTCAGGCCGGGCACTTGCGCGGGCGCAGCCGGGGATTCGTCGGGGGCGGGCCCGGCCGCCTGGACGCCTGCCTCGGTGCCCGCTGCGCCAGGCGCGACCGCGCTCCGCCGGCCCTGGGCTTCGACGCGGGCCAGCCGCTGTTCAAGGTCGCCCACCCGGCGGCGCAGGCGCAGCGCCTGGCCCAGCAGCACGCCCAGCAGGGTGCCGGCCACCAGGCCGAAGAAGCCGTCGTCGGTTTCCGCCATGGCCAGTCCCAGCACCGCGCCCAGCAAGCCCAGGATCCAACTCATGCGCGCCCCCACCCGATGAATGGGCCTGAGTGTAGCCAACGGCGGGGCGGCGTGAGCGCCGCGCAAACAAAAACGCCGCCCTTGCGGGGCGGCGTATTGTTGGACCGGATGGTCGGGGAGACAGGATTTGAACCTGCGACTTCTACGTCCCGAACGTAGCGCTCTACCAGGCTGAGCTACACCCCGAGGAATCCGAGCCCGCTATTCTAGGGGGGAAGCGGACATCGGGCAAGGCCGGCGATCATCTTCATGCCCCGGGGACGGCCCGGGCCGGCGCCAGCCGCTAGAATGTGGCCTCTCCCTGGAGTGCCCGCCTTGATCAAGCCCCGCACCACGCCCGGGGTCATGGAGCTGCTGCCCCGTGACCAGATTGCCTTCCAGCGCATGCTGGACGTCATCCGCCGCAACTATGAGCGCTTCGGCTTCCTGCCGGTGGAAACGCCGGTATTCGAACTGTCCGAGGTCCTGCTGACCAAGACCGGCGGCGAAACCGAGCGCCAGGTCTACTTCGTGCAGTCCACCGGCGCCCTCGAGCAGGGCGGCCAGCCCGAGCTGGCCCTGCGCTTCGACCTCACGGTGCCCCTGGCGCGCTACGTGGCCGAACACGAACACGACCTGGCCTTCCCGTTCCGCCGCTACCAGATCCAGCGCGTGTACCGCGGCGAGCGCGCGCAGCGCGGCCGCTTCCGCGAGTTCTACCAGTGCGACATCGACGTGATCGGCAAGGACGCGCTCAGCGTGCGCCACGACGCCGAGATGCCGGCGGTGATCCACGCCGTGTTCTCGGAGCTGGGCGTGGGCCCGTTCACCATCCAGCTCAACAACCGCAAGCTGCTGCGCGGTTTCTTCGAGGGCGTGGGCATCGCCGACGGCGAACGCCAGGCGCTGGTGCTGCGCGAGATAGACAAGCTCGACAAGCGCGGCGCCGACGCCGTGCGCGCCACCCTCATCGGCGAAGGCTTCGCGCTGGCGGCCGACGTGGTCGAACGCATCATGGCCTTCGTGCAGTCGCGCTCCACCTCGCACGCCGACGCGCTGGCGCGGCTCGAGGCGCTGGGCGAGGGCAGCGAAACGCTGGCCCAGGGCCGCGAAGAACTGCGCGAAGTGCTGGAGCTGCTCAAGGCCTACGGCGTGCCCGAGAAGAACTACGCCATCAACTTCTCCATCGCCCGTGGCCTCGACTACTACACCGGCACCGTCTACGAGACCACGCTGGACGATCACCCGCAGATCGGCTCGGTCTGCTCGGGCGGCCGCTACGAAAACCTCGCCAGCCACTACACCAAGTCCCGCCTGCCGGGCGTGGGCATCTCGATCGGCGCCACGCGCCTGTTCTGGCAGCTGCGCGAGGCCGGCATCGTGTCCACCGCCGAGAGTTCGGTGGAAGTGATGGTGGGCCTGGTGGACGACAGCCGCCTGCCGGACTCGCTGGACATCGCCCGCCGCCTGCGCGCCGCCGGCATCAACGCCGAAGTGCAGCTGGAGGCGAAGAAGCTCGCCAAGCAGTTCCAGTACGCCGACCGCGCCGGCATCCGCTTCGTCATCCTGTTTGGCGACGAAGAGGCGGCGCGCGGCGTGGTGAAGGTGAAGGACCTCAAGTCGCAGGAGCAGTTCGAGCTCACCCGCGAAGAGATGGCCGCCGCCATCAAGGTCGAACTCGAGCAGCAGCGGGCGATGGGAGCGCACTGAGATGAAACCCATCCGGCTCGACGGCAGCAGCCTCAACCGCGCCCAGCTCGCCGAAATCGCCCTGGGCGCCCCGGTCAGCCTGGACCCGGCGCAAATGGGCGCCGTGCAGCGCGCGGCCGATTTCCTGGCCGAACAGGTGCGGCGCCAGGAGCCCATCTACGGCGTGTCCACCGGCTTCGGCAGCAACGCCGACAAGCTGCTGGGCGCGCACCGCCTGCGCACCGGCCTGCCCGGCGCATCCACGTCCAGCGACAGCGTGCTGGAGGAGCTGCAGCACAACCTGATCGTCACCCACGCGGTGTGCGTGGGCGAACCGTTCGCGCCCGACGTGGTGCGCGCCATGATGGCCATCCGCATCAACACGCTGATGCGCGGCCATTCGGGCATCCGCCCGGCCGTGCTGCAGGCCATGACCGACATGCTCAACGCCGGCATCGTGCCCGTGGTGCCCCGCAAGGGCTCGGTGGGCGCCAGCGGCGACCTGGCGCCGCTGTCGCACCTGGCCATCGTGCTGCTGGGCGGCGGCGAAGCCTTCTACGACGGTGAGCGCATCACCGGCGCCCAGGCGCTGGAGCGCGCCGGCCTGACGCCGGTGAAGCTGTCGCACAAGGAAGGCCTGGCGCTCAACAACGGCACCGCGCAAATGCTGGCCACGGCCGTGCTGGCGATCGAACGCCTGGAAGAACTGCTCGACACCGCCGACCTGGCCGCGGCCATGACCCTGGACGCCTTCGCCGGACGCCTGCGCGCCTTCGACCCGCACGTGCATGCGCTGCGCCCGCACCCGGGCCAGGTGCACGTGGCGGCCCGGCTGCGCCGCCTGCTCGTAGGCTCCACCCTGTCCGACATCGCCTACCACCTGGTGCCGCGCTTCCGGCAGTGGCAGCCCGGCAGTTGGACCGTGCCGGCGCAACAGGCGCTGGGCTTCGACATCGGCTGGGACTGGGTGCCGCTGGACCAGCGCCACGGCCGCGAGCGCTTCTACCAGCGCTTCCGGCCCTTCCGCGGCGGCAAGAAGCACCAGCCGCAGGACAGCTATTCCCTGCGCTGCATCCCGCAGGTGCACGGTGCCGTGCGCGACGCGCTGGAACAGGCCAAGCGCGTGGTGGACGTCGAGCTCAACGCGGTCACCGACAACCCGCTGCTGTTCCCCGATTTGCCTGGCGCCCGCGAGATCGAGGACCAGGTGGTGTCGGCCGGCCACTTCCACGGCATGCCGCTGGCCCTGGCCATGAGCTACCTCAAGGCCGCCATCCCGGTGCTGGCTTCCATTTCCGAGCGCCGCCTCAACAAGCTCGTGGACCCGGCCACCAACGACGGCCTGCCGCCCTTCCTGATCGGCAACGAGGACGGCACCGAGAGTGGCTTCATGATCGTGCAGTACACGGCGGCCGCGCTGGTGAACGACCTGTGCAGCCGCGCCCACCCGGCGTCGGTGTATTCCATCCCCACCAGCGCGAACGCCGAAGACCACGTGTCCATGGGCGCCAACGAAGGCCGGCACGTGCTGGACATGACCGAAGACCTGGCGCACGTGCTGGCGCTGGAGCTTTACACCGCCGCGCAGGCGCTGGACTACCGCCGCGACATGATCAACGCCGCGCGCCAGCTGGCGCGCGAGGCCGACGCCGGGGCGCTGGCCGCCAAGGTGTCGGGGGCGCCGATGCCGGGCCATCCCGACCATCCGGTGTTCCTGGCCGAGGTGGAGGCGTTGCGCGGCGAGCTGGCGCAGGCCGACGGGTTCCAGCCGGGCGTGGCGGTGCAGGCGGCCTGGGCCGCGCTGCGCGAGGCCATCCCGTTCATGGGCCGCGACCGTGCGATGGATGGCGACGTCGCCACCGCCGTGCGCCTGGTGTCCGAAGGTCGCCTGCTGTCCGCCGCCCGCGCCGCGCTGGGCTGACCCCGGGCTGCGGTAACGCTGTCCGCCGCGTGCGGTCTGGCCCTCAGGCCGCGGTGACGCCGTCCGCGGCGTGCACCCGGTTGCGGCCGGCGCCCTTGGCGGCGTACAGCGCATCGTCGGCCTTGTGCAGGGCCTCGTCCACGCTGATGCCGCTGCCCGGCTGCAGCAGGAAGGCGCCGATGCTGGCGCTCATGCTGATGTTGTTGCCGGCGTAGCGCACCGGGTCACTGCAGATGCGCTGGCGCAGCTGTTCGGCCACCTGCATCAGCCGGTCGCCCTGCACGTCGGGGATCACCACCACGAACTCCTCGCCGCCGAACCGCGCCAGCAGCGCGCCGTGCTCCACCAGGCTGTCGTGCAGGCAGCGCCCCAGCCAGCGCAGGCATTCGTCGCCGGCCAGGTGGCCATGGGTGTCGTTGATTCGCTTGAAGTGGTCCAGGTCGATCAGCAGCACGCCCAGAGGCTGGCGGTGTTCATTCGCGCGGCTGAGCTGGTGTTCGAACATGTCGCGGAAGTGGCGGCGGTTGAACAGGCCGGTCAGCGCGTCGCGGCGGTTGGATTCGCGCAGCCGCTGGTTGGCTTCGGCCAGCTGTTCCAGCGCCGTGCTCAGCTCGGAGGTGCGGCGGGCGACGTGGCGTTCGAGCTGTTCGTTCTGTTCCTGCACCAGCTTCTCGTTTTCGCCGCGCAGGCGCGCGTAGCGGTAGGCCAGCGCGAACGACAGCAGGATCATCTCCATGGCCGAGCCGATCTGGATGCCGTACTCGGTCAGGAAGTTCTTTTCCAGCGCGCCGAACGACACCGACGCGTACAGGGCCGTGCCCACCAGCAGGAAGGCCCAGGCCAGCAGGAACACCCTGGCCGGCGCGTAGCCCCGGCGAATCGAGTTGATGGCCAGGTAAAGGATGTACAGCGCGCCCGGGAAGACCGCCAGGGTCATCGGCCGCACCGCGGCGCGGTAGTCCAGGAAGAACGAGGCCAGGCCCATCGCGATGAAGAAAGCGATGATGGCCAGCGACACGCGGTCGGCGTAGGGCTGCCGCTCCCGGAGCTCCAGGAACACGCGGCAGAACTGGTGCATGGCGATCTGCGACAGCGCCATGGACAGCGGGATGGCCTGGTTGGCCCACCACGGCGAATTCGGCCACAGGTATTCGAACGCCAGGCCGTTGAGGCAGAACATCACCAGGCCGAAGCCGCTGACGTGGCAGGCGTACCAGAAGTGGCTGGCGTCCCTGAGCGACAGCCACAGCACCAGGTTGTAGCAAAGCAGCGCGACCAGGATGCCGTAGAACAGGCCGATGCCGAACTGCGAGTCGCGTTCGAGCTCGGCGAAGGCCGTGGGCGTGTACACCGCCAGCGGTACCTGCAGCGAGCTTCGCGACGACACCCGCACCAGCAGCTCCACTTCGGTGCGCTGGGGCAGCTGCAGCCAGAAGTTGGGGTGGCGGTAGCGGATGCTGCGTGCGGTGAAGGGCAGGGTGTCGCCGGAGGCCATGTGTTCGACGCGTCCGTCCGGATAGCGCAGGTAGACGTCCACGTTGTCCAGCAGCGGGTAGTGCAGCACCAGCAGCCAGCGCTGCTCGGTGCTGTTCTGGTTGAACAGCTGGGCATGGAACCAGTAGGCGCCTTCGGTGAATCCGAAAGCGCTGCCTTCGGCGGGCAAGGGCTGGAATCCGCCGCGCTCGGCCTGGTCGAACATGGCGAGGGCGTCGGCGCGCCCGTCGGCGTCCACGCGGTAGCCCAGGTGGGGCGCCAGGGAGAGGGACTGGCGGCCGACATCGAGCACGGCCGGCTCGGCGGCGCGGGCCGGGGCGGCAACCCAGGCCAGCATCAGGGCCAGCAGCAGCGTGATGGTGCGGATGACTGGCAAGCGGTGTCCCCCCGTGCCTGCACTGTATGCGGGTGCTTGCCGGAAGGCCATTCCCCGGGGGTGGCTTGCTTTTGTAATAACACGCTATTACATTAGCGCAATGAAACGCCGCGACCCCGCCACCGAAGCCACCGACCCGGCCCTGGACGCCCTGATCCGGGCGTTCCTGAGCCTGCGCAGCCCGGGCGAACTGCGGTCGTTCCTGGAAGACCTCTGCACCCCTTCCGAAATCGAAGCCATGGCCGACCGCTGGCGAGTGGTGCCCCTGCTCACCGCGGACGTCCCCTACCGCGAGATCCACGACCGCACCGGGGTGAGCGTCACCACCATCGGCCGGGTCGCCCGCTGCCTGGACCTCGGGTCCGGCGGTTACCGCATCGCCATCGATCGGCTTGAACACCCGGCCAACGACGCGTCGCACTGAAATCAACCGTTCACCCACCCGGAGGGCGTCATGAGGACGCACGACCGTTTACGCATTGCCATCCAGAAATCCGGCCGCTTGTCCGACCCCGCGCGCGACCTGCTCGCCCGGGCCGGCCTGGTGTTCCGGGAAAGCCGCGACCGGCTGTTCTGCTACGGCGAATCCCTGCCCATCGACCTGCTGCTGGTGCGCGACGACGACATTCCCGGCCTGATCGCCGAAGGCGTCTGCGACCTGGGCGTGGTCGGCGGCAACGTGCTGGAGGAACAGGCCTGCGAACGCCTGGCCGACGGCCGCGGCGAAGCCTTCCGCTCCATCCGCAAGCTGGGCTTCGGCCGCTGCCGGCTGTCGGTGGCCGTGCCCAACGACTGGGACTGGACCGGCCCCGGGCGCCTGGCGGGCCTGCGCATCGCCACCAGCTATCCGCAGCTGATGGCGCGCTGGCTGCGCGAACAGAACGTGGACGCCGAGCCGGTGATGCTGTCGGGTTCGGTGGAAATCGCCCCGCGCCTGGGCAAGGCCGAAGCCATCTGCGACATCGTTTCCACCGGCGGCACGCTGATGGCCAACCAGCTCAAGGAAGTGGCGGTCATCCTGGAAAGCGAAGCGATGCTGGTCGCGCCGTCCGAGCCCTTCGGCGACGTGCGCGCCGAACTCGCCGCCATGCTCCTGCGCCGCCTGGACGGCGTGATGAGCGTGCGCGCCAGCAAGCTGGTGCTGTTCCAGGCCAGCCGTGACTCGGTGCCGGGCCTGCTCAAGCTGCTGCCCGATGCCGAACCGCCCACCGTCACCGCCATCGAAGGCCAGGACGGCCAGGTCGCCCTGCAGGCGCTGTGCCGCAGCGCCATGACCTGGCAGCGGCTGGAGGACATGAAGCGCGCCGGCGCCTCGGGGCTGCTGGTGCTTCCGGTGGAGCAGATGCTGGCATGAAGCGCATCGTCTGGAGTTCGCTCGACACCGCCGCCCGCGCCGAGTGCCTCGCGCGCCCGGGCGCCGAAGGCCAGGCCGAGATCGAGGCCGCCGTCCGCCGCGTGTTCGACCAGGTGCGCGCCGACGGCGACACCGCGCTGCGCGCCCTCACGCGCCGCTTCGACGCGGTCGAGCTGGGTGTGTTCGAGGTCAGTGCCGACGAGATGGCGGCGGCCGTGGCCAGCGTGCCGGCGCCGCTGCGGCAGGCGCTGGCTGAAGCGCGCGAGCGCCTGATTACGTGGCACCGCGCCGGCATGGCCTCGGAGTTCGAGGTCGAAACCGCGCCGGGCGTGAGCTGCGGCCGCCTGCTGCGGCCGATCGGCCGCGTCGGCCTGTACGTGCCCGCGGGCACGGCGCCGCTGCCGTCCACCGCGCTGATGCTGGGCGTACCGGCCGCGCTGGCGGGCTGCGCCGAAGTGGTGCTGTGCACGCCGCCGCGCGCCGACGGCAGCGCCGACCCGGCGGTGCTGGCGGCCGCGTCGCTGTGCGGCATCCGCCGGGTATTCAAGCTCGGCGGCGCGCAGGCCATTGCCGCGATGGCGCTGGGCACCGACACGATGCCCCGCTGCGACAAGCTGTTCGGCCCGGGCAACCGCTACGTCACGGCCGCCAAGCAGCTGGCCGCGATGATGTCGGGCGGACCCGCCATCGACATGCCGGCCGGACCGTCGGAAGTGCTGGTGATCGCCGACGCCGGCGCGCCGCCGGTGCACGTGGCCTCCGACCTGCTGTCGCAGGCCGAGCACGGCCCTGATTCGCAGGTGGTGCTGGTCACCGATTCGGCGGCGCTGGTGGACGCGGTGGAAACCGAAGTGCGCCGCCAGCTGGCGCAGCTGCCGCGCGAAGCCATCGCCACCCGCGCGCTGGAGTTCGCGCGGCTGGTGCAGGTGGACTCACTCGACGAAGCCTTCGCCATCAGCAACGACTACGCGCCCGAACACCTGATCCTGGCCCTGCGCGAACCGCGTGCGTGGCTGGCGAAGGTGCAGTCGGCGGGCTCGGTGTTCCTGGGCGACTACGCGCCCGAAGGGCTGGGCGACTACTGCTCGGGCACCAACCACGTGCTGCCCACCCACGGCGCCGCCCGCGCCTGGAGCGGCGTCAGCGTGTCCAGCTTCCAGAAGGCCATCAGCCTGCAGGAAGTCAGCCGCGAGGGCCTGGCCCTGATCGGACCCTGCGCGGTGGAAATCGCCCGCGCCGAAGGGCTGGAGGCGCACGCGCAGTCCGTGCTTCGCCGCCTGGAGCCCACGCCATGAGTTCGCTGCTTTCGCTGGTGCGAGAGGACCTGCGTGCGTTCGCCGGCTACAGTTCGGCGCGGCGCGCGGGCGTCAGCGGTTCGATCTGGCTCAACGCCAACGAAAGCAGCTGGCGCAACCCGGCCGATGCCGGCCTGGGCGCCAACCGCTACCCCGACCCGCAGCCGGCGGCCCTGCGCGAGCGCCTGGGCGCCGTGTACGGCGTGCGCGCCGAGCAGGTGCTGGTGGGCCGCGGCAGCGACGAAGCCATCGACCTGCTGGTGCGTGCGCTGTGCAACCCGGGCCGCGATGCCGTGGTGGTTTCGCCGCCGGTGTTCGGCATGTACGCCGTCAGCGCGCGCCTGCAGGGCGCACCGCTGGTGGAGGTGCCGCTGGTGGACGACGCCGCGGGCTTTCGCTCGGACCTGTCGGCCATCGGCGACGCGGCGCTGTCGTCGGGCGCGAAGCTGGTGTTCCTGTGCTCGCCGGCCAATCCGACCGGGCAGGCCCTGGCCCCGGACGACATCCTGGCCCTCGCGCGCCGCCTCGACGGCCGCTGCCTGGTGGTGGTGGACGAGGCCTATGGCGAGTACAGCGACCAGCCTTCCATGGCGTCGTTCATTGACGCGCAGCCCAACCTGGCCGTGCTGCGCACCCTGTCCAAGGCGCACGCCCTGGCCGCGGCGCGCATCGGCTGCCTGCTGGCCGCGCCCGAGCTCATCGCCGTGCTGCGCAACTGCCAGGCGCCGTATCCGCTGCCTTCGCCCTGCGTGCAGCTGGCGCTGGCCGGCCTGTCCGAGCCGGCGCTGGTGCACACCCGCGGCCGCATCATCACCGTGCGCGCCGAGCGCGAGCGGCTGCACCACGCGCTGTCGGGCCACTCCGCCGTGCGCCGCGTCTATCCGTCCCAGGGCAACTACCTGCTGGTCCGGTTCCACGACGCCGAAGCGGTGTTCCAGCAGCTGCTGGCCGCCGGCGTGGTGGTGCGCGACATGCGCGCCTCGCCGCAGCTGGCCGACGCGCTGCGCATCAGCATCGGCAGCCCCGCGGAAAACGACGCACTGATCCAGGCACTGGCTTCCGGGAGGGCCGCCGCATGAGCGGGCAACGCATCGTCTTCGTGGACCGCGATGGCACCATCATCGAGGAGCCCGCCGATTTCCAGATAGACAGCTTCGAGAAGATCCGCTTCGTCGAAGGGGTCATCCCCGCCATGCTCAAGCTGCGCGACGCCGGCTGGCAGTTCGTGCTGGTGACCAACCAGGACGGCCTGGGCACCGACAGCTTCCCGCGCGAAACCTTCACCGGCCCGCACGCGCTGATGGTGCAGCTGCTGGAATCGCAGGGCATCCGCTTCCGCGAAGAAGTCATTGACGAAAGCTTCGAGCACGAGAACAAGCCCACCCGCAAGCCGGGCCTGGGCCTGCTGATGCACTACGTGCGCGACCGCAGCATCGACCTGGCGAACTGCGCCGTGGTAGGCGACCGCGACACCGACCTGCAGCTGGCCGCCAACCTGGGCTGCCGCGGCTTCAAGCTCAAGCCGGGGCCCGACACCTGGGAAGGCATCGCCCACGAACTGGCCGATGCGCCGCGCAAGGCCAGCGTGGAGCGCAGCACGAAGGAAACGCGCGTGCGCGTCAGCGTCGACCTGGACCGCGCCGCCGACCCGGTGGTGATGACCGGGCTGGGCTTCTTCGACCACATGCTGGAACAGCTGGGCAAGCACGGCGGCTTCAGCCTGCAGCTGAGCTGCGCCGGCGACCTGCACATTGACGAACACCACACGGTGGAAGACAGCGCGCTGGCCCTGGGCCAGGCGCTGAAGCAAGCGCTGGCCGACAAGCGCGGCATCGGCCGCTACGGCGATTCGAGCGGGCAGGGTGCCATCACGCTGCCGATGGACGAGACCCTGGCCAGCGCGGCGGTGGATTTCTCCGGCCGGCCTTACTTCGTCTTCGAAGGCGTGTTCCCGCGGCCGGAAGTGGGGGGGCTGGCCACGGAGCTGGTGCCGCATTTCTTCCGCTCGCTGTGCGAGACCGCCGGCCTGAACCTGCACCTGCAGGTGCGCGGCGACAACACCCACCACATGGTCGAGGCCTGCTTCAAGGCCGTGGCGCGCGCGCTGCGCCAGGCCATCCGCCGCCAGGGCACCGAGCTGCCGAGCACCAAGGGCACGCTGTGAACGTGGTGCTGGTGGATTCAGGCGGCGCCAACATCGGCTCGGTGCGCTATGCGTTCGAGCGGCTGGGCGTGCGGGCGGTGATGAGCGCCGACGCGGCGGTGATCCGCGCCGCCGACCGGGTGGTGCTGCCCGGCGTGGGCGCGGCCGGCCCCGGCATGGCGCGGCTGAAGGAACTGGCGCTGGTGGACGTGCTGCGCTCGCTCACCCAGCCCCTGCTGGGCATCTGCCTGGGCATGCAGCTGCTGTTCGACGATTCGGAGGAAGGCGACGTGGCCTGCCTGGGCCTGTTGCCCGGCCGCGTGCGGCGGATGCCCGAAGCCCCGGGCATCCGCGTGCCGCACATGGGCTGGAACCGGCTGCAGCGCACGCGCGCCGCGTCGCTGCTCGACGGCATCCCCGACGGCGCACAGGCCTACTTCGTGCACAGCTACGCCGCGCCCGTCACCGACGATTGCCTGGCGCGCTGCGGCCACGGCGCCGACTTCGCGGCCGTGGTGCAGCGGGGCAACGTGGCCGGCGCGCAGTTCCATCCCGAGCGCTCGGCCGCCACCGGCGCACGCCTGCTGGAAAACTTCCTCAAGACGGGGCTGGCATGACCGACTACGTTCTCTACCCGGCCATCGACGTGCGCGAAGGCCGCGTGGTGCGCCTGCGACAGGGCGACTACGCGCAGGAAACCCGCTACGCCGACGACCCGCTGGCGCTGGCCTCGCGCTACGCCGAAGCCGGCGCGCGCTGGCTGCACCTGGTGGACCTGGACGCGGCGCGCCTGGGCGGCTACACCCTGGCGCCGCTGCTGGCGGCGCTCAAGTCCAGCACGCGCCTGAAGGTGCAGACCGGCGGCGGCGTGCGCAGCGAACAGGACGTCGAGGCGCTGCTGGCGGCCGGCGCCGACCGCGTGGTGGTCGGCTCGCTGGCCGTGCGCGAACCCGGCCGCGTGGCGGCGTGGATCGCGCGCTTCGGCGCCGAGTGCATCACCGTGGCGCTCGACACCCGCCGCGACGACGAAGGCCGCTGGCGCCTGCCGGTGCACGGCTGGACCGAGAGCGGCGGCAAGGAGCTCGACGTGCTGGCCGCGGCCTACGCCGAAGTCGGCCTGCGCCACCTGCTGTGCACCGACATCAGCCGCGACGGCATGCTGACCGGCCCGAACTTCGACCTTTACCGCTACCTGTGCGAACGCTTCCCGCGCATCGCCGTGCAGGCCTCGGGCGGCGTCAGCGCCGCCGCCGACGTGGCCCAGGCCAAGGCCGTGGGCTGCGGCGGCATCGTGCTGGGCAAGGCG
>Ga0138256_10000746_pt1 | contig 35011 bp, 27 predicted proteins | sample KNB2016incub_MG_FD_105486 | JGI IMG/M metagenome (GOLD analysis project Ga0138256, IMG submission 105486) | Active sludge microbial communities from wastewater in Klosterneuburg, Austria - KNB2014incub_MG | ecosystem: Engineered > WWTP > Activated sludge > Unclassified | place: Austria... | reverse complement strand
TTACCCAGGTCGATAAAATGATCGTGAGCATTGATTTTGCGCCTACTTTATTGGATTACGCCGGTATTACCAAACCAGCTGATATGCAGGGACAGTCATTCAAACCCTTGCTCGAGGGCAAAAAGAAGGTGAAATGGAGAACTTCCATGTACTACCATTATTATGAATACCCTGACGCGCACCGTGTGCTGCCGCATTTTGGCATCAGGCAGGAACAGTATAAACTAATTTGTTTTTATCAGGGCAATTCCAAATCCTGGGAGTTGTTTGACCTGAAATCCGATCCGGATGAAATGATTAATTTGTATACGCGGTCGGACCTGCAATCCAGGATAGGGTCAATGAAATCGGAGTTGCGCAAATTGATGATTCAATATGATGATCAGCAGGCTTTGAAGGAACTGAGCCGTTGAGGTATTATTGAAAATGAAGGGTGCGGACGATTTCTTCCAACTGTTGCATCAGATCTCTTTTTTCCATCTCCGGTGCGTAAATAAAAACATCGAGATAAAGCAAGGAGTCTTTAGCCGGGGTCTGAATGAGGTAGGTCTGAAAAGGCCCCCCCATAAATTCCAACTTGGTTTCCCATACACCTCGTGCTTCGATCCCATAGTTGGAATCCACCGTTTTTTGATAAATAAACATCGGTAAATCCCGGTCATTGATTTCCATGTAATCACCAGGACTATCCGTTCGGATAAAAGTTCGTGACAGCGTATCCCGAATACTCTTTATGCCGTTTGCCGACATTTGTGTTGTATTCCTATAGGGCAATTTACTCAGGATGATATTAGAACTGGATTTTTCACTCTCTTTGCGGAACCAATAACCGCCGGATTTTATGGAAGCTAATACCCAATCATTGGGTATATCCATTTTAATTTGAAAGCGCTGCTCCACCTGTTGAGAAAGGGTGTTGCTTTTACCTGCGGCATAAACGGTAGCTTTTATCTTGTTTTGATCGAAATCCCGGATTTGTTTGGCAATCCCAGGAAAACTGGTTCGAATACGGGTATGAAGGTCGGTTAAATCATTACCCAGGATATAAAAAAGTTGTTGGTTTCTGGCCCATTGATTCCGGGTTATCAGATTAGAGACCTTACTGAATTGTAAATGTTCTTTTAATCTTTCTTCACCCACTATTTCGTTTAAAAAATTCCTGGGAGCTGTCTCGATGTCGGACATATCGGCAATAAAGATGTAATTTCTCAGTTCCCTCCGGACACTGTAACCGATCACATCACTATAGGTCATGTGCCGTATATCAAACATAGGCTCTGGCTGGGGCAATATAGGGTAGGCGGAACCAAAATAATAGTTGATCGAATCCCCCAATGGACTTTCCCATAATTCCTGCTCACATACTATGACCACATGATTCGCATCTCCGAAAGCATCCTTTGTTGGAGTCCCGGAACTGCCGGTACCACTATTATTGATACAGGATGATAAACTAAAGACTATCAGTAAAAAAATCGTTAATAACTTCATTGGCAACTCATCATGAATTAAATGTAAAATACAAAAATATAGATGCATTAACCGGCTCAGTTTGGTGGCTTGTCCTTCCCTAAGAGGTATTAATAATGTGTTATCGAAGGAGTTCAGATTGTACAATAGTCAATTTACCGGCAGGTGTATTTAATATTGGAAAGTAACCACTATCACTGAAAATCAACTAGTTACATATTACAGTAAGCCATAATTGTTTTAAAATCTTCTTTGTCTTCAGACGCTCCAATCAATGAAAAACGGAGTGACATCGCATTGGCACCATTCTAGTCAGGAATTCTTTGATTAATTGGCTAAATACCAATCAATTAAGTTCTGGTGGCGCGGTTCATTATTTTAAAAGCTGAATAAAAAGGAGATTTTGCGCAGTGTCTCCAGCAGGTAATCGACCATTCTTCTGGTGGCTTATTATACACCCTTTTTTAGCTGGGACCCCCAGCTTTTCCAACCCTTAATTGCCAGGATACCATAAATCAGGAAAAGCAAGGCAAACAGGTGTCCTCCTCTAAAAATAAATACCGGGATCGATAAAAAATCAATGCCTATCCACAGCAGCCAGTTTTCTATTTTACGTCTGACCAACATCCAGGTAGCCAGCAAGGAATAAATTGTAAGTATGGCATCGATATAAGGGAAGGCAGCATTGGTAAAATGCATCAGATATCCCAATAATAAGGCCGGGAATAAGCTGGCGATCAACAGGAATAAGAAGGTTTTAAGCGGATAACTGGTCACCCTTAGTTCCTGGCTGTTGTTCATGGAAGATGTATGGCCCGCATTCCAGTTATACCAACCGATAATGCCCATGATTACATAGACAACCTGCAATAAGGCATCGCTCAGCAACTGCATATGAAACCAACTCGCATAAGCCCAAAGCCCACTGGATAATATACCCCATGGCCAGCACCAGGGATTGTTGCGGGTGGCATAAAAAATATACAATATCCCGGAAAAAAAAGAAACCCACTGGATCCACCCTTGCGCTAAAGCCTGAGTAATTAACGTATTCACCAACTCAGTCATCAGGAGGTTTTAATCTCGGACTGTTTCCGTTTGGGTAATTTATTGAATGCCGATTCATAGGAATATAGGATGTAATTTTCCCATTCTTTCTGACTTAAGAGATCGATATCCTCTATAAGTACCCAATGATGCCGGGCAAGATAGGGGGCGGGTAAAAATCCGGTTTGTTGAATCAATCTTTCATATTCTTCGGGATTCGATTTGAAGGATGCTGATACCGGCTGCACATTCAGTCCAATGACCAAAAACATCTTTCCTCCGATGGAAAAACAAAGATCATTTCCCCATTTAATATCTTCTGTAACCCCTTTTAAACCACGACTATAATTCCGGAGGTAATCCAGCTGAACCATTATTCCTTGACAAATGCCCTGAACCTGGATTCCACTATGATCGGATTGGTATTGGCAATGATATTAATGGTGATTTCGGTCTCTCCCGTTTTTTCTTTACTGTGAAAGGTAGCCCGAATTGTTCCCCTCTCCCCGGGTTTGATTGGACGGGATGGGTAATCAAGGTCAGTACACTCACAGGCAGTGGCAATTTCAATCAATAAGTCGGCATCCCCGCTATTGACAAATCCAAATTCATGGATAGCATCATTTCCTTTTTGTACAACTCCAAAATCATGAAACGGGTTGTCCCATTTCAGCACGGGTGTTCCCTTCTTAGGAATGAATGGCACATTATCCAGGCTGGCAGATCCACCATCTCCACCCTGTTTATCCGGTGGTTTGATCCCTTTGAATATTTCTTTTTTGATGGTAATCGTTTGAGGCCCTTCCAGTATCCTGAACTCGGTGCGTCGGTTAAATCGATGTTCATCATCGGTGCAGGTGACACCGTTTTTACACCGGTTTAATATTTTAGTTTCACCAAAACCAATTGCTTTAATTCTGGACGGATCGATGCCTCTGGCCGTAATCCAGTTTTTAGCCGAATTGGCCCTACGTTGTGACAACCTTTTATTGTAGTCATCGATACCCCGGGCATCCGTATGGCTGGAGAGCTCAATAACCATGGTAGGGTATTCCTGCAGCAATCCCAACAACGTACCCAGGTCTTGTTCGGCATCCTTTAAAATCGCGGCATCATCGTATTCGTAATAAATATTATTCAACCGGATGGGTTCGTTCAATGTAATGACCTCCGTGATAGGCTCTGGCGGCATAGGTCGCAGTATAACTTCTCTTTTCATTGTACTCGACTCCATCACGCCGACCGTATTGACTTCAAAAGTATCCGGATAATATCCGTTTTTAGTAACTACAAATTGATACGCTTTATCCGCTTCGAGGTCAAATTGATAAGTATTTCCGTTATCGTTGGTCTTGCGTTCTTTTTCAAAGCTGCTTTCTTCAATGAATTCATTTATCTTGACCAGACTGCCCGGCAGGACCTTTTTAGGCGTTTCAAATACAGTGACCATCAGATCAACCAATATGGGTTGCAGGGAGAAAAAGAAAATGTCGTCACAACAGGTTTTACTTTTAAGGCTGCGGGTACCCGGGCGATTGGACACCAAAAATCCGGTATTTCCATCCGGGTTTAAGGTGTAAAACATATCATCAACTGAAGTATTGAAATTGCGACCCATGTTGGTTGGGGCAGAAAATTCAGCGCCATTCCATTCAGCCGAGAAGATATCGAACCCGCCCATTCCCGGTAATCCATTAGAACTATAATAAAATCTAGTCGGAGTATAAAATGGACTGATTTCATCTCCGGGTGTATTAAATGCAGCCCCCATATTGATCAGATCACCCAGGGTTTCTCCGTCAAAATTGGCGTAAAATAAATCGTAACCTCCTTTGGTTCCGGGCATATTGGATGACATAAACAAGACATCGCGGTCAAACATTTTTCCAAAGGCAGGATATTTAATCTGAAATTCACCGGAGGGTAGTTTTATTTCGCGCGCAGGAGCCCAGGATCCGCCATTGCGGGATGATGAATACCATTTTGTTTCAGTTACCTCATTGCTTACCAACACGGACCGGGTAAATACCATGCTGTTGCCATCGGAACTGAGCGCTATATGACCACTGTGGACGTTGGGCCGGTTGATCGCATCGGACAAAGCAGTCGGTTTGCCCCATTTACCATCTTTACCTTTTGTACTGGTGTATACCTTGCTGAAATAATCGGTATCCTTACCATCGAGCACAATAGGCGCTTTCTTTTGGAAAGAAATGAAATATAAACTTCCATCTGCAGCCATCACCGGACTTGATTCCGTAAAGGTGGAATTGACCAGAGTACCTACATTGACAACCGCTATTCCTTTGTTAGCATTAAAATTGGCCATTTGGGTAATACCGTCCAGTTCATTCTGTGCAAGGGTGATCAGATTTTGATCCTTGGCCTCCGCGATATACTTAGTGAATGCTTCTGTAGCTTCGCGGGTCTTTCCATTCATTTTTAATACCTGCCCATAATAATAGGTTGCCTCCGCCGGCGGCCTGACTCCCCTGAGATTAGTCGTTAACAATCTGGACAATTGGGTTTCAGCACGGCCATAGTCCCGCAGGGTGAGGTGCAATAATGCGATCTTATAGGCGATTTCCGGATCTCTTTTTTCTTTATAAACCTGCTCGTACCAATCCAGTGCATTATAATAATCACCACTGGCAAGTCTTTCATCTGCGGTCTGAAGTTTCATGGAAAGTGGGATTTCCTTTAATGGTTGTGCCAAAGTCCAGTAGCCTAAACAAAATAAGACTGAGGTAATCAAAGGTTTATACATAACTGGCAGTTGTGATCTATAAGATAAAAATTGAATATAAAGATAGTGGAATTCTCTTTCCGTTGTTAGAGTCCTTAAGGGCTTGTGATAATCTTAACTCGAATAAAAAAATTTGTATTTTGGAATTATTGTATCATTCGCCCATGCAACTTAAACGAAGGAAATTTTTAAAAAATTCTACAGCCATTCTGGCCACAGGAATCGCCTCTCCTTATCTTTTATCAAAAAATATACCACAACCTGAAATGAATATACCGGCCGATTTTAATTTTAAATTTTATTCCACCAATTGGGGCTATTCCGGTGATCTGGAATCTTTTTGCATTAAAACCAAAAAGGAGGGATACCAGGGCATTGAAATTTGGGCTCCCCGCGATGCTAAAACCCGGGAAAATCTCCTCCGGTTAACGGATTTACATCATCTTGAGTTCGGCCTTCTGATTGGTACCGGTGAAACCGATGCTAAATCCCATACCAGTTCGTTTTTGGCGTATGCTGATGAAACAGTGGAACTAAAACCGGCCTATATCAACTGCCATAGTGGTCGTGATTATTTTACGATGGAGGAGAATAAACCCATGCTCCAGCATAGTTTTGAATTGGAGGCAAGGACGGGTATTCCAATATACCACGAAACCCATCGGGGAAGGTGTTTATACACTGCACCTTTGACAGCACAATATCTCAAGACATTTAGTGCGCTCCGACTCACCCTGGATATTTCCCATTGGACGACGGTACATGAATCGATGCTCGAAGGGCAGGACGAAGCCGTTGAGCTGGCGATTTCCAGGACCCACCATATCCATTCCAGGATAGGTTATGCCGAAGGGCCACAGGTCAATGATCCACGCGCACCGGAATGGGAAGCTGCTGTTAGAGCGCATTTGGGATGGTGGGACAGGGTAGTACAGGCTCGGATTAAAGAAGGGAAAAAATCGTTAACCATCCTGACTGAATTTGGCCCACCTCCATATTTGCCGGCAACCCCATTTACACAAATGCCTTTAGCAGACCAATGGGCCATAAATGTTTATATGATGCAACTCTTGCGCAAACGCTGGCAATGATAGAAATCAAAGGCATATTGGAAAAATTTGAAAAACAAGGTGAAAAATCGGGTTGGACTTACCTGCTTATCCCGGCAGTAAAGGCAAGTGCAATCAGTAAAATCAAAACCATTTTCAGGGTAAAAGGATTTATCGATGATTTTCCTATAAAGCAGATCGCGATTTTACCGATGGGTGAAGGAGATTTTATCCTGCCAGTCAACCAGGAGATGCGAAAAGCAATTGGGAAGGCAAAAGGTGCGACGGTGACACTTCTTGTTCAGTATGATCCAAGTCCTATCAAACCCGATGACGATTTTCTGGAATGCCTGGCTGAATTTCCCGCAGCCAAAACCTTTTTTCTGAGCCTGACCCAGGGACATAAAAATTATTTCACCAAATGGTTGTCCACTGCTAAAACCGAACATACGAAGTCCAATCGCATTGCATTGGCGATTGATGCCCTTTCCAGAGGAATGGGATTTGGTGAAATGTTGAGGGAGAAAAAGGCTAAATAATTTTTAAAAGAAATACATTTGGGGAAGGGCGTCTAAAGGATGCCTTGGATTGTAATTCGTCGATCGCAATTCAATGTCGTTTAGATAAGATTTTAACTACCAAGACCTGAAGGTATCACCCGAAATTTAAAGGAAAACCTTCCAGGTCTGCCTTCGTTGTTCCATTCGAATCAGCTAACTAAACGACATTGATTCGTAATTCTTCAATCGTAATTTGTAATTCTAAATTCTTTAATCGTAATTCGTAATTCTAAATTCGTAATTCTAAACTCCATCATATGCCGTATTTCGATTTTAAATCAAAACCGCCCATCAAAATCTGGGAGGGGATTAACGGTCCAATTGCGACTTCAGATCAGCTATTATTCGGTTATTTTAGTATCGAAGAAGGTGCTGTATTGCCTACCCATCAACATCCGCATGAGCAATGGAGCCACCTCATTGCCGGAGAATTCGAATTCAATATCGGAGGAGAAATTATGCATATGAAACCCGGCATGTCTGCCTATATTCCGGGGAATGTGCCACATTCCGGAAGAGCTCTGACCGCCGGGGTCATTTTCCTGGATTGTTTTTCACCCGTTAGAGAAGATTTTGTCGACAAGGAAAAGCACCAAGATGGGGGTTAGTGGCTAGTGCCTAGTGGTTGGTGATTGGTGGTTCAACTCAACCTTAACCTCAACCTCATGACGGTGATTGGAGATTGGTGGTTGGTGGTTAGTTCAGCTCAACCTCAACCTCAACCTTAACCTCATGAAGGTGGTTGGTGATTGGTATCCCGAAATATCGTGAGGTGGTTTCAACCTCAACCTCAAACTCAACCTTTTGACGGTCATTGGTGATGGGTGTTCCCAGGCATCGAGAGGTGGTCTCAACCTCAACCTTAACCTCAAGAAGGTGATTGGTGGTTGGTGGTTAGTTCAGCTCAACCTCAACCTTAACCTTAACCTCATAAAGGTGGTTGGAGGTTGGTGGTTAGTTCAGCTCAACCTCAACCTTAACCTTAACCTCATAAAGGTGGTTGGAGGTTGGCGAATCCTGATAACTCACAACTTGATACCTCACACCTCACACCTCGCACCTCTCATAAAATAGCCCGGGTCAAATTTTCATCAACCCAGGCTATCGATTTAGAGAAGTCTTATAAGTTTATCTCCAATATTCTGATCTGAAGTCATCGCGGTGATTGCACCGGTCTTCGTGAAAAAATTTCATGATCAGGTCTCCGTCATTGGATCGGTATTCTATTCCTTCGCCCCTAAAGATAAATTCATTTCCTTTCCGATCAACAAATAATCCACGGTTTCGTTCAAATACTTCAAACCATTTTTCTCCATGAAATTTGATTCTCAGGCTTCTTCGGCTCAGGTCTACATGGATATGGGTGCCGGTGGAATGATTGTGCCATTTACCTTCATAGTCCCTGTAAAACCTGTTCCAGTTTTCCTTATCCCTCAGATCGGTATCCCTATAGTTACGATCGTTGTAATCCAGGTTGTCCCGGTTTGAATTCTCCCGGTATTCCCCCGGGTTATACCTGGAAAATAAATAGGTCACCCTTCTATCCGGGGTGCTCCATTCCAGGCCCCTGCTGTTAACTGAATAGCTGTTTCCCCTGTTATCCCGGTAGCGGTTGTTGTCCAGTTTGTTGTAATGGTCCCATACATTGTTGTTGCGGTCGGCTGGTTTCACTTTGATGCCCTGCATCGTGTACATGATTTCAATGTCCATATTTTTCTCCAGACATCGCCAATACCCGTCAAGGTCACCGGCGAAAGAAAAGAAGGTAAGCAGTGAGGAGAATGCAGTGGTAAAAAATTTGGTTTTCATAGACAGCGTTTTAAATTAAAAAATAGCTATACAGTATGATCGTCCACAATTGTTAAGTAGGGTTAATTGCTGGTTAAATGGGAGTTAAAGGGAAAAAGGGGAAAAAGGGTTAAAGAGGGTAAAACGGTTAAGAGGTTAACATGGCTCGGGGAGATAATCTCACTTTGACTGTTTCACCGTTTCACCGCTTAACCGCTTAACCGCTTAACCGCTTAACCGCTTAAGCCCTAACATCTACTGTTTTATCCCTATCTCTAAAGAACAGGAAGAATAAAATCAAAACCACTGCTGCAATACCCGCAGGTACCAGCCAAACACTGGTCCAATTGGTCACGGCATCAGCACCAATGCCCGTCGTAAATTTATCTTTTACAATACCGGATAAGACCGAACCAATAAACATCCCCACACCATAGGTCGCCAGCGATATCAGGCCCTGGGCCTGCGATTTGATCTTATCTCCTGCTTTTTTATCAGTATAGATCATTCCACTGACAAAGAAAAAATCAAAACAAATGCCATGAAGAATGATACCGGCATACAACATCCATTCATTGTTACCCGCGTTGCCATAACCAAAAAACAAAAAGCGTAAAATCCAGGCTATTAAACTAATTAAAAGGATATTCTTGATACCAAACCTTTTATATGCCAGTGGAAGTAACAGCATAAAAAGGACTTCAGAAGCCTGACCCAGGGACATCTTATTTTCAACAAAAAAAGTAAGGGGCAAAGCTTCACCCGGATGCGCCAGCATATAAGCATCCTTATAATAATCCGTTATGGATGGATTGCCCATAGCATAATAAAATGAAAGTGGGATACAAATCAAAATAGAAGAAATGAAAAATATCAGAAATGAACGATCCTTAAACAAGACAAATGAATCTTTTCCTACGATCTGTCCGATACTAACCGGACCTGTACTGGTCGGAGGGGTGTTGGGAAGCGTGAAAGAAAATACACCGATCACAATCGCGGAGATCATCGAAACATAAAAAATATTGACCTGGTCGCCCCAGCCCATAAACCCTATCACGTTGGTGACAGCGATCCAGGCCAGGGTGCCCATTACCCGGATAAGCGGGAACTCCTTTTCAGGGTCTTTCATTTGCCGCATGGATATAGAACTGGTCAGGGCGATGGTCGGCGCAAACGTCAGACAATACAACAACATGACCATGTAAAAAGTATCATAGGTCTTTATCTGGGTCAAAGCATATAATAAAACCGCACCCAAAATATTTAAAATCCCCAGGACCTTTTGCGCGGCAAAAAACCGGTCTGCCAGCATCCCGATAAAAAACGGGGAGATAATCATGGCTATGGAAAACGTGGCGTATATATTGCCTACCTGGGCCCCGGTAAAATTGATAGCAAACAAATATTTGGACAACTGACCATACCAGGCTCCCCAGATGACAAACTGCAAAAACATCATTACGGAAAGCTGGATTCGGATTTTATTATTCATTAAGTAAAAATAGATTTAAACTCTGAAAGTTAATCCAAAACGCCTTTGGAAAATGGCGATTTTGCCCATACGTGACGAAAACTTTGAGAATCAGAGTTTTGTCAGGTACCACTTCGCTGATGATGAATATCAGCATGGCGACCCGATGGTTCGTGCCGTAGCTTCGGCCCGTGAATGCGAAGCATAAAAAATTCTTATGATTTTTTTGGGTTAATAATATCAGGCTGCCGGTCTGACGGCATAACTGGTGACGGTTTTTAAACTTTCGAACTTATCTTTGCCCAATGAGTGTAATTGAAATCAAAGTCCCGCCAATGGGTGAATCCATCACTGAAGTCACCCTGTCCAAATGGTTAAAAAAAGACGGGGATCTGGTGAAAATGGATGAGCCTATCTGTGAATTCGAATCTGATAAAGCAACCCTCGAGTTGCCGGCTGAAGCAGCTGGAAAATTGACCCGGATGGCTGCTGAAGGCGCGGATCTGACCATTGGAGCGATAGTAGCTAATATTGACACTTCTGCGACTGTGCCCCAAAGTTCAGCGCCAATAATCTCCGCGACTGCCCCATCCGCCCCCGTTGAAAAAGCAGCCGCAAAAGAACCTCAAAAAAATGAACCGGAACCTATAGCCTCTCCTGCTGCATCTAAGATTTTAAGGGAACAAAATATCGATCCCGCCTCGGTCCAGGGCACCGGCAAGGATGGACGGATCACCAAAACTGATGCTCTGGCCACAAAAACCACAAACCCTCCTCCCGTTGCATTACCGGAACCCACAGCAATACCTGATAAAACTCATCTTCCTTTTGAACGGAATGAACGCCGGGAAAAAATGTCCCGGATGCGAAAGACCATTTCAAGGAGGTTGGTCAGCGCCAAAAACCAAACGGCGATGCTGACTACCTTTAATGAAATCGATATGACCGAGGTAATGGCTTTGAGGGCCAAATACCAGGATGCCTTCGTGGCAAAGTATGGTATAAAGTTGGGATTTATGTCCTTGTTTGCAAAAGCCTGTAGTAAAGTATTGTTGGAAATGCCTGCGGTCAATGCATTCGTGGATGACGAAGAATTGATCTATCATGACTATGTCGATATTTCCATTGCCATTTCAACACCCAACGGACTGGTGGTGCCTCCTGTAAAAAATGTGGAGTCTTTAAAATTTCACGAGATCGAATTTAAGATCAAAGAATTGGCAGACAAAGCACGGGCGGGCAAACTGACTTTGGAAGAAATGAGCGGAGGAACATTCACCATCACCAATGGCGGAATTTTTGGTTCGATGATGAGTACACCTATACTTAATGAGCCTCAATCTGGTATCCTGGGTATGCATGCCATCATTGAACGACCGGTGGCCATTCAGGGTGAGATTAAAATCCGTCCAATGATGTACGTAGCCCTATCTTATGATCATAGGGTGATTGATGGGTCTACATCCGTAACCTTCCTTGTAAAAGTCAAAAAACTCCTGGAAGACCCGGTCAGTATGCTTATGGATTTATAGTTCAATAAACCACCAGGCTGGTAATTAAAGCTCGCCCCCCCAGACTGCTACGAATAAAATAAATTCCTGTGGATAAACCTGGTTTTATGCTGAATACCGGACCCGTAAAGGAATCAATTTTCCTTCCCTTAAAATCAAAAAAATCAAAACTTTTAATAGGGGACGAATGCTGGATTAAAACTTGTTGACCGGCTTGCACAGGGTTTGGCGAAACTGTAAACCGGAGAGCATCCCGGGATTTAACGGAGGTAGATGATCCAATATTCAATACATATTTCCAGACAGGTTCAAAGACGTAATTATCCTGAGCTTTCGGTGATCGCGCATCCAACACAGTCGATCCATGTATATCCGCTACACTCACAGAGGCCGAAGTAATCAATTGATGTGAGGATAGATATGGCGGCATGTGAACCGATACATTGACAGGAGGTCCATATTTATTGAGCCCAAGGCTGTCCCAGATTTCTTTTTGAAAAAGATAATCATCGCTGGTATGGGCAAAAGCATAGATCCTGGATTTATCCGTCTTCCATGCCCCGGTGTGCACCCATACAGGTGGCAGATAATAATGAAGGCTAAAATCTTTTGGCCCGGAAAAACATACTACCCTGTGGACTGAATAATATTTTGAAATGGCCGTAACATGACCAGCTCCGTCCGAATGGCCTGACCAGATCATTCGGGAATGGTCCAGCCTACCCTGACTGTCCAGGAAATAAGACCAGTTTTCCGAAGGGTAATTCAACTGCAGATAGTCCAGTGTGCGTTTCAGTCTGAAAAAAATACTTTCAAACGTATCGATCGTTATTTCCGGCGAATAGTTTACACCTTCTGCCACTTCCCGGTGAAAATTTTCATAGCAAGGCGGGTCTGTGGAATGTTCACAACTGCTGTACATATTGTTGATGCCAGGATAAGCCAGACTGATCACATGGTAACCTTCCCTTGCGGCCAGCTGCAGGTATTGAGATGATTCGGAGGCTTTATGAAAACTAGCAGGGAGGTGAATCAGGAGAAGATTCCGTTGTTTGGCTGTTTCAGGAGTACATATATAGTGGGAATCTGCAGTAAACGTCTTTATTCTGTTATCCGTGGCATCTGGTCTGATGGAGCGAAGCTGAACGCCTGCAAAAGATTGGATTGTTATAACTAAAAGAAATCCAATAAATAGTATCAGCCTCATTTGTTTCTAAATATTTAATCAAACCCCGTTGATAGTATATGAACGATCCTCAGGATCATTTTGACTACAGAGCGCCTTAGATTTCATCAATTTAATTTTGATACAAAAAATGTAACTGCAATAGTAGAATCAAATGATAGGTTCTAAAATAGATTTTAGAGATCGGATGATTTGATCACCTTTCTTTTCCTTTTGCTTTTAGTTGAATTTCTTTCCACCAATGTTGAATTTAATTCAGTGTTTTCCTTGAGAAAATGATTTCCCCTTTTTTCAATAAGCTTAAAAAGAATAGCTGCGGCCTCCCTGCCAATATCGTAAGCAGGTTGGGTAATAGTGGTTAGAGTAGGGTTAAGGAGTCCAGCCATGTAAGAATTTGAAAAAGTGATTATTTTAATGTCATCCGGGATTTTTAGTTTTAATTGACCGCATATTTCATAAGCGGTGATAGCCAGTTTTTCAACGGAGGCGAATATGCCATCCGGCCTGTTTTTCCTTTTTAACAAATTTCGTACTAGTTCATTATTCCGGGCATCGTCGGTGCTGCAATAGACGATCAGACTATTGTCCATTTTCATCTGATTCATTTTGAGAGCCTCTGCATACCCATTCATCCTTTTATTGCTGATCGATAGTTTTGGGGAAATGGTGAGGAAGGCGATTTTTTTGCAGCCATTTTCTATCAGGAGCTGAGTTGCTTTTATGCCGCAATTATAATCATCTGTGGTAACTTTTGGTGCATTAATATGGTCAGGGATCCTGTCAAAAAAAACAAGCGGAATGTCATTTTCCTTTAAAACTTCCAGGTGTTTGGTGTCTGATGTTTGTTCTGACAAAGAAATAATTATACCATCTACCCTGCCATTTTGTAATAGTTTTGAAATCGCCACTTCTTTTTGCATTTTCTCGTGGGTCAGGTATATCAATACATGATACCCTTTTTCCTGGGCAATAGATTCTATCCCGTTGATGACCCGTCCAAAAAAACCATTAACCACTTCCGGAATAACGACGGCAATCGTATTGCTTTTTTGTTTTCGAAAACTACTCGCCAATGGATTGACCTGGTAATTCAATTCTTTGGCTTTTGCCAGTACTATATTTTTCGTTCGGATACTTATTTCGTGGCTGTCCCTTAAAGCTTTCGAAACTGTTGAGAAAGATAAATTCAGTTCTTTAGCTAGCTGTTTGAGGTTCATAAAAGACGAATGAATATATGCATAAACAACAAAGCATGTTTAAACAAATATGAAGATATTCATTCAATATACAAAATCCCTGCTACAACGTTGTAGCAAATAAATATCTCCTTCCAACGTAAGAAGTAGCCTGATTTTATTGAATTTAACGGCCCTAAACAGGTTCAGCCTGAGTCATTCATTTATAACAATCGATGGGACTTAACAGGCAACAGACACGTGGGGTATGCATAGCCACATACCTTACACGTGTTGCCTGTTTTTACACATTGCTTGAAAACCTATAACAATCTATATCTAAATGCAGTACTTAGCAAATCCACAACGATATCAAACTATGGAATACCGCAGGTGTGGCCATAGCGGATTAAAATTGCCTGCGCTTTCACTTGGCTTATGGCACAATTTCGGCCATATCGATTTATTGGAGAATGCGCGTAAAATTTTACGCGTTGCTTTTGATCATGGAATAACCCATTTTGATTTAGCCAATAATTATGGTCCTCCTCCGGGTTCTGCCGAAGAAAATTTCGGAAGAATATTCAAGGATGACTTTTCCCTTTATCGGGATGAACTGGTAATATCAACAAAGGCAGGGTGGGGTATGTGGCAGGGACCCTACGGGGACTGGGGATCAAAAAAATACCTGGTGGCCAGTCTGGACCAAAGTCTAAAAAGAATGGGTTTAGAATATGTAGATATTTTTTACCATCACCGTCCTGATCCGGAAACACCTTTGGAAGAGACCATGACGACCCTGGATTTGATGGTGCGTCAGGGGAAAGCACTATATGTGGGAATTTCCAGTTATCGTCCGGAAGAATCGACAAAGGCAATTCAACTATTGCGGCAATTGGGGACACCTTGTTTGATCCATCAGCCCCGATATTCTATGTTCGATCGATGGGTGGAGCAAGGTTTACTGGATGTTTTAGAACAAAACGGGGTCGGATGCATACCCTTTTCTCCATTGGCACAAGGTCTGTTAAGCAATAAATACCTGATGGGTATTCCAGTGGGTTCGAGGGCGTCCAGCCATCGCGGTAACGGCGCTATCGATGAAGATCAGGTATCTGAAGACAAAATATATAAAGTACGCCAGCTTAATGTAATAGCTGAAGCGCGAGGGCAAAACCTGGCGCAAATGGCGCTTTCCTGGCTATTAAAAGACCATCGCATCACGTCAGTACTTATCGGTGTAAGCCGGTCTGAGCAAGTACTGGATTCCATTCGCTGTCTTGAAAATTATTCCTTTACAAGTGAAGAGCTCAACAACATCGAAGCTATTTTAAATAAGGATAAAAAATGAACAACCATATAATCCTTACCTCAGCCATTCCTCCAATAACCCAAACTTCTAAACTATGAAAATAAGCAGTGTATTTAATCTCTTTATGCTCTTTTGTCTGCTCAACGGTTTTGTTATTCATGCTGTTTACAGTCAGGAAATTTTGGGACAAGGTTATGCATTTGAGCAAAATGCCCGTCTTGGCAGAGGAGTAAATGTCATCGGATATGATCCCCGATGGAAAGACCCGTCCGCGGCCCGAATGGAAGAAAAGCACTTCCAACTCATCAGGGAGGCGGGTTTTAACAATGTTCGTATCAAAATCAGTCCATTCAAATTTTCTATGAATGATTCCACGTATACCATCAACCCGGTTTTTTTTACCACACTTGACTGGGCCATTAAAGAATCATTAAAAAACAACCTAATGGCTATCGTGGACTTTCATGAGCACAATGAGATCCAGAAAGACCCTTTAGGAAACATGGCCAGGTTCCTTGCGATGTGGAAACAAATTGCCCATCATTGCAGGCAGTATTCAAATGATGTTTTGTTTGAAATCTGCAATGAGCCCAATATGAAACCTGAAATATGGAATAAAATGCATAGTGACGCCTATCAGATCATCAGGGCATCAAACCCATCCCGAACGATCATCATCGGAACGATTAATGGCAACCAGATAAAGTATTTACCGGATCTGGTATTACCAGAAAATGACAGAAATATTATTGTAGCTATTCACTATTATAGCCCTATTCAATTTACACATCAGGGCGCACCCTGGTCAGTGAAGAACAAAGACCTGAGCGGCATTGAATGGACTCAAAGCAAAAGTGAAGAACAGGCTGTGATTTCAGATTTTGATATGGCACAGGAATGGTCAAAAACACATAACCGGCCATTGACACTTGGAGAATTCGGGGCGTATGAAAAAGCAGACATGCTTTCCCGTGCCAGATGGACTAACTATATCAGCAGGCAGGCTGAGTCCAGAAACTGGAGTTGGAGTTATTGGCAGTTTGACTCTGATTTTATAGTCTATGACATAAACCAAGAGCAATGGGTCATGCCTATAAAAAATGCGCTGATTCCTAATACTAAAAAATAGATTTCTGGAATTGGTATGAGACAAATATTATCGCTAAAAAATCAAGCTTTCATCTTAGCCGGTAAACTTTACATAACACTATCATCCTCTCAACTGGTCAAAAACTAAGTTAATGCTTGTTTTAAACAAAATAGATTATTGGTCACAGGCAAGCATGTACCTAACTTGCTTGATTCTAATGCGTTGAGGTTTAATGATTCATCAATTGCCAATAAAAACGTTCTGTATTTAATCCGAAAAAGAAAATATCAATCGTGAAAAAGGAACCGAAGGGCGTGGAAGAAATGATGACGTCCATAAGTCTTACCGAGAAAATTGGATATGGCTTGGGTGATTTGGGCTTTAATTTTTATTGGGCCAATATTTCATCATTCCTTCTGATATTTTATACTGATACATTTGGCATTCCGGCTGCCGCGGCAGGAACAATGATGCTGGTATCAAAAATTATCGACGCATTCGCTGACCCCATTATAGGTGCACTTGGAGACAGGACAAAAAGCCGTTTTGGAAATTTCAGGCCATACCTGCTGTGGTTTGGGTTGCCTTTGGCAGCAGCAGGTGTGCTTACCTATACCACCCCAAATCTCACCGAAGGAGGAAAATTAATTTGGGCTTATGGAACTTTCTCTTTTATGATGATTGCATATTCACTGGTAAATATTCCTTATTCTGCATTAGCGGGGGTAATTTCATCCAACAGCCAGGAAAGAACTACGTTGATCAGCTTTCGATTTATTGGTGCATTTACAGGGACAATTATTGTAAATTATTATACCTTAACCCTGGTAAAATGGTTTGGTGGTAGTAATGAAACATTAGGCTGGCAATTAACCATGGCTCTTTATGGTATTGTCGCAGCAATCATTTTTATAATTGTATTCCTGTCAACTAAGGAAAGAGTAAAAAATCCACCGCACCAAAATACAACGGTTTCAGTAGATATAAAAGATTTGCTCAACAACCGTCCCTGGATAGTACTTTTCAGCTTGGCATTAATTATTATGGTCACCATCACCATGCGTGCAGGCGCTACAATATATTATATAAAGTACTTTGTAAACAGGCCTGATTTAATTAAATATTTTCTGACCAGTTATAGCATTGCGTTGGTTGTTGGCGCCGCTATCACTCCAGTACTTACCCGGTTTGTAGATAAAAAACGATTAATGGTTATATTAATGAGTGCCACTGGAATTTTGTCCATCGGTTATTTCTTTATTCCGAAAGATGCCATTGGGTTGCTATTTGGCATAAACATTTTAATAGGATTGGTTTTAGGTCCTAAATCACCTTTGGCTTTTTCCATGTATGCCGATACAGCCGATTACACTGAATGGAAAACCGGCCGAAGGGCAACTGGATTAACCTATGCTGCTGCTAATTTTTCTCAAAAACTAGGGGGCGCGCTGGCTTCCTTTATAATTGGATCAGTGCTTGCCGCAATGGGTTATGTCGCCAATACCGCGCAATCAAACGCATCACAAATGGGCATTGTAATTATAATAAGTATAATACCTGGTGCATTCGCCCTGCTTGCGGCATTTGTTATGAAGTTTTATACACTCGATAATAAACAACTTGCAACAATTCAGTCTGATTTAATAAAACGCAAAGACCATGAAGAGTAGACAACTCATACAGGCTGCCTTTGACCATACCCGTGTCGACCTATCAAGCCCGACAATGCTTCCCAAGGTATCGGCTTTTTTATGGAATAAAAGAATGATGATTCATATGAATTGCCGCGGGTATGCGGTGGCGCAGTTTATGCAACCAGAACCCGCAAAATATGCGCATGCACCCAATCTTGAAGCAAAAACTTTTATGCAGCCCGAGCAGCCCTATTATGCGCATCACCCGGGCCGCTTTTTTTATATAAAAGATGAAGATACCGGTCAATTATTCTCCGTGCCATTTGAACCCGTCCGCACTTCACTGGAAAGTTATATATTCTCTGTCGGCAAAAATGATATTCGTTGGCAAATAGAAAACAACAAATTGTCTATTGAAATGTGTTTGAGCCTTACAGAGAACGACCTTGTAGAGTTATGGAGTATTAAAATCCGCAATACTGCTCCTGCGATCCGAAAAATAAGTATCTATCCCTATTTCCCTGTCGGGTACATGTCGTGGATGAATCAGTCAGGAAAATATATACCAGATTTATACAGCATTGTTTGTTCTTCTGTAACTCCATATCAAAAATATCAGGACTATTTTAAAATACAACATTATAAAGACAAGACTTTTTTTATGGCTGACCGTGCTCCCGATTCGTGGGAAATAAATCAAGCCAATTTTGAAGGAGAAGGAGGCTTACAGTATCCTTCGGCAATTCGGCGACCGGAACTCGAAAATGGCAATGCCCTATACGAAACACCTGCTTGTTGCCTTCAATATCGTTTAAGCCTTGCTGCAGGCACTGAAGAACAATTTCGTTTTATATTCGGTCCGGCCAAAGACGAACCGGAAGTCGCCATAATACGTAACCGATACTTTAACGAAAAAGATCATACTGGTGAAGATGGTTTTTCACTGGCAAAAAAAGAATATGCTGGATATATTGCTGAAGGCAGCGGATGTATTCAAATAAAGACTCCAGACGCAGAATTTGATAATTTTATAAATCACTGGTTACCCCGCCAAATTTTTTATCACGGGGAAACCAATCGATTGTGTACTGATCCGCAAACCCGTAATTATTTACAGGATAATATGGGAATGAGCTACATCAAACCCTCCGTTGCAAAACAAGCATTTATAACTGCTTTAAGCCAGCAACAACCAACGGGTGAAATGCCTGATGGGATCAAAATAGTTGAAAATGCAGAATTAAAATACATCAACCAGATACCGCACACAGACCATGGGGTGTGGTTGCCAATCTGTTTAAAAGCCTATTTAGACGAAACGAATGACTATAGTATACTTGATGAGCAGGTAATTTTTGATAAAACAACGGAAACAGCAACTGTTGCAGAACATATAAACAGGGCAATGCACTGGTTAATAAAAGCCAGGGATTACCGGGGTTTAAGCTTTATTAACCAGGGTGATTGGTGCGACCCTATGAATATGGTTGGTTATAAGGGTAAGGGTGTTTCCGGATGGCTTTCTATTGCAGTAATATACGCTTTGAAAGAATGGGCGGATATATGCGAGCAAATTAATCAAACAAAATCAGCCCAGGAGTTTCGTTCAACCGCAATTGAAATGAGTACCGCGGTGAATAAATACTTGTGGGATGGCAACTGGTATGCCCGTGGAATTACGGATGACAATGTTGTTTTTGGAACAAACACGGATAAAGAAGGCCGGATCTTTCTTAATCCGCAGGGTTGGGCATTATTGAGTGGTATTGCAGATGATCTCAGATGCAATTCACTGATAAAAGCTGTTGAGGAACAACTGGAAACACCTTATGGCGTAGAAAAATTATTTCCCCCATTTTTATCCATGCGCGAGGATATTGGACGGGTTACGCAAAAATTTCCCGGATCAGCAGAAAATGGTTCAGTGTACAACCATGCCTCTGCATTTTATATTTATGGACTTTATGCAGTGGGTAAAAAAGATATTGCTTACCGACTGCTTCGTAAAATGATTCCAGGTCCAAATGAAGAAGATATTTTGCAACGGGGACAGCTACCGGTATTTATCCCCAATTATTACAGGGGTGGTTACAAACTATTTCCGCGAACCGCAGGAAGATCGAGCCAATTGTTCAATACAGGGACCGTTCATTGGATGTATCGCATTCTCATGGATGGTCTATTTGGGCTACGTGGCGATAAGAGAGGATTGAGGATTGTACCTCAAATGCCATCTTCATGGAATCATGCCACAGTGACAAGGTACTTCAGAGGTGCTGAGTTTCAGGTTGATATAAAGATAGAATCGCAGGATAAAAAAATCAAAGTGAGGGTAAATGATGTTTGGCTTGATGAGCCTTTTATAAAAAATATTGAATCCGGCAAAAAATATGAAGTTCAGATCATAATGGGTTAATGAATTAATTTAATAAAAATGAAAACTATAAATCAAATCGGCAAAATCCTTTTTGCCCTTTTTTTAATCAAAGGCATCTTGTGTGCACAAACAACTTCTGCGGAGCGACAAAATATGAAACTGGCCAGGGGTGTAAACATACTTGGTTATGACAGAGAGTTTTGGAAAGACTATTCAAATGGTCGTTTCAAAGAAAAATACTTTCAGTCTATTCGTGAGAGCGGGTTTGCAACCATTCGAATAAACCTCCATCCGTTCAGACAAATGGATAATAATTACGTCATCAACCCCAAATGGCTTGAAATACTGGACTGGGCTATTAAAAAGGGATTGGATGCAGGACTTATGGTCATACTGGATATGCACGAATTCAATGCCATGGCGGATGATCCGGTCGCAAAAAAAGAAATGTTTCTGTCCGTCTGGAGACAACTTGCTTCCAGATATAAAGATCAACCCAATAATGTTGTTTTTGAAATATTAAATGAACCCAATCAAAAACTTACAGTTCAGTTATGGAATGAATACCTGGTTGATGCCATTAACATAATCCGAAAAACTAATCCCAACCGTACGCTGATTATTGGACCCGGAAATTGGAATGGAATAGAAAGTTTACCATCTTTAGTTTTACCCAGGGAAGATAGAAATATTATTGTTACGGTACATTTCTATCATCCAATGAATTTTACACACCAGGGAGCTCCCTGGTCAAAAAATAATAAGGAGTTAAGCGGTATACAATGGACAGGTACCACCGAGGAGAAAAATTTGATTAAGGCAAAATTGAAAGTTGCTGCTGACTGGTCTAAAGCAAATGATCGTCCTATATTTCTGGGAGAATTTGGGTCTTATGATAAAGCAGATATGGCATCCAGGGCTAAATACACAGCTTTTGTAGCCCGCACAGCAGAAGAATTTGGATTCAGCTGGGCATACTGGCAATTCGATTCGGATTTTATTGTGTATGATATTAACAAAGAAGAATGGTTGACGCCTATAAAAAATGCCCTCATACCTACAGGGCCTGATTACCCCCTGGAAGATCAGACCGGTTTTTCGCCGATTTATAATCGTCAGAATCTTGGAAGCTGGGCTTTGCAAGGCAATGCCCGTTGGAGTGTGGAGCAAGGAGAAATCGTTGGCCAACAAGACGCATCAGAAAAAAAAGACTCCTGGTTGTTTACAACAGATGAATGGGATGATTTCGCATTAGAATTGGAGTTTTTAGTTCCGGAAAAATGTAACACCGGCATTGGTATACGCATGCCAAAAGATTCGGTGGGAGATCCTGATGAACATGGCTATGAAGTGCAAATCAGTGATTTGCCTCAACGAAAGCTGACAGGAAGTCTGCTGCACCATGTAGATTCAAAAGGCAACAATCACCTTCATCCAAATCAATGGAACCACCTGGGGGTTAAAGCTGAAGGAGACCATATCCAGGTGTATCTTAATGGACATAAAGTATTAGACGAAAAAGTAACAGGTTCAAAGAAAGGAAGAATTGGATTGCAGGTTCCGAAAGATCCAGAGTTTGCTAGACAAGTTGTCCGGTTTAGAAATCTTATGGTAAAAGATTTAAAACCAATAAAATCTTTTATTCCCTCCAGCTATCCGGGGCGATCCTTTGCTGATGCAAGCCACACCGCCGGACCCCAGGTAATTCCTGGCAAAGTTGAATTAGCGTTATATGATCTGGGCGGGGAAGGAGTAGCCTATCACGATTTCGAATCGGAAAATCGTGGTAGTGGCGGATTAAATGTAAATCCTCGTCATCAACGCCCGCATGCTACTCCGTACGAATGGGAGTTTCGCAAAACAGAAGGCGTTGATATCTCCTACACTAAAGACTTTGCTGATTATAATCACACCAAAAATTATTACATACCGGAAGTGAATCAATTTTATGTTGGCTGGACTGAGGATAATGAATGGTTGAATTACACCATAGATGTTAAAGTAGCTGGAACCTATGCCATTGATGCGTTGTACGCCAACAATGATGCAACTATCCTGTTTGATATTGATCAAAAAAAATCCGGATCCTTTAAACTCCCTTTGAATACAGGAAATTTTCATAGTTGGAACAAAGCTAAAATTGGCACATTGACTTTCACTGAACCGGGACTTCACTTGCTGACCTTTCACTATAATAAAGGAAACAACTTCGCCTATTTCGAATTTACATTGGTTAAATAAATACAGGCTTCCGGTAAAAATCAGGTAAGCTGATCCAGAATTAGATTTCTACAACGTTGTAGCAAATAAATATCTAACATCCCTATAGAGGCACTCCATTTTTATTGAAATTAACAGCGTCAAATAATCAACCTCATGATCCTTTGCATCGTCATAAAAAAATGAAGTTAGGAATCGCTGGAATTTTGCTGATACCTGCCCTGTTTAGATATTATTTTGCAATTGTTTATTAAAAAAATTATCAAAAATTAAAAACAAATAAATTAAAAATCGATATGTTTAAAATTAGTGTATTGTTCGCTGATTCGCCAATTATGGAGCCGACAAAAATTGCTCCGGGATTTGAAGCTTCCGAAATTCCTGCCGGAAAATTAATTGATCCCTTAATGACCAATCATGACTGGGAAACAAGGAAAAAAGAGATACTAAGTTGGGGTATGCCTCAAATGTTTGTTTCGAGTCATTGGATGAATGCCCCTTGTAATACACCCGATGCGGATTGGGAGGCTCTTGAGTTTTTTACTAAACGAACGTTAAAACGCCTGGGAGAGATGGGTGTAAAAACAGCCGGTATCTATGGTAAATTTTTCAGGAAAGCCGAAACAGAAAAAGCCATGCAGGATGCCATTAGTTATGCCACTTTTTTAGGTGACGAAGCGGCCAAATACAATATGAATATTGCCCTCGAACCCATGGCTGATCCGGATTCTTTATTCCCAACCTATGCCAAAGGTCTTGAATTTGCAAGATTGGTAGATCATCCAAATGTAAAATTAATGGCTGACCTTAATTATTTCCTTCGGAACAAAGAATCATTTGATATACTTAAAGAAGATCCCTCCTGGAATCTCCATTGCCATATCGCCGGCCGGTCAGAGCGTGGTGGAGCCCAGCCAAATGTTGGCGAATACCGTGAAATTCATAAAGAGTTTTTCAGGGTTCTTCGTGATACCCATTTTGAGGGTGCCGTTTCCTGCGCATGCCCCTGGATCAATACCGGCACAGGTGATTTTGATCTTACTCAGGAGACTGCAAAAACACTCAATTACCTCAAGGAACTCCGAAATGAAGTTTACAATGAAAAATAATGGTGTTTCCATGAATGACCTGTGCACGCAGTTAGTATAATCATTTAATTCAAACTGGTTATGAATGGGGTTATTGCCATTATACTCTTTTCAGATCAGCTATTTTTAAAAGATCCTGATTTATCTACCCATGGGCAGGGAAATTGGCTCTGCCATGGGTTTTTCCGAAACAAATATTCACTGGTCATCACGAACCTTAAAATCAGTAAAATCATTAAGAAGAGTATAATCAGATTTTTTCTGAATAATATTGCAAAGGCATGTATCCAGATACGTTCAAACATAATCATGTTTTCCGTCCTGATAAACTTAGTTACTTTTTATAAATCGCAATCAATGAAATGTATAAAATAACCTGAAATGGCTGATACCACCGGATTCACGAGGAGGAAATTTATCACCAAATCATTGTACACCACTGCAGGATTGGTGGTTGCCTCGTGTAATCCGAAGTCATCCGGGGAATCTGAACCTGAAACTATTGAACCAACTTCCAAAAAATATCTTCCTTCTGGATTAATCTCCTACCAGGAGGCTCCTATGTTAGCACAAAAAGTAGCATCAGGTGAACTGCCTCCTGTGACTGAACGTCTTCCTAAAAATCCCTTTGTCAGGGAAGTTCTTTCTATTGGCAATTACGGAGGAACCATATACGATGAATCTTCTGGGCAGGGGGGGCGGTTTTTCCTGGATGGGGCTCTGGTCGCTTCACCGCAGGAAACCGATAATGAAGGCAAAATCATCCGGCCACATATGTGCGAACAAGTCCTTCATAACGAAGACTATACCTCATTCACGTTTTATATACGGGAAGGCTTAAAATGGTCAGATGGTGTGGAATTAACGGCTGATGATGTAATCTGGTGGTGGGAAAATGAACAAAACAACAAAGAATTGTACCCCGAAGGGCCAAGGAACAACTGGAAGACAGGAGAAAAATATGCCGTTTTTGAAAAAATAGACAAATGGATATTTCAGATTTCTTTTGCTGAGCCTTTCCGGCCACTGTTAAACTTAAGCGCTCATGAGTACATGTGCTTTGCCAGTTTTTTTGGTCAACCGGCACATTACATGAAACAATTTCACATCGATTTTAATCCCAGGGCAAACGAACTTGCTCAATCCTATGGTTATCAATATTGGTTTCAGTTGTATAAAGAGCGGGAAGAGTATATGAGTCCCCACGATGGCAAACCCAATATTTCTCCCTGGGTGCGAACAGTGACAACCACTACCCATGAAGTGTTTGAACGCAATCCATATTATCCGGAAGTTGATCAAAACGGAAACCAGTTACCTTATATCGACCGTCTTTACATGTCCGTCGTGGAAGACCGAAAATTGCGTGATGCCAAGATTGCAACCGGGGCAATTTCTATGGGCAAAACCGTGCTCCCTGAAATTTCGATTTATCAGAAAAATCAACAAAGAGGTGACTTTTCAATCAAAAAGTGGAAAATGTCCAGTTCCTCGGATTGTATGTTTTCTTTTAACCTGAACCACAAAGACCCGGTACTGCATACGATATACAATGACTTAAGGTTTCGACAGGCCATGTCATTGGCTATTAACCGCAAACGAATCAATGAGACCCTGTATTTCGGTTTGGCAAAAGAATGTCAGGCCACCCTCGATGATCGGGTCTCCTATTTTAATCCCGAATGGCAGACCTATTTTGCTCAACACGATGTGGCGAGGGCAAATGCTTTGCTGGATGAAATGGGATTAAAGTGGGACGATAAAAAAGAATTTCGCCTAAGACCCGATGGTAAAAGGTTAAAAACCGTGGTCCTCTATACCATTCGCGATTTCCCGTTAGAGTTGATAGAACTGGTTCGGCAGGATTGGAGTAAAACAGGAATGGACACGATATTGAGAGAAAGTGACAACCAATTCAGAAAAGAAAGGTGTATGTCTGGTGAACACGACTGTACCTGCTGGAATGCTGATCAGGTTGAAGAAATCGCCGCATACCTTCCCTGGGTCTCAAAATGGAATCCCAATAATGCTTTGTATTACGCCATGGATTGGTGGTATTGGTATTATTCCGGAGGAAAAGATGGCATAGAACCACCAAAAATATGGAAGGATCAATTTAAAAATATGGAGAGATGGTACCATGCCAAAAATGATGAAGAATATAAAAGATATGGACACGACGTCTGGGATTTTTTTGTAAAACAACTTGTTTGTATCGGAACGGTAGGATATGCCCCTATGCCGGTAGTGATTAAAAACGGACTGAAAAATGTGCCTGACTTTATCAAAATGGGTTACGGTACGGTATGGGCTAAATCCTATATGGTGCAAACCTATTATTGGGATAATCCGGAAAAACACATTTAGTATAGCCAAATTCCAGATGAAGCTATTTAAATATATTATTAAGAGATTGACATGGGGTGCCCTGGTGCTGCTTTTCGTTTCTTTTTTCAGCTTCCTGATTATTCAATTGCCCCCCGGTGATTTTTTAAGTTCTTACATCGCCAGGCTTGAAAAATCAGGAATGACGGTCGATAATAAGTCAATGGTTGCTTTGAGGCACAGTTATGGGCTTGATCAACCGTTTATCGTGCAATATGGAAAATGGTTTACCCGGTTTATCCAGGGTGATATGGGGGTTTCTTTTTTATATACGAAAAAAGTGGAATCCGTAATTAAGGAGAGGTTACCTGCAACCCTGTTATTATCGTTTACATCCATCCTGGTTATATATTTAATTTCTATACCCGTAGGGATCTATTGTGCCCGGCGACAATATTCGGTTGGTGATTTTATGGTTGCTTTTTTTGGGTTTTTAGGTATGGCCGTACCCGGGTTCCTGCTGGCATTGATCTTGATGTGGATAGCCTTTATGGGATTTGGGGTCAGTGTCGGGGGACTTCAATCACCACAATTTATAGATCAACCCATGTCATTCGCTAAAGCCTTGGATTTTATGAAACATCTGCCGGTGCCCATTATAGTGATCACGATGTCGGGGACTGCTGCGCTGATTCGCACCATGCGTGCAACGCTGTTGGATGAACTTGGCAAACAATATGTGACAACGGCCAGAGCCAAAGGGCTTAAAGAAAGTAAGCTCGTCAATAAATACCCGGTCAGGGCCGCTATGAACCCAATTATGAGTTCTGGCGGATGGTTGCTCCCTGAGTTATTCTCTGGTGAAACCGTTGCTGCTATTGTCCTGGGCCTTCCGACGATCGGACCACTCCTTTACCGGGCTTTATTGGGAGAGGATATGTATCTGGCCGCCGGTTGTCTGATGATATTAAGCGTTTTGACCATCATTGGTCTTTTGATCTCAGATATACTTTTAGCTATTACAGATCCTCGAATTCGATTAGCCTGATAGTATGAGCATGAAATTAAAAACATTTTTTTCAGGTTTACAAAAACGAAAATATCGTGAGCCGGATAAGTTTAACGTGCTTCATTCTGCTTCTCAGTGGAAATTGATCTGGGCAAAATTTAAAGATCATAAATTGGCCCTGGTGGGTCTGTATGTGCTGGGCTTTTTTTATCTAACTATCCTTTTTGCGCCTATAATCATGCCTTATGATCCATGGGATGATTCAAAATATATTTATGCCCCTCCGACCAGGATTCGGATTCTCCATGAAGGTAAGCTGCACAGGCCTTTTGTTTATAGACAGGACATCGTTTTAAACCCCGAAACATTTGATAGGATTTTTATAGCTGACCAGTCGGTCCCGTATTCCATCCGCTTTTTTGTCAAAGGAGCAGAATACCACTGGCTCAGAATATTACGCGGAAATACTCATCTTTTTGGCGTCGACGAAAAGGCTAAAATAAATTTAATGGGTACCGATGTGCTGGGCCGCGACTGTTTTTCGAGAAATATTTCAGGATTGCAAATTTCCCTTACGGTTGGGTTATTGGGTGTTTTTATAACGTTTATCCTGGGTTGTATTATTGGGGGGTTTGCCGGGTATTATGGCGGCGTAGTCGATCTGGTAGTTCAACGGTTGGTTGAATTTATTTCCTGTATACCCACTATTCCCATGTGGATGGCCTTGAGTGCGGTCATTCCGCAAGATTGGGGAAACCTTAAAGTGTACTTTGCCATCACTGTCATCCTGGCCCTCCGGAGTTGGACAGGATTGTCCCGTCAGGTAAGATCAAAATTGTTACAACTCCGGGAAGAAGAATATATTGTTGCAGCCAGGGTTTCAGGTACATCCGGTTGGAAAATTATCACTACGCACTTATTACCGGGTTTTATGAGTTACCTCATTGTAAGTCTGACCCTCGAAATCCCAAAAATGATCCTGGGTGAGACCACACTGAGTTTCCTTGGGCTTGGTCTTAGAGCGCCCACGGTGAGTTTGGGCGTTCTGTTACAAGATGCCCAAAATCTTGCCGCTATATCAGCTTATCCCTGGTTATTGGTTTCAGCATTAATGGTAGTACTCGCCGTGATGGCATTCAATTTTGTGGGAGACGGCATACGGGATGCTGCCGATCCCTATAAAAACTGAAGATATGATGCAAGAGCATAGTTTACTCGAAATAAATGATTTGAAAGTAGCCTTTGATTTACGGCAAGGCTCTGTAATGGCAGTAAATGGTATCTCGCTGCGGCTCGGGAAAAGTAAAGTGCTTGCTGTGGTAGGTGAAAGTGGCAGTGGCAAAAGCGTGACAGCACGGTCCATCCTGCGGATCGAAGCACCCGGAAAAATTATTTCCGGTGAAATCAACTTCAATTCCCCCAACCACGGAGAGGTTGCTATCCATAAATTGGGTTCTGATAGCGAAAAGATACGGTCTATTCGTTGGAACGAAATTGCCATGATTTTTCAAGAACCTATGACTTCCTTTGGCCCCATGCATACTTTTGGAAATCAAATTTCGGAAGTATTGATGCTTCATAAAAATCTGACTAAAGCTGAAGCACTGCAGCAGTCCATAGAAAGCCTGCGCTCGGTCGGTATGCCGAGGCCGGAAACAGTGATCCATCAATACCCTCATCAAATCAGCGGTGGACAAAGACAGCGGGCTATGATTGCCATGGCATTAGCTTGTGATCCGGAAATCCTGATTGCTGATGAACCTACCACTGCACTGGATGTTTCCACAGAAGCCCAGATTCTTGAGTTATTGGCTGAACGACAAAAAACACTAAAAACTGCTATACTTTATATTTCACACAACCTTAGTGTAGTTTCAAATATAGCGGACGAAGTAGCAGTGATGTACCTTGGACAGATCGTAGAACACGCACCTGCTTCCAGGCTGTTCAGCGCTCCAAAACATCCTTATACTATAGCCCTGCTGAATTCAATACCAAGAATTGATAAAGAGTACAAAGGCCGGAAATTGGAAGTGCTGGTTGGCAATATCCCGGATCCTTTTAATCATCCCCTGGGATGCAAATTTCACCCGCGGTGCCCCCAGGCCATAAAAGGCCTCTGTGATAAAACTCAACCCATACATCATACCGTCAATACTCATTGGGAGGTAGCCTGCCACTTGTATAATCCTTAAACGCCACCTGAGAAATGATGGATCCAACTAAAAAAGAAGTTTTACTTGAAGTGAAAGATTTGTGTATGCACTATCCTGTTCAAGGCGGCTTCTTTGACAAAACGAAAGGGGTGGTCAAAGCGGTAGATGGCGTTAGTTTCAAACTATACAAAGGATCGGCTTTTGGGCTGGTTGGAGAAAGTGGTTGTGGAAAAACAACAATCGGCCGACTCATCCTGAAGGTGATGAAACCGACAAAAGGAAGTATAACCTTTCATGACGATGTGATAGGGCCAATAGAATTGGTACCGCTGTCCAATAAAAAAATGCGTCCTCTAAGGAAAAAAATTCAAATGGTATTCCAGGATCCTTATGCATCCCTCGATCCCAGGATGACTATTCAACAAATTGTCGGAGAGCCACTGAGAGCCGGTGGCAGGGGTGATTTACGGGATTATAAAAATAAAATCGCAGACATACTTCTTAAGTCCGGACTGAGCCCTGATTATATGGATCAGTATCCGCATGCTTTTAGCGGAGGTCAACGACAACGCATCGGTATCGCACGTGCGCTGGTTACTCAACCTCAACTGGTAGTGGCAGACGAACCCGTTTCAGCACTTGACGTATCCGTGCAGGCACAGATTCTGAATTTGCTGAAAGAGCTTCAGCGGGTATTTGATCTTACCTATTTGATCATTGCCCATGATTTGAGCGTGATCCGATATTTGTGCGACACCCTTGCCGTCATGTATGTAGGTCGAATAGTTGAGATCGGTCGTAGTGAAGACATTTTTAATCGCCCTGCACATCCATATACCGAAGGGCTACTGTCCATTATTCCACGGATAAGTACTAAAACCAAACCTGGTAAGATGCTCAAAGGTGTCGTTGCCGATGCCTCCAATTTGCCAACGGGTTGTCATTTTTATCCTCGTTGCCCTTACGCACAGGAAATCTGCAAAAAGGAGTATCCACCCTTAAGAAATGTCGCAGAAAACCATCAGGTGGCCTGCCACTTTGATTTGAATTTAAACGGCATTTGATTTTATAAAACTATTTAAAGAAAAATTGTACATGATTGAATTGATCAAAACAGCACATCCCCGATTATTTGTAGACCAGGAAAGGATCGACGAAATGAAACTGTTGGATCAGCATGATCCTATATTTGCCGATTTAAAAAAATCACTAATCAATCAAGCCGATGCTTTACTAAGTGCTAAGGTGGTGCCATTTCAAATCACGGGTCCCAGGATGTTAAAAAATTGCCAGGAAATTCATTCCAGAGTGGCTACCCTTGCGTTATCCTGCCTTTTGACCGGAGATAAAAAGTATGCAAACCGGGCAAAAGATGAACTGATGGCTGCGGCCAGTTTTCCGCATTGGAATAAAGATCATTTCCTGGATACCGCTGAACTCATTACGGCATTTGCCATAGGATATGATTGGCTATTTCATGTATTGACAATCTCCGAGTTGAAAACTATTAAAAACGTTATGATCGACAAAGGCATTCAACCCGGATTGGAAGAACACCAGAAAAACATCTGGTGGGCCAGGCACCGATACAATTGGAACCAGGTTTGCAATGGGGGACTTATTATTGGTGCATTGGCTGTAGCTGAAGAAGAGCCCCAACTCTGTAATGATGTATTTGAAGCCACAACAAAATTTTTACCTATCGGCTTCAATAGCTACGGCAAAGAAGGTGGCTGGGAAGCAGGCCCCGATTATTGGCAATACACTACCTGGTTCAGCGTTTTGCTCATCGATGCTCTTAAAAAAGTCACCGGTAATGACTTAGGACTTTCGGGGACAGCGGGTTTTGATAAAACAGGTTTTTTCCCGATTTATATGGCCGGACCCAAAGACCGGTTCTTTAATTTTGCGGACGCTGCAGAAACCTCCAGGCCCATACCGACGCTATTCTGGTTGGGGAAACATTTTCAAAATGATATTTACATTATAGAAAATCATCGTTTACTTCAAAAGGCTTTGGCAGAAAATGCGGAGATCGAAACATTTAATTTGATCTGGTATGCCTCTGCTAAAAAGGCTACTGAAATCTTACCTTTAAACAAATGTTTTACGGATATCCACGTGGGATCGTTTCGAAGCGAATGGGCAAATCCTAAGGCGACGTTCATTGGATTTAAAGGTGGATTTAATCAGGCTGACCATGGCCATCTTGACCTTGGTTCGTTTGTTCTTGATATGAAAGGAGTGCGTTGGGCTATTGACTTTGGACGGGATAGCTATGACCTGCCAGGTTATTTTGACCGAACGGAAGGGGGCGGCCGATGGAAATATTTCAGACTCAATACCAAATCACACAATACCCTTGTATTAAACAACGATATTCAAAGAGCTACGGCCAAAGCACCAATAATCAGTTGTGCAAATAAAGACAACGATGTATCGGTCAGTTTGGATCTTACTGAAGCGTATGCACCACATGCCAATTCCGTTATTAGAACGATAAAGAAAAAATTAGATCATGAAATTGTTGTTGCCGATCGTATAGAATGGACAGATGGTCCCAAAATGGCTCACTGGCAAATGTTAACCGACGCAGAAATCATTATAACAGGCAATAAAGCTGAGCTGTTGAAGGACGGAGAGAAGATCGTCGCCACAATTCTTCAACCGAATGACGCTGTATTTCAAGTCATCTCTGCAGAAAATAAAGCACCTGAAATGAAAAATTACGGCTACAGATTACTCCTGGTTACCTGGATCGAAACAGACAGTTATACAGAAATTGTAATTAATATCTCTTAGCGGTTGATGAATTCTTAGGGATTGAAATAATTGCTGTAATAAAAACCGACTTTGTATTTAAGCAGCAATTGTTATAAATTCTATTTGCCGGGCAACTGATATTTATTTGAATTATTTGGTTGGTTGGAGTTAGTATTATTAAGGGAACTTTTAAAATGAAAAGAATATATTTTAACAATCAATATTCTGGTGCCTCGTCTACAACGTTGTAGCAAATAAATTCTTTAAATCTGGTGTGTGATTTCTTGTTTTTCTTGAACTTAACATCTTCAAAAAATAACAACTTATAAAAGTCAGAATATTATTCAACACTGATGTTTACCTTTAAATTCCAACTATAACGGGAACCCATTTATAATATATCTATTTGGCATTTATCATGCTGGAATAAAAAAAATCTTATCCAATAAAAATTATATCATGAAAAGACGTGCATTTTTAAAAAATACCACTGGCCTCGCCGGGCTTTCATTAACGGGTCTTGCAATCAATCCCGCTGAAACTGCTTCCAGGCCCACAGACTTAAAAATTACTGATATTCGAGGTTGTACCGTGAGGGCAGGAGGTGAGAATTACCCCATCATAAAAATATACACCAATCAGGATGTGTATGGTCTGGGAGAGGTACGCGATAGCGGTCGACTCAGCCAGGCTTTGATATACAAATCTTTTTTAGTTGGTCAGGATCCACTTAATATCGAGGGTATCTTAAAAAGGATAAAACCCATGGCGGGACAAAGTCGCAACGGTGGCGGTTACAGTGCAATTGATATGGCGTTGTGCGATATCGCAGGTAAGGTATTGGGTATCCCCGCTTACCGGCTTTTCGGATCAAAACGCAGAAGCAAGATTACTGCCTATTGTGACACTCCGTCAGAATCCGATATTGATGTCTACAGGTCCCTGATGAAAAAAAGGCTTGATATGGGATTCACTCATTTTAAAATGGACTTGCAAAAAAGATTGTATCAGAATAAACCTGGAGCACTTAGCGGTCAGTCTCCTACAGACAAGGGATTTGCATATATGGGTGAGTTTGTTGAGGCCGTAAGGAGTGTAATCGGTTATGATAAAGTATTGGGCGCGGATCACTTCGGTTATCTCAATGTGGATGATGGTATTCGACTGGGCAAGGCGATGGAAAAATACAGTCTGGCTTATATAGAGGATGTGATCAATTGGGACAGAACAAACTCAATCCAACTCAACAAGATGATCACTGACGGATCACCGACACCCACTCTTAACGGAGAAGACCTCTTCGGATTCGATGCTTTCAGGCCATGGATTGAAACCCATGCGGTAGATATTATTCATCCTGATATGGAGACATCCGGCGGTATCATTGAGACGAAAAAAATTGCTGATTACGCCAATCTGCATGGCATTCCGGTTATGTTCCATTTCGCAGGATCGCCGGTGGGCTGTATGGCGAGCCTTCATTGCGCTTGTTTGGTAGATGATTTTATAAGTATGGAAAATCATGCCGTGGATACCCCTTGGTGGGGAGATCTGGTTAAAGGGGTTCAAAAACCAATAATCTTTAAAGGTGAATATACCGTTCCGGAAACACCCGGAATAGGCGTGGAGTTAAATGAAGATGTCATTAAAGAGCATTTAATTATTCCTGGGTATTTTGAGCCGACACCTGAATACGATAAGCCCATGGTGGGTACTCATTTCGGCATTCCGGTAGATGCAATAAAAAAATAAGGGGCATAATACATATCATGAGAAACCGGGATTAGATTGAGAGGCAGCGAAAGCATTTCGGGTGAAAAGACTAAAAGAGACCGTGAATAATTTGGCAATTTTCCCGATGTGTATCCATTCCGGAAGAAGTGAATAATGAGGGTAAAATCTCGGTTGATTTTGTAATTAAATCTATTGGAAATATAAAGCAAACATTTTTAAATACTTATTGCTAAGCTGCTTAAGGACAGGTCGAACCTGAATTTGTCGCATATGAACGAGACCTGTATGGATAAATTAACTCAAAAAAACCTGAACTATTGGGTTCAAATTCCTCAACAAAATCGTTTCTATGATAAATAAACAAGCTCGGTTTGGTAAAAGAGGGCTAAAGGCATTCGTTTTTTAAAAATAAATATTATACGGTGTTGTTATGAATTTATTTTGCAAACGATTACATTTATGGTCCCTCACCATTTGTAGCACTCAGATTGTAAATAACTAAAACAAGGGATATGAATAAACTAAAATGTATGATTTTTAGCTTGTTGGTGACGTCCTTCACCCTGCAAGCTCAGACCATCACCGGCACGGTCAAAGCCGGGGAAGATGCGTCCCCCCTCACCGGGGTTACCATCCTGGTGAAGGGAACCAATACCGGAACCGTATCGGATGTGGACGGAAACTTTTCAATTCAGGCCACTCCGCAGAGTATCCTGGTATTCAGCTATGTGGGCTATCAGACTACCGAGGTTTCTGTTGGAAACCAATCCAACCTTGAGGTTTTGCTGGAATCCAATATTGAAAGCCTGGGTGAAATCGTAGTGACATCGTTGGGTATCCGGAAAGAAGCCAAAAAACTGGGCTATGCAACCAGTACCGTCTCCAAAGATATGGTGGCAGAAAACCGGTCTCCTAACTTTATAAACACATTGCAAGGTAAGATTGCGGGAGTAAATATATCCTCCCTGGGTACCGGACCTGGCGGGACATCGAAAATCAGGATACGAGGGCAGTCTTCAATTGCAGGCCAAAACAATCCACTGATTGTTGTCAACGGTGTGCCCATAGACAATACCAACTTTGGATATAATCCTGGAAATGCAGGCGCTGACAACTCTATCGGTCTTCGCGGAGGTGGAGTTACTTCTGATGGTGGCGACGGTCTGAGCAGTATCAACCCGGATGATATTGAAAGTATGACTGTACTTAAAGGAGCCACTGCTGCGGCTTTATATGGTTCCAGAGCCAAGGATGGGGTCATCATGATCACCACCAAGACTAGGGGGGATGCCAAACA
>Ga0138256_10000744_pt1 | contig 35041 bp, 33 predicted proteins | sample KNB2016incub_MG_FD_105486 | JGI IMG/M metagenome (GOLD analysis project Ga0138256, IMG submission 105486) | Active sludge microbial communities from wastewater in Klosterneuburg, Austria - KNB2014incub_MG | ecosystem: Engineered > WWTP > Activated sludge > Unclassified | place: Austria... | reverse complement strand
TGGCCGGTGCGCGTACCCTCAAGCTGGGCAACCTGGACCCGAAGCGCGACTACATCCATACCGAGGACATGAGCCGTGCCATGAGCGCGCTGCTCGGCCAGGGTATCAAGGGTTACGAGACGTTCAACATCGGGCGCGGCATTGAGTACAGCGTGCGTGAAGTTGTGGAGGCCTTCGAGCGCCAGCTCGGCGAAAAACTCACCATCGAGGTGGATCCTGCACGCGTGCGGAAGGTGGAACGCATGCACCTGCTGGCCGATGTGCGCAAGCTGAAGACCGCCACGGGCTGGGAGCCGGAGTGGGGCATTGATGAGGGCGTTGCGACGCTGTTGCGGGAGAAGGTGGCCGGATGAAGGCCCAAGGCTTTAGGCTCAAGACCCAAGGCTCAAGACCTGATGAATGGATGCTCCGCGCCCTTGAAGCTTGAGCGTTGTAGTTTGGGCCTTGAAGCTTGACATGCGAGTCGCGATCTGCACGGATGGTGTCTACCCCATGGCCATGGGCGGAATGCAGCGGCATTCCCGGTTGCTGGCCGAGCATTTGGCGCGTTCGGGTCAGGTGGAGCTGGCCGTTCTGCATCCGCATCCGGCCGGGATCTTCCACCCTTCGCTCAACATCCGCGAGGTGCATGTGCCGGACATCGACCGCAATAAATTCTACCTGCGTGAACTGTGGCGCTACAGTGACAGGGTTGGGGAGAAGCTCGTGGAACTGGAGCCCGATGTGATCCTCTCGCAGGGCTTCTGCGTGTGGAAGGGCATCGGCCGTTTCAGCGGCAGGCTCATCACGCATCCGCACGGCCTGGAGATGTTCCAGATGCTGACCCGTATGGAGCGCCTGGTCGGCTGGCCGTTCCGTGCAGGATTGAAGCACATCGTCCGACGCAGCGCCGCAGTCATCAGCTTGGGCGGCAGGCTGACCGGCATCCTCGAAGGTCTGGCGGCGGGCAGTGGCTGCCGCGTGGTGAAGATCCCCAACGCCACGGATGTCCCCGCAGGGCTGCCCACTTCACCCCTCACACTTCACCCTTCACCCCTCATCCTTCTCTTCGTCGGCCGCTTCGCCTTCAACAAGGGCCTGGATGTGCTGATGGACACGGCCGTCCGCTTGGTGAAGGAAGGGAAAGGGGACCTGGTGCGCTTCCGCCTCGCCGGCGACGGCCCTCTGCTCGAAAGATACCAGCAGGCCGGCCTGCCGCCGAACGTCGAGCTGCTCGGCCGTGTGGATGATGCGCAACTCGACAGGCTCTACACGGAATGCGCCGCGCTGGTGCTGCCCACACGTTTCGAGGGTATGCCCACCGTGGTACTGGAGGCCATGGCGCGCGCCAGACCGATCATCGTGAGCGATGTGGGCGCCACGGCCGAACTCGTTTCACCCCACAACGGTTACCTGATCCCGCCGGGCGATGCTGCGCAGTTGTACAACGCGGTGGTGGCCTTCACCTCACGCTCAACGGAGGTGAGGGAGAAAATGGGCGCGTACAGCTATGCGCGCGTGAAGGAGGTGTTCAGTTGGCCGGTGGTGGCGCAGCGCTTCGTGAAGCTCTTCGAGGAGGTGGCGGCGAAGCGCTGATCCTTACACCAGCACCTTGAGCAGCAGCGTGTCCGTGATGGTGGCCAGCAGATGCGCGCTCATGTCCACGCCCGGGGCCACCGCGATGCGCCGTTCTCCCCTGATGATGCGCGGCAGTTCATCCGCGACCTCATCCACCCGGATGGACGCGCCCAGCCCACGCTCCGTGATGGTGCGCCCCACCCGCCCTTCCGCACCCACGTGGAGCACGGGCTTTTTCAGGTAGAATATCTCGTTGAACTTGGTGCCCAGGAAGTCCTTGTTGGGCGAAGGGATGAAGATGACCACGAGGTCGGCCACTGCGATGCGCGCGAAGATCCCCTTCGGTGGCAAGGGCGGATGGAATCGGATGTGCCCGCCCAGCCCACGCGCAGCGGCCTTCGCCTGGTAAACATCCGTTCCGTGGCCGGTGATGTACAGGTCGAAGGACGTACGGGCGAAACGGGCGGGATCGTTCTCGCGCAGCCGCTCGAAGGCGCGCAGCACCTCCCCGAAATAGGTTTCGGCCTCTTCCGCCCCGTACAGGCTGCCCGCGTAGATCAGCCGGAACCCACCGTCGTCGCGCATGACGTTCCCGGTCCCCATTTCCTCCGGATCGATCGCATGGGGTACGAGCACGTAGCGGGAGGCATCCCCGCCGTATGTCCGCCGCAGGTGGTCCACGATGTCCGGCGCCGGGGAGATGAGCCGGTCGAAAACCCGCGCCACCTCGGCCTCGCGGCGCTGCTCCTCGGTCTTCCGCTTCGGGCCGAGGGTATCCTGCCCGTAGTAATGGCCCCAGGTCCAGGGGTCGCGGAAGTCGGCCACCAGGTGCAGCCCCGGAAAGGCCTCACGCAGCGCGCACGCATGGGCCATCAGCCCGAACGGCGCCCCGGTGACCACCACCTGGCCGATGCCGTGCGTGCGGATGAGTGACGAACACGTGGAGACCAATTGTTCCCGCCAAAGTGCCGACTTGTCCAACCAGTTGCCCCTGGTGATCAACGGCAGCATACGCGACCACAGGCGGTACATGATCTTCTCACTGGTGGTGGTGAGCGGCCGCTTGAAGAGCACCGTGGGGTAGCGCTGCGGGAGCGCGTGCGTGGTGATGCCCGGATGTGCGATGTCGTCCGCCCAGAGTGAGCCCTTCAGATCCGCGCCACCCGCACTATGCACCACATGCACCGGGTGCCCGCGCCGGGCCAGCTCCTTGGCGAACTTGGCCCAGCGGCGCCCACCGATGCCCTTATAGGGTGGGAACGTGTGGCTGATGATGAGGATCGGCTCGCCGGGCTTCATGCGCGGTGCAAAGTACCCCGGGCGATCTGATCGCTTTGGACGTCTGTAGGCCCCGGGCGGTCTTGAGCGGGGTCGAGGGGGGAGGGATACATTCGCGGCCTGCCATCTGGCAGCGAACTCAACATGGCCAGCGCGCGCAGGATCCTGATCACCGGTGGGGCCGGGTTCATCGGTAGCCACTTGGTGGACCGCCTGCTGGCCGAAGGTGGCTGGCAGGTGACCGTGCTGGACAATTTCGATCCGTTCTATCCCCGGGCCATCAAGGAGGCCAACATCGCCGGTCATGCCGGGAATGCCGCTTATCGGCTGGTGGAAGGGGATATCCTGGACGATACCGCGCTCGATCGCGCGTTCGACCCGGCGCCGGAGGTGATCGTGCATATCGCCGCGAAGGCCGGAGTGCGGCCCAGCATCGCGGACCCCATAGGCTACCACCGCGTGAACGTGACCGGTACGCTGAAACTGCTCGAACGAGCGCGCTACGCCGGTGTGGAGCATTTCGTGCTGGCCAGCAGCAGCAGCGTGTATGGCGTGGATCTTGATGTGCCGTGGAAGGAGAAGGAGCGCGGCATCATGCCCATCAGCCCCTACGCGGCCACCAAACTCGCGGCGGAAGGCTTCGCGCAGGTGTACGCGCACCTGCATGGTATCAAGGTGACGGCCCTGCGCTTCTTCACCGTGTACGGCCCGCGCCAACGGCCCGACCTGGCCATCCACCAGTTCTTCCGCAGCATCGCCGAAGGCCGGCCCATCAAGCAGTTCGGCGATGGCGGTACCCGGCGCGACTACACCTTCGTGGCCGACATCATCAACGGCGTGCGCGGCGCCATCGATCGCGAAAAAGGAGGAGCATTCGAGATCTACAACCTCGGCAACTCCGGTACCGTCAGCCTGAGCGGATTGATCGCCGCGATCGAGGATGAACTGGGCCGGAAGGCCATCATCGAGCGCCACCCCGAGCAGCCCGGGGACGTGCCGCAGACATACGCCGACGTGGGCAAGGCGGGTGCGCACTTCGGCTACCGGCCGCATACGCCGCTGCGCGAGGGGCTCAAGGCCTTCCATGCCTGGTACGCCGGGGTGGCCGCCACGCAGGGTTGATCCCGCCGGGCCATGCGCATCATCGGTATCAGCAACAAGACCCGCTACTGGCAGCACTACTGCTTCAGCAACCCGCCCGAGGGGTACCGCTACTCCCGCATGGTGGACGTGCCCTGGCACGTGCTGCGTGTGGAGAACCAGTTCCTGGCCCACACCAAGCTCTTCCTCCCGGGGAAGCATGCCGACATCTACCACACCTACAACAGCGTGGTGGCCAACGGCCGTCCGTGGGTGGTGGAGGTTGAAAGCTACCTGCCGCGCTACAAGCCCATGAAGGAAACGCATCCCCTCTTCAAGTGGGGGCAGCGGCGCCTGGCCAGCGATGATTGCCGGCAACTCATCTTCACCAGCGAGAATACCGCGCGCATGAACCGGGACAAGCTCATCGCCATCGGCGTGGACCCGGCGAAGATGACCGTGGTGTACCGCGCGGTGGAGCAGTACCTGCCCGGCGAGAAGGACACGGACCGTTTCACCATCCTCTTCGCCGGCAACGGATTCTACCGGAAAGGAGGAATTGAACTGCTGAAGGCCTTCCAGCGGCTGGGGCGGCCCGATGCTCGGCTATGGATCGTGAGCACCCTGGAGGTGGACTGGGGCGTGTTCCCGTCTGCGGAGGACATCGCATGGGCGGAGCGCACGATCGCCGATGACCCGCGCATCACGCTGCACCGGGGCCTGCCGCACGGTGAACTGCTCCAATTGATGCGCAGGGCCCACGTCTTCACCAGCACCACCTTCAGCGATCCCTTCAATAATACTGTGCTGGAGGCCATGGGAGCGCAATTGCCCGTGATCTCCTCGGACGTCAGCTCGATCCCCGAGATCGTGGCGCACGGCCGCAACGGCTGGCTGGTCCCCGTGGCCGGCCGACCGGGCGACGCCATCGCGGACGAGATAAAGGACCATCTCCGCCGGCTCATGGACGATCCCGGCCTGTACCATCGGATGAGCGCCGAAAGCCTCGCCGTGACGCGGGAGAAATTCGACCTGCGCGTGCGCAATGCCCGGCTGACGGCCATCTACGACAAGGCGCTCGCCTGAGGCTGCCCTACCGCTCGAAGCAGCAGTGGAAGAAGCGCGCCACCACGTCCCAGCCAGGGCCTACCGATGCGTGGGTACAGGAGGTCACGCCCACCACCCGGATGGAGCCGGGGCTGTTGCCGGTATCGTCGGTCCATTCCCAATCGCCCGTCAGGTCCGTAATGCCCAGCGCACCGGCATTCCAGCATGCATTGAAATATTGGGCCCATGAACAGAGCTTCATGCCTTGGGCTCCGCAGATGTTCACGGCCACCTGGAAGTCCACCGAGTCGTGCTGGGTGGTCTCGATGCAGAACATCTCATTCACGGCCACGGTACCGCCCGGGCAGGGCTTGCGATCGATCCGGCGCGCGCTGATCAACTGGAAGGCGGTGCCGTCATGCACCACGCTGGCGGTAACGCCCGCCACCACATCGCCGGGTGCCAAGGGTTGCCCGCCGTCCTTCACCACGGGAGCGGGCGCCGATCCGTTCACGGACAGGCTCACGGGCCCCGTGTTGCCTGTGGCCGCGTGCAGCAGGAGGCGCAGGCCGGCGGTGGGTTGGAGCCCGGCAGGTTGCAGTTCGGCCTGCCACGCATCGCCGCTGACCTCGGCATAGAGGTAGCCGCCGCCCTGGAGCGTACGAGCGTTCATCGCCTCGTCCGCTGCGGACGGGTCCTTTACGCCTTGCACGGTGCGTGCCGCCGCGTCCGTGCCTTCGAGCACGATGGCCCGATCGCTGCGCACCTGGCCTTGGAGCGCCAGGACCGCGCATGTGGCGATGGGGAGGAGGATCGCTCGCATGGTCATTTCAGCGTAAGGCAGCACCGCACGCGCGCGTAGTTGTTGTCGTTCTCCACCATTCCGAGGCCGGATATCGAGTGGCATACCCACCGGCCGGCCATGTCGGCGGTGTGCGTGTGGTCACTGGTGTCATCGATCCATTCCCAATCGTTGAACATGCCCTCCATTTCGGCCTGCCGCTCTGTGCAGGCGTGGATGTACTCGCCATAGGAGCAGAGCCGGGCCCCGCGGTCGTTGCACCAGCGCGTGGCCGTGAAGTAGGAGACGTTCACCGTGTCGTTGCGCTGGATGCAATACTGCCCGTTCACCGGAAGAAAACCGTCGGGACAGGCCGATGGCGCGCGGCCGCTCAGGAAGAAGGCGGTGTCGGCGTACACCAGTGTGGTCACCGTTCCCGGCACGAGGAGCCCCGCGCTCACGGGCAGCCCGTCGGAGCGATAGATACGCCGTGCGCCCAGGCCATCCACGTTCACGGTGACCGGGCCCAGCCCCGGGGCCACGGGCAGGAAGCGCAGTTCCATACCGTTGGCGTACGCATCGGCCGGTGGCGTAAGCGCGAGTTGGATCGCCATGCCCGTGCCCGATGCCTGGCCCCAGTGGTACCGGCCGCTGCGGGCGCCATCCAGCGTGATGAGCCCCTGCGCATCCTGTGCGGGCGCGAGCCCTTCCACCGTGCGCTGCGCGGGATCGGCCGCTGTGAGCACCACGGGCTTGTCCACGCGCACTTGCGCGTGCGCCGCGCACGCGATCAGGCAGCAGGGGAGAAGCGTCCGTTTCATCGGTCGTAACAGCAGCGCGCGCGGAACTTGGTCAAGGGCGATTGTCGGCTTCCAAGGTGGCAATCGCCGGCGGTGGACGTGTCGCTCCAGCCCATCAGCTTGGCCGTGGTGTTCGAATTCGCCGCGTTGTCCACCCATTCATAATCCACGATGGTCGCCTGGAATCCGGGTATCGACAGGCAGCCCTGAAGCCAGTCCTGCAACCCGCACAGGCGCGCTCCGGCGTTGCCGCAGCGGATCACGGCCGTGTACCAGTTGATCGTGTCGCTCGGCGTCATCTGGATGCACACATCCGCATTCGCGGCCGCATAACCGGCGGGGCATCCCGGGTACAATTGGCTGGTCACCTGGAATACGGCACCGTCATGCACCACATGCACGGGTATGCCCGGTCGCAGGTCGCCACTGTCCAGCGGCATGTTGATGTTCTTGCGCAGCGGCACGGCGCCGAGGCCGTTCACGTTCAGCGTGGCGCCGCTGTCGTTCGCGCTGGCGGGCAGCAGGGTGAGTCGCATGCCCGGTGCGTAGCCGGTGGGCGCGGGGGTGAGGGTGGCGGTCAGGTCCTCTGTACCCGATACAGGGGCGAAGGCGGTGGTGCTGTTCCGGTCCGCGTTCACCGATGCGCCGTCTTCCGCAGCCACCGGGAGCGCAAGCCCCGTCATCTGCCGGTCGATGCCGTCCGGACCATCAAGCACGATCTTCGCGGGCACTTCCCATTGGGCCATACCCGCGATGGCGAGACCGGCGAAGAGGAGGCTATGGCATACGCGCATCATGGTATCAGCAGGGGCAGGGCGGCCCGGCCGTCCACCACCAGCCGGTAGAGGCCGCTGCTCAATGGCAGGCGTGGAAGCGGATGCGTACCTCCGGTCCATCGCGGTATGAACGAGGCCGCCCGTTCCCCATCGGCGGCAAAGATGGCCAGCATGCCCGCGCGTTCACCTTCCGGAACACGCAGGTACAATTGCTCGCCGGGCATTCCCAGCAGGGCGTAGGCGTCGTTGGCCGGGCCCGCAGCAAGGCCGGTTGGAAGGTCGATGGCGAAGGTGGTGTACAGACCGAGGCTGTCCAGACCGGTCGTGGTGACCGTTGTGGATCCTGTATTCACGGTACTTGGCAGGTACCACCAGTTCCAGGAACCATCGTACACGTGCAGGCGCTGCTCCGTTTCAGGAACACCATTGAGTTCCTGTGTACCGTACCGGAAGGCCAGTGCGGCGCCCAGCCCGGTATTGTTGGCCGGTGCCACACGGATCCAGCGTGCGATCGACGTTTCGCCCGTGAATGCCGTGAGCGGGATGTGGCCGCGCTCGACCAGTGTAAGCCCCGGGGCCGTGCCAGTGGTGAGGATGGCGCCCAGCCCGCCGGGGTCCGCGTTGCTCAACGGCGCGGACAGATCGCGTTCGGTGCGCTCGGTGCCGTAGCCCGTGATGGCCGCGCCGGGCGCTTCGGCCAGGTCCGTGGCCGGGCCCAGGACGATGGTCCCGTCGTTCACCACCGTGGCACCCGTTCCAATGGACCACGTCAGCGGCGTTTCCACGCGCAAGGTGGTGCCCCCGTCCACGTGCAGCGCTGTGCCCGCATTCACTGCCATCTGGCCGGAAGCCCGGCCCAACAGCAGGGCGCACATGATCAAGCCTGCCGGGCGCATGCGCCAAATGTAGCCGCGGCCTGCTTTCCTCCGGCTACATTCGCGGTCCGCAGGACCATACCACGCGCATGAAGGAACTGATCGCCGACCAACTGGGCTATTTCACCGTGCATGACATCGCTGCCGCGCTGATCGGAGTGGTTGCCGCCGCGTTGCTGGGTTATGCAACGGCCCTGCTGGCCCGGGCGAAGGGACCCGGGCCCCGTGAGATGGCGGTAACCGCGGCGGTGATGGCCTTTGCCGCCGGTCTGGTGCGTGGCTCGGTGCCCCTGGCCATTTCGCTCGTGGCGGCCGTGCTGCTGTTGCGCGGTGGCGCCGACGGGAACAACCGGTCCACGCTGCTGCGCTTCATGGCCCTGGCCATCGGGCTGGGTTGCGGCGCGAGTGCTTCCCTCGTGGTGGCGGCCCTGGCCGTTCCGCTCGGGCTGTTGCTGCGTTGGGGCGCCGCTGAACGGTCCTGACCGCGGATGGCGACCGCGCATTTCCGCTCCCTCGCCGGCCTTCTCGCCGCCCTCGCAGGCGTTATCCTGTTGGCCTCCATGTTGCCTCCCGATGCGCGCCACGTGCGCGGTGGGGTGAAGGCCGTTCCGGTCATCACGCCCCGTACCACCGGAGCGGGCGGCGTGGAACTACGGATGGATATTCCTCCCGGCACATTGGTTCGATACACACTTGATGGTACCGATCCAGGGCCCTTTTCCCCGGTGTATGCGGCACCTTTCGTTCCCGGTGGTACGCGCCACGCGGAACAGCTGGCGGCGGTGCCCACTTCCCTCCAGTGGCGTCATCCGGTACACGATCCGCTGCACGGCGTGCTGGTGAAGGCCCGCTGCTGCAACGCGGAAGGAGGGATGGGGCCCGTGGTTTCGCGTACGGTGCTGCCGATGGCGCACGGCGGCCTGCCCGTCTTCGCCCTTACGGTGGACGAGGACGGTTTCTTCGGGCAGGAGCGCGGGATCTATGTGGTGGGCCAGGCCATCTTCGGACTGGACAAGCAGGCCCTGCTGCGCCTTCCGCGCGACCATAAATGGTGGAAGTATCCCGGTAATTTCAACTGGCGCGGGAAGCGGGCCGAGCGGCGTGCCCGCCTGGACCGGTTCGCGGCCGGAGCCCCGGCCGATGCGTCCCCGGAGTGGTCCGCCGAAGTGGGGGTCCGCATCAACGGCAACAACTCGCGCGGTTTCCCGCAGCATGCGCTGCGCCTGATCCTGGATGAGCCGCTGGATGCGCCGCTTTTCGGCCCCGGGCATGGTACCGGTCATCGGCGCCTGCTGCTCCGCACGGCGGGGAACGACATGGATCATGCGTTCTTCCGCGATGCGCTGCAGCACCGGCTTTGTGAAGGACTGCCGTTCACCACCTCGGCCTGCACACAGAGCGTCCTGTACATCAACGGCGCGTACTGGGGCGTGCATAACCTGCGCGAGCGGGTGGATGCCAAGGAACTGGCACGGCGGCACGGGCTCCGGGCGAAGGACATCACCATCATCGAGGACCGCATGGCGCTTTATGAGGGTGATGAGGACCAGTTGAAGGTCTTCTCCTGGCTGCTGGGCAAGGCCGAGCAATGGGACGCCGGCACGCCCGCCTTCGTGGACAGCCTGGAGCGCCGCCTGGACGTGGACGGCTTCCTCAACTACATGGCCGCGCAGATCATTCTCGCCAACACCGACTGGCCGGAGCAGAACCTGAAATGGTGGCGATGGACAGGCGTGCCGGACACCCTGGGAGCCCCGGGCGATGGCCGTTGGCGCTTCATCATGACCGACAGCGATCTGGGCATGGGCCTCACCGTGCAGGCGGATTACGACATGTTCGCCCACATCGACCGGCACGCGGCCGTCCCCGTGGTCAGATTGCTGAAAGCCTGTTTGCGGTCCGAAGCGCTGAGGGACCGTTTCGCGCGCATCCTGGACGAACTGGTCGTGGGCCCCCTTTCCGCTGAGCGCATGACGGCAGAGGCCCGGCGCATGCGCGATGCCATCGCCGCGGAGATGCCCGCGCACATCGGCCGCTGGCGCAGGCCCGGGTCCGTGTCCGCGTGGGAGCGTCACGTGGAGGATCTCCTCACCTTCGCGGCCCGGCGACCGGCCGCCGTGAAGGAGCAGTCCGCTCCCTGGCTGGCCCGGTTACCGCTGCATCGATGACGGCCTTCTTCAAAGAGCACGCCCAGATCTACGTCATGATCATGCTCTGGGCCGCCACGACCTGGTTCGCCGGGCCATTGCTCTACCTGGTGCTCCCGGCCAGCGTATTCCTCATGCGCAGCCGGGACATGTGGCCCGACATGATCTTCGGCTTCCTGGTCATCCTCATCTGGTCCGACATGAACCCGGGGGTCGTGCCTTTCCGTACGGTGAAGACCGCCAAGAACACCTACATCGTGGCGCTGGCGATCATCTACCTCATGGAGACCGCGCGCATGCAGCCACCGGCGGGTATCTTCAAGATCTTCCTGCCCTTCTTCGCCTTCTCTTTCGTGCCCATCGTGGCCTCGGGCGTTCCGCTCACCTCCATCCAGAAGACCCTTTCCTACGCGCTGCTCTACCTGGTGGTGCCCAACTACGTGCTGTATTGCTACCGGCGCCAAGGGTGGACGTTCTTCCGCCACATGATCATCTTCATCGTCGTTTTCCTGGCCTTGCAGCGCGTCCTCCCATACTTCACCCCGCCCTGGTGGACCTTCGTGGCCGGGCGTTTCCGCGGCTTCTTCGGCAACCCCAACGGCCTGTCCATCTTCTGTTACTTGTGCTTCATGCTCGTCACCGTGCTCTTCAGCCTGAAGCCGGACCTCTTCAGCTTCAGGGGCAAGGTGGTGGTGTACGCCGTACTGGGCTACTTCCTCATCGAGGGCGGGTCGCGCACCTCGGTGACGGCCGCCCTGATGTTCCTGCTGTTCTACCGCTTCTTCGCCGCCTCTCCTTTCCTTGGTTTCTTGGCCTTCCTGGTCTTCGGTGTGGCCGTGGAGGCCGTTTCCAGCAACCTGCCCGCCATACTCAGCGCCCTCGGATTGCGGGAGTATTTCCGCGTGGAGACCATCGCCGATGGTTCTGGCCGATACTTCGCCTGGGCCTTCGCCTGGAACAAGATCAATGAGGGGGGGTATTTCCTGCTCGGCGGCGGCTTCGGCAACGACGAGTTCATCATGCGCCAGCACTATCCTTACCTGCGCACCATGGGGCACCACGGCGGCGTCCACAACAGTTACCTCACCATGTGGTTCAACGTGGGCATCGTGGGCATCCTCCTGTTCTTCCGCAGCTTCCTGCTCATCTTCGTCAAGGCCGTGAAGAACGCCCCGTACGCGTTCGCCGTCATGTTCTCGGTGATGTTCAGCGTGCTTTACGAAAGCTGGCTCACGGGCTCCCTCAATCCCTTCACCATCGTCCTGCTCTGCATCATCACGCTCCTTTCCGAGGACGAGATCGTGAACTGGCGCGAGCACCTGCCAACCGATGGCGAGGAGGCCGCCGGGGAGGAGCCCGCCACCGAGCCCGTGCCCAGGCTCATTCTGCCTGCCCGATAGCCCCGCTTAGATTCGCGGCCCTTCGCACCATGAAGAAGCGCTGGCCCTGGATCCTTCTCTCCCTCCTCGTGATCCTGGCCGGTTCCGCCTGGTTCGCTGACCGCAAGCTGAAGGCCCATGGCCACCCGGGGCTCGGCACCTTCGCCGGGCAGTGGTGGAACAACTACCCCAAGAGCTTCTCCATGGAGCCGCCCGTGGTGTCCATCACCGTGGATGATGCCGCCATGGAGCAACTCTACGCCGTGGTGGAACGCGCCCGCGATCTCGGCGTGATCGAACAGGAAGGCAACGGCTACGTGGACGGCGAGTTCAACGTGGCAATGCCCGGCGGCAGCGAGGGCTCCGGTGATTTCAAGGGCAAGCTCCGCATCAAGGGCAAGATGACCGACCACGTGGAGGGCGAGAAGTGGAGCTTCCGCGTGGTGGCGAAGAAGAGTGGCGGCTTCCTCGGCATGAAGCGCTTTTCGCTGCAGCACCCCGGCACGCGCAATTACCTCTGCGACTGGTTCTTCCACCGGCTGATGAAGGGCGAGGGCATCATCGCTCTGCGTTACGGTTTTTGCAAGGTGAAGCTCAACGGCGAGGATCTCGGCGTGTACGCGTACGAGGAGCATTTCGGCCCCGAACTGCTGGAGAACAATGACCGTGTGCCCGGCCCCATCGTCCGTTTCGATCCCGGCCTGTTCTGGTTGCACCGCACGCAGGGCATCGATGGCTCCGCGAAGGTGGACGATGCCTACGGCGCCTACCAGGCCGCCAGCCTCGACGCGTTCGGGACGGACGATATCGCCCTGGACCCGCAGCAAAAACGCTATTTTGAACAGGCGATCGCGCTCATGGACGGTTTCCGGCGCGGGCGGCTGAAGGCCAATGAGGTCTTCGATGTGGAACGCACCGCCCGGCGCCTGGCCCTGCTCGACCTCGTGGGCGGCCACCGCAGCATGGACTGGAGCGACGTGAAGTTCTGGTTCGATCCCCTGGCCCAGCGACTGGAGCCCATCAGCTACGAGAGCACCAGCGCCGAGCGCATCGCGCAACTGGCCGGGGCCTGGCGTGTTACCGGGCCATTCAGTGAAAGTGACGACCTGCACACCGCGCTCTTCAAGGATCCGGAGATCTTTTCCGCCTACGTGCGCAGCTTGGAACGCTACGCGCGGAAGGAATGGTTGGACAGCGCCTTCACCGCGCTCGCAGGCGCGCTCGATACCGCCAGCGCGACGCTGTACGGCGAGTTCCCCTACAAGGAACTGGACCGCTCCATCTACTACGCCAACCAGCAGGCCATCGGCAAATTGCTCGACGTTCCGAAAGGCTTCCACGCGTACAACAACGGTGAGAACAAGGACACGCTCACCCTCGCGCTGGTGCCCCTCGAAAGCCTGCCCATGCAGATGGACAGCGTCCTGATGGGCGATGGCCGCAAGCTGGCCCCACAGGAGCCCGTGACCCTGCCATGCCGCCGCCCCGGTTCGGTGGGCGCGCCCATGGAGGTGCGTTTGCTTACCAAGAGCGACAGCGCGCTGAAGGTGTACTACCATATTCCCGGTTCATCCGTGCGGAAGGAACTGGACGTGTTCCCCTTCGAACTGGCCCCGGCGGCCGACGATGAAAAACTCCTCGCGGGCATGAAGCCCAACCCGCAGGACTTCTCCTTCGTAGCCGTGGACGATGCGGCACGCACCATCACCATCAGGCCGGGCGTATGGAAACTGGACCGCACACTGGTACTCCCGGCCGGCTACCGCTGCGTGGCCACCTGGCCTTTGACGCTCGATCTGGTGGATGGCGCGGGCATTGTCAGCTATGCGGCCCTGGCGTGGAAGGGCAGCGAGGAGCAGCGCATCCGGATCGTCAGCAGCGACAGCAGTTCCAGCGGGGTGCATGTGATCTCGGTACCGGAGCCCTCCACCATCTCCTTCACGGAATTCAGCCACCTTACGCGCCGCATGGGCAAGCACGGCCGGGGCGGCGACCTGTCCTTCCATGCCTCGCCGCTGGAACTGACAGGGTGCGCATTCCGGGGCTCGGCCCGACGCCTGCTGGGCATCACCATGGCCAAGGCGAGCATCACCGATTGTGCCTTCAGCGGCGGGGCCGACCAACTGGAAGCCGGTGCCGCTCAGGTGAACCTGCTGCGCTGCGTGTTCGACGGCGCGCAGGACGATGGCATCAGCGCCGATGGCGGCATGGTCACCGTGAAGGACACGGAACTGCGCGGCGTGGCGGGCATCGCCCTGAAAGGGGAGAAGGGTGCGCGCATCAGCGCCGATGGGCTGCGTGTGGCCAAGTGCCGCGAGGCGTTGGAGGGCCGCGAAGGCGCCAAACTCGCGATCGCGAACAGCAGCGTTTCGGACGTGGACGTGGCGGCCGAGGCCAAGAAGTACGAGATGCGGTACGGCCCCGTGCGCATCGACCTGGACAAGGTGACCATTACCAACGCGAAGCAGCGATACAAGCGCGGGCCGGAGAGCGTCATCAACGTGGACGGGCAGTCCGTGAACGATACCGGGAATTAGATGACGAGGACGCTGGTATACAGCTGTGGCCTGTGGCTTTGCCTGATCGCCGGGCCTCTCATTGCTCAGCGCTCTCCCTTCAACGGTCTCGTCGTTCTCCCCGCCGACAGCACCGGCCACTACCGCATCCTCATCGGCGGGCACTTCCACGGGGAGAGCACCAATCGCAGTGGCTACCCGGCAGCTACCCTTCTCGCGAACATAGACACGATCAATTCGCTCGGCGCGGGTCTTTTCCTCAGCACCGGCGACCTGTTCATGGATCCGGTGAAGGATATGCCGCGCTACCAGCGCTCGCTCTTCCACAAGCTGAAGATGCCGCTGTTCAATGCGCCGGGGAATCATGATGGTGCTGCTGCCGATGACGGTGTGGACGAACTTGTTGGAGTTGGGCCGCTCAGGCAAGGACGTGACTACCTGCTCATGGTCAACACTGAGTCTCGTAATGGTTCGATCGGTACCGATGCAATGAATGAATTGACGTCGATTCTGAGTAGGGAGGATCTCTATTGGCCAAACAGACTTTTCATCATCTCCCACCGCCCTATCTGGTCCGAGGATGACCCACAATACAGCTCGCTCTTCAAGGACAACACCCGCTCCACCTTCGGTACCAACTTCCAGAAGGACGTGTACCCGCTGCTCGGAAAGATCGCGGAGCACGCGCACGTGTATTGGATCAGCGGCAGCTTGGGTGGAAACGCCCCGAGCAGCATCTTCTTCCAGGAGCACGCACCCAATATCATCTACATCCAGTGCGCCATCCGCAACGAGCCGCGCGACGCCCTGCTCATCGCCGATGTGTACCCCGATACGGTAAAGTGGAGTGCGCTATCGCTCACAGGGCAGCAATTGGCAGCTCCGGAGACCTACGATGCCGCCTGGTGGCACGCACACGCTGGCAAGAAGCCGGGCTTCAACTGGCGCTTGGTGCCCTACTTGGTGAAGACCACGGTGCTGCGCAAGGAGTTCTGGTGGGGCGTGCTGGGGGGCATCGTTGTGCTGGCGCTCATCCGCCGTTTCCTGAGTCGTTGAAAGCGCAAACCTCACGCGGTCGGCATCGGGCATCGGCAGCGTGCCCATTTCGTCAGTACCGCGATCATCTGGTCATCTCATCTTCTGATCATCTGATCCTTCCCGTAGTTTCGCGGACCTTCAGAAAACCATGTCCCGCATCCTCATCACCGGCGGCGCCGGTTTCATCCCCAGCGAACTGGCCACGCGCCTGGCGCAGGACAAGGGCCACGAGGTGCTGGCGGTGGACAACCTGCTCACCGGCGACATCCGCAAGCTGCCCCTGGCCGAGCATGTGAACCTGCGCTTCATCAAGTGCGACGTCAATCGCTTCGAGGACATCAGCAGCGTGGTCTTCGCCTTCCGGCCCGAATACGTCTTCCATTACGCCGCCGTGGTGGGCGTGAAGCGCACTACCGACAACCCGGTGATGGTGCTGCGCGACATCGACGGCATCCGCAACGTGCTGGACCTGTGCAAGAACACCGGCGTGAAGCGCGTCTTCTTCAGCAGCAGCAGCGAGGTGTACGGCGAGCCGGTGGAGATCCCGCAGAACGAGAAGACCACGCCGCTGAACAGCAAATTGCCCTACGCCATCGTGAAGAACATCGGCGAGGCCTTTTTGCGCAGCTACCAGCGCGAGTACGGGCTGGAGTACACCATCTTCCGCTTCTTCAACACCTACGGCCCGCGCCAGAGCAGGGACTTCGTGGTGAGCAAGTTCATCCGCGCCGCACTGAAGAACGAGGACATCACCGTCTATGGTGATGGCCAGCAGACGCGCACCTTCTGCTACGTGGACGACAACATCGACGCCTGCCTGGCCGCCTTCGCCCGCAATGAGGTGATCAACGACGTGGTGAACATCGGCAACGATACCGAGACCACGGTGCTCGGGCTGGCCGAGCGCATCATCGCGCTCACCGGCAGCAAGAGCCGCATCACGCACCTGCCGCCGCTGGAGGAAGGCGATATGACGCGCCGCATGCCCGATATCGCCCGCATGCGCCAGTTGTTGGGCCGTGAGCTGCTACCGCTGGACCAGGGCCTGCAGCGCGTGCTGGCCGATACGCGCTTCATCCTCGGCTGACACCGCCCGTAACGGAGAAGGGGACCTCGCGGCCCCCTTCCTCATCCCCGCATCGCGGGAGCGTATGATCAGAACTTCGCCCGGCTCTTGCGCCCGATGCGCTTCTTGCCGCGCAGCCAGCTGTACCGCGACTTGTAGAAATTCGACTGTCCGCGCAGCACGTAGCTGTACGTCAGCGTCATCGTCAGGTAGCTGTCGTTGTGCGAGGAGTCCCCGCGCTTGTTCTTGCTCTTGCTGGGGCCTTCGAAGGGCCACCAGCCGTACTGGTACTTGTTCGGGGTATGCACCACGTCGCCGCTGAGCGTTTCCACGTCCACGCCGTTGGTGGTGGCATCATAGGCTGCCGGGTTGGCGTACAGATTGGGGTGCTGGTCGAACATCAACCCGCGCACGGGGTCATCACCCGGGTCGGTGTAGGTGGTACTGGCGTCGTCCAGGTAATCGGTGAAGGTGGTGCGCCAGCCGAAATCGAAGCCGAAGCGGTGGCGGCGCTGCTTGGTAACGTGGAAGCCGAGACCCACAGGGATGGCGAACCCGATGGGGCTGTACTTCACGCCTTCGGTCTGCAGGGGGCGCAAGGCGACCATGTCCCCATTGCTCAGGACGCCGCCGCCCTGCTCATCGGTACCGGTGAATTTGCCGCGCGGGCTGTTGAGGAAGCCGGCCACCCCCGCATAGCCGAACAGGCGGAAATCCGAACGGTACCGGCCGCGGCCACCCAGGTCATTGTCCTGGTACAGCGTGAATTCGCCGCGCAGGTACAACTCCAGCATGTCGTTGCGGAAGTTCAAGTTGCGGCCCACCCGCGCCGGGTTCTGGCTGTTGATGTCCGACCCCTGGATCCGGAAGTACATCAGGCCCACATTCAGCGACACCATGCGGTTGATCCGATACCGCGCGAACCCCCCGATGGCCCAGCGCGTCTGGTTCAGCTTCAGGTCCCAGATGAAATCGCGCCGCGGTTTCTCCTTGCCGCCCATTTCGCCCAAGTAGTTCGCCCCGCCCAAGTGGACGCCGAAGTCCCAGTTGTACTGTGCCTTCACGCCACTGGCCGTCAGGGTCAGCAGCACGAGCGCGAGAAAGGCGTTACGTATCCGGGTGTTCATGGGCGGTCTCCGTACGATGGAACTATCGGGCAAACCTAAGAGAATTCCCGTGTGCTCCCTGGTGGCCCGCCGGCCAGGGATATCAACGATCTTCGGCCCGATCGTGGAAATCCACCGGCTGAAGCGCCCCCGCGCCGTTCACTGATGACCAACCGACTGACCGCCTTGCTGGGCATCCGCTATCCGCTGGTGCAGGCCGGCATGATCTGGTGCTCCGGCTGGCGCTTGGCTTCGGCCGTGAGTAACGCCGGGGGGCTCGGCATCATTGGGAGTGGCAGCATGTACCCGGAAGTGCTGCGAGAGCACGTGCGCAAGTGCAAGACCGCCACCAGCAAACCGTTCGCGGTGAACGTGCCGCTGCTTTACCCCAACGTGGAAGAGCACATCCGCACCATCGTGGACGAGGGCGTGCCCATCGTTTTCACCAGCGCGGGCAATCCTGCCACGTGGACGAAGCACTTGAAAGACAAGGGCATCACCGTGGTGCATGTGACCGCCAGTGTGAAGTTCGCCCGCAAGGCTGTGGACGCCGGGGCCGATGCCGTGGTGGCCGAGGGCTTCGAGGCGGGTGGGCACAACGGCCGGGAGGAGACCACCACCCTGGTGCTGGTGCCCTTGGTGCGCGACGCGGTGGATGTGCCTGTGATCGCCGCTGGCGGTATCGCCGATGGCCGCGCCATGCTGGCCGCTCTGGCCCTCGGTGCCGACGGCGTACAGGTGGGCAGCCGCTTCGTGGCCAGCGAGGAGAGCAGCGCGCACCCCGCCTTCAAGCAGCGTGTGGTGGACAGCAAGGAAGGGGAGACCCTCCTGACCCTGAAGGAATTGGCCCCCGTCCGCCTGATGCGCAACAAGTTCTTCCACGACGTGCAGGCCGCCTATGCGCGCGGCGCTTCGGTGGACGAACTGAAGGCGGTGCTGGGCCGTGCCCGGGCCAAGCGCGGCATGTTCGAGGGTGACCTGGACGAGGGGGAACTGGAGATCGGCCAGGTGAGCGCCGCCCTGGACGGCATTTTGCCGGCGGCCACCATCGTGGAACACATCATCCAAGGGTACCGGGATGCCCGGTCCGCGTTGACAAAGCCCGATCCCTTCTGAACTTCGCGCCCCGCGAACTCCCGGCGGCAACATCCCACGGCTGGTGAACGTCCTCTTCCTGTTGCTGGCAACGATCCGCCCCCGGATGCGTTGTTCCCTTTTGGCCATGCGCCTCGCGCCACCCGCCCTCCTTTGCGCTTTCCTGCTATGCGGGGGGAAGGCCGCTGCGACCGCCGTGGATCCGCCGTCGCTGCGCTGTGCCTCGGTGGTGAATATCGCGGGCGACGTGACCCTAACTTGGGCGGTGCCGCCGGACCCGGACAACTCCTTCCAGTCCTACATCGTGTACGGCAGCGATGCGGAGGCCGGGCCCTATGCCCCGCTCACCACCATCCTGGTCTATGGCCAACCCACGTGGACGCACGCGGGCGCGGGCGCCGGTACCGGGCCGCGCTATTACTACCTGACCACGGTGTTCGCGGACCCTCCGGGCGAGTCCCTTCCCAGCGACACGCTGGGAACGATCTTCCTGCAGGTAACGCAGAGTACGCCGCTGGGCAGCGCGGTGCTCAACTGGACCCTGCTCCACCAACCGCCGCTCGCCACCAGCGCCACTATGCAACAGGTGGAGTTGGAGCACCCGCTGGGCACCTGGGCGCAGACCGGCGAGGTGGACGCATTGGCCGATGACTTCCAGCAGGTGATCACCATCTGCGAGGATTCGCTCACGTACCGTATCGCCCTGCCGGACCAGCTGGGTTGCGTGAGCTACAGCAACCTCGATGGCGGCGTCTTCGCCGACGTTACCGCCCCTGCTCCGCCCGTGATGACGGCCGTGAGCGTGGACACCGCCACCGGAGAGACGACGATCGACTGGGCGCCCAGTCCCGATCCGGACACCGACGGTTACCTCGTTATCCCCTGGTACAACGGCGTGCCCGACGCTTTCCTGGCCGCCACCCTCATGGGCCAGAACAACACCGTGTACACATGGCCCGGCAGCGCGCCCGGCATACAACCCGAGCAGTATTCCGTCGCGGCCTTCGATTCCTGCTTCACCGGCGATCCGCCCCTGCCGAACACCAGCGCATCCAACCAGCCCCACACCACCATCCATGCGGCCACCGCGTACGACCGTTGCGCCGCCTCCTGCACCGTGAGCTGGACGCCCTACATCGGCTGGCCCGTGAGCCACTACGAGGTGTACGCGGGTTTCAACGGCGGAACGCCCGCCCTGATCGCCACGGTACCATCCACCACCCTGAGCCGCCAGCATGACGGGCTGGTGCCCTTCGCCACCTACCGTTATGTGGTGAAGGCCGTGGGCGATTCGGCCTGGATGCGCTCGTTGAGCAACCAGGTGGCGCAGGTGACGGACTACCCCGCGTTGCCGCAGGGCAACTACTTGCGCACAGTGACGGTGGCCGGGCCGGACCACATCACCGTGATCGACAGCGTGGACCAGGGCGCCAGCGTGCGCCGATACCGCCTGGAGCGTACCAACAACGGCGGGCCCTGGGAGGAGATCGCCTCGCAGCCCGGTTCGCTGGACCCGGTGATCTTTTTCGAGGACATCGACGTTGAGACCGGCCTGCGCAGCTACGGCTATCGGGTGATCGTGGAGGACAGCTGCGGCACGGAGACCCTCACGAGCAATACCGGCGAGAGCATCCTGCTGGTGGCCGAGGCGGGCACCGACGGCGTGAACCGCATGCGCTGGAATGGCTACCAGCAGTGGGCCGGAGCGGTGGGCGGCTTCAACCTGTACCGATCCATCGGCGATGAACCCTTCGCGCTCATCGCCCAGCCCGGCCCGCTGGAATGGGAGGCGGAGGACAACGTGCAGGGCTTCACCGCCAGCAACGGCCGCTTTTGCTACTACGTGGAGGCCATCGAGACAAGCAATCCTTCGGGCATCAACGCCATGAGCACGAGCAACATCGGCTGCGCCGTGCAGCCGGAGGCCGTGTGGATCCCCAATGCCTTCGATGCCGCCAGTTCCACGCCCGTGAACACGGTGTTCAAGCCCGTGGTGGCCTTCGTGGACGTGGAGGGCTACGAGTTCATCATCTTCAACCGCTGGGGCCAGCGCATCTGGGACACCGCGGACGTGAACGAGGGCTGGGACGGCCGCGTGAATGGCCATTATGTGCCCCAAGGTGCCTACGCCTACTACGTGGCGGTGATCAACGGCGCCGGTAAAACCTACGAGAAGCGCGGGACGCTCACCTTCTTGTGCTGCCCTTGAGGAGGGTGAGCAGCATGGGTGAATAAGGTGCTTGGCCCGGCGCGGTACGTGCGTGTAGAACGAGAGCAAGCGAGGATGCAGGCGCTTGGTTTTGCCGAGTGCCCATGTGCCCATCCGCCTCCTTTCTCCACCGTAGCGGCTTCGCGAAGGCGATGCCGGAGGTCTCTGATGTCTTCGTTTCATGCGCCGAAGCGCGCTTTACTTGCCGTAGCCCCGCCTTATACACCGCAGCGATCCGTGGGTGTGTGAAAGCGAAGTGAAGTGTAAGCTTCCCCGAATTTCGGCCACTCATTCGTGGAGGTGAAGCGATCCATGGCCCCGCCGGGATATGTACCTGACGGCCGGAAGCCGGAGAAGGAAAGGCGATCGGCGCAGCCTGGCGCCGGGAGGTGAGCGCCCGCTGGCGAGAGCGTGTCGCTTCAGATCGTCTCCAGCGCACCTGGCGGCGCCCAGCCCACGCTGCCGCTGGCCAGCTTCACCTCGTGCCAACCGCCCTGTTCGCTGAGCACCGAGACCTTGGTGCCCTCGTGCAGCACGAAGACCGTCGTGGCCCCTGGGCGCGGCTCACCGAGCACGTCCACCTTGGGCAGCATGATGATGGCCTGCGACCGGTCGTCGATCTCATTTACCCGGTAGGCGGCCAGCACGGTGCTGAGCACCGTGAGGGCCAGCGCGAGGACCGCGCCGCCGAGCAGCAGCCTGCGCGCCATACGCTGGCGGATGAGGAGGAAGGCTGAAGCGCAGACGAAGAGCAACAGGCAGGCCCACAGCGCGCGCCGTGCCCACTGGTCGGCATCGCGGCCGCCGCGCAGGCGGTCCCAGAGCGAGCCCAGCGTGAAGGAGGGCAGCTCATGCATGCGGTCCACCACCTGGTGGCGCGCATGGTCCAGGTTGGCCCGGATGTCCTCGGCGCCGGGCTGCAGGCGGATCGCACGCTCGTAGAAGAGCACCGCGCGCGGCACGTCGTCCAGCTTCATGTGGCAGTTGCCGATGTTGAAGAGCAGCCCTGCCGAACTCTGTTCGGTGTACACCGAATCGTACAGGGCCAATGCTTCGGCGTAGGCGCCCCGGGCGTAGGCGGCCTGCGCGCTGTCCAGCAGGGCGTGCGGCTGGGCCTGGGCGGCGGAAGTCGCGACCGCGAGGGCGAGGGCGAGGTGGCGGAGCGCGTTCATAGGCTGTCCTCGATGCGTTGGATGAGCGACACGGCCTCGTCGTAGCACTGCTGGCGGCCCTTGGCCTCAATGGGGGCGAAGCGGGCCATTTCGCTGTCGGCCATCAGCGCGGCGTACTCACGGGCGACGGCGCCATCACCGAGGTGTCCCAGTTTCTCGGTCACTTTCTCCGCCGTCACCTCGGCCACGCCCAGGTTGAAGCGGTCGGCGAAGTAGCCTTCCAGCGCTTTGCCGAGCGCGGTATAGAACCCCTCGCGGTCGTTCTTCTGCAGCGCGGCGGCGGCGTCCTTCAGGCGCTTCTTGGCCACGCGGTCGGCGCCTTTGCGCCGCAGGCCGCCGGTATCGCCCAGCAGCTTCGCACGGCGGCGCTGGTACAGCAGCAGGCCGAGGAAGCCGAGCGCGGAGGCCAGCATGCCGGCCGTCCAGGCCCAGGAGCCGAAGAGGTGGGCGTTCTTCTTCTCCAGCGCCAGGTCGCCGGTGCGGATGTAACGGATATCGCGGTGCAGTTCCTGCACGTCACTGCGCACCGGGCCGCTGACGCCCGCCGCGCTGCCGTCGCCCTTCTCCACGTGGAAGGTGATGGCTTCGTGCGCGAGCCGCCTGTACTGGCCGCTCCCCGGATCGAAGTAGCTGAAGGAGAGGGGCCCCACCGTGTAGTCGCCCTGGTGGCGCGGTATCACGAGGAACTGGAACTCCCGGCCGCCGGTCATGCCGCCACCGTTCACCGTGATGCGGTCGGTCACCTTGGGATCGTAGGCCTCGAAGTCGCCCGGGAAGACGGGCTTGGGCGTATCGATGAGCTTGAGGTTGGCGCGGCCGTTGAATTTGATACCGATGTCGATGGGCTCATTGGCCTTCACCGTCGTCACCGGCACGGCCACCTCCATCTTCAGGTCGCCCACCGCGCCGATGAAATCGTCGGGCTTGGGCGGCAGGTCCTGCACGGTGATCGTCTCGGCGTTGCTGATGATGGTCACCGGTGTGCCGTTGCTGAAGAAGCCGGCATTCACCCGGAAGGTGAGCGTCATGGGGGCGATGCGCAACTGGCCGGAGCGCTGGGGGATGAGCAGCTGCTTTTTCAGCACGGCCACGCGGTAGGCGATGCCGTTCACCGTTTGCGGTGCCGGGGCGAAGCTGGTCTCGCCGAGCTCGATCTCCTCGGCCCAGAATCCGTCGAGCTTCGGCAGGTCGTAGTCGCCGGCCTGCAAGCTGCTGTACCTTGAGTACAGGGTGTAGGTGGCCAGCACCTGCTCGCCCACGTAGGCCCTGCTCTTGCTGAGGCTGATGGTGCAGAAGAGGTTGGGGTCGCGCTGCTGGCCCTGGCCCGCTGCGGCGCTGGAGGGCGCGCTGTTCTCCCCCTTCGTCACATTGATCTTGATGGGCTGGGAGGATATGCTTCCGCCGGCCACGCGCGCGGTGGCCGCGCCGATGGTGTAGGCGCCCGGCTTCGTGGCCTGCAGGTAGTAGCTGCGCATCACCGAGCTGCTCGTGCGCCCGTTCACCATGCTGAAGCTGTTCTGGTCGAAGGGTCCCTGCACCACCACCAGCCCGCCCATGTCCGGCGGGGCGATGGAGGAGTTCATCGGGGCGTTGGTGAGGGTGAGGGTGAGCTTGATGGGCTCGCCCGTGACCACATTGGTGCGGTCCACCGTGGAGGTGAAGGAGATCTCCTGCGCCATGGTGCCCATGCACAGGCACAGCGCGCACAGGAGGGGGAAGAGGTGCCGGAGCTTCATCACCAATCCTTTTCGATGGGTACCCGGGCCCGTACGCGCATGTTCTCGCGGGCCTTGTTCTGCGCGCTCTTCTCCTGCTGCTGCATGGCCTCCAGCATGCGCTCGGCGTCCTGCTTGCTGAACTGCCCGGGCTTCTGTTGCTGTTGTTCCTTGGCCTGCTGGTCCTGTTCAGGCTGCTGTTGTTTGGCCTGCTGGTCCTGCTTCTGCTGTTGCTGCTGGTCCTGTTGCTGCTTGTTGTCCCCGCCCTGCTGCTGGTCTTTTTTCTTCTGTTCCTCCTGCAGTTTTTTCTGCGCATAGGCCAGGTTGTACCGCGTGTCCTCATCGCCGGGCGCGCGTTTGAGGGCCTGCTTGTAGGCGTCGACGGCCTCCTGCCACTGCTGCTGTCCCATGCGGCTGTTGCCCAGGTTGTGGAAGGCGCGGGCCTGTTCGGCCGGGGTCTTCGCCAGGGTGCTCGCGGCCTCGAAGTCGCGTTGGGCGTCGGCCAGGCTGTCCTGCCGGTAGTGGGCGTTGCCCAGGTTGAAGGCCCCGCGCTGGTCGGCGCGCGCCTTGGAGTAGGAGCGGATGGCGGCGTTCTGGTCGCCCTGCTTGTAGGCGGCGTTGCCCTCGCGGATGGCGCGGTCCGTTTCCTGCGCGTTGGCGCACAGGCTGAGCAGGAGGACGGCGAGCAGGGGTGTCGTTCTCATGGCAGCAAGGTGTTCCACAGGGATCTTTCCGGGCCGCGTTCGCCCACGAAGAGCCCGGCGAAGATGAGCACGCAGGCGATAAGGAGGAACACCTGGTAGCGGTCCTCGTGCCCGGCGTAGCGGTAGGTGCCGGTCTCGGCCTGGGTCATGCCGCGCAACCGCTCCACCAGCTCGTTGATGCCCGTGCCCGCGTTGGTGGCCAGGATGTACTCACCGTTGCCGGCCCGGGCCACACGGCGCAACATGTCCTCGTTCAGTTTGGTGAGTACCGTCTGCCCCTGCTTGTCCTTCTTGAAGCCGATGACCTGGTTGCCCGAGCGTTCGGGGATGGGCGCGCCCTCCGGTGATCCCAGCCCGATGGTGTGCACCACGATGCCGTCCCCCGCCGCGGCCGTCGCTGCGGCCTCGCCGTCGTCCTCGAAGCTCTCGCCATCGCTCATCACGATGATGGCCTTGCCCTGCGCGCCATCGCTCTGGAAGCTCTTGCGCGCCTGCTCGATGGCCGCGCCCAGCGCCGTGCCCTGGGTGCCCACCATGCCCGGGCCGATGTTCGCCAGGAAGAGCTTGGCCGCCGAGCGGTCGGCCGTGATGGGCAGCTGCGTGTAGGCCGTGCCCGCGAAGACCACGATGCCGAGGCGGTCGCCCTGCATCTTTTCGATGAGTTGGGTGAGAGCCCGCCGCGCGGCCTCCATACGGTTGGGCCGCAGGTCCTCGGCCAGCATGCTGTTGCTCACATCAACGGCCACCACCACATCCACGCCGCGGGCGATCACCTTCTCCTGCCGGCCGGCGCTCTGTGGGCCCGCCAGCGCCACGATGGCGAAGGTGAGCCCGTGGCGCAACAGCAGGAAGCGCAGGGTACTCAGCGTGCTGGACACGCCGGGCACCATCGCCGCCAGCAGCGGTCCGTCGCTGAAGCGCCGCAAGCCCCGGTTCTTTAGCCACAGGCCCGCCAGGTGGAGCACCACCAGCACCGGGCCGATGGCCAGGCCCCAGAGCACCTCGGGCCGGGCCAGGCGGAAGGGCGTGGGGCGGTGGATCAGCGTGTACCACAGAAAGATACCGGCCGCCCAGGCGAGCAGTTCGATCAGGATGACGACCGCCGCCACCGTGCCTGTGCCGTATGTCCCGCGCCTGCTCATGGTGCGGTGCGCATGAGGGTCTTGTCAAGCAGCAGGCCCAGGGCCAGCAGAGCGCAGCCGGCGAGCAGCGGCTTGAAGTACTTGTCGCTGTGGCGGCTGTACCGGGTCACCTTCTCTCGCGTCTTCTCCAACTCGTCGATGCGGTCGTACACATCCTTGAGCTTGTGCTCGTCCGTGGCGCGGAAATAGGTGCCACCGGTGATGTCGGCCACCTGCTTGAGCATCTCGTCGTCGATCTCCACGTCCACATAACCGTACTGGTACTGGCCGTTGAGGCCTGGTGCCACGGGGCTGAGGGCCTTGCCGCGCGAGCCTACGCCGATGGTGTACACGCGGATGCCGAACTGCTCGGCGATCCGCGCGGCGTCCAGCGGCTGGATCATGCCCCGGTTGTTCACGCCGTCGGTCATCAGGATGATCACCCGGCTTTTGCGCGTGCTTTCGCGCAGCCGGTTGATGGCCGTGGCCAGGCCCATGCCCACCGCTGTGCCCCCCTCGATCATGCCGGTGCGCGCCTTCATGAAAAGATCCCGCAGCACGTCGTGGTCGGTGGTGAGCGGGCATTGCGTGAAGGCCTCGCCCTCGTACACCACCAGCCCGATGCGGTCGTTGGGCCGGCTGTCGATGAAGCGCAGGGCCATGGTGCGCGCCGCCTCCAGGCGGTCCGGCTTGAAATCCTTGGCCAGCATGCTCGCGCTGAAGTCCATCGCGATCATGATGTCGATGCCCTCCACCGTGATGTCCGAGCTCTCATGGCTGCTCTGGGGACGCGTCATGGACAGCAGCAGCAGCCCCAGGCCGCCGAGCGCGAGCACGAAGGGCAGGTGCCGCAGCCACGCCTTCCAGCCGACAGGGCCCTGGGCGAAGGCCGACACGGTCGTGAGCCGTACACGGGGCGCGCGCCGGTTCCGCCGCCATATGTACCAGGCGGAAAGGAGCGGGATGGCCAGCAGCGCCCAGGCCATGCGCGGTGAAGCGATCCCGTAGTGCTTCCACAACCACCAGCCCGCACCGAGAAGGGCCGCGTGCAGCAGCACCAGCAGCGCCAGCAGAACGATCAGGTCACGGCTTGGGCGCATCGGCGAGGGCGTCAGAGGTCTGTTGCACGAGCTTGATGGCGCCGGCGAGCAACTGCTCGTTCTCGGTGGGCAATGGCGTCCACTTGGCGAATTTCACCATGTCGGCCATGCGCAGCAGGTTGGCAAGCTGCTCGCGCTGCGCGGTGTTCATGCTGCTCATGCGCAGGATGCCGAGCAGATCGTCCGTGGTGCTCTCCAGCGCGGGCACCTGGTATCTTTCTTCAATGTAGCCGCGCAGGATGTCGGTGGTGGCGCTGTGGTGCTCCTTCACCAGGCCCTGTTGCCAGAGCTTCTTGCGCTCCACTTCTTCCAGCGCTTCGAGCGCGCGCACATGCAGCGGTTTCTCCGGTGCCACGGCTATGGCCAAGGCCTTGGGCTTGCGGCGGCGGAACCAGATGATGCCGCCGATGATCGCCGCCAGTGCCGCCACGCCACCGGCGACCCAGGGCCAGTTGTCGCGCAACCAGTCCTGCCAGCGGTAAGGCACTTCGTATATCTCCTTGATGTCGCGGATGGCCTGTGCGGTGTCCACCGGCACGGTGGTCACGCCCAGCAGCAGGGCCTGCGTCTCGGCCGTGTCACCGTCGATCACCAGCTTGAAGGGCGGGATGGCCCAGTAGCCGCTGTCCCACGCGGTGATGGTGAGCGTGCGCGCCTGCGTGACCAGCTGCGGGGTCGTGTTGGTGTCCACGCCACCGTCCTTCACCACGTCGATCTTCCCGGTGATTGTATCGGCCACGACGGGCCAGATGACGGCCGGCATTCGCGCGCCAGCGTCGCTGCTCACGCTGATCGTCAACTGGGCCTGCTGCCCGATGAGGAGCTGGTCCTTGTCCAGGGTGGCCTCCGGCGATGTTTGTGCGCTGACGAAGGAAGAGCAGGCAGAAAGCAGCAGGCAGATGGCGGTCATGCGCGGGGGCCGCTGCTGGCTGCCCGATGCCCGCTGCCCGCTGCCTTCTGCGTGCTGCCTGAACAAGAACATCATCTCAGTCGCGTTGCCTGAAAAGATTCATCAATGGTTTCACGTACCCTTCGCGTGTGCTGATCACGGCGTGGTCCACCCCGGCGCGGCGCAGGGCATCGCGCGTGCGGGCCTGATGCTTGAGGGCCGCGGCGCGGTAATGGTGGCGCACGCGCCTGCTCGACGTGTCCACCCAACGCTCCTCGCCGGTCTCGGGGTCGGCGAAGAGCACCAGCCCCATGGCGGGCAGTTCCTGCTCGCGCGGGTCGGTGGTGCGCAGGACCACGAGGTCGTGCCGGCGGTTGGCGATCTTCAGCGCGTCCTCGTAGCCCGTATCCATCAGGTCGCTGATGAGGAAGGCGATGGCCCGCTTCTTGATCACGCTGTTCAGGTATTTCAACGCTCCGGCCACGCCGGTGCCCTTTCCCTGGGGACGGAATTCTAGCAGCTCGCGCACGATGCGCAGGATGTGGCCACGGCCCTTCTTCGGCGGGATGAACAGCTCCACCGTATCGCTGAACAGGATGAGGCCCACCTTGTCGTTGTTCTGGATGGCGCTGAAGGCGATGGTGGCACAGGCCTCGGTGATCAGCTCGCGCTTCAGCTGGTTCTCCGTGCCGAAGTCGCCGCTGGCGCTCACATCGGCCACCAGCACAACGGTGAGCTCGCGCTCCTCGTCGAACACCTTCACGTAGGGATGCCCCGTGCGCGCCGTCACGTTCCAGTCGATGGACCGCACCTCGTCCCCCGGTACATATTCGCGTACCTCGCTGAAGGCCATGCCCCGCCCCTTGAAGGCGCTGTGGTACTCGCCGCTGAAGATGTGGTCGCTGAGACCGCGCGTCTTCAGTTCGATCCGCCGCACCTTCTTGATGAGGTCCTTGGTGTGCTGCTGGGTGTTCATGATCGGAGGAGGTGTGAAGGGTGAGGGCGGAGGGGTGAAGTGTGAAGTGGGGACACCTCACCCTTCACCCCTCCGCCTTCACATTTCATCAAGGTACCTCCACGGTATTGAGCACCTTCTCGATGATCTCCTTCACGGTGATGTTCTCCGCTTCCGCCTCGTAGGTCAGGCCGATGCGGTGGCGCATCACGTCGGGGCACACGGCGCGCACGTCCTCGGGGATCACGTAGCCGCGGCGCTTGGTGAAGGCGAGGGCCTTCGCGGCAAGGGCCATGTTGATGCTGGCGCGCGGGCTGCCGCCGAAGGAGATCAGGCTCGTGAGGTCGTTCAATTTGTACTGGTCCGGCTTGCGCGTCGCGTACACGATGTCCACGATGTACTGCTCGATCTTCTCGTCCATGTACACCTCGCGCACCAGCGAGCGGGCCGCCACGATGTCCTGCGGCGAGATCACTTTCTGCGGAGCGGTACCGGCCCCTGCGCGCGTGTTCTGGCGGATGATGAGCTTCTCCTCCTCCTTGCGCGGGTAATCGAGCACCACCTTCAGCATGAAACGGTCGGTCTGCGCCTCGGGCAGGGGATAGGTGCCTTCCTGCTCGATGGGGTTCATGGTGGCCAGCACCAGGAAAGGTTCGGGCAGTTTGTACGTCTGCTGGCCGATGGTGACCTGGCGTTCCTGCATGGCCTCGAGCAACGCGCTCTGCACCTTGGCCGGCGCGCGGTTGATCTCGTCGGCCAGGATGAAGTTGCTGAACAGCGGCCCCTTCTTCACGCTGAACTCCTCGCTGCGCTGGCTGTAGACCAGGGTGCCGATGAGGTCGGCCGGCAGCAGGTCGGGCGTGAACTGGATGCGGCTGAAGCCCACGTCCACCACCTGGCTCAGCGTTTTCACCGCGAGGGTCTTGGCCAGGCCCGGCATGCCTTCCAGCAGGATGTGCCCGTCGGCCAGCAGGGCCACCAGCAGCTTTTGCACCATGTCCTTCTGGCCCACGATGCTCTTCTCCATCTCGTGGTCGATCAGGTCCACGAAGGCGCTCGCCTGCTGGATGCGGTCGTTGAGCGCGCGGATGCTCTCGGAGGTGATGCCGCCGGTAGCGGCCGTTGTTGCGGGGGATTCCATCAATGCGGGGTTCGGTTCAGCGCGGCTAAGGTGGAACGCAAAAGTCGAAGTCCGGATACCGGTGGAAAAGTGTTCCCCAGTTAAAGCGTGTTAAGCTCATTTTTCCAGCAATGACGGTACATTCGGCCACCATGCCCATGACCACCGACACCCTTACCCTGCGCGCCACGATCGACCGGGTTCGCGCGTTCCACGACGCCTTCGGCATCGGCAACGCCAGCGCGCCCGTTGGCGATATCGGCGGCAAGGACGCGCTGCTGCGCTACACGCTGATGCGCGAGGAGAATGAGGAGTACCTGGAGGCTGCACAGCGCGGGGATCTGGTGGAGGTGGCCGACGCGCTGGGCGACATGCTCTACATCCTCTGCGGCACCATCCTGAAGCACGGCCTGCAGGACCGCATCGCCGCCGTGTTCGAGGAGATCCAGCGCAGCAACATGAGCAAGCTGGACGCCAATGGCCAGCCGATCTACCGCGAGGACGGCAAGGTGCTCAAGAGTGAATTGTACTTCCGGCCCGATATCGCGGGCGTTCTGGCCCAATGAAAGCTTCAAGACCCAAGCTACAAGCTTCAAGGCTCAAAGAGCCCACCGCTTGAAGCTTGAAGCTTGAGCCTTGAGATCTGAAGCTTGACATGGAACTTCCTGCTCTTCTCGGCCGCGCCCGCACCTCGGGCCTGTCGCGCTGGCTGCTGAACGCCGTGCTGCGCTGGAACATCCCCTTCAACCGGCCGCACGGCCTGCGTGTGGAGCCGCTGAAGGACGGCGGTATCAAGGTGCACGTGCCCTACTGGCGGATCAATCGCAACCACATCAAGGGGATCCATGCGTGCGCGCTGGCCACCACGGCGGAGTATTGCTGCGGACTGGCCCTGCTGGAGCACCTCGATGCGGCGAAGTACCGCCTGATCATGAAGACCCTGCACATGGACTACCACTACCAGGCCCGTACGCACGCCTTTGCCGTGTTCGCGCCCGGCGCTGCGGCCATCGCCGAGCAGGTGAGGGAGCCGCTTCGCACGCAGGAGGCAGTGGTCTTTACCGGCCAGGTGGAGCTGCACGACGTGAAGAACAACCACCTCGCCACCGCGCGCATCACCTGGCAGGTGAAGGCGTGGGACAAAGTGCGGACGAAGCGCTGAAGATCCGCGCTCGGTCATTCCAGCAGGGCCACCAGGTGACGTAGCTCGTCGCTGAAGATGATCTCCGGGCCCTTCTCGGCCGTGCTCCGTTGCTCGCTGCGGCTCTGGGCCACCAGTGCCACCCACTTGCCCTGCTCATGCGCGGCCCGCACCTGTTCGGCGCTCACCCGATCGCCGAAGTTCGATACGCCGTGCAGCCCGTGCTCCACGGCCAGTGCCAGCCCTTCCCCGAAGTCGGGCGAATAGCTCATCAGCCGCGGTTCGGGCAGCCGCGCGCGCAGGGCGAGCAGGATACCGACGTCACGGCATTCAACGAAGGTGCGCCCGGTGAGGCCGTGCGCGGTGACCAGTGCGGCCAGCGCGTCGGCCATGCGCTCGCGGAACAAAACCGGGTCCTGGGCACCGGGCAACGGCTTCACGTCGAAGTAGAGGATGCTTGATGCGGGCACGTCCGCGTTGGCCAGGAAATGGCCGATGTCCACGATGCGGTGCCCGCTGTACAAGGGTTGCAGGTAGCGCGCTTCGGCCACCTGGGCCCACGTGAGGTCCGCCACGATGCCGGCGCGGTCCGTGCTCACGGAAAGATCCTCGTCGTGGAAGGCCACCAACGTGCCGTCCATCGTCAGTTGTACGTCCATTTCGGTGCCGTCAGCAATGTTGATGGCGGAGAGCAAACTGGCGGCGCTGTTCATCGGCAGCATGTCGTGGATGCCCATGCCGCCATGGCCGAGCGCGGTCACGTTCCCGCCGTTCAGGTTGTCCACCTCGATGCGGTCCTTGCGGCAGGCGGCCGGGAGGAGCGAAAGGCAGAGGATCGGAATGGCGCTTCGTGCCCGCATCACAGTATAATTCCAAAGGAGAGGCCTCCCCAATGTCGCAAGCGGCCGAAGGCGATGACGGGGTCGTACGCGGCGCGCAGGAACCAGCCGCGTGGCCTCGGCGTCCAGCGCAGGCCGGCACTCAGCCAGCCGTGCAGGTCCTGTTCGCGCCGTGGGCGGTAGTCGTCGGGGCCTGGCCGTACGGTGCTGGTGAACGTGACGCCCCCGCCGAGTTCGGGCCGCCATTTATGCCCGTATGTAAGGATCGCGCCAACGGGCAGGGTGAGGTCCGGGTTCAGCCTGCCGGTGAAATCCCGGAAGCGCATGCTGCCGATGCCTGCGCGCAACCGGGCCTCGCCTCCGCATGAGCGTACCAAGGGCTGCTCGTAATTGACGGAACCGAAGCCGCCGGGCCCGAGCGCTTCGGCGTACAGCGCCGGGCGCAACGCTGAACTGTCCCGTTGCGCCATCGCCGGTGTTCCTGCGGCCAAGGCCAGCACGGGCAGGATCGCGGCCCGCCTCATCGGCGCATGACGCGCTTGGCCGTGCTGAACAGCAGCATGGCCAGCACCGCACCGCTGAAAGCGAGCCCCATGTCCTTCTGCGCGTCCCAGACATCGCCCTGTGTGCCGAGGTAGGCCACCCCTTCAGCGGGGAAGAACACGTCGGCCACGGCCCATTCGATCAGCTCGTAGGCCGCGCTGAAGCTCATGGTGATCTCCACCGGCAGCACCCAGCACACCCACGTGGGCCAGCGGAACCAGTTCATGAACCAGTCGCGCATGGGGTAGGCCAGCATGAAGCCGAAGCTGAAGTGGACGATGCGGTCGTAATGATTGCGTTCCAGGCCCAGCGCGTCCTTGATCCAGTATCCAAGCGGGTTCTCGGCATAGGTGTACATGGCGCCGTAGATGTGCAGCAGGATGTATACGAAGAACAAGGTATAGCTCAGGTCGCTGAAGCGGAACCGGCGGTGCGTGATGCAGAGTCCGCCGATGAGCACGGCGGTGAGGGCGTTCTCCGTGAACCAGTTCGTGCGGTCGGTGGTGCCGATGAAGGTGGCCGCCCACGCCAGGAGGAAGAGCGCGAGGTACGCCTTCAACAACAGGTTGCGCCCGAAGGGGACGCGCTCCGGCGAGGAGGCCGTGGAGAATGCCATGCGTACCGGTGGTTCAGTAGGCGGGCGCGTCGGGCGCCACGGGCTTCGTGACTTTGAGGTCGTTCAGCCGGACGAGGTAGCCCAGTTGTACGAGGATGGAGCGGTTGAACACGTCGGGTTCGTTCAGTTCCCCGTTGTAGATCGCGGTAAGCCCTTGGGTGAAACGTCCCTCCAGGAACAGGCGCGACCGGCCGAGTTCGAAACTCACCCCGGCCCCGGCCACCCAACACAGTTCCGTGGGCGCGAGGAAGCCTTTGGTAACCGCGTCGAAGTCGATGAAGCGGTCCTCCAGTTCCTTGATGGAGGCTGAATCCCGCCGATCGATGACCTCCCCGGACAGGGAGTCCACGCTGAATTTCCCACGTTCTACGGCGGAGAGGCCACGGCCGAAACTGATACCCCCCAGGAGATTGCCCTTCACGGTACCCTTGCCAACGGTGCCTTTCAGCAGGAGTTGCCCCTCGCCGTAGTTCAGCCGGAGGCGGTAGTAGTCCCGGCCATCATCGAAGGTCTTCTCAGAGATCTGCCGGCCCTTCTGCGTGATGCCGAGTTCCACCTGCACGCCGATGTAAGGCTTGATCATGGCCTCCATGACGAAGGCTGAACTCACGCCCATGAGTGCGTGGGGATCATCGATCGGGCTCCCGCCGATGCCACGTCCTTGAAGGAAAGCCTCGTTGTCGGACTGCTGGCTCGCTATGCTGAGCCCGGCGCGGTGCCCCAGGGATATCTGGGCGTTGGCGTAGCCGGCCATGGTGATGGCGGTCAGCAACAGCAACAAGCGATTCATGTCGGTAAGAGTTGGTGCCCGAATGTAGCGGATAGGTGCGGATGACCAAGCCGCGCTATTCCTCGTCCTTTTCAGGAGCCTCCTCTTGCTTGGCCGCGCGTTTGGCCTGTCGATCCTCGTAACTCAGGAGCCGGTAGGTGAGGTTGAGGCTGATGACCAGGTTCTGCGCCCGTACCGTGGGGGTCCACGGGCTCATGCTCGTCTGTGCGCGCAGTTCGTACGCCCAGCGCTTGGTGGCGGTGCCCAAGCCAAGGGCCACGCTGAACTGGCTGGCCGGGTACGGCTGCGCACGGTAGTCGTGGGTCTTGGTGCCGCCGGTGAACTCTTTCACCCGCCCGCGCAGCCCATAACCGTAGATGGGGCCGGCGGTGAGGAAAAGCCCATCGTCCTTCGCCTTGTTCAGGTCCAGTTTCAGCAAGGCCTGTAGTTCCAGGTAGGGGAAGGTGCCGTAGGTGTTCATGTCCCATACCGCGTTCCGCGTCCAGTAGCCCTTGCTAACGTAGAGCGGCTCCACCAGCAGGTGCATCTGCCCGGTAAGCGGCAGGTCCCAGCTCCAGCCCACGATGGGGCCGAACTTGGGCAGCCCGGACCAGCCGAAGCCCCCGGCCGTTTGGCTGGCGATGGCCAGGCCGAGTTTTGGTCCCTGTCGTGCTTGGCCCAACAGGATGCCGGGCAGCAGCACCGCCGACAGGATCATCGTTTTTCTCATGACCCGGCGAAGTTGCGCAGCCCGCGCCGAATGTGCTCCAAAGGCGTGTCGGCGGGAGGTGGAATTTCCAATTGGTCGATATTTTTCGCACATTCGTCTTGACATCCCAGGGTATTGTCGTAACATCTTGGCCCCACAAAACACGTGAACCATGTGGCCTGTGATGACGCTCACCCTGCTGCTGCAACTGACGGACGACGAGCAACTCTACGCCCAGCAGGAGGAGAGCCCGGAGGCGAAGACCACCGAACAGACCACTTCGCACGACCAAGAGCAAGCAGCCCCCGCCGTAGCGTGGCCCCTTGAGGCCGAGGCGTAGGGATCCAGATAGTGGGTCGGACGTTGTTAGGGCGTCCGAGGAACGTGGACCCCGGCGGTGCGAACCGCTGGGGTTCGCATTTGAAGGCAGGCCAAGGTGTGGATAGGGATCACCATACATGTGGTCGGTGTACTTCTCCGTTATGGCCTGCTGGGTTGTTGGTGCGGCTTGCCCGATACTCGGGCAGGGATCCCCACGTCCTTTCTACAAAGGGTACCTGTGAAAAATACGCTGGCGAACGGTTTCTCGATAACGCTCCTTTACACCGCACCCAACACCGGTCCTCGTTCCGGTGCCACCGTACCTGCTTCCGGGCATGGTGGTTCCAAGGCGATGATCTGCTTTGGGCGTCGTTAGGCTAAGTAAAGAACACAAACAACAGACCCATGAAAGCTCATTTCAAGCTGAAGGCCGTGCTCAGCGCGGCGTTGTGTATCCCTCTATGGGGGGGGGGTATTTGAAACGCTCACGCCGCAGGCCAAGGGGCAAGCGGAAGCTTGGGCGATCGGCGACCAACGGGTGGATATGCTCGGGACGCAAGCGCCCTTCCCGGTAACG
>Ga0138256_10000743_pt1 | contig 35043 bp, 59 predicted proteins | sample KNB2016incub_MG_FD_105486 | JGI IMG/M metagenome (GOLD analysis project Ga0138256, IMG submission 105486) | Active sludge microbial communities from wastewater in Klosterneuburg, Austria - KNB2014incub_MG | ecosystem: Engineered > WWTP > Activated sludge > Unclassified | place: Austria... | reverse complement strand
TTACTACGTTGAGGAGATGGATTTTAACGTGGTGATGGCTAAGCTTAACCGTTACCTAGTGCTCTCATCTAACGTAGCTTTGTACATTCGGCCGTACGAAGGGGAGTTGGAAGCAACGGTAGTCCCATCCTACCAGTACAGCTTGGTTGCTGAGTCTTCTGGTCACTGCGAGGCTGGAGCTGTTGTGTTCTCCTCGTTCGTTCAAGACGCTATGGTTGCTCCTCAGTCGGCACAGTATTCTGCTACTGGAGTTCAGAGCCTAAACGAGCAACGCGGGTATAAGTCTGAGGGTGATCTAGTAGCTAGCAACGAGAAGTCCTCCTCACAGAACGCAGAGAAGTTAATCTTCTGGACTGAGGAACAGCACTTCACGACTAACGAAGAAGGCTCTAAATATTTCAACCCTGAGATGGGCCAAGAACAGTTCTTAAATCCTATTCAGGAGATGCCGGTAGTTCTTGTCTCACGCGATAGAGATAACGATGGCCTATGGGCAGTTCAAGGCGAGGATATGATCGACCTTGTTATGGCGCTCCAACAAGGCTGGTCCGATCTGGTTACCATCGCTAAGAATGAAGGCTTTAGGATCCTAACGATCACATCAGAAGAAAAACCGGCTAAGATGCAGGTAGGTGTTAACCGCGCTATTTGGCTTAAGCTAAGCCCGAACGGTCCACAACCTACTATCGGGTTTGTTCAGGGCAACTCCCCACTGGATCAATATAAGAACTTATTAGCTGAGTTGTTAAAACTACTTCTCGCTACTAACAGCATGAACCCAGGCAGCGTGGGTGGATCAGGTGGAGCTCAGAACTTTACTTCAGGCTTCCACGCAATGATCGCTATGGCTGATGCTTTGGAGGCTATCGAGTCAGATAAGCCTCTCATGCTTAAGGCTGAACAGGAGTCATGGGAGCTAATCAAGAAGTGGCATAACTGGATGCTAGATATGAACATGCTAGAGGACGAGGCCCGTGTGCTTGGTAAGTTCTCTGATGAGTTCCAAGTATCAGTTCAATACGCAGATGCACGCCCACTTGAATCAGAAGACGAGCGCATTGCACGCGTTAAGATGCTTCTGGATATGGGCCTGCTCACTCGGATGGATGCTCTTAAGAAGCTGCACCCAGACTTAAGTGAAGAACAAGTTGCTGCAAAACTTGCAGAGATTGACTCAGAGAAGTCAAACAACATGAAGCGTGCTCAGGAGATGTTTAAACCGAAGGCCGCAGTTAGTGAGGTGATGACAAGTGAAACAGAAAGCAAAAGCGAAAGCCAAGAAAGCTCCCAAGAAGAAGAAGTAATCAATGAAGGTTGAGTACATCTTTAGCCCGTTTGATTTTGTCACTGTAAAGCAGGCTGATAAGTTAGACGGGCTTACTTCCTCTCAGAAGGCTGAGATTGTAGATAAGGTTAGAGACTTCCTACTGGAGGCAATTCCCTCTGATATGGCGAGTCAAACGTCAAGTGTGACCGGATCTAAGTTCGAGCCACTCTCTAAGGAGTACGCCAAGGCTAAGAAGGCGGCTGGTAAGGGTGGTAAAGCTAACCTAATCTTCGAGGGTGATCTGATCGATTCTATCCGAGTGCGTAAGGGATCGGACTACAGACTTAAACTCACCGTGTTAGATTCTCAGATGGGTAAGGCTGACGGGCATAACAACCACTCAGGTGATTCTCCCTTACCTCGTAGGGCATTCATTCCCAACGCTGACGATGATGAGACGTTCCGCCCCGCTATAGTAAAAGAAATTAAAAGTATTGTAAGATCAGCTCTGGAAGAGTTCTCGGAGGACTGATGGGCATACGAGTTAACATCACTACTGACGGGCTTCAGGATGTTCTTAAACAGTTAGAACGTCTAAAAGATCCTATTGATAAGCCCACTGCTGATCTAGTTGGTAAAGAAGTAGTGGACGAGATGAAGTCTCTAATTGCCTCGGGTAAGTCACCCATCGCAGGTAACGGTAACTTCCCGCGTTACATTAACCCTAAGAAATATCCAGGTAAGCAGAAGCCAGCGTCACCTGTGAATCTATTCCTAACTGGTAAGTTCTTAGCGGCATTACGCGCAACTACCAAGAAAGGTGACACGGGGATTGATACCTACGTTGGGTTTCGATCCTCTAATCAATCTAAGAAAGAATCGGGGCATAGAGAGGGAGTGAATGGGCAACCATCTCGACCAATTATTCCTGATGGCGATGAGTCATTCGTGTTATCCATCAGAAAAATCATTAGGAAGATCTACGAGGATAGGATCGACTTCTTGACAAGGAAGAAATAGCTGATTGACTGGTAGTTAAACTGTTCTATCATAAGGGGAGATTTTAAATGAGTGAAGAGACTAGCACGAATGTGCAAGCAACTGATCCGGCGAATGCTGGCGGTGAACAAGTAGAGACGAAAGACCAAGCAGCAGAAGTGAATGCTCGGCTTCTAGAAGAGTCTAAACGAAATAAGAAGCAAGCGCAGGAGTACAAAGCCAAACTCGAAGAGATGGAGAAGTCCAAACTCAAAGAGAAGGAAGAGTACAAATCGCTTTGGGAGAAGTCCGAAGAGAAATTACAAGGACTTTATAAAACTCTGGTGAAAGAGAAAGTAAGAGCAGCGGTTGGAGAGAAGGCGTCAAAGGCAGGCGCAGTTGATCTAGATGCTGTAATGCTTCTCGGTAATCGGGAGTTGCTACAAGTAGACGAGGAGACGTTGGAAGTTCACGGCTCTGATTCTTATGTAGAGGATCTCAAAAAAAATAAGGCTTACTTGTTTCAGACTGCTAAGTCGTCAAACATAAACGGCGTAACCCCTGGGGGCGTAGTCAAGGGTACAACTAAACAACTCAAGGAACTGACGATAGAGGAGATTAAATCTCAGCTTCGTTCCCTCGGGTAACAAAGGAGATTTCAAATGGCTGTAGTTGGTAACACAGAATTAACCGCAACTAAAAACGCACTCATCGCTGCATTGGTTCAGCGCGAATTGATTAGCAAGGCTGTTGTCATGCCTACTATTCTCGACGCTTCTGCTTATGCTGTTAAAGGTGCAAAATCTGTAGCATTCCCACGTGCTGGTTCGTTGTCTGTTGAAGACCGTGCAACGATCACTCAGGCTTCATTGGTTGGTGTGACGTATGCTGTTGATACGATCACTTTCAATCAGATGAGCACGATCAGCTGGCTCGTTGATCCACAAGATGAAGTTGAATCTTCGATTGACGTTCAGGCTGATATGGCTGCACGTGCTGCTAAGGCTCACGCTAAGAACTTCGACACACTTGTGATCGCAGGACTTGAAACGGCTTCAACTGCTACGACCACTGTCGGCGCAATCAGCAAGGCAATCTTCTTGGAAATGCGTCAGTCTCTTTTGACTGCTAACGCAGATCCTAGTCAATTGACTTTCTTGTGCGGCCCTGACTCTGAGTCTGCTCTTTTGAACATCGGTGACTTTGTCCAATCATATGCTTACGGCTCTGCAGTTATCCCAAGCGGTGTGCTTGGTAAGCTGTTCGGAGTTGAAGTAAAAGTACAATCAGGAATCGGAGCTAACGCGTTCTATATGTACGATAAATCTGGATATGGTTTTGCTATCCAGAAGTCTCTACAGATGGACGAGCGCGCAGCTCCTGAGTATGGCAGCGGCGCTGTGCTCAAAGTTCTTGATATGAAATGGGGCCATGCTGCTCTTGAAAACAGCTTGCTCCTTCGCAAGGACAATAACTAATCGTGATTATAGCTGGGGATGGTTCTTCGAAACCTTCACTAGTTAGATCGTTTTTGAAGGCGGATTCGGCTGAAGAGTTGGTCCGCCTTCAATTACAAATGAACGTCATGCTTATGGGCAGGGCGGACTTTACTGATATCCAGTTCGTAGATGGATTTTGGTACGCTTGGTTCTTGGTTGATGTGGATCTGCATCCTACAATTATAGGCGGCATCTATGGCACTGTCTCCAGCACTTGAGGATAGAGAGTTAGGGAAGTTCCGCGAAGCTGGTTCTGTTACATCTAGTCGAGTAGCAGTTAATTTAGAGGGTGCACTACAAGCACCTGACACGACTGACGCAATTACGGTTACATATCCTTCTTCTGCTGTAGAAGTTTACGCGTTTAGAAATGGTGGAGTATCAGGAACTATTCTGATGACTCTCACAGTTACTTACACAAATGCATCTAAGTCAGATATTTCTAGCGTGGTGAAGACGTAATGCCACTAAAGATAAATCCGATTACAGGTCAGCTTGATTTAACTGGAACAAGCGTACCTTCTGGGACTGTTGATACTGATAGGTTTAAAATCTTAAGAGCATCTCTGTCTGCTTTTGATAAAGTTCAATCAGTCACTTATTTAGATTTAGGATCTGCATACGAACGGATTGACACTGTTCAATATTCTAGTGCGTCATATCCTGATGCAAACATGACAAAGACAATTACATGGGCAGATGCAGGAACTATGAATCAGAGAGTCTTAACAGAAGAATTAGTTGCTTCTGTTATATCTCCTGACTCGCTAAGAAAGAATTACTTGTATACATTAGTAGGTATCAGATACCGAATTACTGGTTTTAGTTACGAAACATTTTGACGGGGGATTGAATGAGATACGTAAAAGCTGATTTGTTAGAGGATACAGTAACGACTTACGATCAAACTAAAACTACTCTCGTTGGGCGTGCGTTTGAGAAGACTGTAGACAGTAAGCAAGCCATCGGTCCATCTGTTAATAAGTTCTTGGATATAGTCTCAGATACTGCAATTGCACTTGGAACAAACGGTATCTACATGACAGATAACGGGCGTATCTTTGTTCTGAGCACAGAGTCTGCAACCACTTCAATTGTTTTGTATGAAATGAATTACGATACAGGAGTGACCACATGGATTGGTCGTATCTTGGTATCGATGCCAGACACAGCAGCTACCACAACTATTTATCGGTCACTTAAAGTTCTCGATACAGGAACGACTGGTTGGAAGATTTTCTTAGTTACCACTGGTAGCGTATTGATCAACGGTGGTGTCTTGTTGATTAATAATATTGATCGAGCTGACTTTGTTCAAGTCGGTGTCCCGACGATTACATTTGCAACTTCTAATGATCAAAAGGCTGTTTATAAGTTAGATGATCCATCGGCAATTGGTGTTGGTAACTTACTAACCGCCGCTGCTGGTGCTGTATTAGACTCGGCCGCATCTCGTTTGTACGTGCATAATGGTGTTGCAGCAACGCACCAGTACTATGTTTATAATACTGCTACTGCTCCAACATACTCATCTGGAGCTGTGACTGGAGTAGCTGCTACCGATATTATTTCACATGCTGGGCACACGTTCGTTGATAACGATCCGGTTGTGTTCACTTCTATTACTGGTGGAGCTGGTATTGTTGTAGGAACTGTATACTTTGTTAGAAGTTCAGTAGCTGGAACTAGTTATCAAATCTCTGCAACTACTGGTGGTGCGGCTCTTAACTTCACAACAGATATTTCAGCAGGAGCAGTTGGTAGAGCGTTTGGAACAACTGGATCTAATTGGGTACACAAGACTGGTAACTTACCAGCGCTGACCGGAACTCTTTTGCTTACAGACTCAGAAGATCAAGCAACACCACAACACACAACTAACTCTGGAGCAAGTTGTGCGTTTTTTGCGACTACCTCAAATATTTATGTTGGACAGCTTGCAGACCTTACAAGTGGGGCAACATCGTGGCCAAGCCTAGTCACTGCTAATATTCTTGGATCGGCCAATGAGATCACAGCACCTACTGCTACATACGCTGCATGGTCTAATGCTCTAGATAAAGCACTTATTTCTACTGGCTCTACACTGATCATGAAGCAAGTAGTGAATAACGTAATTGATCGCGTCTTTGGTGGCACTTCTAATAAGTATCTAGAAGCTTTTGGTCACGAAGCGATTGAACTACAAACTGCTACTGCAATTACTGGAATGGACGTTGCTAGTGGTTGGATTGGTTTAATGAGCAGCACGACTGTTGGTCAACGTGGAGTTATTCTGTCTGATCTTAGGTCAGACTCACTGTTTGATTACAGCTATGTGGTCACAAAAGTAATGGATACTCCAGATGCAGTGTATCGATTCATGACAACTGTAGATTCGCTTTATGATTACACCGGATCTCTTGAAGTCTACTATCGCACGAGTGGATTTGGATCTATCTCTGGAGGATGGACTGCAATTCCGTTTGCGGCTGACTTAACTGCATTTGCTTCTGGGCAACAGGTACAGTTCAAAATTCTTTACGCCACGCTTGGATTAGATACGTGTATCCCTGCTCAGTTGTGTGACTTCTTCTTGGGATATGAATCTCTCACGGATAATTCAGATCACTGGGAATTGTCTGTTGATGATTCTGATAATGGCAATCCTTCACGTTCAGCGTTTAGACTGAAGTTGGCTTACGCATCAGTGGTGCCAACTCTTTACTACAGAGCATACGACCTCAGCAGTGCGCTGGTTGTAAACCACAACACAGTTACAAACGCAGCTCGTTTTGAGTACTCCACAAATAGTGGTGTTAGCTGGAACGTACTTGGAACAATTCCGAATACTGTAGGAACATTAGTTCGTTATACTTTCAGCACGCCTCCAGGTGTTGATATTAGACCAAGCATGCGGGAGGCGTAATGGCGGATATATTCACTAGTAGTGGCGCATATCACGGCACATTTGTAATCGGGACGGTAACATCTGACCCTGTATTTCAGATCTGCGCTGTTGCTAATATCAATGCATCTAACCAACTTGAGGTTAGTTTTTGGATCAACCAGAACGGACAAAGGGTTGATTCAAACTTAGGTACTGCTGATTACGTTATTAGAGATAAAACTGGGGCTCTTGTGTCTGGAATGTCTCAATCCAGTATAGCTGCTGACGTGAATGGGTATTTTCATATAACCGCTGTAAGCGCTCCACTGCTATATGATCTAACTCACTTTATCTTTGAAGTTGCAATTGACGTAGACGGAGTAGAACGCGCAGCGAGCATTGGACTAGTGCGAGGCGAGTAGATGCGTAGAATACGGCACCTAGAGCAGAACGATTACATCGTCACGATAGGTAGCCGAAATGCTTCTTTATTAGCATTATCTAATAACTGTTACTTGGATCGTAGTTGGGATAGTGGTCCTCGTCCTGAGTATGCTCTTAAGATTCACGCCAAATTTGACGCGTCTACAATGCAGGGATTACAAATTGAAGTAAGCCTTCAAAGTTCCTATAGACAGGCTTCTGTAGCAGTGAGTTCTATTTCAATCTACCGAGTAGCAAATGGAAGTTATTCTAAAACACTAATTGGTTCATTTTCTCCAACCTTAAGTGGCCAGTCGTGGGTGTTGACGCTGACTCAATCACAACTTGGATCAAACGAACTTAGCGGTGCAGAAAGTTATTACATTGAGGCTAGTGCAACACGTAGAGCACGTTCATTTAGATCCGTATTGTATGTAAATCACTTAGGCGTATATGACTCGATTACTCGATTAAGGCATGACCTTGAGTACAACCAAATAACAAAGTTGGATGAGTAATGTTGTTTGCATTTGTTAACGATAATAAAGTGATCAGCATTGAGGACCGAGAGTCTTACGAGTCTATTGATAACACTCATCAGTTCCAAGCGGTCATCGATATCTCTGCGCTATCTCCTCAACCAGTTGTGGGTTGGTTGTTTGATAAGGGTAAGTTGATCTCAAACCTGAAGCCTTTGTTACCTAGACAGCTAAGGTTGTCACTGCTTGCAAACGGAATTACTCCAGATATGGTTTTGGCTGCAATTGAGGGATTCCCTGAGCCAAATAGAACTTACGCAAAAATCGAATGGGAATATGCAGTTGAGATTAAACGATCTGAGCCTTTAGTTGCAGGGCTTGGCGCTGTTTTAGGGTTAACTGCTGAGCAGGTTGATAACATTTGGATATACGGGGCGAAGCTATGAGGTACTTAGTACTGACAGGCGGCGGCTCTCGTGGTGCTTGGCAAGCTGGCAGGATGCTAAAACTCTGGGAGTCTGGAGTCAGATGGGATGCTGTTGTTGGTACATCCGTTGGAGCTGTAAATGCTGTTGGGCTTAGTTACCTTGGGCCACAGGGAACTGTAGATCTTTGGCGTGAGCTCAAGGGAAGAAGTTCCGTAATGGCTTTGAATTTTGCTTGGCCGTGGAACTATACCGGAGTCTATAACTTTAACCCGCTTAGAAAAATGCTTGAGAGCAAGGTCAAGGGATTGACTCCTAGCATACCAGCGTTTGCGTGTGTTGTTGATAGTCGCCGAGGGAATATATTGCACCTCCCGTTAGCTGGCCCAGAATCTACAGTTGCTTCTCGTGTGGTTGCATCTTGTGTGGTGTGCGGTATACAGACTCCAGAGGCAGGACTTGTTGACGGCGGTCATCGTGAGATTGCGCCAGTTACTTGGGCACGCGATCAAGGAGCTATTCAAGTTGACGTGATTGCTACAAGCCCATCTTCTGAAGAGTTAGATTTTTCAGAGCCAAAGAAGGGTAGTTGGTTTCCTGCTATTTGGTATGCGATGCGTGCAATTGATATGATGACTCACGAAATTTGGCTTAGAGATTTGGACGCAATGCCAAAAAAACAAGTTAAAGTTCACGCTCCAGATAGCTCTCTTGGAATTGACACGTTGGATTATAGTCCTAATGCGATTTTAAAATTAATCAACTTAGGCTATGGCAAACAACAAATTGCAGATAACATGCAACTACTGGAGCCTAAATAAATGATTAACCGACGCGTTACCAGAGTTGTTCTAAACTCCACAGAAGTTACCTCGAAGCTAACCACGCCTAACGGGGCTGATTACGTTCCGGTGCTTACTACCTCCGATGCGCTTTACCTTGGTTATGTAGGCAAGTTCGCATCTCGTTATGTTCAAGTGAGTGTGGTTAACGACGTTGTTTCGGCTCTCACTGTTGAGTACTGGGACGGGGCAGCTTGGGTGGCAGTCGATGATTTAATAGATCAGACTGCTGTGGGTGGGGCGACGCTAGCTCAGAGCGGGTTTATCTCGTGGGTTAATAAAGACGACTGGGCTGAATCCTCTCTAGCTGGCGTCGATACTGACGTTCAGATGTTCTGGGTACGAATTAAAGTCTCAGCTAACCTAACCGCTACCGCTTCGATTAAATCAGTTCTAAACTTATTTAGTGATGACGCACTCCTACGTGGATACTTCCCTGAGCTCGTCTCAGATGTGAACTACCTCCCAAGCGGTAAGACTAATTTTCTAGATCAGCACGTTTCAGCTAAGGATTTAGTGGTGCTTCGCCTTAAGCAGCGCAAACTTATTAGCCACGAGAGTCAGATCCTAGAGCCTAATGACGTGGCAGTAGCTGCTACCTATGCCGCGGCGATGCTCATCCTCCAGCCAATCGCCACGAGTGAAGCTGTTAAATCCTTGCTAGCTATTGCTACAGCAGGCTTTGATAACGAGATTTCTAAGGTTGATTTCTCTATCGATGCCGATCAGGATGGAACGGTAAGTGAACAAGAACGCCAACAGGTATCAGAAGTGTGGGTTGTTAGACGATGAATCTTGCTGAGCAGATTTATGACAACTTAGTTACGATCTGCGAGGATAACCTAACTGGCTGGCAACGGCTTAAGAAGGTATTCGATCCAGAGCAGAATGACTTTCGTAACATCGAGCAAGCGTTCGGAGTGCGTCACGGTCCTGCTGGCCCTGATACTGACGCCACTAAAGTATTCATTCTATCTCACACGTTTGATATTATTTTAGCGGATCGCGCTGCTAACAGAGACAACGATATGGCTGTTCAGGAACGGCTAAACGCGCTGTACTCTAAAGCGGATGATATATTTAAAGAGTGTGTTCGGAGTAAGCTAGATCTGTATTTTGTTACTCACGTCGATGGTCTTCAATTCCAGGAGCCTGCTGTATTGGAGAACGGTGCAATACTATTAACGATATCTATAGACGTTAGATATTATTTAGATCCCTACTAAGGGGAAGGAGGCTCTAATGGCATTATCTGATCCAAGAATTATTTTCGGTGTTCACTCTGTGACGCCCTATTCTCGAACTACTGGCGAGTTCTATGGTGAACTTCGCGTGCTTGGTGGTTCTTCGCTTAGCCTGAGCGGTGAACTTGCGAAGCTAAACGGTGGTAGCTTGAAATACCCGTGGGCAGTGGAAGACGGTTTGATCACTGCTGAGTTGGCTTTGAAAGTTAAGGAATACCCAGACTTCTTGTTTGAATTGTTCCTTGGCAAGCCTCCTACTTCTGTAGGCGTGGACGCTGCTGGTGCAGTAAGCACTCCTGTAGAGAAGGTCGGAGCCACAATGATCAGTGCAACTGGACTTGCAAGCATCACTGTAACTCCATCCACTGGTGCAGCTAACCTGAAGTTCGGCAAGTACGTTGTTAAGGCTGCTTCTGCTACGACTGTTAACGTCTACGCTGCAAGTGATATCGACTTCGCTCACGGAACTGATGCTGCATTCTCTTCGGATGCTCTGTTGGTTGCTGGACCGCTTACGATCACTGCTGCTGGTACAACTGACGAAGCTACTCTTGGACTTCGGTTCACTGGTGGAGCTGGCCCGATTGCTATGACTGTTGGCGACTTGGCTACGTTTGAAGTCCTTCCTCCATCGACTAAATCCATGTCGGTTGTGGTTGGATCTACTTCTGACGTGTTCCCAGAGTTCGGTGCTCTCTGCTACTCGAAGAAACGCGGTAACCTTGAGATGTTGGAACTCGACCTTTACCGCTGTAAGGGTGTTGGAATGCCAATCGGTCTTGAGGAGAACGCTTTCTCAGAAGCTGAGATCAAGTGTGAAGCCTTTTACGACGCCGCTCAAAATGGCATCATGAAGGTCCGTCACATTACTCCTAGTTAAGATCTGCTTTATTCTTAGGGCTCCTGGGTTTATCCTGGGGGCCCTTCTTTATAATCTTACGCTCCGCATTGAACGCCGCCCACCTAAGCCAAGTCGAAACATCCCCGTTAGCGTAGATCCTAGCCAAACCTCTGATACGGTTTAACTCGTAAGACGATACCCGAAACGAGAGCATGATATCCTTAGTTTGTTCTTTCATGTAGTACGCATTATATCCCTAGCGCGTGAATAACAAGTCAGATATTTTATTGGAATGGAACTTAAAGATCTATTCCCAAGCAAGCCAGAATTTACTCTCTCAAGCACTGGCAAAACTTACTCTCTGCGTATCCCTAATCTAGAAGATCGCGCTAAGTTCCGTGAGTGGTTTGGTACTGACGATAATATTCAGAAGGTATTCAACGAGCTGCAATGGGACGTCATCGCAAAATTAGTGTTCCGACTCCTAGAACAGAAGTCAGAGTTTGAAGCAGTTAAAGAAGCTGGCTTTGATGACGATGGCGTGAAGGTTACTTACTTGGTGACTGGCCCTGCAATGCTTATGCGTGCGGTAATGAATACGACAGAATCAATGAGCGTTTTAACAGCTCTCATCTCTGCTCTACGCGCTGGTGATCCTCTAATTGATAAGGCCATGAAAGATGCCTTTGAAGATAATCAAAAAAAAAACGATCTGAACCAGACTGGGGAGAACTCTTTGACGTTATCGCATCTCAGTACGGGTACACTCCAGAACAGTTTGGCAAACTTACAATGAGACAACTCAGTGCAATGCTAAAGCAGATCGACAAGCGGTTGCACAATGAGATGAGTATTCAGGCGTCATTCCACGGTATCAAGATCCCGCAGCGCGGATCCAGTGAACCAACTCCTGCTGTAGAGACTTCAGAAGCAGAAGTAATGGCGATTAATAAAGCTAGACTAGAAGCCAAGGCAAGGAAGGCCGAGGAGTTCGCAAGACGTTATGGCTGATATTATTGTAAAGATTAATGCAGACGCGAAACAATTTAACGATCAGATCGATGCCGTTAAAGAAAAAACTAAAAGCCTAGAGGAGTCTCTATCATCAGTAGCTAAGACTTCCGGACTTATATTTGGTGCGATCGCTGGTTCTGCTGCGCTTGCAATCAAGGCTTATGGAGAAGCTGAACAAGCAGCTAATGAATTAACAAACTCCCTAAAAAATCAGGGTTTAGAGAGTCAAAAAACAGCGAAGGGCACAAAAACACTTGTCGATGCATATAAAGATTATGCAACAGCGGTGTCTAAGGCCACTGGAATTGACGATGACGCGATAACATCTGCTCAAGCAAAACTACAAACATACATTGGACAGACAGAAATAACTCAAGAGTTAACTCAGGCTTTAGCTGATTTAAGCATCAAGACTGGTTCGCTAGATTCTGCTGCTGAGAAATTAGGTTTAGCATTCCAAGGCAATACTGGATTTTTTAATAAACAAAAAATCGCAGTTGATGAGAACGCTACAGCGCAAGAGAGATTAGATCAGGCTGTTGCTGGTGTTAGCAAACGCATGGGAGGGCAAGCTGCTGCTGCTGCCCAAGGCGTTGGTAGCATCAAAAAACTTAACGTCGCTGTAGGTAATTTATTAGAAGATATTGGTAAGCAGCTAGCACCAGCATTTGAGAAGGGTGTTGTAGCTCTAACTAAATTTATTGAGTCAATTGATAATGACGCTGTTGTAAGCCTTGCCGTTTCATTCGGTAAGGTTTTAGCAGTTATATCTGGTGGTGTAGCAATTCTATCTAGCGGCGCACTTGCATTTATTAAGATCAGGCAGGCGCTAAATATTGCAACCATCGGTCTTAGACTGATGGGCATAGCGGTTGGAGGCCTTACAGCTGCAACTGGATTAGGCGCATTAATAATTATAGCAACACTAGTTGTAAATTACTGGGATGACATTTGGCCAAGAGTTAAAGCTGTGTTTGTTGGAGCGATGGTTGGAATTATTGATTCTGCCAAAGCTGTAAATAAAGTTTTGTCAGGTGTTTTTACAGGTAATTTTGAAACAATTCTTGCCGGTGTTGAAGACTTTAAGAAGAGCATCTCGTCTGGAATTAATGCCGGTAAAGTTACGTTTGAGTCAGAGACTAAAAAAACTGAAACATCTTCAGGATCAAATACTGAAAAACTAAAACAAGACGAAGCTGAAGCAACTGCAATTAGGGCTGCTGGGATTGCAGAGCGCAAACGTTTAGATGATTTAAATAAAGAGCAGAGCGCAAACACTGCAGAAATTGCTGTTCTACAAGCCCAACAAGGATCTGAAGAATTAATTAAACTAAAGCAGCAAGAGAATGAGATTCTAAAACAGCTTGAGACTGAGAAGAATTCGTCTATTATTGAGGCTCTGCAGTTACGTCTCGAAACAGTTAAATCTTTAGAGGCCGAAGCTCGTACTGCTGATAATGAAGAACGAGCAATCTTTGATGAGCAGATACTAGCTAAAAACGAAGAGTTCAACACTCTAAGTAAAGAACAGAAGGCAGTGTTTTTACAATCTCAAGGAGCAGCACTAAAGGCTTCTATTGATACTGAGACTGAAGCCAGAGTTAAATTTATTTCAGCTCAGCTTCAACAGGATATTGCTGCGCATAATACATTCCTACAAGAACAACAGAGATACGGAACTGCATACGCTGCTATTAACCAAGCAATGAACTCTAACGAAGTTCAAGGTGCTTCTAAAGGTGTTAGCCAACTCACTGCGCTTCAATCGAGCAAGAACCAAACACTAAAAACAATCGGAAAAACAGCCGCCGTCGCTGACATTGTGATCAAGACTGGGCAAGCTGCGATGGCCGCGTTCGCTGGGTTTGCTGCTATTCCTATCGTCGGGATCCCACTTGGTATTGCCGCTGCTGGTGCTGTTATCGCGTTCGGAGCTGAGCAAATCGGTAACGTCGTTGCTGCTGAGGACGGTGGTATCGTTCCTGGGTTCAACACTGGTGGTGACTCTCGTCGCGCAATTCTACAGGCTGGTGAGTTAGTTGTGCCTAACAGGAATGTTGACGAGGTGATTAACGCTACTGCTGCGCAGAGAACTAATGACAGCGTGCAAGCTACCTCTGGTGTTGGCGCTGCTGGCGGTGGTCAGATGGTATCAGTGAATCTCGCCTTCTCAGGAGATAACGCAGAGAAGTTCCTAACCGCTAAACAAGTCGAGAGCCGTGCACTTGGCACGATTAGAGAGGCTTCATAATGGCTATCACAGGACAAATGAAGGTCTTTAAACGCAGTAAGTGCCTACTAAACGACGGTGCCACAGTGACGGCTAGCTCAGGAGGAGCGAGTGGTGACTTTATTATTGACCGTAATCCTATTACTTACTGGCGCTCTGTTGGTTCTACTGACGCGGCCACCGAGACTGTAGAGATTGTTTTTACCGCTGCTCAGACTCTGGATCGTATCTTCCTGATGGATCATAATTTTAAGTCATTCACTATTAAGTACGATGTGGCTGGAGTGTATACGCACTTCGCTGGGGTTACTGGGTTAGACGGCGCGATGGCTAACATTACTGAGACAGTCTACGCACGCGACACGAGCTATTATGAGTTCACTCCTGTAACCACTACGAAGATTCAGATTTCTGTGACCACGACTCAAGTGGTTAACGCGCAGAAATACTGCTCGCAGATTATTGCTACCGAGGAGATGGGTACACTGCTGGGTTATCCACAAATCAAGGGGCTAGAATTAAACCGAGATCTGCAATCTCAGAAGATGCTCTCTGGCAGGACGCTGACTCAGAAGAGTGACGAAACGGTGAAGTTCTCACTAGACTTTAAAGATTACCCTAACTCCATGGGAGCGGATTTCGATCTCATGTTTAGGATCCACGATCTAGAGACAAGCGTGCTGACTTGGTTGTGTGGTGGGCGCTTTGGATCTGATTATTTTAGGTATCAGATGCGCGGGTACAGGCTCAGAGATGTTTACCCAGTTCAGATGAGTACCGCTCCTAAACCGATCTATTCAGATAACGTTTATGTAAACGGGTTGAATATGAGCTGCTCATTCGTTGAGGCGGTTGAGTAATGGGTAATCTGAACTATAAAGTCTACTTCACTCCTCTGGTTAACTCTGACGCTAACACTTACGGCACAGAGATTGACGTGAGTGATTACATCCGAGTAGACGGAGTGGGTTCAATTCGTAGGTCGATTGACGCATCTGATTACGATGTGGGCGTATTTGTATTCTCGGATCTGGAGCTCACTGGGTTTAATTATAACGGCTATTTCAACGATGATGATCTGAGATCGATCTTCGAGAGCACTCGGGATCGATGCAAGGTACGTATTGTTTTTGAGAACGCATCACTGGTTAGAGACTCCTCTGGAACGGTGCTTAGTGAGAGCGCGTCTACTAGCATTACCTTTAGAGGACTTATTAACGACGAGGCTACTCGTGCCGATCTCACAAACGAGACTATTCGATTCAAGGTCCTATCTCTTGATAGCGTCCTAAGAACTTCTAAGATCTCTGGTGGTGTCGTTACCGCTGGGATGACTGCTAAGCAGGCGATTGAGTCTATCCTAAATGATCCTCGCATTACCTCTGTTCTGAATTTCTCGGCTGGTGATATTAACCCGTCTCTTAATTTCGTGATCGATGTGGGCTCATTCTTTGACAAGAAGTCAGTCAAGGAGGGGTTAGATGCGCTGATGCTTGCTTCTAACTCCGTTCTACTGATCGACTCATCGCAGAATATTATCGTGAGAGACAGACAACCGGATGAGACTAAGCCAATCTTAAATCTCTACGGCAAGTTTGATATCCATCGGCGTGAGAATATTATCGATATCACGTCCTATAACAATGGACGGCAACGCATGTTCACTAGCTTTAAAGTGAATAATGTTATCCGAGACAACCCGCAATTCATTCAGGCGTTCGGGCTCAGGCAGAAGAAGATCACGTTTGATTTTATCACCACTGGCTCAGTGATTAACGCTGTTGCTGATGAGTTGGTTAACGAGTTCAAGGCACCAAAGATTGAGCTAGCCGTTAAGGTCGCTACTGATCTAGCGCGTAACGTGGATCTACTGGACCGTGTGTCAGTGAATTACCCGCTGAGACTTAAGCCAATCGAAGGTAAGTTCCTGCCGATTGTAGGGATCACCAAGATTGACGATGCTGATATGCCGATCCCGTATCAGTTCGGGGCACTAGCGATCCATCCTCGAATTGCGTTTAAGGTTATCGAGATTGAAGACAACCCAGACTCGATGACTTCCGTTCTCAAGCTAAGGCAGACTGGCCAGAATCTTGAGGATGGAGTGTTTGACGTTGCTAATAACGTCATTGTAGATTTTGCAGTAATTGATTTTGCAGTACTAGAATCTAATGGAAGTTTTGATGATCAATGGAACCCAAGCTGTACAGGGGCTGCCAGACTTGGTAGTACGAGAGTCGCATGAAAAACTTATTAGATCACGGCAGTATATGGCTTGAGCACAAGGATTACCCTGGGTATTTATTTTGCCCAGAAGGTAAGGCTCTACAGTTAAAACCTACTTTTAGATTGGTCACAGAAAGATTTGGTAAAGCTAAAAGATATTTACAGTGGAGAATAAAGAAGAACAATAAGTGGTCTTACCCAAATGCACATAGAATTATAGCCGAGATATTTGTGCATAATCCAGATTCAAAACCATGCGTGAATCATTTAAATGGCAATAAATTAGATAGTAGATCTGAAAATTTAGAATGGGTAACGCACAAAGAAAATGCGGTACACTCGTTCAAAGTTCTTGGGAATATTGGACTCAAGGGAGAAAAAAACCCTATGTCTAAATTAACAGAGAATATCGTGAATTCTATTAGAGAAGACTTAAAGGTTTGTAAGTATGGCGATCAAGTAAAATTGGCAGCCAAATATAAAACAACCCCTGCAATGATCTCAGTGATCAAATCGGGGAAGGTGTGGGCTCACCTAATTAAACCCACAGGGGGATAAATCTATTGCTTCTAATACTTTAAATAATCGTAGTTCTGGAGAGACAATCACAGCAGCCTTCTTCAACGATATTCACACGGCTCTTGACGGTGACTTTGTCGGGCGTGGCGCAACCGGGGTACCAGAAGCAGGAAAAAACTTAGGAAACGTGGCCACTCCGTGGGGGACGGTCCGCGCTGGGTCAGTAGTAGTATCCGGCCAAGCAATCGATCCTGCTCTAGCTTCAATTCCTCAGAACGTGATTATCTCTGGAGCTAAGCGCAGCTCTAGCAACCAACCACAATTCCTAGATCCAAGCGGTGCTGGATTATCTCTCACTGTTATCGGCACAGCTACTTCGTTGGTTTACGATGTGAACGGAACTGAGACAACGATCTCCGCCGATATCGTAAAGAGTTCTTTGACTGCCGCTCCTGCTGCTAACAACACAGCGCTCGTTAACGATGTAGATGCTGTGGATCAGGTTGCTACTCGCTTGTGGGGAGAAGATGGACGCAGAGAAATTACGATTGACACAGTGGGTTCTGAAATCTCCGCGCTAGTTGGTAAGTATGCCAGCTTTAAAATTGTAGGCGTGGCTACTGAGTACTTCTACGCGTTTGTTAAATCGGCTACAAAACTTAGCCAATGCCGTCGTGGTTATTATTTTGATCCATCTGGTAACCCGATCAAGCGCACCGAGTTCTCGAATAACGACACGATTACTCTCATGAAGACTGGTTATTTGTTTGCTGAGAATAACGGCACGACGATTGACGTGAGTTATAATAATCCAACATGGAGTTTTGACTCTCCTGCTGGCCCTGTGACTGGTGACTACTGGTACGATCTAGCTAACCTAACCTGGAAGCGTTATGACGGAGCAGCGTTTCAGATTATTAACCGCACATTTATCGGCCAGTTTATTACTGACACGACTGACTGTGTAGGCGCTCGTAGTGCTGATTTTTATAAAAGGGTTAGCGATAAGCTAAACCTAGAGACTGTTTTGGACTCTACTGAAATTGTTCGGGCTTCAAAACCAGATGCGTTTGTTAGCGTTTATGGGAACGATGTTTACTTTGGATCTTCTGGTAGACCTTCTTGGAATATCACTACAGATCTAGCTAGTTCGGCAGATATGCAGATTGCATCTGAACAAGCGTCTACTACTTATTATTTGTACGTTAAAGACACTGGCGAGACTGTGATTAGCGATACAGCTCCTTACGAGCGTTGGGATCTTTGTGGTCAATACCACCCACACAATCCGTGGCGATGTGTTGGAAGGGCTTATAACAACGGAAGCTCGAACTTAACGTACAGTGCTGGGTTGCTTGATCGTCCTGTTTTAATTCTAAGTGGTGTATTTACAACTCCATATACTGCTAATGACCCATTAATTTTTGGGACTTTGGAACTAGACTCTAGAGATGGCTATGACCCCGTTACTGGTATTTATACTGTTCCTTTGACTGGAGTTTATTCCATAACTGGCATGGCTGGCGGTAATTTTACTGCCGCCTCTGTTTGTGCAATTGTAATTAATAATGGCGCAGTTACTCCAGACGGAAGAACTATCTCTCAAGAAATTAACGGCGGAGCCATGACAATGGGAACTAGGCTGGTTCTTCTTAATAAGGGCGACACGCTCCATTATATAGCTAACGCCAGCGCAACGACTTCTAATGCAGATCAAAGCTATTTGGCTATTTATTTACTAGAAAAATAAATGACCAACTCACAACGCGATCTAATGTTTAAGGTGATGAACGGTAGGGCAGAAGTTTTGCCTTACCTTCACCACTTCACTCATTACGCGCAGTGTGAGCTCATTCTAAAATGGCTCGTTAAGTCACGACTGGTTGGTAAGGAGTTCCTTGACTGGAGCGCTAAGTCATTTGGGAATAGCTTAATGGGACCGGCTCAGTTTATCATTTCGAAGGTGACTTACTCGGACGGTAAAATTGAATTAGGCAGGGACTGGGTTCAATGAATGAATTGAATGAGAAGACAAAGACCACACTAGGAATTGCTATCGTTGCAATTGGTGGAGCTGCTATGTGGGTAACTTCTATTTCAATTAACGTCGCCGAGAGTAACGAGAAGTTAAAAACTATCGAGACGGTCCAGGCTAAGTATTTAGAAAACATGTCTGAGATAAAATCAGACTTGGCAGTTATCAAAGCGCGTGTAGAATCTGTAAATAACAAACTAGGGGGATCTCATGGACGGTGATGTGATTTTGAATTTCTTGGTGGGCCTTCATCCTGTGCTACCTTCTGTGCTGGGTTGGGTTGGCTTTGTTGCTGTAGTGTTTATCGGAGTGGTTGCGTTGAGCCCTTGGAAGGGTGACGACGAGGCATTGGCTAAGGTTAAAGCTATGCCAGTGATCGGCTCACTCCTTGCTGCGCTTGTTAAATTCAGCCCATTTAAGCCGAAAGAATAATTGGCTACATTCATGGCTGTGATCGATCTGCTGAATAAGCTGATTGATCTAGGCAAACAGATCGCCAAGGTCGCCAAGGATGGTGCAGTGGTCGCGTGGGTGAATGACCTTCACTCGTCTATTGATCAGCTTGAGAAGGCTAAATCACTGGAGGAGAAAGTCAATGCGGCTCGTCGCTTGTCTGATCTTACTCGCCGTATCGGCTAGTTGTGACAACGGACCTAAAGTTAACTGGTGCGTTACTGATCCAGTCGCGTGGGGTTGCGCTGACGGATCGAGCGCAGCTCCAGAGACTTTCGAGAACTGGGCCTGCCTGTCACCTAGAGACACGGAGCGATTACTAAAGGCATGCGAAGATCGCGTTCCGGCCACTGTTAACTACTGCGTTGTAGCTGAGGGTGGGCTTGATCTGATCTGTGCTGACGGAAGTTTTGTGACGATAGTTCAAGGAGTGAATTATCCGTGTTTGAGTGGATCCGACGCAGAAAGGTTGCTGGACTATTGCGCAAGGCGAAGGCGCGGCGCATGAACAAACTCAGAAGCCTATTATTAAAACACGAGGGACTCAGGCTAACCCCTTATAGAGACACCGTTGGTAAGATGACTATCGGTTGTGGCCGAAACCTAGACGATGTTGGAATATCCCAAATTGAAGCCCTTCTGATGCTTAATAATGATTTAGACCGGATACAAAAGGAAGCAATCGAGAACTTTACTTGGTTTAAATCTATCGACACTGTAAGACAAGATGTAGTACTAAATATGCTATTCAACCTAGGATTATCTAGGTTTCTAAAATTCAGGAGATTCATCTCTTGGATGTCTGTTCAAAATTATGAGAAGGCATCCGAGGAGATGTTAAATTCATTATGGGCAACCCAAGTAGGGTACAGAGCAAAAGAGCTATCAACGATGATGCTAACCGGAATGTACCCAATAGAAAAATAGAGCAGTGTAGATCGTGTTTATTATTTCTTGAAAGAATAAAATCTATTCATAAAAACGGCAAGGACATGTACTTCGATGATAGTGGTCGGCCATGGAGAGGTAACCAATGCCCATCATGTTATCGTAAATACCAAACAATAAAAAACAGAGAAGCAGGACACAAGCCTAGAGATTTAATTACAGAAAGAAAGAACAAGAAGGCAAGAGACGCTGAAATATTAGCTGCAGCCTATTTTAGAAATAATGGATTTCAGGTGGATTTAACATCTGGAATGGGCCCAGATCTAATTCTTAAAAAAAATGACCTGACTTTAACTTGTGAAGTAAAATCGACGACTGAAAGTAAATACCACCCAAATTGTTTTATTGTTGCCAAAATATCACCAAATAGAATGGAAGACGATATCGTTGCTATTGTTCTTCCTTCTGGAGTTGTACACGTTGAGCCAATGAAGTCGCACTTATCTAAGTGTCAAAAACATGGAGCCAGATCAGTAACTAAATTAATAAGACGCCGTAGATGGGTTGGAGCAGAAGAGTGCTCTCCTGAAGATAAAAAAATAGCTACAGACCGAGCAAAACTGGCATCAACTAAACATGGGAGATATTCAAAAAAATGAAGACGTCATCGGCAAAATCTAAAGGTCGCCGTTGTGGCGCTGAAGTAGTCGAGCTATTAGAGAAACATTCAGAACTAACACCCGATAACTTTATTATAACACCCAGTGGCGTTACTGGGCCTGATGTTTATTTATCCCCTGAAGCTAAGAGAAAGTTCCCGATTGTTATTGAATGTAAAAATCAAGAATCGATCGCAATTTGGAGTGCGCTAGAGCAGGCTAAGAGTCATCAGAAATCAGACGCTGAAGTGCCTGTGTTATTCTTCCGCAGGAATCGAAGCGAGTTGTTTGCGTGCTTACCTGCTGATGATTTTGTGAGGATTTTATCAGATGCAAATAGCTAACATTCTGGAGATTGCTGGGGTTAGTGTTCTGACTCTCTGTGCGTTGAGTGGTGTCGGGTACTTCTTGGCTTTTAGATACCTCAACCGGAGCGTCAAGAAGTTCACGGACGCGGTCGCCAAACAAGACGCTAATCCTCTTCAGCAGAGCGTGTTCCAGATCTACAAGGAGCTGTCGTTGCACGATTACATTACGCGTGAAGCTGCTGATAGATTCAAGAAAGAATACAGAAAGAAGTTGTCGTGAAGATTTATAATTCAGACCGTGAGTTGGTCGAGGTGGATGGAGTTAGTTTTTTAGTTATCACTTTAGAGCCAGGTGAGTTGGTTCAAGTGGGAGCAGCTAAGGTAATGGTCCGGCGCGTTAAGGGTAAGTCAGTACGATTATTGATCGCAGCTCCAGAGGATTTAGTTGTGAGGCGTGAGAAGTTAGTTCAAGACTTATGAGAAAAAAAATTGATCCTATAGTTAGGTTTATGGATAAAGTTTTAAAACAACATGATGGGTGCTGGCGGTGGACTGGAGCCGTAACCTCAAGAGGATATGGTTCGTTTGGTTACCCCACTAGGTCAAAGTGTGTTTCTGCACACAGATTTAGCTACTCTTCATTTATAGGTCCAATAGAAGCCGGTAAATTAATTTGTCACAAGTGCGATAACAAGTGGTGCGTAAATCCAGATCATCTGTTTATGGGTACTGGCTCTGACAATATGATGGACTGCGTAAATAAGGGCAGACATCCAGAGCAACGTAAAACTCATTGCATAAAAGGCCATGAATATGACCTATTAAATACAAAATTTATTACCAGGAAGGATAGGCCTGGTAGGTTTAGAGATTGTAGAGAATGCAGAAGAGCTTGGAAGAAGCAGTATCGTATGAAACAATTACCGAGTCCGACAGCGATCCAGGAATAGGGTTTTCACCCGAAGCTAAAGGACCTGTGCGCACCTCGGAGGCGTTTGAACATGGAGGTTTGAGCGCCTCCCTTACTGAAAGGATAGTTTGTGAAATACTTGATTTTTGTAGTTTTATCGCTCATCGTTTTTTCTAGCTGCTCCACTCGTCGCGCCTTGGTTAGCGACTGTAAGCCAATGGGGCCTACTTACTTCGATTGTAAGCATCACCTAGACCTTTGATTGGTAGGGGCGATATCTCCAGAGTGGGCAGATCGAAGTTGTGCAGCCGCCAACTCGTTCGGTTACCTCTTCGTAGCCGACACATTCTTGACACTTAGCCTTGATAGCTGCTGACTTAGATAAAACACCCTGAAACGATCGCTGCGCACTCGTCCTAAACTTAATAGGGATGGTTTTTAATATCGTTTCTTGTCTAGGAGTCATAACCATCGTTTCGCGCACACGTTTCGCGCCAAACTGAATAGTCTTCTCTTTTGGTTTTTCTTGATTGTCCATGTAGATTATGTACTACACAACGCGTTATAAGTAAACTAACCAGTGAATACTTGACCATTGTAAGCCATTCGACCATTTATGATCTGAGGCGTGTATCTGGTGTAAGTCCCATCGGGGAAGAACTCGAATATCCCGAACGCGTGCACCCAGTTGTTAGGCTTACCCTTCAGGAACTTCGCATCGAGCCGGCAGAGGCAACCAAGGCTTGCTGCCTCCATCGGTCCATCCATGCTCGTCTCGCCGTAGTTCTCTATAGAATGCATATGGCCATAAAATATATTGCTCTTAAAAACGCTCATGTGTTTTTTGGCGTGAGCTGGCCCAGTGTAAATGCCGTGAGTAAAATGAGCCTTGCCGATCTGAACAAGATGATTGAGTTCAAAAAACTCGTAACCAAACTTCTTTAACCCGAGAAGCGTTTGAATATTTATTTCAATATCTAACTCAGCTAGACCGTCGAATAATTCTGGCATCCTATTGAACGCTTGATTGATCCACGCACTGTGATTCCCCTCTAGGAAGATTCTAGTTGTTACAGTTGGAGTTGCGACGTGCATTCTAGCTAAAAGATCTCTACCTGTTTTTAACTCCGGAACTATCCTTCGAGGCTCAAGACTATCTGCAGGCCAATGGCTAAGACCTTCCGCGTCAATAAAATCACCTAAAATTAGATGCACGTCTGGCTTGTAGTGCTCCATGAACGACACAAAAACATTGATCGCTTTCTTGTCTGCAAACTTCGCATGAGTATCAGGCTGCGCGATTAGTTTTAGAACTGGCGGATTCCCTGCGCGTGCGAATAATTCTTTTAGGTCTAGGACGTGGCGAAAGAATCCTTGGATCTGTTCTTTACGAGAGCACAGAGCGTTGTATTTTTTGATTAGTTTATCTGGCTCGTCCGCTGGCTTAATCTTCTTACTCATATCGAGGCCAGCCGCGTGGCACATCTGAGTAAACCCGCCGAATGCGTCGATTAAATTCCTGCCGTTTTTTTCTCTTTCAAACTCACGCCTGCTGGGCGTTCTTCCTAGGGATAGAGCTAACTCTTTTAGCAGCACAAGGGCGTTGTGTTTTTCCATCCCCTTAAATGCTGAGGGTAGAATTAAATTAGGTCAAGGAACTATTGTTTGACGCAGCTAAACCCTACGACTGTCTCACCGTTGTAAGCCACGTAGCACTGTGCACCTTGTGCCCATTGCATCTCGATGCGCACCGGCTGAGATCCTCCTGCTGAGCCACAACCTAAGACGATCAAGATCATAAAAGTAATCGCTAGAATTTTTCTCATATAGTCTCCTGTAAAATTGTGGGGTGAAATTATAGGGCGACGCTATTGGTAACGAGGCGCGTGCGTTTAACTCCCGTGATCCAGCGAGACGGGAGCCCTATTAATTATTTATATCCTTTAATCGACTCAAACAAAAACTGAAGCCTTAGAGGATCATCTACTCGAAGCATCTCTGCGCCAAACTTCTGAGCTATAAAATCTTGAACATGCAAACATATTAAGTCTTTGAGTGATCTGTTTCCGCCTATTGTTAACTCAAATTCGTGCTCGTTAATCCCGTTCTGAATTGCTTCGTCTAGAGTTTTTGGAGTGCCTACACTCATATCATCCTGCCTTCTTTGATCGGACTGTTACCTTACGAAACGAAGTAGCTTTGACTAAGCCCTTCTCCCTGATGAGATCCTCTAACCCTGACTTGCGGAACTCAGGCATACCCGCGATTGACTCACGCTGTGCATCCTCAACCATCACGATAAAATCTTTGGTCGAGCATGTGCCAGCGTCTAGGAGGACTTGCCTGATCTCCTCCTTCTCGGCAGTCATCTCCTTGATCTTGTCGTCGAGCTGTTTAAATCGGCTGACTTGTGCGTTTGATGGTTTCATTTTGCGCTCCTTCTCGTTTGTAACTTAAGGTTATAGTATCTGATATAAATAGTCAAGTACTATTATACGAGAGATGGCGTGCGCAATAGACCCTATAGGCGTTTAAACTGTGAACTGGTGGAAGCAGCTAGGACAGACGGCCTCTTTAGGCTTCTTCTCTTTCTTCTGGGGTGGATCGATATCGAATGATTTAAGTCCAAGTAGGTCTAAATCTAGTGGGCCGAGATCGGCTAGATCTGAATTAATTCCTGAGAAGTCTAACTCGCTCCACGCTGCTATTCCATTATCCGATTGAACGTAAGCGTACTCCTGCTCGTCAGATTCAAAGTCCTGATAAACAACTGGAGCTGTGGTCCATCCGTTTTGTTTGATTGCGGCTAATGTTCCGTGTCCCTTGACGATGCAGCCTGACCGCTTAGAGACAACAATCGGCGCACGCAGCCCCTGATACTCTAAAAGTTTAGCGAGTCTTTCGATCTGATCTTGCGGGTGACTATTTCGATTACGAGGGAACGGCTTAAGCAAGTCTACATTTACCAACTCGGAATATACGCAATGGATTTTCATTTAAAACTCTCGTTAGATTTTCTTCTGTTATTGGACGTCGCTATTTTAGTTTTGGCGTGTCGTTTATTTAGGACATAGAAGTTTGTAAAATATTTATCGAAACGTATTCTTCCGGTTGCGATACCGGCGATGGCAGATCTAGATAGTTTGTGAGACTCGGCTAACTCGTTGGAGCTAAACTTACTGTAGTCTCTTATAATTTTATAAGCTTCATCGTCCGATATTTTAGCCATCGCATTTGATTGACCAACACCAGACGTTCCGTGAGCTATTTTGTGTTTGTTATTTTCTTTAATTGTTACCCAAGAAATATTTGATAGTTCGTTGTTTAAAGGGTTGCCATCCAAGTGGGCTGCCTGATGATTTTCAGAAGGCTGCGGACCTACCCATGCGAGCAAAATTGCTCTGTGAACGTATAAGTCTTTTAATTTGCCATTTATTGTGACGCTCATTCTGGCATATTTTGACTTGTATCCGCCCATTCTCCATCGCATCTGACGCGCTCGAACTGACTTAAGTCTGTGGTTCAAATTAAAAGCGCAACCACATCGAGAGATAAAATAGCCGGGGTGTCCCGGTATCTCCGCTAAATCTTTAGCTCGCTGAGTGATCATGTAAGACAAGTAACCAACTATCTACTCCTCGTCAACGAACTTAGCGATGCGACTCAGTGAAGTGGTTCTAAAACTCTCGGAGCCATCAGGTAACGCCACGAGTATAGTCACGCTCTCACCATTCACTAACCACACCTTGGCACGCATCGGCTCACGAGCGAACTTACCAGAGTAAGGCATCAGCCAGAGAACTTCGTCATCCTTACGGAACTTGGGTTTGCGCGTCATCTTTTGCCGGACCATATAAAACCTTGATCTGCTGACTCTTGAGTAAAATGTGGAATTGATGTTCTCTGATCTGCGAGTCCGCGTTCGCAATGACATCTAAATGCCCAAATTTCTTTCGATGGTAATTTGTTAGCCAGATAGACACCGTTATCAAAACAGTAATCGCAATTCACGACTACGTTAGAAAATGGAACTTCTTCGGATCTATTTTTTTTTGACTGCCACTCTCTGAACCCGTTTGCTGATTCCCTAATCTCTGACAAAAGTGGGGCTTGTCTAGCAGATCCAATCCATTCGTCGCATGAGTTCTTAAACCAGACGGAAGGCAGCGACTCAACAACGCGCCAAATAATTTGAACCACGTCATCGCTGTATACGTTCTTCCACCTAGAGCTGAGCCTATTAATTTGTAAATTAAAATCAGAACTGTTCACTTTGTACTCCTTGGTCGGCCAGTATTTCTTCTATCGGTCTAGGACCAGATCTGTTTTGTTCATTCACTGGCTCAATCCAATCTCTCCACTCGCTCATGAACGTGGAGAAGTGTTTTATAAACTTAGGATCTTCAACGCTGCGTTTGCAATAGGTTGAATAATTGTTGACCGCTATAGTAAGTTCTTCGAGTTCCTTATCAGTTTTGATTTGCGCTTTTGCTATTTTCATCCCTCGGTGCTTCCCCTGCTTCCTTGGGTATTGTTGGTACAAAAACTCTAAGTCCAAGCTTGCCTTGGACGGTGTATTTTCTTCTCTCTTCTTTCTTCTCTCTTCTCTCTTCTCTCTTCTCCCTGTACTTGACTCACCACTTGGCACCCTCTTGCCTCCCCACGTTCCTTGTAATTCTACCCACTTAGCGCATTTAAATGTGAAGATCTCGCCGTCTAAATCTTCAACTCTCAACAGCGAGTTGGAGTCGAGTTGAGCACAAAGTCGTCGTAACCTTAATCTGTTATAGCCAGAGAGTCGCGACAAAGTGCCCCAAGGAATTGACGCCTGCCCTGGGGTATTTTTGTCCTCAAACTGAGCGAGACATTCCAAAATTATCCAGTACAAAAAAACCGCATCTTGTCTGTTTTGGTCAACGAGTAATTGAAGAGATCCTTCTGAAGCTGTAACGAAATGTTTAAACCAAGTGCGACGATGAGAAGCCAAAATACCCCCTACTACAATCCAAGGTTGCGCTACGTTGCGTGCGCTAGTATGTTAGCCTCGGATTGTTTTTCAGCACCTCAATCTCTACTCCAGAAGAGGCGGTTTTTAAACTTAATCTTCTGGGGTATCTTTTATTAAAATAAGTGTTTACTTCTTCTCTGTAATACTATAAGTCATCTCTCGAATCGGCCAATTAAACATTTATAAATTTCGCCTTAAACGAAGCAGGCGGATTAATTAGGTCCATCGCAGCACACCTTCACCGGTCGATTCAACTGCGGTGGGCCTAAGTAACAAAGGAGCCAATGATGGTTACCAAGAAGAAAGATGCGAAATATTTAAAATGGGAGAAGAACGTTTTAGAAGCTAAGCAACTTTCAAAATCTTCAAAAGATAAGCCTTATATTAGAATTGCTCAATTAGCCTTAGAAGTGTGTGAAATATCTTGGGGCGGCGCGAAGAAAAAAATAGCCGGAAACCCATATACGCTGACTAGATTTGCTAAAGAGATTGGCGTTAATCCAAAAACTCTATCTAATTACTGTGCTGCATATCGAGCAGTTCACGCAAGAATACCAAAAAACCTAACGGCTAATCTTAGTTTGTCAGAAGTTAAACATATTGCTGGCGGGATTACTAAAGACACGCCAACAGAAGAAGTGATCCGTTTAGTTACAAATCACAATTCAATTCATTCCTACGAACGTAAAATATCTAGGTATATGCGGCATCTTCGTAGTCTTAGTAATAACTTTAAAAACGGTGGCGCTGCTCTGGCTGTAAGTGAAGAGCTTCTGCAAGAAATTACATTTTACTGTCAGGCCATTTTAAAAGCCATAAAAGCTGATCGTGAAAATATACGCGCAAAAGATAACGGTTTGGCTCGCAAACACGATAATAATGGCAGATCTATTGCGGCTCATGATTTAGGGAGAAATTAAAATGGACACGCGAACGCTATTAGTATTATCAGCAGAGTACCGAGCGATTATTGATGCTACAGCGGGAGAAGTTACCCCAGAAGTTCAAGTCCTAGAGACTGAGCTAATGAACAAGGTCGATGCCTGCTACGTAGTTGTAGAAGAACTAAAAGCAGCAGAACAACGCTGGGCACAAGAAGAAGAGTTTGCCCGTAATAAGAAGAAGGCGTTTGCCGCTGCTCGTGAGCGATTAAATAAATACGTTAAAGAAGCGATCCAGTTCAACGGCACGATTGAGCTCACCGGAGAAGAGTACAAAGCCAAGCTAGTGCGCAACGGCGGGATTGCGAAGCTGGAATTGGACGAGGCAAAACTTCCTAAAGAGTATTGGAAGCAAGTAATAACAACAGAACCAGACCGAGAAATGATCCGCAGCACAATCGAGGCAGGCATTCCAATTGAAGGCGCGTCACTATCTCGTGGTTATTCAGTCAAGTGGCAGAGAAACTTAAGGGAGCTAACGTGATAGATAATAAAGCGCGTGAAGAAATAGATGAAGCAGAAGAGTCATTTATAAAAGAGTTAAGTTCTTGGGCCGGCAAATACGCTTCAGAATATGCCGCATCAGTAAGGTTACTGCGCAAGTTGTTGCGATCTCATCAAATTGCTGAAGAACTATACAGGAACCATAGCCACAACCACTCAGAACTATATTTTAAAATTGTGACCGAACGAATGAATAATAAGGAGCTAATGTGAATAAAATATTTACAGCGATACCGGCGATTGCCTTAGATCTATCTGCAATTGGTAAAGATCAAGTAAACAAGATGCAGGGATTTAATTTTAGAGGCATCGACGATGTTTACAAAGAGTTGCACACCAAAATGTCTAAACACGGTGTGTTCTCTGTTCCGGAAGTTTTAGAATCAAAGAGGGAGGAGCGCACAACTAAAACAGGCGGCGTGATGACTTACACCATCGCCAAGATTAAATATAAATTCTACGCTGATGATGGCTCTTGCTTTGAAGCTGTTGTCATTGGAGAGGGTGCCGATTCAGGTGATAAATCTTCTAACAAGGCGATGGCGATTGCACATAAGTATGCACTCACTCAGGTGTTCTCAATTCCGACTAGCGATAACGAAGAAGATCCAGATAAATATTCACATGAAGTAGTTCGTAAAAGTACCGCTTCGTTACCCGTTCCACACACACCGGTTAACGCAGTAGTAAAGCCGGCGGCTGGGAATAGCAATTCCTCACCCACATCCTCTCGGTCGCCGGATTTTCTTCAGCACGCTAATTCATTCGGAGCAGTGGAGTGGCACCCAGGAGATAAAGAACGCGACGACGTTTTGTTCATGCTTAAAGAAGTTCAGATCCCTGTAGAGAAGCTGCGTCAGAGATTAAAAGCTAAATATAATAAGAATGTTTTAGCTGAGTTAACCCGAGCTGAGTACGACGAGCTGCTTCTAGCTATCACGGATGGATTTCTAAAATGAGTGAGCGGGTATTTGTTATCGCAGCGGTGGGAATATTTATCTTGTGCGTTGCGCAAGTCTATCGCTGGAACAATCCAGATTACCCGTCGATTTGTAAACCTAACGAACGAGTGACAACTAAATTTCGTAATAACAAAGGAGTGACAACTGTGCTCCTAGACTGTGAGAGAAAATAAAATGGCTATCAATACTATCGTACTGGGCGGGAATGTTGGATCGGATCCTAAACTTGATTACACGGCTAGCGGTCTCCCAATCCTCAGCTTCTCGCTGGCGTATTCAGAGAAGAAGGGCACCGAATGGACACCGTCAGAATGGTGGAGCTGTAAAGTATTCGGCAAGTACGCAGAGGCAATTCACACCAGTGGACGCGGCCCTAAGAAGGGTGATCGCGCAGTAGTTGCTGGTAAAGTCCAACTTCGAGCGTATCAAGCTAAGGACGGCACGCAGAAGTTTAACCACGATATTCTAGTGGAAGATCTACAAGTCATTCCTAAACGCGAAGCACAGCCGCAACAGTTTGAAGCCGGTCAAGTTGGTGAGCTGCATCCAGAGGACTTGATCTAATGAAGTCGCTAGTTTTTAAAATAAATGGAGAGGTAGTTCATACCGCACACGTGGTCGGATTAATCGTTAAAGACATGGAAGGATCATGGAAGAATTATTATTTAAAAGATGATGAGCGACAGGTATCAATTGAAGAAGTTAGTTCTGGCGTTTTAACTATCAAAGAACACCTAGACGAAGTTAAGCGGTTAATCGGATGATATTCGCCATGAGAGATTATCTAGATATTCAGGAGCATATCAAGGCGGTGGACGCACACAAGCGTAGAGCTAGACGCATTGCGCTGCTTTGGTTTTTCATTGTGGCGTTCGTAGTTAGTTACTTTGGGCTTGGAGTCATGCGTGCAGAGGCAGCAATCTGCCAAGTATTACTCAGCCGCGACTACGGTGACAAGGTTGAGCTAGTAGCTAACGCCGATGGGTTTCAAGTCGGATACCTCTACTACCGCATGGTGGATACTGAGCGAGCTACTGTGAACGTGATCAAGATCCAAGACGAGTACAAGGGGCAAGGCATTTCAAAGGCGCTATTCTACGGAATGCTCCAGAGAGAGAAGCAGATTAAGCACATCGAAGCAATTCTGATTCAAGACAACTTGCGCGTGTCAGGACTTTGGAATGCGCCCCAAGACGTGAGCGATGAGCGGTGCTTCGAGGCAGCGAACCGGACGCCATTCGTAAAAGCCTGGAGGCGTTTCGGTTTTGAACTTGTAGAGTGTTATCACAACGCGATGATTGGATCGCTGGAAGTGGAGTTAAAGCTTGGAAATAGGTAAACCACTCAGCGAGAAAATTGCTGACTATTCAGCCGGTGATTACCATGTCACCGCTGGAATATGGCGAACAGATTTTGGGCATCACACTTACAGCTCTTTTGAGATTGGGATTAGAGAGTTGAAGACCGCTAAATTTCATCTTTTACAAAACATGAACTTTACCCATCAAAGCGTTCAAGAAGTGGCGAACGCAATCGCGATGCTATTAGGGGACAACACACAGAGCTACACGCCTGAATGGTGCATTACATGGTTTGGGAGAGAAACATGACCTTCAACCATAAGCTACCGCTGCTACTTCTCGCCGCTGTCCTGATCTACTGGCTCTGGGTGCCTCTCATGTACTCACCGATATCTGCGCTAGACGTTGAAGTAACGATAGAGGATGTGAAGCGATGAGTTACTTTTGCTACGTTCATAACTGGACAAGCCCGAATTATAGTTGTCCCGAGTGTCACAAGACCGAAACCTACGTTTCGAGCAGCACAGAATTAAAGCTAACAGCGGACGTAAAGTTTGAGAGTGTTTTAGCGGCAGAGAATAAAAAACTATGCGACGAGCTGTCAGAAATGACAACCAAACTCTACTACCAGCGCGAACGACTTCAGCAAGCGGAACTGGAGCGCGACGAAGCACTTGCGAACGAACAGGCCAGCGCCACTGCGTATGCTGAGGTAAATGCGGAACTGGAAGTAGCGAGGGATATGATTAACACGGCGGTTAAAGCGTGGGGTGATTATGCGCCTGTTCCAAACTCTAATGCCGGTAGAATTTTGCGTGACATGAAGGCGATGATAGCTGGCGCAGAACCAAAGAGTCGGGGTGAGTGAGATGAGGACACGCAAAAGAGTCTATATAGATTTTACATATTATAATTCGGATATGTCCGACTGCCCAATAGCGGCTAATTTTACTAAGTCTGATCCAGATGAGATTGCGTTTATTAGAGAATCGGACGCTAAGAAAGAAGTTGACCGGATAGAATCTGAACTCGCAATAGCGAGGGAGGCGTTGGTGAAAATTGGTGGTACGGATGAAATATTCGAGAAAGAAGAATTTATTCTATGCGCGTGTGAAGAATCTCACGCCTATATGCAAATGAATAAGCGTAGACGCAATACTGCACGCACCGCGCTTGCCGCTTTGTCTGGCGCTGAACCAAAGAGTCGGGGTGTCGATAGTGACTAAGGCAAAACATCCAAAACCTAGATCAACCATTTGTTGGCTGTGCGGTCGCAGGTTGCGGGGGAGAATCCATTTCAAAGAGATCGTAATTGATGGCCATCCTAGAATTTTGCATAAGGATTGTGCCAAGAAACAAGAACCAAAGAGTCGGGGTGCCAATGGACTTTGAAACGAAGGCGCGGGAGGCTGCTTGTAAGCATTCCAATATTGATGAGTTTGTTGGCGACGATGGGATTGGAACGGGTTTTGCAATTCAGGCGCATAACTCTTTTATCATTGGCGCCCAGTGGTCCCGCACCGAGACAATCGCGGAAATTTTGGGGATGCTGCGGAGTGAACCGGCAATTTCTATGATGGATAAATTTTCGCGTGAGTGGGCAGACTGGTTATCGAGCCAGCTTAAAGAGGGGGTGGGGGTGAATCTTGACTGAAGAAGAATGGTTCAAAATATTTGAAGATGGATGGGTGTGGGATATTAAAAATGGAAAATTTGTTAGACCAGAAACAGGGGAAGTAGATCTCGGGGAATATGAAATCAAAGATCATTATCATCTGTAATAAAAAATACCGCATCAAGAAGTGTCCTAAGTCCATCTCAGTGCTTCAGTGGGAGGGATCTTCTGTAGGTGGTAGGTGGGTTAAAGTATGTGACAAGATGCGAGCTATTGTAATCGCTGACGCCTTAGCTCAAGATAGCAAGAATGTTTAGTAAGCCTGAAAGAGTTATTGATAAAGCATATCTAGCTTGGGTTAGGGAGATGAGCTGCTTAGCTTGTAACAAGTACCCGAGTGAACCAGATCATATCAAGACAAGAGCGAGCGGAGGCGGGGATGAACACTGGAATATTTGGCCCTTGTGTAGGCGGGATCACGCGCTGCGACACTTAAAAGGCCTGCGCTACATGACTAAACACTACTTAGCCTGTAGAAGATTCCTAGATAACAACGGATGGACTTATGAAGAACACACTCAGAAATACATACACGCATCTGACAGTCTCCCAGATCCTGGAGACAGTTCCAGTTCACTGCAACCGATGCGGATCACCACCGAGCAGAGCACTAACGAACTATGATCCAGTCCTGCTTAGGGTAACTATTAGTGCCGAGTGTCACGGTGAGGAGATCTCTAAGAACATCTGCTCCGTATCTCTCAGGCATGACCCAGAGAAGCACCTAAGCGTATTCACAGCTCCTCAGGGCGGTATTTACTAACCCCATTGCGCTAGACCTAGAACATCTGCTACCTTAGTTCTTTAACCACTAGGGCGAACGCCCAGGAGAACTCCAACAGTGGCTGAGATGGGTAGGCCTAAGAAGGCCTTTGATCTAGATCAATTCGAGAAGCTATGCGCACTGCATTGCACTAAAGAAGAAATAGCCGCCTGGTTTGATTTCTCAGAAGACACACTAGAAGCAAGAATGAAGGAGCATTATGACTCCACTTTCTCGGTGGTATTCCGACAAAAGAGGTCTGGTGGTCGCGTATCACTAAGACGCAAGATGATGGAAGGCGCGATGGGCGGTAATGTTGCGCTTTTAATATTTCTGTCAAAAAATCTTTTGGGCTATGGCGACAGAGTCGTAACCGAGACAGGTAAAGAGAACGAGCAATCTAAATTAGTCATCGACTTTGGTGCTGATGATCTTCCGCCCGTTTAAGCAGCAGAAGCAATTCCTACTAGACAAGCACAGAGTACGAGGAGCATTTGCCGGAAAGAGATCTGGCAAGAGTGAAGTCGGTGCGGTCGAGTCTGTTATCCACACGGAGCAGAAGCACGGCTTCGTAGACAACGGGATTGATCCCTATATTGGCATTATCGTAGCGCCAACTCACGCGATGCTTAAGCGTCTTAGCATGATGAAGTTCTTAGCTTACGCGCAACCATTTAAGCCTCGTCCTGTAGGCGCGGATGTTTACTGGCATAACGGTGCAATTGTTTACGGGATCTCGGCTGATAAACCATCGCGCATGGAAGGGATCAAAGCTAACTGGGTGTGGTTAGATGAGGCGTTCCAAATGAAGGAACAGATCTTTACTGAGGCTAAGGCACGCGTGTCCGATACTCGTGGTAAGATATGGGTTACTGGTTCACTCGGTGTTCAGTATAACAATCCTAAAGCGCACTGGATTTATAAGCACTTTAAACAGAAGCCTGACGATAACACCGCGTGTTTTGAGTGGACTACTGCTGACAACCCTTACTTCCCTAAAGAAGAAATTGAGACGCTTAAAGACTCTTTGGACCCAGTTACCTTTCGCCAGATGTTTGAACTCTCGTGGGATGTTCAAGGGACTAACTTAGTCTACGAGGACCTGACAGAAGCTAACCTGATTACTAACTATAAGTATGATCCTAAGCTACCGACTTATGTGTCTATCGACTGGGGGTATTCACATCCCGCTGCTGTGCTATACTTCCAGTACAATCAAGCTACTGACACAGTTTATCTATTCGATGAGATTCACGCCTCGAAGATGACGCTAGAGGTTATGTGGCAGAAGATGTTAGCCAAGCCTTACCGTATCATGGAATATTATTGCGATATCGCAGGGCTTCAGACCAGAGAGCAGAGCGCGTTATCTAATATTGCGTGGTTCAAACAAGCACCAAGAAATGTGCATTTTAAGTATCGCACCTCTGCTATTGCGCACGGCATCTCCCTTGTAAGATCTTATATCCACAACATGAGAGGCCAGCGTAGACTTTACATTGATCAAGTGTCTTGTTCTAAAACGGTAGACGAGTTTAGAAATTACTCCTACAAGGAGCGTAACGGGGAAGTAACAGAGACACCTAACGCAGATGGTGAGGATGCCTTGGCAGCGCTTAGGTATTTCTTTATTAATAAATTAGATTACACTCGCACTAAAGACAGCTTTGAAGAACTGAGCCGATGGCAGCTCCAAGGAAGATAAAATGATTCTATCAGATGGTCAGATTAACCAGATTGTTCAAGAGATCGCAGGCCAAGAAGAAGTAGCTCGCAGAGG
>Ga0138256_10000742_pt1 | contig 35120 bp, 30 predicted proteins | sample KNB2016incub_MG_FD_105486 | JGI IMG/M metagenome (GOLD analysis project Ga0138256, IMG submission 105486) | Active sludge microbial communities from wastewater in Klosterneuburg, Austria - KNB2014incub_MG | ecosystem: Engineered > WWTP > Activated sludge > Unclassified | place: Austria... | reverse complement strand
CTCTGCACCTCTGCACCCTGCACCCTGCACCCTGCACCCTGCACCCCGCACCCCGCACCCTGCACCCCGCACCCTGCACCCTGCACCCCGCACCCTGCACCCTGCACCCTGCACCCTGCACCTCTGCACCTCTGCACCTTGCACCTTGCACCCTGCACCTCTTCACCTTGCACCCTGCACTCCTGCACTCCTGCACTCCTGCACTCCTGCACTCCTGCACCCCTGCACCCCCACACCTCGCACCCGCACCCTCTGATCAAGCAACTGGCCCATGGTGAAAGGCGATCCGCGCATCATTCGAGGTTGGACGATGTACGACTGGGCCAACTCGGTCTATTCGCTCACCATTACCTCGGCCATCTTTCCCATCTTCTATGCGGCCATAACCGAGGTGGATGGTGCGGACATCGTGCAGGCGCGCTATGGACTTCCCGCCCAATCGCTCTATTCCTATGCGCTCTCCGCAGGCTTTCTCTTGGTGGCCATCATTTCGCCGATACTCAGCGGCATCGCGGATCATACGGGACAGAAGAAGAAGTTCCTGAAAGCCTTCTGTTACCTCGGTGCAGTAAGCTGCGCAGCGCTCTTCTTCTTCAACGTGGATCAACTCTGGCTGGGTCTGGGCATGGTCATGATGGCTTGCGTGGGCTTCAGCGGATCACTGATCTTCTACGATGCCTTTCTACCGGAGATCGCCGAACCCGTGGATCATGACCGCATCAGTGCCCGTGGCTACACCATGGGTTACATCGGAAGCGTGTTCCTATTGATCGTCAACTTGCTGATGGTGATGAAAGCCGATCCATCCGATACGCATACCCTCCTCGGCATTCCGGATACCAATGGATGGCCCGCCCGGTTGACCTTCGTTACCGTCGGGATCTGGTGGGTCGTCTTTGCGCAATTCGCCTTCCGAGTGCTGCCGGACAACCCGTACGGGCGAAGGCCCCAAGGCAACCTCATCGCCAATGGATACAAGGAATTGCGCAAGGTTTGGCGTGAACTGCAAAGCACCAAACGATTGAACAGTTTCTTGATGGCCTTCTTCGTACTCAACATGGGCATTCAAACGGTGATGTACCTCGCTGTGACCTATGCCAAGGAAGAGATCCAGCAGATCGGGCCGGACGGTAAGGTGGAGGCCATAAGCGATGCCAGCCTGATCATCAGCATCCTTATCATTCAACTCGTTGCCGTGGTGGGGGCCTTCCTTTTCGTGTGGCTGAGCAAACGCTTCGGCAACATTGGGGCATTGGTCATCGGTGCTTCTGTATGGATCTTGTTGTGTGTGATGGCATACACCATCCATTGGGCGCACGAGTTCTACATCCTAGCTGCCGGTGTAGGATTGGTCATGGGTGGTAGCCAAGCCCTGTCACGGAGCACTTATTCCAAGTTCCTCCCCGAGACCATCGACCACGCTTCGTACTTCTCCTTCTACGACGTGAGCTTCTACCTCAGTACCGTGCTGGGTACATTCGCTTATGGCATGGTATACCAGCTCACGGCCGATCTGCGCAACACGGTGATCATCATCGGAAGTTTCTTCGTGGTTGGCTTGATCCTCCTGTTGATGGTGCCGAGCAAGGAGGTGGAACGCATCGCCGTGAACGAGTGACCGCCCACTACCTTCGCGGCAAGTTCGACAGCATGAGCGACAACGCGACTTGGGATGTGGTGATCGTCGGTGGTGGCATCGTAGGAGCGGCCACCCTTTACAAACTCCAGACCCGCTTTCCCACTATGCGGATCCTGCTCCTGGAAAAGGAGAACGCATTGGCTGACCACCAGACCGGACACAACAGCGGTGTGATCCATAGCGGGATCTATTACAAGCCGGGAAGTTTCAAGGCCAAGAATTGCGTGACCGGTCGCCGGGAACTCGTTGCCTTCGCCAAGGAACACGGCATCAAACACGACATCTGCGGGAAACTCATCGTGGCCACGGATCAGGATGAACTCCCTCGTTTGGAGAAGATCCATGCGACGGGCATCGCTAACGGGATCGAGGACATGGAGCGGTTGACCGCAGAGCAGATCAAGGAGATCGAACCGTTCTGTGAGGGGATCGCTGGTGTGCGGGTCGGTTGTACGGGGATCATCGATTTCCGGGGTGCCACCGAGAAGATGGCATCCATCGCATTGGCGTTGCAGCCATTGAGTTGGGTGAGTCTGGGTGAAGAATTCCGTGGAAGCGAACAGGCCGGTGGTGTCACTGACATCTCGACTTCAAAGGGTACCCACAAAGCGCGTTACGTGATCTTCTGTGGCGGACTCCAAAGCGATCGTTTGGCACGTGCCGACGGCGCTATCGTTAAAGAACGAATCGTTGGCTTCCGTGGCGACTACTATGACCTGACTGAACAAGGGAAACACAAGGTGAAGCACCTGATCTACCCGGTGCCCGATCCGCGCTTCCCTTTCCTGGGTGTCCACTTCACGCGGATGACGGATGGTAGCATCGAGTGCGGCCCCAACGCCGTTTTCACCTTCAAGCGAGAAGGCTACAGCAAGACCGATTTCGACTTCAAGGACACCATGGATGCGCTCTCATACGGGGGGACCTGGAAGCTCTTCCTGAACAACATGAGCTACGGCATCAACGAATACCGCCGTGCCTTTAGTAAGCGCCTATTCTTGCGCACCCTGCAACGCCTGATCCCCACCTTGACCATGGACGACCTGAAGCCGGGAAGGGCCGGGGTGCGGGCCATGTTGTTGGGCAAGGACGGGACCATGGTGGATGATTTACGGATCGAGCGCCGTGGTGATCACATCCATGTGCTCAATGCTCCGTCTCCTGCTGCAACGGCCGCCCTGGCCATCGGCGAGCAGATCGTCACCATGGCCGTGGATCAGCTCAAGATCAGTTGATCGAAGATGCCGTGGCGAATGGGTCATCCCTCAGCACGGCCTGTTCTGTACTGCGAATTGGTATGAATGCGATCCGAAGACTGCGATGCCACACCAACTGCGTGGTCCGGGGATCCGATCTACACGATCCGGTACTGCTCGTTCACCTCGGCCCAATTCCACAGGAAATAGCCCATCAGCCCGTTCAAGCGCTTCAGGATGATGGGGTTGGGCACCCGGATCTCCCGGAAGTACGGATCCTGGAAACAGAACAGGTCATAGCTGTGGAAGAGCACCTTGCTCATGGCATACACCGTGTTCTTGCTCGGGAAATTCAACCGTTCCATCTGGCTTTGTAGACTGCGGACTTCGTTCTCCAGGTCCGTGTTCTCCTCGCCTAAGGCATGCGCATACTTCGAAACGACCAACGAACACATGCGTTTGTCAACACCCGGACCAAGTACCCGCTTGGCCTCGATCAAGTTCGCCGCGAGCACGATCATCCCGAACGCACGGTCGTCGGTTTCGGCAAGCGCAGGGTTCACATCGAATTCCGGTGATTCATTGACCTCCGCAGCCACCGCAGCGAAGCCATGCTCAGTGAGCTCTATCGCTGCATTCACAAATATGTTCGACAGCTTCTCCTCTGTGATCTTCTTCTTCCCGAACAGTGTTGCGATCATGGTCTCTTAGTTCCTGCGAAGTTCGATGGAACTAGGGAACGGATCGACGAAGCGCGACAACCTATTTTGAACAAGGTTATCCACCTTTGGACCCATGAAGGTATTGTTGGATCACTATGCGGAATACGACCGATGGGCCAATACGCGCTTTGTTGAACGGTTGGCAACAGAAGGTGATGCGGTGCTCGATCGACCTGTACCCAGCAGCTTTCCCACGCTGAGAGCGACCCTCCTGCACATCCGCAATGCTGAAGCCACCTGGACCGCACGGCTACAAAATGCGACCTGTCCATGGCCAGCGGAAGAGGAACGAGCGATCGCCTCCTTGTTGAAGTACACCATTGCTTTGCAGGATCTGGTACACGGATATGATCCGAATGACCTGGCCCAGACCGTGACCTACCACGACTTGCGGGGCAACGCCCATGCACAACCTCGGTGGCAAATGCTCCTGCACTGTTTCAATCACAGTACACAACACCGGGGGCAGTTGATCAGCATGATGCGCGCCTTGGAGTTGGATGCGATCCCTGCTAACGACCTCGTGGTATTTCAGCGTTCTTTGCCACGCTGATCCCATTTCTACACGGCATGCGTCCTCTTTTCCAACGAGTTGCATTCGGTCTAATCGCATTTTGCTGGACTTCCGTGGGCCATGCCCAGAATGAAAGCGATGAACGGGCATTGATCACCGTGCAAGACGGGGTACGGATCTCCAAGGATCCGTTGTTCCTGATGAACTTCCGTTTCCGAATGCAGAACAGGCTCGGGTATACGAGCGTCAGTGGTGAGGATCTGAGCGCAGGCATTGTGGATGCACGCGTAAGGCGTTTGCGACTTCGCCTGGATGGTTACGTGAAGGACAAGCGCTTGCGGTACTACATCCAATTGAATTTTTCACGCGCTGATCTGGATCAAGAGTCTGAAGGGATCGCCCAGCCGGTGCGGGATGCCATGGTGTACTACCACGCCACCGAGAACGTGTACTTCGGTTTCGGCCAAAGCAAGTTGCCCGGGAATCGGGAGCGCGTGGTCAGCTCCGGCAACCTGCAATTTCCGGATCGGTCCATCGCCAACTCCACCTATACCTTGGATCGCGACTTCGGTGTGTTCGGCTATTGGACCATTCCGTTCGCCGCGCAACAGGTGCAATTGAAGGCTGCGCTGAGTTCTGGGGATGGGCGTGGTGCGGCATCCGGTAATTCAGGCATGGCCTACACCGGGCGATTGGAATGGCTGCCATTCGGAAAGTTCACGAACAACGGGGACTACAGCGAGGGCGATCTGGAGTTCGAACCGAAACCGAAAGTGTCCTTTGGGGCAACGTACAGCTTCAACGACCGGGCAATGCGGACCGGCGGCCAATTGGGTAAGCCACTTTATGCACCTCGGGATATGCACACCAGCATCGCCGATGCCATGGTGAAGTACCGGGGTTGGGCGATGCTCGCGGAGTACTTCGATCGGCGGTGTGATGATCCGATCACCATCAACGCATTGGATGATGTCCGCTTGATCCGAACAGGGACCGGCTTCAACGGACAGCTGAGTCGGGTGCTCAAGAGTCAGTTGGAGTTCGCCCTTCGGTATACCCGTATCACGCCTGATGCGCGCATTTCGAAGGACCGATCCACCACGGAAGAAATGCTGCTTGGTGCGACACGTTACCTCAACGGGCACCGCATCAAATTGCAATGCTATACCGGCTACCGTTGGTTGAAGGGGAATATGGCCACCGATGGTCCTGGGAACAGTTGGACGGCCTTGTTCCAGGTCGAATTCGGGATCTGACGATTCAGTCGATATGTCGACTCAGGAGATCGATGCCCGTGTAGTTGCGCGGTGTGATCCCTTTCAATTGATCCTTGATCGCGTCGCTCACGTCCAACGCATCGATGAAAGCTGCGATATCCGCCTGGGTCACGCGTTCCTTGCCCCGTGTCAATCGCTTCAGTTGCTCGTATGGCTGCGGATAGCCGTGTCTGCGCAGGATGGTCTGGATGCCTTCTGCCACCACGGGCCAATGCGCATCGAGATCGCGATCCAAGGCGGGTTGGTTCAGCAGCAGTTTACCCAAACCTTTCTGGATGGCATCCAAGGCGACCATGGTATGGGCCATCGGTGTGCCGATGTTGCGCGTCACCGTGCTGTCCGTAAGGTCGCGCTGCAGTCTGCTGATCGGTAGTTTTTCACTGAGGTGAACGAAGATCGCGTTCGCCATACCGAGGTTGCCTTCAGCGTTCTCGAAATCGATCGGGTTCACCTTGTGTGGCATCGCGCTACTCCCGATCTCGCCGGGTTCGATCCGTTGCCGGAAGTAGTCCATGCTGATGTACTGCCACAGGTCCCGGGACAGATCGATCAGGATGGTGTTGATCCGACGCAGGCCATCGAAGAGTGCGGCCAGGTTGTCGTAATGGTCGATCTGGGTCGTGAAATGTAAGCGTTCCAGACCAAGGTCGTTCAGCAGGAACCGATCCGCGAGTTGCGTCCAATCCAATTCCGGATAGGCCACATGGTGCGCATTGAAATTCCCGGTGGCACCACCGAATTTGCCGGTGAATGGAACAGCACGCAGCATCTTCAACTGTTGGTCCAGCCGTTCCACGAAGACCTGAAATTCTTTGCCGAGGGAAGTAGGTGAGGCCGGTTGGCCGTGTGTGCGGGCAAGCATGGGGATGCGTGCCCAATCGAGTGCTAGACCGTGCAGCCGGTCGCGCACCGCGATGATCGAGGGGAGGTAACCTTCGAACAAGAAATCCTTGATCAATAGGGGGAGTGCGGTGTTGTTGATGTCCTGGCTCGTTAGCGCGAAGTGGACGAATTCCTTCTGCGTCGCCAAGCCCACTTCCTCCAATCGCTCCTTCAAGTAATACTCGATCGCTTTCACGTCGTGGTTCGTCACCTTCTCGATGTCCTTGATGCGTTGCGCATCGCTGGTGCTCAGTGTGGCGATCCGCTTTTCTACAGGCGCGAGTTTCACCACGGGCGTTCCCTCCAATTCCGGCAGTGGTATGGCACAGAGGAATTTGAAGTAGGCCACTTCCACTTGAAGTCGATAGCGCATCAAGGCCTGCTCACTGAACCAGCGGGACAAATTGCGCGTGCGGTCGCGGTAGCGGCCGTCGATGGGGGAAATGGCGGTGAGCGGGTCGAGTTCCATGCGTGCTCAAAGGTAGGATCCCGCCATTCGTACGGCACGGTCTTCTAGGAGGATGGTCAAGTTTCAAGATTTAAGCTTCAAGCCGTAGGGGTACCTCGAAGTGCATCGACCTATGGGCCGACCCTTCGGGCAAGCACTTCTCGTTTGGTCATCCGGCTCCCGCATAGCGCGGGATGAAGCAGTTGCTTCTCCTCAGTCAGCTACCTATGGGTAACTTCCTTTCGTCGCGCCTTGTCTGCCCAGGACGATAAGCACTTGTGCCATCCGTTCGAGGCACTTCGAGGTACCCTTAGGTCTCAAGGTTCAATTCCCGTGCGCTGCAGAAAAGCGGGACAAGCTTCAACCCATCTTTGTACCATGTCCATCCTCCGCAACCTGAACCTTGGCATCAATGGATCCGTTCGTGCTTTCCGCTTTGTACTGGGCAACGGGATGGGCTGGATGTTCCTCGTTCCTGTACTCCTGTGGATCCTGCTTGCCTCAGGCGGAGTGGCACTGCTGAAAGGACCGGTGGAGGATCTTGGCGCAGCGTTGGCCACCCGTTTGCAGATACCCGTGGAAACCGCTTCATCCGGTTGGTGGGCGAACGTGAAGACCTTCCTCAATGGTGCGAGCGATCTCGTCTTGGGACTGATCCTGAAGTTGGCCGTGGCCTATGTGCTCTTCATCCTCAACAAGTACATCGTCCTCATTTTGTTGTCGCCCTTGTTGGCCTACGCCAGCGAACGCACCGAGGAGATCCTGACCGGACGCACCTTTCCGTTCAGCTGGAGCCAATTGATGAAAGATGCCCTGCGTGGTGCATTGATCGCGGCACGGAACGGGATCTTGGAACTGTCGATCACCGTTGGCCTGTGGATCCTCACTTTCGTGCTACCGATCCTGGCTCCCGTGACCTTCGTGGTGCTCTTCGTGATCTCCGCATATTTCTACGGTTTCAGTATGTTCGACTATGTTTTCGAACGCAAACGGATGCGCATCAGTGAAAGCGTGAAGGCCGTGAATGACCGGATCGGTGCTGTGTTGGCCAACGGAGCGCTCTTCGGTCTTTTCATGAAGGTGCCGCTCATCGGGGTGATGTTCGCGCCGGTGATGGCTGCCGTTGGTGCCGCCATCGCTTGTGCCGAAGATCGGTCGCATGTAACGATGGACGCTTCCAACGGACCAACACTCCAACCCTGATGCGAGTGATCGGTCTTCTCTTTGGCCTGCTCGTGTCGGTGTCCGCATTGTGCGCGCAAGACACCTTGCGGGTACAGATCCATGGCAGCGTTCTGGATGCGCGAACGGAAACCCCCATACTGGAAGCGCTAGTGGAATGGTATGATGCGAACGGCAAGCGCCAAGCCATCACCCAAACCAATTCGGAAGGGAGCTATGCATTCCTTGTGCGCACCACCGGAGCCCTGGAATTGAGACTTTCCGAGAACGGCTATCTGGAATACCGTGAGGTGCTCACCCTCGAACCCGGCGAATGTGCGCGGGAACATGTGATCCGGCTGGTGCCGAAATAGCTCACGGTACTTCTTTCAGCCATTCGTGGATCGATCGGTCGCCGACGATCAGATCGGTGATCACGGCTTCTCCACTCAGGATCCGCACTTCGGCGTAGGACGGTAGCGTCGGCACCATTTCATCACCGTTCCATTCCGGTGTCAACAGGTCTTCGGTCTTCTTGCCATCGCCTTCTTCCAAATAGAACCGATCGAAGGGCAACCGGATGCGCGTGATCTCCGCATCGCCCCATGTGGAGAAGATGATCGGAAGATAAGGTGCGTCACTCGGCGCTTCCAAGAGCAGCGAAGTCACCGTGGCGAAACCTTCATCGTCCGTGCCGAGCAAGGCGTAAGCGCGGGTGTTGCCGGTTTGCGTACCATTTGCGATCATCCATTCGCCACTCTCCGCAGCGAAGTCCAGGCGCACGTATTCCCCCCGGAACGGATCGCGTGGATCGATCGGTGCCGTTTTGAATTTGAAGAGGACACCTTCATTCCGCACGCGTTCATGCCCCACGATCATCCAGACCGGTACCGCCAGTTGAATGAGCGCAACGAAACCGAATAGCAGCACCTTACGGGACATCCTTGTTGCGTTGGCGCAGCATGCGCATGTTCATGAACAGGAAGGCACAGCCGAGTGCGATGAACACAAGACCACGCATCACGAAGCTCAGGTCCGCGTCGAAGAAACGCATCAGGACGGTGATGCCGATGATCGTGAGCCCAAGGTTCAACCGCTTCAACGAATCCGCTTCGATCCCTCGGCGCACAGTGACGACCCCCATGAGTAGAAGGGTCAAGTTCACCACGATGGCCGCTGCTGTCGGCGAAACCGAACCCACTGCAAAACACGCCAAGAAGAGCCACAAGCCTTCCGGATAGGGCCAACGTTCAAGCGGTTTCCGAACGCGAAGGGAAAGCACATAGGCCGCTATGCCAATGCTCAATAGGAACATGACCGCAGGCCAGTCTTGGTGCTGTTGGTCGTTGCGGAAGAATTGATCCTCCCACATCGGTCGGAAGCTGTATACCGCGAATACACCCAGCATCGTGCTCCCGCCGATCAGCGCCCACGGCCAGGTCCGTAGTTCGAGGCCCCGGTGCGTCCATGGGACCAAGGTGAATGCCGCCGCAAGGCCCGTGATGCCCAGCACATGGTATCGACCCCAGTCGGTGTAGAAGTACATGCCGCAGCAACCGACCGTGAGTGCCATGAACAAACTGAGCCACCAGAAACCCGTTCCCGTGCCGTTCCGTCGTGCTTCCAGAAAGTAGAAGGGCACGGCCGCCGCCAACAGGAGCAACAGCATCCACGGCCGATCCGTGTTGCCGAAATGCTCGAAACGCACCGCCCAACCGTACCACGATACCATAGCCAAATACCCCAAGGCCACCGTGATGGAACCGGGGATGTAGAGCAAAGGCAGAATGAGGAAAGAGCACATGAGGAGATAGCCCTCCAAGCTGCCGCTGATATGGTAGATCTGGCTGATCAACGCGATGCAAGCACAGAGTCCGCAAGCAAGGATCAACGCACTGCCTTCGCGCCATGCGGCATTGCCTGCTTGCTTGCGTATGGCGACAAAGACAAGGACTTGACCCAGTAGTATCGGCACGAACGCAAGCGCTACACGAGCTGCTCGCGGCAGATCGTCCCAGTTGTGCGCGATGATGAGGATGATGCCTAGGCCAACGAGCAAACTCCCCAGAATGGCGAACACCAAGAGCATTCTACTGGACTGCTCTTTTGGCTCCACCGGGTACCGCGCCCGGATACGTTCCGCTTGCTCTGCGCTGATCAGTCCTTCACGGACCAACTCGGGTAGAGCATCTGGTAGCTGAGAGCGCGACATGGCTGGTGGAAGATAGTGAGGACTTTGGATGTTGAATGGGTATTAATGCAGAACGGCGACCCACTCTGGTCGCCGTTCTGCATTTCACAGCGGTTCGCTCAGCTCTTCTTCACCGGCGCAACCGTCTTGGTCGGCTTCTTGGGCGCAGGTACCGTTTCCACGGGCACATCCACCTTCATCTCTTCGGCTTTGCGCTGTACCAAGGTCATTTCGTCCACCAAGTGGCTGGCACCTGCGAAAGTGTCGATGGTCCACAGCACGTAACGGATGTCCACGCTGATGGTGCGTTGCAATTCGGGTTCGAAGGCGATGTCGCCACTCATAGCTTCCCAGTTGCCATCGAAAGCAATGCCGATGAGTTCGCCGCTGGCGTTGAACACACCGCTGCCGCTGTTGCCCCCAGTGATGTCGTTGTTGCTGATGAAGCAGGTGATGAGTTCGCCTTTTTCATTGGCGTAACGACCGTAATCCTTCTTCATCAACAGTTCGTGCTGGCGCTTGGGTACGATGAATTCAGGGTTCGTGTTGTCCTCCTTCTCTAGAACGCCGTTCACCGTGGTTTCGTAATCGTAGAACACGGCATCCGCAGGCACGTAGCTACCGACTTGACCATAGGTGAGGCGCATGGTGCTGTTGGCATTCGGATACCAATTCTTGGCGGGGTTCTTTTCGCGCATGGCGGCCACCATCAACCGGTAACCACGCTCCAAACTTTCGTCGCCTGCGGACAAGGCCGGAGCGAGGAAGTTGCGGTAATGGTTCAAGCAGGATTCCGAGGTCTGGAAGCCGAGGTCCTTGTCCAAGACCTTCAACGACGGTTTCGCGAGGAAGGCATTCATCCGTGCTTGGTCCGTAAGGATGCTGGATTTGAATAACGCTGCGGCCCACGCATCGAAGTTGCCCTTGTATTTCTTCTCGATGGTGTTCATGACTTGCGGCTGAAGGTCGCGCGCCACATCGCTGTGGAACATGCGGAACATGGTGGCGGTCACTTTCTGGTCCGTCGCGGGGTTGTAGTCCTTCCAGAATTCATCCGATGCGGCTTGCGCACGGGCCACGGCCGCTGCCACTTTCGGTGCATCCTTCGGGTCTGTGGCCAATTGCATTTTCAAGCCGAAAAGACGGAAGCCCAAGATGACCGCTTCACTCCCGAAAGCCGCTTCCTGCATGTACACATTGGCCTTCTCGAACTTGGCGCGCTCGGTATAGCCGCTCTCCAAGTCCGTCATGATGTCGCCGTATTTCGCTTTGCGCGTGGCATCGGCATTCACCCAATCCATGAGCTCACGTTCCTGCGCTTGCTTCTTCTCCTCAATGTGCAAACGCTTCAAGCCACGGCTTTGGCCGATGAAGTACTTCCAGTAGTTGCTCACCGATGCGTGCTTGCTGGCGTACTGGATGCGCACAACAGGATCCTGCGCTTGGAACTCCTCGTAGATGTCCAGCTTTGCACGGCGCACCTTCACACGACTTGGGAATTCCTGTTCCAAGCCCAGCTTCACGCCATGGCTGCTGAGGAAACGATCGGTGCTGCCGGGGTAGCCCATGATCATGGTGAAGTCGCCCTCTTTCACACCGTTGATGCTGACGGGGAAATGGTGCTTCGGCTTGAAGGGGATGTTCGTGGGTGCGGGATCGGCAGGTTCGCCATCGGCACCGGTGTACACACGGAACATGCTGAAGTCGCCCGTGTGGCGCGGCCACATCCAGTTGTCGGTATCACCACCGAATTTGCCGATGGCACTTGGTGGCACCCCGACCAAACGCACATCGCGGAAGGTCTTGTAGTGGAAGAGGTAGAATTCATTGCCCTCGAACATCACCTTGAATTCGGTGCTGAGGCCATTCTCCTTGCTGCTTTCCTCGATCAACGTGCCCGCGATCTCCTCGATCTTGGCATTGCGGTCCGCTTCGCTCATGTCAGCGGTCAATTCGCCGTTCACGCGCTCTGTGACATCGTCGATGTGTTGCAAGAAGCTCACGCTGAAGCCAGCGGCTTTCTCGTCTGCGCGGGTCTTCGCCCAGAAACCATCGGTGAGGTAGTCGTGCTCCACGCTGCTCAAGCCTTGCACAGCGTCGTAGCCACAGTGGTGGTTGGTCAGGAAGAGACCTTCGGCGCTCACCATTTCGCCGCTACAGAAGCCACCGCCCAAACGCACGATGCCGTCCTTCAGGCTGCTCTTGTTGATGTCGTAGATGTCCTCGGCCGTCAGTTTGAAGCCGAGCTTTTGCATTTCGGCTTCGTTGATCTGCTTCAGTTTGTTGAGCAGCCACATGCCTTCGTGGGCTTGTGTGGCAAAGAACAGAATGGCTGCAGTGAGCAGCGAGAGGGTACGCTTCATGGGGATCAGGTCTATTGAGGGGCGACAAAGGTAACCACCCTGACCGCCATGGCAATGGCCGCGTTACATGCCGTACGATGTGGGCTGAACGGTTGGTCTACTCCTGCGCCGGCAGCGGGTGCCAAGGCAGGGGGAAGAGCAAGCCTTCCGCCTGTTCGAAATAGCTTCTGAACTTCGCTGGGGTACCGACCCGCGCATAGACGCGCTTGTCCCGGTTGCCCCCGACGATGCGGATGATCGAACTCGGCAGGTCAGTGACGTTGCTGTCGTATTTATCCTCCAGTTCGAAAAATTGGATCTTCTCGGCTTCGCGCAACAGGGTCGCCAACGTGTCCTTTCCCACATGTCCGAAGTGCATGCCTTCCAGCTCCACATTGGAACGCCCTTCGAACGTGGCGTATCCGCTGCGGTACACGTTGATGCGGTATGCCTTGCATTGCCCGAAGCAGGGCGTGCGCTCCATGCTGAAGAACAGCGAGTCCGTTTTGCCTGGACCACCAAAGCGGGGCCCGTCGTAGTGGCCTTTGGTCTGTGGCTCGGTAGGTGGAGTTGGAGCCGTCTTGGTGGTGGTGACAGTTTGCTTTTGTGCGCAGGCCAGCAGAAGGCCAGCGATCAGGATCACGAAGGGAAAGAAGCGTGCTTGCATGGTGGTTCGTTCTTGTTCTTGGTACTCCGATCGCGTGCCAAAAGCAATGCGGTCCTTTCGGTCAACGTTTGCGGGAGGCTTGTTGCTGCTTCTGCATGTCATCCAAACGCTGCTGCCATTTGCTTTTCTTCTTGGGTGTCTTCATGTTCGTGAGCAGCTGCATACGGATCTTGTCCTCGTTCACGAACAGGCTCTTGAAGGCGGTCATCTGCAGGATGCTGATCAGGTTGGCAAGCAGGTAGTAGTAGCTCAAGCCGGCGGGGAGGCTGTTCATGAAGAACAACATCATTACCGGAAAGAGGTACATCATCACCTTCATGTTCGGCATGCCCTGCTGGGTGGGCATCTGATTGCTGTTGATGGCCGTGTACACCATGGTACTGGCCGCCATTAGGATGGTGAACAGACTGATGTGGTTGCCGTACATCGAACTGATCAATGGGATCTGGGCACTCCACGAATAGATGCTGTCGAAGGTGCTGAGGTCATCGGCCCACAAGAAGCTCTGCTGCCGCAATTCGATGCTGCTGGGGAAGAATCGGAACATGGCGAAGAGCACGGGCATTTGTACCAACATGGGCAGGCAACCACTGGCTGGGTTCACGCCGGCTTTACGGTACAGTTCCATGGTGGCCTGCTGCTTCTTCAGCGCATCGCCATCCTTGTGCTTTTCCGTGATGGCATCGATCTCCGGCTTCAGCACCCGCATCTTGGCGCTGCTCACGAAATTCTTGTAGGTCAGCGGCATCAGGAGCAGCTTGATCACCACGGTGAGCACTAGGATGATGATGCCGTAGTTCCAACCCCAGCCATCCAGGAAATTGAAGATCGGGATCACCAACCAGCGGTTCATCCACCCGAAGATGTACGGGCCCAGGTCGATGATGTTGTCGAACTCCGGGATCTCCGTGCGCCGCAACGTGCCGTAGTGGTTGGGCCCTAAGTAGAGCTTCATCGCAACGTTCGCTTCGGCATCCCGGTCCTTCTCGAAGAAGAGCTTGGCGCTGTACCTCTTGGTGTGGGTCACGTCTTCCAGCGGTGTAATGGCAAGTTCCGATCCGTTCCCGGCGAAGCCTTCTGCACTGATCAAGGCCACGGTGAAGAAGTCCTGTTTGAAGGCGATCCAGTTGGTACGCCCTTCCAATTTCTTCTCGTCCTCCTTGCTCTCACTCAGGTACTGTCGGCTATCGCTGAAGTACTTGTAGTACACACCGCATTTCTGCAATTCACCGGTGCGGTACTTCTCGTTGGCGAAGCCCACCAATTCCCAGTTGAAGACGGTGTTGCGCGCATCCACTTCATCGTCCATTCCGACGACCTCCGCCCGGACATCCATGAAATAACTCGTGGTATCCAGCGTGTATGTGATCCGCAGGAATTTGGCCGGATCCGTGGTGGCCGCTGTGAAGCGTACGCCGTCCTTACCTTGTTTCTCTGCCGTGAAGTACAGATCGTTGGTGCTGATGTCCTGGTTGCCGATGATGAACTTGAACTCGTAGTTCCCACTGTCCGGGTCGGCGAGGTAGAGCGGGGTCTTTACGTGCGTGAGGTATTCCTTCAGTCTGATGACCGATGGCTTTGCACCATGTGAGGATAGCGCCACTTGCAGGTGGTCGTTCTCGATCACTACCTCTTTGTTGGTGCCCGTTGCCGAAGGGTGGAAGATGCCGAAGCGTTGATCCCGAGCAGCCATCAGCAAGCTGTCCGTTGCGACGGTATCGCCTTCCGCCAGCACAGGTGCAGCCACCAGCTTGTCAGCAGGCTTTTCGGGTTGGGTCTTCAGGGCTTGTTCGGCCTCCTGGCCTTGGCGCTCAATGGCCACGGTCGCGAGACTGTCCTGGGTCCGTTGCATGCGCGCCTGCTCCTCGGCGGTGGGCATGCTGTACCACGTGTAGCCACCCAGAATGGCAGCGATGAGAATGAAGCCTATGATCGAATTCCTATCCATGAGATGCCTTCACCGGGTAAGCTAGGTGTGACAGAAGGGCGGCAAAGATAGACGGCTGGTACTTCTATTGAGGACAGGAAAGCATGTGGTCATGTGGACATGTGGACATGTGGGCATGTGGGCATGTGGGCAAGTGCCCATGTCTGCACGACCCGCGCCTAAAGCTTCTCTGCCGATTCCTCTACCCGCACTATCGGTGTGGCACCTTGCTTCATGGCTGCAGCAACGAAGTGAACGAACAACGGGTGCGGCTTGGCCACGGTACTTCGGTATTCCGGATGGAACTGCACCCCGATGAACCACGGGTGGTCCTTCACTTCTACGATCTCCACCAACTTGGCCTGCGGATTGATCCCTGTGGCCAGCATCCCTGCTTTTTCGAAGGCCTTCTGGTAGGTATTATTGAATTCGTACCGATGCCGGTGCCGCTCCGAGATGTCCTTGCGTCCGTATGTCTTTCTGGCCAAGGATCCTTCGGATAGCTTGCAGGAGTAGGCCCCAAGACGCATGGTGCCGCCTTTGTTCTCCACCAATTTCTGATCCTCCATCATCCCGATCACCGGGTGCTTGGTATCTGCATCCATTTCCGTGCTATTCGCATCGGTATACCCGATCACGTTCCTAGCGAATTCGATCACCGCACACTGCATGCCCAAGCAGATGCCGAGGAAGGGGATCTTGTTCTCCCGTGCGAATTTGATGGCCTCGATCTTGCCCTCGATCCCGCGATGTCCGAAGCCGGGGGCCACCAAGATGCCGCTCGATCCACCCAGGTGGCGCGCCACATTCTTCGGAGTGACCTTTTCGCTGTGGACCCACTTGATATGGACTTTGGTCTCGTTCTCGGCCCCCGCATGCTCCAGCGCTTCCTTGATGCTCTTGTAGGCATCCTTCAATTCCACGTATTTGCCCACCAGCGCGATGTGGACCTCGCTCTTCGGTTCCTTGTACCGACGCAGGAAGTCCTTCCACTTCGTGAGGTCCACCTCCGGATAGCCGGTAATGGCCAATTTTTGAAGTACCACTTGGTCCAAGCCTTCGGCCTGCATCATCAAAGGCACATCGTAGATGGTATCCGCATCGCGGCTCTCGATCACGGCTTGCGCATCCACGTTGCAGAACAAGGCGATCTTCTCCTTCATGCCCTTCTGCATGGGGTGTTCCGTGCGGCATACCAACACATCCGGCTGTACGCCAAGGCTCAACAGTTCCTTCACGCTGTGCTGGGTGGGCTTGGTCTTCAGTTCGCCTGTGGTACTCAGGAAGGGGAGCAGGGTCAAATGGATCGTTAGGCAATCCTTTCCTTTCTGCCACTTCAGTTGGCGAATGGCTTCCACGTAGGGCAAGCTTTCGATATCGCCCACGGTGCCACCTACCTCGGTGATCACGAAATCGTAGATGCCTTTGCGGCCCAAGGCTTGGATGTGGGCCTTGATCTCGTCGGTGATGTGGGGGATCACCTGCACGGTCTTGCCCAAGTATTCGCCCCGGCGTTCTTTGCTGATGACGTTCTGGTAGATCCGTCCAGTAGTGACGTTGTTCGCCTTGCTGGTGGGCACGTCCAAGAACCGCTCGTAGTGGCCCAGATCCAGGTCGGTCTCCGCACCATCTTCCGTTACGAAACACTCCCCATGCTCATACGGATTCAACGTGCCCGGATCCACATTGATGTAGGGGTCCAGTTTCTGGATGGTGACCGTGAACCCACGCGCTTGCAACAACTTCGCTAGGCTGGCACTGATGATGCCTTTGCCCAACGAGGAGGTCACGCCTCCGGTAACGAAAATGTACTTGGTGGATCCCGTCATCACTTTGCGATCGATCCCTGAATTGGGAGGTGTGATCACGGTGTGTAAAGGTAAACCACTCGGCAACAGCGGGACTTCCCTGTGGATAAAGGCTAAGAACTTGGCGTGATCCGACCGCAACTCACGAACTCAACTGCCTTGCAGTTCGTTCCCGATATGCGGATCGACCGATGGGACAGCGCCTTTCAGCAGGGTCAGAATCGGTAGCTCACCCCTGCACTAGGCAGCAGGGGCAACTGATCCACTCGCTGGTACCGGACCCGATCGAAGTAGAAGATGTTCGCCCGGTCGTAGGTATTGGTGAGGCTCAGGTCGAGTTCCACCTGCTGGTTCTCATCCAACCGCCAGATCTTGGTGATCCCAAGATCCATGCGGTGGTAGGTCGGAAGGCGGCCTTGGTTCAACTGGCCGAAGAGGATGGAGAGGTCCGCGTTGCTGGTGGTATAGTCCGTGTTGATATCGCCATTGAAAGGCACCGACCCGTAGAAACCCTGCGTTTGGGTGTAGGGGAAGCCCGATCCAAAGTTCCAACGCAAATTGGCCTTCCACGAATTGAATTTGCCGAAGGAGTGGCTGGCCACGAAATTGATGTTGTGGCGACGGTCCCACACCGGATTGTAGCTCACCAGCCCATCGAAGCGATCCACGTACGTGTAGCTGTACACCACCCAAATGTCGTAGTTGTTCCGTTGGTACTTCAACTGGAAGTCGGCTCCGTACGCCTGACCGCTCTCGATGATGTAGTCCTTCTTCAGATTGTCCGGCTGGTCACTGAATTCTGGCGTGTCGTTGAAGATCTTGTTGCGGTTCAAATTGGTCACTTGACGGAAGTCCTTGAGATACACCTCGAAGTTGGCCGTTAGCTCGTTCGTCAGATCGAATTCGATGCCGCCCACGTAATGGTTCGCGCGCTGCAAGGGGTCCTTCACATCGCGCACGGTACCATCCTTTTCAGTGAATGTCCGCGGCAAGTTGTCCGGTGCGGAGAGGAATCCGTAGAAGAGGTTGACCACGTCGCGGTCGCTGTTGGCGGCCACCAGGTTCTGGCTATAGCGGCCAGCGGCCAATTTGAAACGCCAGTTGTCGTTGATGTTCCACTTGAAGCCCAAGCGGGGTTCCACGTTGGCGACCGAGAGTGAAGCGTAATAGTGCAAGCGTAGACCTGGTTCGATCACCACCTTTTTCCAAACCTTCTTGTAGGAGGTGTACCCAGCGATCTCCGAGGTATTCTGTTCTTGTTTGTACTCGCGACCCAAGCTGTTATAGAACTGGAAATTGGTTCGGAAGCCTAGGACCTCCACACCGTACTTGATCTCGTCCTCCCGATTGAAGACCTTGAAGTTCATGGCACCGTTGAATCCACCGATATCACTTGTGCGCGGTTTCAATTCACCTTCTTTCAGTTCGATGGCGTAGTTGCTCATTGAGAAAGTGCCATCGATCAGCACGGCAGAACCCGAAGGGACCAACACGAAGTGTGTGCCCGCACCCCAGTTGTTCCAGCCCAGATCACTCACCCCTTGGTAGCGGACCCCATCGCTGAAGTTGAAGCCGAAGAGATTGACCTTGCTGCCGTTCTCACCGTTGAAGCTGACCTTGCCGAAGACATCCGTGAATTTGAATGGCAATCCGTCCTCCTTGACATTCTCGTAAAAGATCTTGCTGCTGCGGTCCAAGTAACTGTGCCGCATGTTCAGCAGGAAGGAGGATGATCCGCCGCCGGGTTCTTTCTGCTTTTTCAATGGACCTTCTAACATGACCTTACCCGTGAAGGTGCTTGCGGCCACTTTTCCACTCAGGCGTGTTTTGTTCCCATCGCGCGTGGTGATGTCCATGATCGAACTCACGCGGCCACCGAATTCCGCATTGAATCCGGCCGTGTAGATGTCCGCATTCCGGATGATGTCGTTGTCGAATACACTGAACAAGCCGATGCTATGGAACGGGTTGTACAGCACCATCCCGTCCAACATGGTCTTGTTCATGATCGGCGAACCACCGCGGATGTACAACTGCCCGCCCTGATCACCGGTGAAGATGACCCCCGGAACCACTTGAAGGTATTGTGCTAGGTCGGCCTCGCCACCGATCGTGGGTACCAGTTCGATCTGGCGTGGTGTCAATTTGGTGACCCCCATGCCGACTTGGGTCTGCGCTTCCTGCTTGTCCCCGCGAACCTCGAATTCCCGCATTTGGATCGCGCTCTTCGTGAGAAAGAGCTTTTCCATGATGATCTGATCCCGGGCTACGGAAACGGACTGTTGCACCGTGTCGTAGCCCAAATACGTCACCTCCAGCGTGTATCGGCCAGGCTCCACTTTATTGATGGAGTAATACCCGTTCACATCCGTGGCCGCTCCGATGGTGGTCCCCTTCAAGATCACGTTGGTGAAGATGATGGGCTCTCCGGTTTTCGTATCGTACACGAAACCACGAATGGTGCCGGTCTGGGCCACAACGAACAGTGGCAGGAAGGCGAGAAGAAGAACGAGGGACTTGATCACACGTGACATAGGATTCCTTGCAAAGGCGGCTAAGGTAGGCCAACGCGGACGTTCGGTTGGACTGTTCCAACGAAAGGGGCGCAACGGTTCAGGAAAGGATATTGGAAGGCAACGACTCAAGCCATGACCTTGGCCAACAATTCGCGCAGCAGCTCACCAGGATCCGATCCGTCCCCACCCAAGCCTTTGCTGCGCAGATCGCACTGACGCAAGTGGCGCTGTGCCTCCACGATCCGCCCCATCGAGTAGTTGCGGGACTGGGCCATGTAGTCCTTTACGAAGTAGGGGTTCACCTTCAAGGCGCTCGCTACCTCGGACTGGCTCTTTCCCGCGAACGCATGCACCTGAGCAAGCTTCGTGAAGTATGCATGCAGAACACCCAAGGTAACGGGCAGTGGATTGTCCTTCGGGGACGAGGCGAAATGCGCCGCGATGCGCTGGGCCTTTGCACCGTTCCGCGTTCCGATGGCGTTCTGTAGTTCAAAGATGTTGTAGTCCTTGCTGATCCCCACGAATCGTTGGATCACTTCGCTACTGATCACCCCGCCTTCGTCCGTAACGAGGCAGAGCTTTTCCACTTCCTTCATGGCCTTTGCCAGATCACTGCCCAAGTAGTTGGCGAGCAAACTGGCTTCCGCTCCACCCAACCGCCGCTTTTGGTTCTTCGCGAAACTGATCAGTAGGTCCGGCAGTTTGTCCTCCCGCACCTTGTCACTTAAGTACACCTGGCCACCGCCTTTGGTCACGGACTTCAAGATGGACTTTCGACCGTCCACCTTCTTGTGTTTGTAGCAGAGGACCAGCACTGTGGTAGGTGTGGGTTTCAAGAAGTAGGATTCCAGCTTCTCCACCGCATCGATCCGCCAATTCTGAAGTTCACGGACCACGACGAGTTGCCGTTCCGCCATCATCGGATAGCGCAGGCAGGTGTCCTTCACCAGATCCGGGTCCGTATCGCGGCCGTAGAGTATGGTCTGGTTGAAATCGCGTTCGTGGTCCTCCAGAGCGAGGCGCTCCACCTCCATGCTGATCCGATCGATGAAGAAGGATTCTTCACCATGCAACAAGTACACGGGCTTGAAGGTGCCGGCTCGCAGGTCGGTCATGATCTTCTTGTAGCCCTCCAATGTGCTCATTCAAAGCGCAAGTGCTTCACCGACCGGCCTTCGTTGATGATCTCGCGCAAGGCATCGATACCCAAGCGCACATGGCTCTCCACGAAACTGTGGGTCACTTTGACATCGCTGGCACTGGTCTTCACGCCTTCGGATACCATGGGTTGGTCGCTCACCAACAACAACGCACCGGTGGGGATCTCGTTCGCGAACCCGGTCATGAACAAGGTCGCCGTTTCCATATCGATGGCCATGGCGCGCAACACGCGCAAGCGGTCCTTGAAGTCGTCGTCGTGCTCCCACACCCTGCGGTTGGTGGTATACACCGTGCCGGTCCAATAGTCGAGGTCCCGATCGCGAACAGCACCGCTGAGTGCGCGCTGGATCATGAAACTTGGCAAAGCCGGTACCTCCGGTGGGAAATAGTCATCGCTCGTGCCCTCACCCCGGATCGCTGCGATCGGGAGTACAAGGTCGCCCAGTTCATTCTTCTTCTTCAATCCACCACACTTACCGAGAAAAAGGACGGCCTTGGGCGAGATGGCGCTCAATAGGTCCATCATCGTGGCGGCATTGGCACTGCCCATCCCGAAGTTGATCATCACCATGTCCTCGGCAACGGCCACTTTCATCGCCTTGTCCGTGACCGGAATGGTGGCACCGGTCTGCTCGCAGAAGATGTCCAGGTAATTGTCGAAGTTGGTCAGCAGGATATGCGGTTTGAAGGCATCCAAGGCCAGCCCGGTGTAACGGGGGAGCCAGTTGCTTACGATCTCTTGTTTGGTTCGCACTTTTGTAGGGAATTGGGATGGAGAAGCAAGTACTGGACCTGCCGGACCACGGTGTCAAAACTAAGCAAGGGGATCACGGCCGCTTGGTCTTCGATCCATTTCGGCGCAAGTGGTTGGATCTGACCCCGGAGGAATGGGTCCGACAGCATGTGTTGAATTACTTGGTACATGACCTTCAGTGCCCAATGGCGATGGTGGGGGTGGAGGTGCCTTTGGTACTGAATGGCCTTTCCAAACGGGCCGATATCGTGGTGTACGGCAACGGTGGTCAGCCAGTGCTCATCGTGGAATGCAAATCGCCTTCCATCAAAGTGGATCAGCGGACATTCGAGCAGGCAGCCCGCTACAACAAGACCCTTCAGGTACGCTACTTGATGGTGACGAATGGCTTGAAGCACTATTGCTGTGCGGTCGACCATGAACGCGGATCCGTGGATTTCTTGCCCCGATTACCGACCTATTCGACGTTGACGCAGGCAAGCACACCCTAACTTTGGTTCCATGATGAACCGTACCATCCTATCGTTATTCGCTGTGTTGGTCTGTGGACTTTCTGTGTCCGCACAATCCAGAAAGATGGATATCCAATTGCGGACCTATCTGAAGCAAGCGCATTCCGCCGATGAGCAAGTGAACCTCTTCATACATGGCGATCGTGAGGCCGTTTCCGAGGCGGTGCGGTCGGTCGGTGGTCATGTGAAGTTGAGTATGGAACGGCTCGTGAGCGCACGTGTGCCCGTGGGCCGTGTGACGGAATTGGCCGCATCCCCGGCGGTGGATCATTTCGAATTCAGCTTACAAACCGGTCGCTTGATGAACGACTCCATGCGGGTGAAGAACCGGGTGAACCAAGTGCAACAGGGTTTGGCCCCGCTGAACCATGGGTACACGGGCAACGGGGTGATCACGGGCTATATCGATTCAGGATTGGATGTGACCCATCCGGACCTGCGTGATGCCAACGGACGGAGCCGCGTTTTGCGGTACTGGGATCAGATCGTGACCAACGGTCCGCAAGGGGCACCGGCACCGTTCGATTACGGAAGCGAATGGACCACGGATGATCTGGTAGTTGGCGGAGACCTGCCCAGCGACGAGGCGACCGGGCACGGTACAACGGTCGTTGGCACCGGTTCTGGCAATGCCTTTGCGAATGGGCGGCACAAGGGTGTGGCACCCGATGCGGACATCGTGATCGTGGCTTCCGCACTCGGTACACCCAATTGGCGAGCGACCGTCGCGGACGCAGTAGCGTACATCCTTGCGGTGGCCGAGGAGGAAGGAAAACCCGTGGTGATCAACGCCAGTGTAGGTTCCTATTCGGGCTCCCATGATGGAAAGGACGCAGCGGCCCTGTTGATCGAAGAACTCCTGAACGAACAAGGTGGACGAGCCATGGTGGCGGCTTGTGGAAACTCCAATGGGAACTTCCCTTTCCACACCGAGACCACCGTGGATGCCGATACCAGCTTCACGTGGTACACCACCAATACCAATGGCCCGCAGTACAACATCTTCCCGTTCCCCAATCTCTATTTCGAAGTATGGGCGGATCAGGAGGACTTCGCTGATGTGCGCTTCGCATTGGGAGCGGATCGCCCAGCACCTTCCTTGACCTACCGTGGACGCACGGAGTTCCATGGGTTTGCCGAAGCCTTGAACACCCCGATCATCGAGCCCTTGATGAGCGTGGACGGCAATGAGTTGGGCACTGTTGAGTTCTATGCCCAAGAGCGCGGAGACCAAGTGTTACTCCAGGTCTTCATGGAAGCTCCGGATTCAGCCAGCTACATGTGGCGTTTCATGACCACCGGAAGTGGTCAATTCGATAGCTGGACATTGACCACCTACACGGCCACGTCCAATGTGATCGGACCGATGCTGGCCGCGCCGCTGGGATTGCCATTCCCCACTCCGGAAGCCTACCCGGCCATGGCGCATTACGTCGCTCCCGACCTCCGGAAGCACATCGTTGATTCTTGGGCATGCTTGGACAATGTGGTCACCGTGGCCAATTATTGCAACGAGGTCGCCTACACGGATTACGCGGGGAATCCGCAGACCGTACCCGGTGAAGAAGGCAACATCGCCCTGAACAGCAGTTCTGGACCAACACGTGACGGAAGACTGAAGCCGGACGTTGCGGCCACGGGAGATATCACCTTCTCCACTCTGACATTGGCCGGTCTCCAATGGATCATCGAGAACCAGAACGGCTGGAAAGTGGACCCCGGAGGAATGCACTCCCGCAACGGTGGAACGTCCATGGCGGCTCCGGTGGTAGCGGGTACGGCCGCGCTCTACTTGGAGAAGTGCCCCACGGCAACAGCCTTGGAGATCGTTGAGGTGATCCGCGCCAATACACGAAGCGATGCCTTCACCGGTACCGTTCCCAACGAACGCTGGGGGACCGGGAAATTGGATGCCTTCGCCACGCTGGTGAACCAAACTCCCTTGATCACCGAGTCGACCAGTTTCTGCGAGGGTGAAGGTGCCGAGGTGACCGTGTCTGCTGGGTTCGTCGATGCCTTGTGGAGTAATGGCGGTCAAGGTCTTCCTTACCTCATGGATTCCGCCGGAGAATTGAGTGCGACGCTGATCAGTGCAACGGGATGCGAGGCATTCAGCGATACACTTCAATTCACCGTGTTGTCCGCGCCGACGCAACCCAACATTTTGATGAATGGTGCATTGCTCACCAGTTCACCGGCCCCAGCCTATCAGTGGTACCTCGATGGTGGGCTGATCGATGGAGCCACGGAGCAAACCTTGATCGTCGAGGTACCTGGCTTCTACACAGTGGAAGTGTTCGCCGCGAACGGTTGCAGCGTCTTGAGTGAACCACAGCAAGTGATCACTGTCGGGATCGAGAACGCATTTGGTGATGTATTCACGATCCAGCCTAACCCGGCTCGGGATGTGATTTATGTGAAGGCCCCGGCATCAGTGGATGGTCCGATCATGATCGAGTTGCTTTCGCCGGACGGCCGGATGGTTCGGCGGGAACGCATCAATTCGCCCAAGGCCATGATCCAGATCCCACTCGTCGGCCTGGCATCAGGCACCTACACCATTCGGATCCATCATCATGGAGGGGCTTGGTCGCAGCGCTTCGTGAAAGTACCCTGACGTTCGCATGAACGGGGTGCGCTCAGTCTGAAACCTGCTCTCCGTTCACGAACGTCGCTTTCACCCGCACCTTTCCGCTGGTCTCCTGATCCAGTTTCAGCAGATCGCCATCCAAGACAACGAAGTCAGCGTGCTTGCCTACCTCAAGGGATCCTACTTCATGCTCGGCGAAACTGGCGATCGCATTCCAGATGGTCATTCCGCGCAACGCATCCATAGGCGAGAGTGCATTCTCCGGATGATAGCCTCCGGTCGGTTCACCCTTCGCATCCACACGATACACCGCCGATCGGAAGGTTTGTAGCGGATCGATGCCTTCCACCGGGAAATCCGTGCCCAAGGCGAGCATGCCCATGGCCTTGCGCAATTCCTCGTAGGCATAAGCGTATACGATGCGGTCCGGCCCCAAGCGGTCCGGTGCCCATGGTCCATCGCTTGTGGCATGTGTAGGCTGTACGCTGGGGATGATGCTGTATGCTGCGAACTTCGGTCGTTCTTCCGGTGCTAGGACCTGTGCGTGTTCGATCCGCCAGCGCTTGTCGTTCGGGCCGCCGAGAACTTCGCCATATATGCCCAGTAGGAGCTTGTTCGCCGAGTCGCCGATGCAGTGCGTGTTCATTTGGAAGCCGTGCGCATCGCACCAGCGCGCCACTTCCCGAAAGTGGTCCACCGAAGCAAGTTGCAACCCGTGGTGATGGGCTTGATCGGAATACGGTGCTTTCAACAAAGCGCCGCGAGAACCCAGGGCACCGTCCGCATACACCTTGACACTGCGCACAGTCAAGCGCTCTTCTTCGATGGGGCCGTGCTCTTCGAAGTGCGCTAGGTTCTCCGGCGAATCCGCCACCATCGCATAGATCCGCATCTTCAGCGCACCTTCCTTCTGCATCGTTCGGATCAGCTCAATGCTCCCCACATCCAGCCCGGCATCGCAGACCATGGTCAATCCCACAGCGAAGCAATCCGCTTGCGCTGTCAGTAGTGCTTTCCGTTTGGTGGCTTCGTCCGTATCGTCGAAGATCCGCTGAAAAACGGATACCGCATTGTCCAGCAGGATACCTGTGAATCGACCATCCTTCATAAGGGCTTGGCCGCCTGCGATCGGCGCATGCACGTCCAGGCCTGCCTCCCGCAAGGCTGCATCGTTCACCAGTGCGGCGTGGCCATCCACGCGTTGCAGGAGCACTGGTCGGTCCGGGAAACGCCGATCCAATTCCGCGTTGTCCGGATAGACCTGCATGGGCCACAGGTTCTGATCCCACCCACGGCCGATGATCCAATTCTTCTCCGGATGTGCTTCAGCATAAGCCTCTACGCGCTCCATCATCTCGCCCATCCCCTTCACGCCCTGGAGGTCCAGCTTTTGTTCGTTCAATCCGTAACCCAGGAAATGGCAGTGCCCGTCGATGAATCCGGGGTAGATCGTTCGTCCAGCAGCATCGAAATGCTTTTTGGACCCGTACCGGTTCAGGATCTGTTGTTCGGGACCCAGTTCCACGATGCGTCCATCGCGGATGGCCATGGCCTGGTAGGACGTATTCCCTTCGTCCATGCTGTGGATCCGCGCATTGTGTACCACGAGGTCGGCCTCTTCACTGTGGATGCAAGCGGTCATCGTCAGACCGAGTAGGATCGTGAATAGGATCTTCATGCGGAAAGTAGAATTCGGCACCACGGATGCGCTTGGACCACCCGTTCGCGATCAATGACCAACAAGCCTGCGATCAGCAGGAACGGGAGCAGTGGGGTACGGTACCGCACCACGGCACCCATCACCGGTGTGGTCCACCCGATCACAACGGAAAGTACCAAGATGTACATAAGCATGGCCACCAGAAGCGTCCAGTCCACGGCATGCCATGGACGGTGGTAGAACAGGCAACAGGCCAGGATCGCGAAGAATGCGAAGTTCTCCACGGCCGAGAGCAGGCCCAAAGGCCCTGGACCCGCGTGTGCCAAAGGTCCTAGCAAGGCGATGTACACGGCATACGGTGCCTGTGAAAGGAAGAGCCACACATCCGGCAGGAGCAGCTTCGGCATTACCAAACTGCCGGAATCCATTTGAATGGCCAGACCAACGAAATCGCGCTGCTTCATGGTAAGGATGCCCAGCACATCCATGCCTGGAACGATGTGGTGGAGATTCAATCCTACAAGGATGAAGAGTCCGTACACCACTAGGACCTTGAGGGCAAGTCCAGGCCGGATCGAAAGCCGCGACCAACTGAACAGGATCAGGGCTGGCAGCAGACTCATCAGTACATAGAATTTCAGGAAGAAAAGCATGATGATCGTGAAGGCCAAGAGGAAGGGGTCGCGCCAACGCAAGCGATGCTCTCCCCATTGGGCGATCTGGTACAACAGCAGGCCGAGGCCGAAGAAAAGCAGGCTCTCCTTGATCACCCCACTGGCCCAGAACAACACGGACGGGAGGAGGAACACAACTGCCATCAGGGCCCTTTCCATGCCCGGAAGGAACTTCACGAACGCCCGGTACAGTCCCACTAGACCCGTGAACGACAGGAATGCCGCGATCACCGTATGCACATGGAATTCGCCGAAGCTCAACAGCCGCACCACGGCATTGAAGCGAATGATGGTATGCGCATCGTTGTACAGGTTGCTCTCGTAGTGTCGAACCCAATTGTTCATGTCCTGGTAATACAGGTCTCGGAATTCGGGGGTGTCGTTCGCGATACCGAATACCATGCGCAGGTAATCCAAGGGGTGTTCATGGAGCGCCTTGAACATGTGCGCACTGTCGTCGAAGTACTTGAAAACGTCCGCTGTGGATCGGTCCGTGTACACATAGGTATAGACCGCCCAAAGAGCCACTCCGGCGGCGATCTTCAACAGGAACAACGCGCTGATCCATTGCACAGGAAGCCCTGGCACCCGGGCAAAGAAGTGCGTGCGCCGCATCAGCAGTAGGAGCAGTGCGGTATATCCGATGGCCAGTAGGCTGCCTGCCATAAAGTGCGCAAGGTAGATGCAAGCCTGTGTGCGGTGTGATCAGTGCCCAGGTCTATCGCCTCTTGTTTTCTGCGACCCCGCTGGTGTCGTTCTCCCATCGGGGGAGCATTTTCTAATTCCTGTGACCCCTCTGGGGTCAGAACGCAGCACTGGTCATTCTCCTTATGGGTTGACCCCAGAGGGGTCACAGAGAATAGAATTTGAGTCGGACGAACGTGTTCGACCCCAGCGGGGTCGCAGAAACAACAGACCTGGTGCGGAATGTATTTAGAGGCGATAGCCCTGGATCAGTGTGCCCAGACCGATCCATCCCCGCTAACTTTGCGCCCCCGATGAGTACGACCACCACCGATCCAGACACCGCATCCGTAGGTGTACAGACCGCACAGAAATTGGGCCTGCGCCCAGAGGAGTACGACCGGATCAAGAAGATCCTTGGTCGCACACCGAATTTCACGGAGCTGAGTATCTACAGCGCTATGTGGAGCGAGCATTGCTCGTACAAGAACTCCATCAAACAGCTCAAGACCTTGCCTCGCAGCGGCCCGAAACTTCTCGCTGAGGCCGGAGAGGAGAATGCAGGTTTGGTGGATATCGGTGATGGATGGGCCTGTGCTTTCAAGATCGAGAGTCACAACCATCCCAGTGCGATCGAACCGTACCAAGGAGCAGCAACCGGTGTTGGCGGGATCAACCGGGACATCTTCACCATGGGTGCACGACCGATCGCGCAGCTCAACTCCTTGCGCTTCGGGGACATCACCAAGGAACAGAGCAGCCGCTGGCACATGCGCGGTGTGGTGAAGGGGATCGGCGATTATGGGAACGCCTTCGGTGTGCCAGTACTCGGTGGCGAAGTCTATTTCGATCCCTGCTACACCACCAACCCCTTGGTGAATGCGATGAGCGTGGGTATCGTTCGGGCCGACAAAGTGATCAGCGCAACGTCCCACGGGGTGGGCAATCCGGTCTTCATCGTTGGCAGTGCCACCGGGAAGGACGGCATTCACGGGGCCTCCTTCGCCAGCAAGGACATCTCGGAGACCAGTACGGACGACCTACCTGCAGTGCAGGTCGGTGACCCATTCATGGAGAAGTTGCTTCTTGAGGCCTCACTGGAATTGGCGCAGACCGATGCCATCATCGGTATGCAGGACATGGGTGCCGCAGGGATCACGTGCAGCACCAGTGAAATGAGTGCGAAGGGAGGCGCAGGTATGGACATTCAGTTGGATAAGGTGCCTACTCGTCAATCTGGCATGCGGTCGTGGGAGATCCTGTTGAGCGAATCGCAAGAGCGGATGCTCGTGGTGGTGAAGAAGGGAAGGGAGGCCGAGGTGCAAGCCATCTTCGAGAAGTGGGATCTGAACTGTGTGGAGATCGGTACGGTAACCAAAGGAGGGAACATCCGCTTCTTCCATGGCGAAGAATGCGTGGCGGAGGTCCCTGCCGAGAGCCTCGTTTTGGGCGGTGGTGCGCCGGTGTACGTACGCGAATCGAAGGAACCCGCATACATCAAGGAGAACGCCCGCTTCGACATCAACAAGATCGAAGAACCCGATGACCTGCGCCGTGTGGCCTATGACCTGCTGGCTAGCCCGAACATTGCCAGCAAACGTTGGGTGAGCGAGCAGTACGATACCATGGTGCGCACCAACAACATGAGCACCAATGCCCCCAGTGATGCTGGCCTAGTGTTGATACGGGAAACGGGAAAAGGATTGGCTTTGACCGTGGATTGCAACAGTCGGTACGTTTTCGCTGACCCGTACAAAGGAGCCATGATCGCGGTGAGTGAGGCTGCCCGCAACATTGCATGCACCGGTGGCGAGCCCTGCGGTGTCACCAACTGCTTGAATTTCGGGAACCCGTATGACCCGGAGGTGTACTGGCAGTTCGAGCAAGTCATCAAAGGCATGGGTGAGGCATGCCGAGCATTCGACACTCCCGTTACCGGGGGGAACGTCAGCTTCTACAATCATACTGTGACCGAGAAACGGAACATTCCAGTCTTTCCAACACCCACGATCGGTATGGTGGGCATCGTTCCGGACATCACCAAGCGCATGAGCCTTGATCTCAAGTTCAAGGGTGACCTCATCTTCCTCCTCGGGCAGAACGTGGAGGACATCGCGTGCAGCGAATACTTGGTGCGCCACCACGGCGTGGAACGCAGCCCGGCCCCGTATTTCGACCTGGAGGAAGAACGGCGATTGCACACCATGCTGCTCATCCTCATCCGCAAAGGGCTGATCAACGCAGCACATGATATCAGCGAGGGTGGCCTTTGGACCACGTTGGTCGAGATGGCGCTACCCCGTGGCCTCGGATTCGATGTGATCACCGACAGCGAGATCCGGCCGGATGCATTCCTCTTTGGAGAAGCGCAAGGACGTGCCATCGTCACCGTCAACGAGGACGAGGAGATCGATTTCTTGGACCTCATGCGAGTCAGCCGCATACCATTCGTGTTGCTCGGTCATGTTACCAAAGGCAAGCTGATGGTGGACGATTTGCCCTTCGGAACCATTGAAGATGCACGAAAGGTGTACGAGGAGGCGATCCCGAACGCGATGCGGGAGCTGTGATCCGAATCATTCACGAACTGTGTTTTCAATTTCACCCCAAGACCAATTTCTGATATGGCACAACCAGCATTCCATGGTCCGCTCCCACAAGTGGGCACTACCGCACCGACACTCCGATATGTGAACAAGGATCGGCAAGAGGGCACACTCGCGGATCTAAAAGGCGATGTCGTGCTTCTGATCGCATTCCCTAGTGTTGATACGGCCGCATGCGCGCTGGAGACCCGTACGTTCAACCAACGCGCAGTTGACTTAGGAGCCAAAGTGCTTTCGATCTCGATGGATCTTCCGTTCGCTCTGGGTCGTTTCTGCGCCGCCGAAGGCATCGAGAACGTGCTTACTGGTAGCGACTTCCGTTATCATGATGCCGCACATGTGTGGGGTGCCGCGATCACTGAAGGTGTAATGGCAGGTACGCTCGGGCGTATCACGTGGGTGATCGACAAGGCCGGAGTGATCCAGTACTTGGAGGTTACACCCGAATTAGGAGGGGAGCCGGATTATGACCGGGCGATCGAAGCAGTGAAGCGCTTCATATAGGCGCCTTCTTCAACCGTTCACCATTCGTCGGTGCGCGAGATACGCGTGGAGTGTTAGAAAAGCGCCCATGCAAACGGCACCAAGTAACGGCCAAGGCGAGGTGAGCATGCCTGTTATTTGATGCATCGGGATGAGGAATTCAGTGTTCGGAACGCTGGTTCGACTTGGGCCGATCATCACAATGGTGAGAAGGATCCCGAGCAAGCTTGCTAATACAGCCCATGCCCTGGCCGGGATCAACGGCGGTACGATGGGAATCGTGATGGTTGTCGATTTCGACTGCGCAAGGACCCGTTTTTCGACCCCGACCGGGCAGGTCAACCGGCCATGGGCCATGAAAAGACCGCGCAAAGCCCTGTCCGCCTCATGCTCCGTCAATTTCCGACCAGCGTCCATGTTTCTTCCTTGAATTCGTTCTGTAATATCTCCAGCAACCGCTTTCGGGACCGGTGCAGCTTCACTTTCACATTCGACGCTCCCAAGCCGGTAACGGTTACGATCTCCTCCACGCTCAATTCTTCTAGGTAATACAAGCTTACGATGCTGGCGTCCACTTCCGGGAGTTCCGCAAGTGCGGCGGTCACAGCATTCGTTCTATCCGTTGATCCGATCACGTCACGATCCCTTGCCGAAGGGGCGTGGTTGCCAAGGTCATCGAGGTTCGTTGTTGCAGGTCTCCGTTTCCGCAAGTGGGAAATGGCCGTGCGGTAGGCGATGCTGAACAACCACGTACTGAACTTGCTTTCCCCTTGATGATCCGACAACTTCTCGAAGACCTTGACAAAGGTGTCCTGTGTCGCTTCCTCGGCATCCAATGCGTTGCGTAGCACTCGATGTACCACCGTGTACACCATATGCTTGTACTGGCCCATGAGCCACGTGAAAGCATGGAGGTCTCCTTGCTTCACTTGTGCTATGGCTTGAGCTTCGTTCACGGTCGGGTGATGGGACGCAGCGTGGATCGCTCCGGTTACGAAGTTGGTATCCATCATCCGGTTCGGGACGAATGTTCCACAGGCGGAAGGTGGGATCGGTCCAACTGAAAGCGTCCAGCGGATGAGCGGTGTAACCGATTCACAAAAGGCTGCGTCGAATGCACCAGAACCAACACGAACGCACATGAATTCCCCCGCCGCAGAAGTCTTCATCCCCATTTCTCTCTTCGCCATGACCTTCGGATGTGTCTACGTCGCTGTCATGGCTTGGCATCGCCAACGCATGGCCATGATCGAAAAGGGTTTGACCCGAGATGATCTGGAGAAAGGTGCTCAAGGAAGTTCCGCGCTTGCCATAGGACTCACGAGCCTTGGCGTCGGACTGGGTCTTGGCATCGGCTGGTTCGTAGATAAGGTCATCAATGGTGCTGATTGGGGTGAGAATCCCTTGCCGTATTTCATCAGTGTCCTCATCTGTGGAGGTACAGCTTTGGTGTACTACCACGGTAAGGTCGTAGGTAAGAAGTCGAATTGAACACGTTGCGGGATCGGATCGCGTCGTTCTTTTGCGGTCCCATGCGTTCGTTGCGTCTTCTGGCTCGTTGGTTCTTGGCCAGCTCCTTTTGGTTCTTGGTCGTTTCTGTTCTTTGGGTGGGACTGCTCGGTATCGTGGCCCCCCCGGTCACATGGGTCATGGTGGACCAGGCGCATGAACAAGGGAGCATTCAACGTACACGGATGGGTCTCGATCACATCTCCCGTTCCCTGCCACTTAGCATCATCGCCTCAGAAGACCAACGGTTCATGACGCACAATGGATTCTCCTTCGAGGCCATGCGCAAGGCCATGGAGCGTAACAAGAAGGGCAAGCGGATCAAAGGTGGAAGCACCATCAGCCAACAAACTGCGAAGAACGTCTTCCTTTGGCCGGGACGTACGTATGTGCGAAAGGCCTTGGAGGCTTGGTTCACGCTGCTGATGGAGACCCTATGGACCAAGCAACGGATACTCGAGGTGTATTTGAACGTGGCCGAAATGGGAAAGGGGGTATTTGGCGCAGAGGCTGCGGCCCAGCATTGCTTCGACAAGCCTGCCAGCAAGCTATCGCGTGAACAATCCGCCCTCATCACCTGCACGTTACCTGCACCGCGGCGGTATGATTGCAACCGCCCTTCGGGATACCTGCTCGGTCGGAAACAATGGGTCCTGCGCCAAATGCGGAACGTCGGCGATGTATTGGACCCCGAAGTCCTGGAGCGAAGGAAGACGATGATCGAAAAGAAAGAAAAGCAGGAGGCTGTAAGGAAAGCACGCCGAAAGTCCAAGTGACCGGTCAACGAGAATATTCCACTTGGGTAGGGTAGGCGAATTCGAGTCCGGCCGCAGCGAATCGGCGCATGATCTCCAAATGGATCCGGGTCTGTGTCGCGAAGATGTCCGCATCCTTGCGGATGTAATAGATGAACTGGATCCCCAAGGAGAAATCCTTGAAGGCCGTGAAGCTCACCGATCGCTCTTCGGTCAAGATCATTTGATTCTCATTCACCAAACCGTTCAGGATCGCGAGCGCTTCCTCCATCCTGGCCGGCGATGTTTCATAGACCAGCCCCAGCTCGTGGGCCACACGGCGGGAAGGTTCCATCGTCACATTCTCCACTACACTATCGGTGAACTTGAAGTTCGGAACCACCACGGTGGGCCCTTGCAAGGTCTTGATCCGCGTACTTCGGATGCCCACCTCCTGCACCACCCCATCGTGCCCCTCGATGCGGATCCGGTCTCCGGTACGGAAGGGCTTGTCCGTGAATACCGTGATGCCACCGAAGATGTTGGCCACCGAATCCTTCGCCGCCATCGCCAAGGCCAGGCCACCGATCCCAATACCCGCCAGCAACGCACTAACGTCGTATCCAGCATTATTCAGGGCGACCACCACACCCAAGCCCCAGATCAGGATCTTCACCCCGCTGCGAACCGCCGGGATCAATTGGTCCTTATCGCTACGCTGTCCATCCGCTTTCCGTGAACCCAAGAAGGCATGGATGATGGCATCCATCGCTCGGGCGAACGTCCACGTTACCGCTAACGCGACCGCGACGTGGAACACGCGGTACATCCAGAGATCCACCCGTTCTGTGAATTGCAGTTGTTGATAGCCTACCACGAAGGACAACACCGTGACCAGTACCACAACAGGGCGTCGCAAGGCGACTACGAGTGCATCGTCCACGGTATTTGCGCTGCGCGATGCGAGTTTCAGGAGAATCACTGATCCGAACCACGAAATGGACTTGGCCAACAGCCAGCCCAAGAGCAGGATCGAAGTTGCTTGCAGCCATCGTTCTGGTAAGTTGCCAAGTAGAAGGTCATTCCAACTGATCAACGACATGCTTGTACTTTTAGCCGGAAGGTCGCGGTGAAGATCGTGCGGCCAAAACTAACCACGAAGCGGGCGTAGCTTATGGAACGAGAAGAACGACTGGTGGTCGTTACCGGTGCCGGAAAGGGCATTGGTACAGCGACCATGCATGCTTTACTCACGGACCCGTCCATAAGGGTGATCGCCGTTGGGCGCGATCTGGGACGATTGGAGCTATCGGCCACCGAAGAAAGTCGTTGCGAACGCTGTGAGTTGGACCTGCTTGGAATGGATGCCGTGGCACGGATCAAGTCACAAGTGGGTAGGCGAAGGTTGCACGGGCTGTTGCACAACGCCGGGGTCTTGGATGCCACGCCTATGGGCCAACACCAGCGTACCAACCTCGAACGACTCTTCGCCATCAACGTATTCGTGCCGCTTGAATTGTCCCAAGCACTCGCACCCGAACTTTCTGGTGATCCACCCGGACACATCGTACACGTCGGGAGTATGGGTGGCTTCCAGGACGCGGCCAAATTTCCTGGATTGGTGGGCTACAGTTCAAGTAAAGCCGCCTTGGCATGTATGGCACAATGCCTTGCAGAAGAGTTCAAGGGATCTGGGATACGGAGCAATTGCTTGGCCATTGGAGCGGTGGATACGGACATGTTACGGACTGCTTTCCCGGGATTCACGGCTCCAGTGGGCCCTGCGGATATGGGAGCCTACATCGCGGAGTTTATTTTGAATGGACACAAGTTGTTCAACGGCAAGGTCTTACCCGTTGCGGTAAGCACACCCTGAGGAGAAAAGTGAAGATATTCTTGCGCCGGTGTTGTAGGAGTGGGAAAGGTCCTTACATTTGCAGCCGCTTTCAGAAAAACGTTCTTTGAAGCGCTACCCAAGAGGGGGAGAAGTAGTGGAGAGAGCAGGGGGTTGGAAAAGAATTTTCAACAAGTGCTTGGAAGTATCTCTAAAGCACCTACTTTTGCCGTCCCTCTCGCGGAAATGTCCGCAAGGAGAGTGCTGAAAAACTGAACAAGATTGGAAGAGGCGAAGGCCTCACCCGATACAGTTCTTTGACTTATTGTCCAATCTGAGAACAGCAGGTGTCCTTGTGATCGAAATGATCAACATGAGAGACCTCGTCAAGAACCAGATCGAACGAACATTTACAATGGAGAGTTTGATCCTGGCTCAGGATGAACGCTAGCGGCAGGCTTAACACATGCAAGTCGAGGGGCAGCGCGATGTAGCAATACATTGGCGGCGACCGGCGCACGGGTGCGTAACACGTATGGAACTTACCCTTTACTGGGAGATAGCCCGGAGAAATCCGGATTAATATCCCATAATAAACGAGGTGGCATCACTTTGTTTTGAAAGCTCCG
>Ga0138256_10000740_pt1 | contig 35152 bp, 33 predicted proteins | sample KNB2016incub_MG_FD_105486 | JGI IMG/M metagenome (GOLD analysis project Ga0138256, IMG submission 105486) | Active sludge microbial communities from wastewater in Klosterneuburg, Austria - KNB2014incub_MG | ecosystem: Engineered > WWTP > Activated sludge > Unclassified | place: Austria... | reverse complement strand
CCCACAAAATAGATGGAAGCGCCAAAGCTGATGACTAATATCCCAACGCCAAGCGCTAAACTTCTCAGTAAAAGCGACGGATCGGGAATCATCCAATTAAAAAACCAAGATGAGAACTCCACAACGTAGCCGAGCAAAAAGATGTTAATCATCGTGCCAAGGCCAATCTTTGTCTTGTCTACAAAGTAGATGGCAACCAACATCGCCAGATTCAGCAACATATAAAATACACCGTAACCCATCGGTGTTTGAGCCCAAACACCATGTGCGAACACTTGAAAAGGGTCCATCCCAAACAGTGAAAAATTGAATATTCCGACGCTGAAACCACATATCAAAACGCCACCAACAGTCATTAAAATGCGTCTTTGTTTTTCATTCATAATTTAAAGTCCCTTCTACAAACAACTTATTAGTCTTCAACATTGCGGTTCCGAGATTGGATATACATAAAATCACCTTCGGCATCATTCAGTAGAGTTTCCTCCGACAATGTGCTTGTTACACCTTGTGGGGGTGTCGCATAGAAATCGATTTATTAATGCAGATCGGAAAGACCAAATCGACGTCTTTATTAAATGGTTTAATTGACAAAAAGCAGTTGTCAAAGTTGGGTTGGCAAAAATACGGTCTATAAACAGATGAGGTATGCAAATTATCGAGTACCAAGTACACCTACTGAAGTTGGTATACTTCGGATGCAGGATCTAAACATTGTGCATACCTCTGCAATATCTTTCATTGATTTACTTACATCTTCATTACTCAGCAGAAATAAAAACAGTGCTTGTGCCGATGGCGACATTTTCTTGACTTCAATCGAATTTAAAACCGAATACTTGCTATTGATTCGATCTGTAAAAATGGTGCCAATTTCCAAAATGAAAATTTGTTTACCAGGAATCACAAATGCCACACGTTCTTCAATTAGTATTCGACCGCGTTCGAACGCGGTCGAATAGGCAAGTAGAAAAATGTTGAGTATCAGTTGTTAGAACAGTTGCATTAATTAATAGATATGCTATAATTAAAAAAACGGCAGTCGAATAATTTTTCGAACTTTCGACCGCGTTCGAATGGTGAGGTGATTAAGTGTCTAAAATTTTAGCAATACTGGTGAATGGGGAAACTAAATATATTGAATTTAAGGAGAAATATTCTAAGTCATTTTTGAAAACAGTATCTGCTTTTTCAAATTACCATGATGGCAAAATTATTTTAGGTGTTACAGACGATGGCGTTGTTATAGGTGTTGAAAATGCTAAAGAGGTTAGGTTAAGTATTGAAAATGCTATTAATGACATGATTAAGCCTAGACCAAATTATGACATTGATTCAAGCGTTATGGAAAATAGAACAGTATTGATATTTACCATTTATAAAGGCTATCAAACACCCTATACGCTTGAGCGAAAGGCATATAGAAGAGCGGATACGTCCACAATTGAAGTCGAAAAACACGAATATGATGAATTGGTTCTGCTTGGGCGAAATCTCACTTATGAAGCGCTTGAATATGTGGGGGGCCGTTTAGAATTTAATAAACTTGACCACTTACTTTCTGAAAAACTTGGTATTGTAAACTTTAACAATGATGTTCTAAAATCGTTAGAGCTCATTCAGAAAGAGAGCTATACAAATGCCGCAGCGATATTAGCAGATAAAAATGCATTCACAGAAATTGGCATGGATTTTATAAGTTATGCGGATCAATCGATGTTGGTTTTTAGAGATCGGATCCGTCTAAATGCTGTATCAGTCATTGAACAGTTTGAAACGGCCATGCTATTTTATAAAAAGCATATTAATCAAGGGGCAATTATTAAGGGTGCCTATAGGGAGTCTTTTGATGAGGTTCCAGAAGAGGCGTATAGAGAGGCCATTGCAAATGCTATCATTCATAGAGATTACAGCCGACACGGTAGCAACAGAGTTGAAGTATTTGGTGATCGGATAGAAATAACATCAATTGGTGGGCTACCCGTTGGTATTTCTCAAGAAGAATATATAAATGGAAATTTTTCAAACGCAAGAAATCGAATTATTGCAGATGTTTTTTTGAGATGCGGCATTATTGAGAAGATGGGTACGGGTGTTCGCAGAATCAAAAATGCTTATAAAGCTGGACATGTAAAACCGGAATTTAAAATATATGAAAATTCAGTTCAGGTCATTTTGCCAAGATTAAATATAGAAACACAAGTGAATGAGTCAAATGGTGACGTGTTAACGTTTAGTGTTGAGGAAGATAAATTATTAAACTATATTAGAGGGTCCAAGGGGATTAGCCGCTTGGAAATTGAATCATTAATGCAGATCGGTAAGACCAAATCGACGAACTTATTAAATGGTTTAATTGACAAAAAAGCAGTTATCAAAGTTGGTGTTGGTAAAAGTACGGTCTATAAAAGCAGATGAGAAGTCTGGAACTCAGTGATATGAACAAGGGAGAAGAGAATGAAAATAATTCATTTATACCATAGTGGGATATTAATTGAAACTGAAGACAATCAACTGTTTTTCGATGTAATATCTGATGTGAAGGATATAATTGATAGATCTAAAAACGTGTTTTTCTTTGTGACTCATGCGAATGGCGATCATTACATTCCAGAGATTTTCTTATATCAGAGCAATCGGACAAATTACATCCTATCGGATGATGTTAACTGCGAGCCTGCGCAAAATATAATGTTTGTTAAGCCCAATAAAATCTATCAATTAGGTGAAATGGAAATCTTAACATATGCGTCTACAGATGAAGGTGTCGCTTTTCTTGTCAAAACTGATGGGAAAGTGATATTTCATGCTGGAGACCTCAACTGGTGGCATTGGGAAAATTCAACTGAAGAAAATCAAAAGGAAGAAGAACTTAATTACAAAAAAAATGTGGATGCAATTGAAGACAACTATATTGATTATGCATTTGTACCAGTCGATGATCGACTCGGTGAAGCCTATTACTATGCAGCAAAATATTTTTTAGATACAAAAAAAATCGGATCATTGATTCCGATTCATTTTAGAGAAAATTTTCATATTTGCAATCAATTATATAATCAATTGGGTGAGGATAAGCGGATCCTTTTAGTCAAATGTAAAAATGATGTCTTAAATAACTCAGTGATCAAGATTTAACCACCAATCCGAATAATTTCGAAAAATCTACTGCTTGTCCTGGAGACACGATGGCGCCTTTGAGGTCTTCAATGCGAACGCTGAGGCCTTCAATATCGCTGTTGCTGAGGTCGATATTAGCTAAACGCGTTCCCGACATCTGACAGAGCCTCAACGTACATCTATCAAAATCGACTTTGCTTAGCTCAGCATTTTGAAAATCACCACTTTCAATGTTGCACCTATCAAAATTGACGTTTTTTAACCGAGCGAAGCGCATGTAGAGGAATGAGGCTTTGCAATGCGCCATAAGGACATTTTGGAGTGCCGATTCTCTCAAATTTAAGCCCATCAGTTTGCAGCCAATAAATTCACTTTTATGAATGATTGCACCACTAAAATCTGCATTTGATAAATCACAATTTTCAAAACGTACATTTGTGAGTGATAAAGAGGACCATGAGATCCCGGTAAAATCCACATTTCTAAAGATTACCCCTTCAAAGTTTAAATGGTGCATGGGGTTTGATTCAATTCTATAATCTGAAATAATAAAATCGCTATAACAGCCTTCGTCTTCGAGCGTTAAAGCATCATAGACCTTATGATCGATACCGTTTGAAAATTTGGGGCCAATGATTTTTTCTTTTGATTTGGTAGGTTTATTCATAATGGTTACTCCATTTCGTGCCGATCTTATTTTAATAGGTCAAATTGTAACACTTTCTTAGGACAGACATCAATGCACGCACCACACAAAATGCAATCGAGCGAACCTATTTTTCCTAACTTCACTTCATTGCTGACCATGATGCTCATCGGACATGTCACATCGCACTTTTTACAATCAATGCACTTCTCCGCCATAGCGTTAATTCTTATTTGTGGCAAATGAAGCGCTCTACCAATTTTTGTGCCTGCGACTAAAAAAGGTGACATCCAGCAAATGGAGTGACAAGCGCCTCTTTTTCCTAATATCACGTTCAATGCGAAAAAAGTGAAGAGTACAAAATAATATATTACATATTTTATCGGTTGATCCACGGAGATGCCGCTTTCAGTCAAGTGAAGAGGGTTTATTTGTTTAATACCCCCAGCAAAGATAAAACCAGCGATCAATATCCCGAACCAAACTGTGAAAATGCTATACCGTACAATTTTCAGTTTCTTAACGGCTACATTTTTAGTGTTGATCGTCATACCAATCTCACCGATAGCAGCCATTGGACATATCCAGGCGCACCAACTTCTGCTAAAGAAAATTGCTGTCACTAACATTGCGGCAAACAATAACACACTACCTGAAACAATACCTCGAAACGCCCCATCGATTGAGACATAAGGTGAGAAAAAATTAAGCGTTATCGGAAACAGCAATAAAAAAATATAAATGAGTATTCGTCTCATCTTACCACCCACCAATGCTTAGAATGATATATCTTTCAGATACAAGATATCTTTTAGATATATACTAGTATTTGCATAGCATTCTGTCAACACCATCCATCTAAAGCCAATAAGTTATTGTGATAACTGTGAAGAAATTATGGGTATAATTGTGGTGAGGTGATTATATGGACAAAACCACACAAGAATTTTTCGATAAAATGAAAGAATTAACCGGCAAGACCTTTGACGAAATTGAAGCGCTTTATTTAAGTACTGGTCTTACAAAGCATAGTGAGGTAAGAAGTTTTTTTATGGACAAGTTACAGCTTAGTTATGGCTATGCCAACACACTGGTGCATCTCATCACAAAATCTGACGGTACGAGTATGGCGGAAGGCAAAAATATGGAAGAACTTCTGGAGGAAATCTACGATGCAAAGAAACTGCATCTCAGACCGATTCATGACACAATCATGGATAAAATCCACGCTTTTGGCGACTTCGACATCGTGCCTAAAAAAGGCTATCTAAGTTTAAAAAGAAAACGACAATTTGCCATGGTAGGACCAAAATCCAGCACACGAATAGAGATCGGCATAAACCTAAAAGATATAGAAGGCACAGAAAGACTCGTTGAACAACCAAAAGGTAGCATGTGCAAATTCATCGTGAAGGTTCAAACTTTGGAAGATATTGATCCAGAACTCACGGGATGGCTTAAGGAAGCTTATGATCAGTCAAATTAAGGCTTCGAGTGCCTTCCCGTCACACGTTAGTGAGAAGCAATAAAGGAGGCAACCATGAAAGCAATCCCGTATATTTCATTCAATGGCAATTGTGAAGAAGCGGTCGCATTTTACCAATCCATCATAGGTGGTACAATCAGTAACATGAAATACAAAGATCTTCCAGCAGATGAAGACATGCCAATCAGTGAAACTTGGCGAGACAAAATAATGCATAGCGCATTAACTTTTGAAGATGGCACTGTACTTTACTTTGGTGATACATGGGAACAATCGCCTGTGACACTCGGTAATTATTCTACGATACACTTAGCGGTGGATCATGAGAAAGATGTCTATGATTTTGTTGAAAAACTGGCAGAAGGTGGGGAGATCACCATGCCTGCTGATAAAACCTTCTGGAACTCAGTCTATGGTAGCTTTGTCGACAAATACGGCATCAGCTGGGGCATTGAGTTCGAGATACCACAAGAAGCTTAAAATAGGCGCATCACATAACATAATAAAAGGACGCTCTCAAATCAAATTTTATAATGATTTGGGCGCGTCCTTTATTTACTATTTAAAGATTATTTATGCCCTTTTTCAGGAACGATGCAAATGAATTTAAACGGCACATCACCAGCATTTGAAAACTGATGCAGTGTGTTTGCAGGCACATAAGCATAAGCGCCTGGCGTTAACGGGTTTAGAACGTCTTCTATTAACAGGGTGCCAGTACCTTCAATGATAAAATTGATATGTGGCCAATCATGGGCATGCTTTGGTGAATAGCCATTTGGTCCGAGTTCCACAACGCGCATGACGTGACCTTCCCATCCTTCAGCGGGTGACACAAGCACTTTCATAGCAGCATTTTTAGCTTCGGGGCTCATTACCTCAGCGGCGAGCAGTTCATTAAAATTACCTACGATCATATTAACCTCCTTATATTATGAACACGTTACATCCATCATTTATCTAGTATTTATATATTCTAATCTAACTTAATTATACCAAAAAACGTCTCAAAAAAACAGCCTATCAAAATTACTTTTGTACACGAAACAATTGAGCTTTAAAATGAAGGGTGCTATAATACATGTATCAGATTAAAGTGGTGGGGGAATAATGGACTATTTACAAAAGAGAGAAATGATACTAAAAGGCAAAATGAGCAAGGTGATACTCACACTTTCACTGCCAATTATGCTAAACAATTTCATACATACCATCTACAACCTTACCGATACTTTTTTTGTCAGTAAAATTCCTGGCAATGCTGTTGCAGGTATCCAGTTTATTTGGCCGCTCATCTTTTTAATGTCCTCATTGGGTATGGGTATGGCCATTGCAACGTCGTCGATTATCGCACAGTATATTGGTGCCCATCAGCAAGATAAAGCGCGTAAAACAGCGGGTCAAACCATTTCATTTTTATTTATCTTGTCACTGATTTTGGGGGTACTTGGGTATTTAGCATCACCATGGATTATTCGAACGATGGGCGGCACGGGTGCTCTTTATGATAATGCTTATGATTATTTAAGTATCATGTTCCTCGGTTTGCCAACGACGTTTATGATGTTTACGTATAACGCAATTAAGCAAGGTCAAGGTGATACGATCTCTCCACTGATTATTGCAACCCTTTCAGTTTGCATTAATATTATACTAGATCCCATCTTCATCTTCGTTCTGGATATGGGTGTTATAGGTGCGGCCGTGGCAACCGTTATTTCTACGGGTGTATTTGCTTTTTACGGTATTGCGACAACATTTAGTTCTAAACAAAGTTTAAAAATAGAATGGTCAGATTTGAAATTTGACAAAGAAATTCTTTCTAAAATCATCAACATCGGTTTGCCATCGTCGACAGGTCAGGCGACCACCGCTTTCGGCTTTACCATACTGAATGTGTTCTTAGTGTCCTTCGGAGAAGTGACTTTGACGGCCTTTGCCGTGGGCAATCGCATCAGTTCACTGATTATGATGCCAGCCATGGGTATTGGCAGTGCACTCGCTACGATTGTCGGTCAAAACCTTGGGGCTGACAATGTCCTCAGAGCAAAACAGGCGGTTAAAAGCAGTGCAATGCTCTCAACTGTATTTCTAGTCGTTGGTGGTCTAATGATGCTGCCATTTACCGAATGGATCGTCGGTGCATTCAGCAGTGACCCTGCAGTAATTGCCAGTGGCACCACTTATTTAAATATGATTATCTATTCGATACCACTTATGGGCTTTTTTCAGATTCTTGTCGGTGTCTTCCAAGGTTCCGGCCATACGGTTTCGGCTATGATTCTCATGATGGGCAGACTCTGGGCGCTTAGAATTCCAATGGTGTATGGCCTGTCAAAACTTGAAGGTTTCGGTCCAAACTCCATTTGGAATGCTATGATCATTAGCAATTTAATTATTTGCCTCGTCGGGTTTGGTATCTACTTAACGGGTAAATGGCAAACCAAAACCATTAACAAAAAAAAATCTATTTTAGAAGAGGTTATGGTTTAACATCAGTTGACACTCAAATAACCGCATGCTATAATTCTACTGTAAAGAATCTTCAGGGCGGGGCGCGATTCCCCACCGGCGGTACAGCCCGCGAGCCGAAAGGTTGATCTGGTTAAATTCCAGAGCCGACAGTTATAGTCTGGATGAAAGAAGACGTTTATGTTATGTACATTTCCCCCTGAAGTGCATGCTTTAGGGGGTATTTTTATGCCCTAAAGCCATAAACAACATTTTATGACGCAGGTTCCAAGAGAGAACCCGTCGACAAATCAGGAGGTTTTAGGTATGGTAAAGCAACAAACAAAAAAACTGTCAGTGTCAAAAATGACGAAAATTGCAATGCTCAGTGTGCTCGCATTCGTCCTTATGCAATTCGAACTCATTGTGCCAATCTTTCCAGCGTTTCTCAAAATTGACGTCAGTGATTTACCGGCGCTTATTGGCGCATTTGCCATGGGTCCTTTCGCTGCAATTGCAATAGAAGCAGTGAAAAATCTACTTCACTTAATGCAGACATCCACAGGTGGTGTAGGCGAGCTTGCTAATTTCGCAATCGGCTGTTCAATGGCCGTTCCAGCGGCAATCATTTACGGCAAAAGCAAATCAAAAAAATCTGCTCTTATTGGTCTTGCAGTCGGTTCAGTTTGTATGGCCATCGTTGGTGCACTTGCAAACTACTTTGTCCTTATTCCTTTCTATACGGCATTTATGCCGATTGAAGCAATCGTTGAACTCGGTACAGTCGTTAATCCTTCGATCAACAGTGTTGCAACGCTTGTCCTATTTGGTATTGTACCGTTTAACATCTTTAAGGGCATCGTGCTTTCAGTGTTAACATTACTTCTTTATAAACGCATTTCGCCAATCCTTCACAAAGGCTTGTAGGTAACCATTTAACTAAGTTTTTAAATTCAGTTTATGCTTTATCCCTTTATCATTTTTGACCACGAAGCGTGCCATCGCTTGGTGGTTTTTTTTACTTCAATCTAGCATATTTTTCTTTTTCTGCTAAACTATTAAGGGGACCGAAATAATTTTGACAGAGGGCAAAGATGGCGGCGGCGCAAACAAGTGAACAAAATAGAGTCGTTTCAAAATTTGAGATAAGAAAAGCGATAGCAAAGATGATTCTACCAATTTTGATTTCAAGTGTTTTGGAGATGTTTGTGGGCATTATTTCCATGAAACTGATTGGCAATCTCGGATTTATCGCAATTGGCGCAATGGGGCTCAGCACAAGAGTGCGTGGCATCATCTGGGCTGTGTATAAAGGCATCGCGATTGGCTTGCAGGTTGTTATCGCGCAGGCGTATGGCGCTGGCGATCATACACGGATTAAGGAAGCGCTCAGACAGACGATTGGTTCTATTTTTGTTGTGTCCATCTTATTTTTAGCCACAATGTTATTCGCGCCAGAATTTTGGCTCAAGATATTTGGGGCTAAAGGTGAACTTCTCGACGTTAGTGCAGACGTTCTTAGAGTGGTCGGTATTGGGATGCCGTTTTTAGGTATTATTCTCATCGTCTCAGGTGCATTACAGGGGAGGGGTGACGCGATAACCCCGATGATCATCAGCGGCATTATGAACCTATTGAACATTATTTTTGGTCTGATTCTCGTAAGAGGTTGGTTTGGTTTTCCTGAACTTGGTCTTATGGGCGCTGCGATTGCGCTGGCATTCTCGCAAGCTGTGGCGGCTCTAATCGCTTTTCTGGCAATTAAGTGCCATCTTATTGATTCGTGCCATTCTTACTTATGGGGATGCTTCATATGCGGCGTATCAACTGGGTCTTCAAGCGGAAAGCATCGCTTATATGCCAGCTGCAGGTTTTCAAGTTGCGGCGACAGCTTTTATCGGTAGATATTTAGGGGCGAAGGATCCTGTTATGGCAAAAAGATACTTAAGGGAAATTTTATTAGGCGCCGTTGTCATTTCCATTATCGGAGGCGGTGCCCTTGTATGCTTCCCAACAGTGTTGTTAGGGTTTATGACGAACGATCAATCTTTAATTGCAATTGCCGCATTCTACCTCGTTGTCTGTGGGCTCGCCCAGGTACCTCAAAATATGGCAGGCGTTCTCGGTGGTGCACTTAGAGGGGCAGGTTATACAAAGATGCCAATGTATGCTGCAGGTATAGGTCTTTACCTCGTGCGCGTGCCGATTGCACTATCAGCGGCTTATGTTTTTAATTTCTCCGTTAATATCGTGTTTTTGGCCATAGGCCTTGATATGTCAGTGAGACTTGTTTTGAACAGTTTCCTATATCTCAAAACGAATATTTATGAGCGCCCTAAACTTGTTTAATTTTAAATCATGGTTTAAAACTTTGAATTTGACGTATAAATCTAAAGCAGTTAAAAATTTAACCTGGCGAGTAGATAATGTCATATAAGCGTTATCTGAATTAAGTTTTTAAGGAGGATTCAATATGAGTATGTTTTGTTATCAGTGTCAAGAAACAGCAAGAAATACAGGGTGTAATGTCAAAGGCGTCTGTGGCAAAAATGAAGAAGTAGCCAATTTGCAAGATTTGTTGATTCACACGTTAAAAGGCATTTCAGAGATTGTGATTAAAGGCAAATTAGACGTCAAATCAATTGAAGAAATGAACCACGAAGTATTAGCAAGCTTGTTTATGACGATTACAAATGCAAATTTTGATGAAGATGCCATCGATGAACAAATTCAAAAGATGATAGGTCTTAGGGATGCACTCATTAAAAAGGTACCCGGCATGACGTTTGGCGATGCAGCAACGTTTGAAGTGGAGGGACGTGCTCAGATGCTCGCTAAAGCAGCTACTGTTGGCGTGTTAGCAACCGAAAACGAAGACGTGCGTTCTCTGCGTGAACTCGTCATCTACGGCCTTAAAGGAATGGCCGCATATACCGATCATGCACTCAATATCGGCAAAGAAGATCTCGAAATTAACCAGTTTATCTATGAAGCATTAGAGGCGACGTTAAACGATGCACTCACTGCAGATGAACTTGTTGCGCTCGTCTTAAAAACCGGTCAGTATGGCGTTAGTGCCATGGCATTGCTTGATGGTGCAAACACTTCAAAATATGGCAGTCCTGAGATAACTTCTGTCAATATAGGTGTAATGAACAATCCAGGCATATTGGTTTCAGGTCATGATTTAACAGATCTTGAGCAACTTTTAGACCAGACACAAGGCACAGGTATTGATGTGTACACACATGGCGAAATGTTGCCTGCACATTATTACCCATTCTTTAAAAAATACACTAACTTTGTGGGCAATTACGGTGGTTCATGGTGGGCACAAGTTGGCGAGTTTGAAACTTTTAACGGACCAATCTTGTTTACAACAAACTGTATCGTGCCACCAAAATCAGATGAAGTGAAAAATAGAATCTTCACCACGGGCTCATCAGGCTATCCAGGTTGTATTCACTTTTACCCTGAAGCAGATGGCAAGAAGGATTTTTCTTCAATCATTCAGATGGCGAAAGGCACTAAACCACCAATGGAAATTGAAACCGGTCACATTGTAGGTGGTTTTGCGCATGAACAAGTCTTTGCACTTGCTGACAAAGTGGTTGATGCCGTTAAATCGGGTGCCATTAAGAAATTCTTTGTTATGGCGGGCTGCGACGGTCGTATGAAATCTAGAGAATATTACACGGAATTTGCTGAAAGTCTACCTAAAGATACGGTGATTTTAACCGCTGGCTGTGCAAAATACCGCTACAACAAGCTCGCACTAGGCGATATTGGTGGTATACCAAGAGTTCTTGACGCAGGTCAATGCAACGACTCTTATTCACTGGCTTTGATCGCACTTAAACTCAAAGAAGTTTTTGGCCTTGAGGATATCAATGATTTGCCAATCGCTTACAACATCGCTTGGTATGAGCAAAAAGCGGTGATCGTACTCTTGGCACTTCTCTATCTTGGCGTTAAAAATATACACCTCGGCCCAACACTTCCTGGCTTCCTGTCTCCAAACGTAGCTAAAGTATTGGTCGAATCATTTGGCATCGCAGGAATCGGAACCGTTGATGCAGATGTACAAGCTTTCATGGCATAAAATCGATGGTTAAATGAGGCGTGATTGCCTATCTAGAGGGGGTTCAAATCTGGATGGGCAGTTGCGCTTTTTTATTTGAACCTAGATAATTGTGTGATTTGAATACAATTCTTAAAACCTATGTTAAAATGGATGGAGGCAACTTGCGTTTTGCCGGAATAAAAAGAAAGATATTGGCATTCAAACAATTTATATAATAGGGGCAATTATGGTTTTTGACGTTATCATTATAGGGGCAGGGGCATCAGGGCTATACTGCGCAGCCCATTTAAAAAATAAGAACGTTTTAGTCATTGAAAAAAACAAACGCATTGGTATGAAAGTGCTGGCTTCAGGAAGTGGACAATGCAATTTGACACATGGTGGCTATATGAACGCCTTCTTAGGTTGCTATGGTGCCAACAAAGTTTTTGTTAAACCGGCACTAAGCCTTCACACGAACAAAGACGTCGTTGCTTTTTTTGAAAACGCTGGCGTCAAATGTTTTGAAAGGCCAGATGGTAAAATATTTCCAGTTAGCCTTAAAGCCAGTGATGTAACCGATGCGCTTAAAACTGCCTGCCGTAAGGTAACTTTTAAAATGGAAACGCGCGTCCTTTTTTGTGAAGCGATTCAGAATCAGTTCATCGTCAAGACAGACCAAGGGGACTATTTCGGAAAAACACTGGTAATCGCAACAGGTGGCCGATCATATCCTAGCCTCGGCACCACAGGAGATGGTTATAAGCTTGCTGAAGCGTTTGGACACAAGATCATGCGGACGAAACCGGGACTGACAGGTGTTGTCACGCGTGACAAATCACTCTCTGCACTTCAAGGGGTATCGCTTGACCGTGTCTCACTGTCCGTAATCAGAGAAGGACAAAAACCTAAAGGTTATCAAGGGGCAATTCTGTTCACCCATTTTGGACTCAGTGGGCCAGTGATCATCAATAACAGTCGGGACTTTGATCGCGGGGATTGCCTGTTAATTAATTTTTTGGCAACTTCTAGTGATGTAATAGAACGCGAATTTATTGAAATAGCAAGTGCACATGGTGATAAGCCGCTCTCGTTTTATCTGAATCAACTTAAGCTACCTGAAGGACTCAAAAGTTTGCTCATGGCGGAAGCGTCATTTAACAGGGATACTAAACTTTCAACGGTCACAAAATCTCAGCGAAAATGGCTGGTACAGATGCTGACAAGTTATGTGTGTGAGATTGAAAGCCTCATTGGCTATCAACAGGCAATGGTTACAATAGGCGGCATATCAAATGATGAAATGGTTGCGAAAACCCTTGAATCGCGTTTAAAACAAAGCCTTTTCTGCATTGGGGAAGTGCTTGATGTGGACGGTGATACGGGTGGTTATAACTTGCAGTGGGCTTTTTCTTCTGGCTTTGCAGCCGCAAAACAAATAAATAGGACAACTGTGTCGACTAACTCTGGAGGGCAACATGACTAAAAGAACCAAAGGTTTAATCAGTGTAATGATTCCCGTAATCGCATGGGGCATCTCTTTTGTAAGCACAGAATATTTACTCGATACTCTAGGGCCAATGACCATTGGCGCCGTGCGCTTTTTATTTGCAACAATCTTACTTTTTGGTATGATGCGCACCACAGGCACATCGCTTAAAATAGATAAAAAGGACCATTTTTTGTTTGTCCTAGCAGGTGGTATCGGAATTGGTCTTTATTTCTATTTCGAGAATACGGGTATCAAATATATATCCGCATCACCTTCGGCGCTTATTATTGCAGCCATTCCCATGTTTACCTTGGTATTTGAAGCGCTCATCTACAAACGCCAAATTAAATGGGTGGATACATTGGCCATTTTAGCGTCTATTATCGGTGTTGTCTTGATTGTGGATATTAATTTTTCAGAGTTTTTTAAAGCCGAAGAGTCCATTGGTTATATGATGATGGTCGGTGCCGTCATTTCTTGGGTGGTCTATTCCATGGCTTCTAAGCCCTTATTTAAAAAGTATTCTTATTTAACAATCATTTTTTATCAATTTTTATACAGTTTGCCTTTCTTTTTTATCCTAGTGCCATTCGAAACCAATCTATGGGGGGCACTTGGGTTTGAAGGTATTTTACACCTTGTATTCTTAAGCCTTATTGCTTCAGTTCTAGGCTTTTACTATTATGCAAAGGCAATGGATTTGCTCGGTGTGACAGAGTCTTCTGTGTTCATTAATTTTCTCCCAATTGTTACCATTATCTTCAGTTATCTTTATATGGGGCAGACGATCACTTTAAAACAGCTGATTGGCGGCTTTTTCGTCATGCTGTCCGTGACCGTAGCAACGCTCTATGAAAAAAAGCAAAGCAGCATTCAAGAATTGACAAAAATGAAGTATAATAAGATTTGAGCGATTGCTCAAACGAGCTTCTCGTCACATTCTCATTTAGGCTGAGAGGGTTTCATAAAATACATTATCAGGGGGCATTCAATGAAATTAGAAGGCTTAAATGCAGCGCAACGTGAGGCGGTTCTCGCCATTGACGGACCAATACTGGTCGTCGCTGGTGCGGGTTCTGGCAAGACGCGTGTACTGACGCATCGTATCGCACATTTAATTGAGGCACATGATATCTTTCCATCGAGTATCATGGCCATTACATTTACCAATAAAGCGGCTAACGAAATGAAAAATCGTATTGAAGCGCTAATTGGGCCAGTCACTTCACAGATGTGGGTGGGTACGTTTCATGCACTATGTGTGAGAATCTTAAGACGTGATGGCAAACATATTGGGTATTCTAGTGATTTTGTCATCTACGATACATCTGATCAAAAGGCACTTATCAAAAGTTGTTTTAAAGCCCTTAATCTTGACGAAAAGCAAACGCCGATTCAATCGTTCCAATATAAAATTTCAAGCTGTAAAAATGACATGGTTACGCCTGAACAATATGAAGCAAACTTCATGAAAGACCCACGCGAGCGTGATTTTATTAAACTTTATAAAATGTATCAAGCGAAACTTCAAAGCAATCAAGCGCTCGATTTCGACGATTTGTTAATCAAAACCATCGAACTCTTTAGAAAGTATCCTGAAGTGCTTGAAACGTATCAGAAAAAATTTAAGTATATCCACGTGGATGAGTATCAGGATACCAACAAGGCGCAGTATCTGTTTGTCCGATTATTGAGTGCAAAACATAAAAATATATTTGTTGTTGGTGATGGCGATCAGTCCATCTATAAATGGCGCGGTGCAAATATCAGAAATATATTGGATTTTGAAAAGGACTATCCAGGGGCGCGTATTGTCAAGCTCGAGCAAAACTACCGTTCATCACAAAACATTTTAAAACTTGCAAACGGCGTCATCAAAAATAATCCGGGTAGACGCGATAAAAATCTTTGGACAGAAGCTGAAGATGGCGAAAAAATAAAATATTATCAATCTTATGATGAAAAAGATGAAGCGCGTTTTGTGGTCAATCAAATCAAACGACAAGTGAAGGATGGCAATTTTAGCCGTTCTGATTTTGCTATTCTATACCGTACCAATGCGCAGTCACGTGTACTTGAGGAAGCGCTCAATATTGAAGGGCTACCTTACAAAGTCATTGGCGGTCTTAAGTTCTACGAGCGTAAAGAAGTCAAAGATTTATTATCCTATTTTAAACTGCTCGTAAATGGTTATGATGATATTAGTTTCTTAAGGGTTATCAATGAACCCAAACGCAGTATTGGTGATAAGACCATCGAACGTTTAACGGCTTATGCCAATGAACATGCACTCAGCTTACTTGAAGCCTGTGCTTTTGTTGATAAAATTGAGGGTATTGGCGGAAAAACCACAGAAGCGATACGCAATTTTCATGATTTAATCGTATCTCTTAGAGCAAAGCTCGATATTGAATTTGCAGGGACAATTTTCGATGAACTGGTTACGCGCATCCAAATTATTGAAATGTACGAACGCGAACGCAATGATGATGCCGATGGTCGCATCGATAATATTTATGAACTCAAGACGGTTATTGAGGAATTTGAAAAAAGGCAAGACCACCCAGGTCTCAGAGATTTCTTAGCAGAAACAACGCTCAAAAGCGATCAGGATAATATTGCAGAAGAGGAAGAAGGTGTTTTGCTTATGACCCTTCATGCCTCAAAAGGGCTTGAATTTCCAGTTGTATTTTTAGTAGGGCTTGAAGAAAATTTGTTTCCTTCTTACCGTGCACAGGATGACGATCTTGAACTCGAAGAGGAGCGAAGACTTTGCTATGTTGGCATCACACGTGCAGAAAAAGTGCTTTATATCACACATGCAAAGAACAGAAACCACTATGGCCGATTCGAACAGAGACGACCGAGTGTTTTCTTAAGCGAGATGGATCTAAGCCTTATTGAAGTCATGGGTGAACGGCCTTTAGCCGCAGTGTTAAGAGAAAATAAACCTAAAGAAACGTCCATATTTGATATCAAAACCACAAAGAAGAACCCTTATTTTCCACAACAGACTTCTTATACAAGCCATGCAAAAACGGAAACAATGCCTCAAGGAGAGACATTTTCTACAGGTGATAAAGTGATGCATAAAATTTTTGGTACAGGTATGGTCGTGACAGTGGAACAGGGCGGCAGTGTATTGACGATTGTATTTGATGCACACGGCATCAAAAGACTTGATCCGAATATTGCACAGATTAAAGTGATAAGGTGAACACAATGAACAATCAGGCAAACGAAAATGTGAATTTGGAGAACGATGGTAGTGTGACTGCGGCTGAACGTGTCCTTGAACTTCGTAAAAGGCTGAACAGTTACAATCATGACTACTATGCCCTTGATAAATCAACGGTTACAGATGCTGAGTATGACGCCTTAATGAATGAATTAAAGGCTTTTGAAGCGCGGTTTCCAGAGCTTGACGATCCAAATTCACCGACGCGACGTGTCGGCGGTGAAGTGCTTGATATTTTCCAAAAAGTTTCGCACACCATTCCGCTTTTGAGTCTAGACAATGCCTATAGTGCAGAAGACTTACTGGCCTTCGATAATAGGGTGCGCAAAGAATTAAATCAGGCGGTTACGTATACTGTCGAATACAAAATAGACGGTTTGACGGTTGCAATGCTTTATGAAGATGGTAAATTCGTACGCGGAGCAACGCGCGGCGACGGGGAAACAGGCGAAGACGTCACCGTAAACGCGCGAACAATTAAGTCATTGCCACTTGATATTGAGGGTGAAGGTTCCATTGAAGTGCGTGGTGAAGTGTTTATGTCTAAAGCGAGTTTTGTCAGTTTGAACAATCAACAAGCACTTCTGGGCAAAGAAAATTTTGCAAATCCTAGAAACGCTGCAGCGGGGTCTTTGAGACAACTGGATTCAAAAGTTGCAGCATCGCGTGCGCTCGACGTCTTTGTTTTTGATATTATCTCAGGCCTCAAGCAGTTGGGAGCAGACAATCAAGAAGAAGCATTTAAAAAACTGATGCAGTGGGGTTTTAGAACGGCTAAGTTAATCAAATACGACAACATGCATGACATCATCAAGTATACGGAAGAAATGGTTGAAATTAGACATGGCTTGCCTTATGAAATCGATGGACTCGTCATTAAAGTAAATGATTTTGTGCTGCGCGATCAGCTTGGTTACACGGCAAAAAGCCCACGTTGGGCAATCGCCTATAAATTTCCTGCAGAAATGGCGGCAACGACCATTGTTGATATTCAAGTACAAGTGGGCAGAACAGGCGTTATTACACCGCTTGCTATCTTTACACCTGTCAAAGTAGCGGGATCTGTTATCGGGAAGGCGACACTGCACAATCAGGATTACATCGATGAGAAAGACATTCGCATTGGGGACACTGTTTTCGTGCAAAAAGCAGGCGATGTTATTCCTGCCGTAGTCAGAGTTGACTTTGATAAGCGACCAGAAGGCACCACGCGTTTTGTCTTGCCATTTAAATGCCCAATTTGTGAAACACCGACGGTGAGAAAAGAAGGTGAATCCGCACTGAGATGTACCAATGACAACTGTCCAGCTAAAATTAAAAGACTTTTAATGCATTTTGTTTCGAGAACAGCCATGAACATCGATGGGTTTGGTGATGCCTTTGTGGAACAGTTTATCGATAGAGGCTTTATCGAGACAATTGCAGATATTTATAAACTTCCAGAGCATCAAGATGCGCTTGAAAATTTAGAGGGTTTTGGCGCTAAATCGATAAAGAACCTCTACAAATCCATTGAGGCGAGTAAACAAAACGATTATTACAGATTGATTGCAGGACTTGGTATCCCTTTGATTGGTGAGAAAGCGGCTAAAACACTGGCAAAATATTTTCCATCAATGGACCTTTTGATGCACGCTTCACTTGAAGCGCTAACAGCAATTGATGAAATTGGTGAGAAGATGGCTCAAAGCCTTATACGCTATTTTGCATCGCCTGAAACAGTTGAGTTGATCCATCGATTGACGGCATATGGCGTCAATATGACATCGGATCAGATGGTACAGACAAGCGGGATTTTACAAGGCAAAACGGTAGTCGTCACGGGTACGCTTGTGAAATATTCACGTGAAGCTATCAAAGAAGTCATTGAACAAAATGGTGGCAAAGCGGCAGGAAGCGTTTCAGCTAAGACGGATTATGTCGTTGTCGGTGAAAATGCAGGTTCAAAAGCGGATAAGGCCATGCAGCTTGGCGTCCAAATTTTAACCGAAGATGCATTTGAAATTTTAATTCAAACTCAAACTCAAACTCAAACTCAAAAGGAGTAATAGATGGAAGTCGGCAAATTGAAAAACGAAGTGCTTGGCGAAATCGTCTTATCCGAACTCAAAAGCATCAGAGAAGATATCCTCATCAGACCAGGGGTAGGCGAAGATTGTGCAGCCATTGCATTTGGAGATTTGGCATGTGTGCTGACTACAGATCCAATAACGGGTAGTGGCTCACATCTCGGGCGACTTGCGGTGCATGTCTGCTTAAATGATATTGCCTCAAGCGGCGCAGAGCCAGTGGGACTATTGTTAACACTCTTATGTCCCGAAAACACAACACGTGATGAGATACAAGGTATCCTGCGCGAAGCCAATGAAACGGCGAATGCCATGGGGATAGAAATTGTTGGTGGTCATACCGAAATTACCACGGCGGTGAATCGCACGATCATTTCAGCCACAGCTATTGGAAAAACAGTCATAAAGAATCTCGTCAAAACTTCTGGTGCGAGACCTGGTGATCTCATTTATATCACCAAACAAATTGCCACTGAGGGCACGGCTATTATTGCACATGATAAAGAAAATGAATTGTCAGGTTATCTTACTTTGGAAGAATCTGCTTTTGCAAAATCTTTGATGGATGCAATAAGCGTCGTTCCTGAAGGTAAAATAGCAGCACTTGCTGGTGCAAGCGCAATGCACGATGCAACTGAAGGCGGCATCCTTGGCGCCATACACGAAGTGTGCGAAGCCAGTGGTACAGGCTGTCGAATCGATTATCACGCAATCGAGATTCATTCAGTCACGCAAAAAATATGTGACTTTTACAAAATCAACCCGCTCAAACTGATTTCAAGTGGCTCAATGATCATTTGTATTTCAGGGGAAGCGGCTTTAAAAATGGAACGTGACTTGAAAGCTGAAAACATTTCATACGCATGTATTGGTACGATTACTGAGGGTCCAGATAAGTTAATCTGTTTTAGTGATTCAAAGGCCGATACCCGTTGTGATATGATTGAGTCTCCTGAAGCCGACGAACTTTACAAAGTGATTGGCTGATAGACAACAAGAAAGGACAACACAATGATAAAAAAACTTTTGATTTTCTTACTATGCGCCGTACTCATGGTACCCGCTCAAACAACTTTCGCAAGTAAGTACACCGAATATGCAAATGTCGAATTAAAAGATAGAGCAACGGGTCAATTTAAACTATACGAACCGATAAACGTCATGAATAGCGGCCTTGATATCTTCTCTGATGCACCGGGTATTATCATGAATGGTAGAGCACTTTTGCCAGTATCTGCGATTCTAAATGAACTTGGCGTTGCCTATCAGTGGGATGCCGCCACTGAAAAAATTACGTTTGCAATCGGTGGTAAAAATATTGTCCTACAAGTTGACAATGCCTATGCCACCATTGGAGGCGTTAAAACAGCCCTACCGAACCTTGTCTCACCGAAAATTATGACTTATAAAAGCACATCCGGTGATTTGATTGGCAGGACTTATGTGCCGCTGGCCTTTATCAGTGATGTACTTGGACTCGATATTGCTTGGATTGAAGCAACGCGTACAGTAGCAATCAATAAAAAAGCACAGACGCTTACAGGTGCTTACCTTGACGCAGACATGAAAAAACAATTTCCAGAAATTAGACTTAAAGTGTCGGGATTAGTGGACACGACATCGTTTGTTATTGGCGGCGCTGATGTTGGCGAGCAAGATAAAATTGTCGTCGATCTTCAAAACACGGCATTTAAACTACCCGCTGGAACGAGTGTCAAAAATGGCATTTGGACGTACAAAATTGCGGATGGCATTTTTGGCCTTGATAAAATAGAGATTTCACAAACGAATACAAAGCCTCTAAATACAAGGGTTGTCGTCTATCAAAATGAAAGACGCGGGCATGATATTTCATATGATGCTAAAACGGGTGAGATGGTTATAAAGTTGATTAATACGGTGAATGCCGTAAACGTTCAACAGATTTTTAGTACGGACACAGTTGTCATCGGTACCAGTGAAAGCCCTATGTATAACCCACAAATTAACGGTGATCAAATTATCGTCGATGTCGTAAGCAGTTATTTAAAAGTTAACAATGGCGCCTATCAAGTACTGCCTGTTAACAAAGGCAAGATTGAGACGATTTCTTATCAACAACTTGATAAAAGCAAGTTTGGCACCGATTATGCACCGACTGACGTCATCACGCGTGTGACCATAGATTTAACAGAAAAAGTCACCTATGATGATTTTTACATTGAAGACAGTGGTTCTGAGGTGCTTGTTTATATCTCAAACAACCCAATCAACAACTTTGATTATGTGAAACAAAGCGATGAACGTGGTGTAATGAGCATCAATTTGTTTGGTAAAACAACATATACATCCGTGTACGATGCGGCAAGTAGAAAAATCACAATGGAAATTCCAAAAGACAAAACAGATTTAGGTAACTTTGAACAAAGTATCAATGACCTTATTATTGAAAAATTTGTCGTTTCAGAGACTGCGAGCACTTATAAAATTGAAGCCACGTTGGCTGAAAATACAAAATATGTAGAAGCCGCTTCTTCTTCGGCAATTGTCTTTAATTTTACCAATACGGTTATTAGAGATTCAGTGCATAAAGAAACACTCATCGTTATCGATGCGGGTCATGGCGGAAAAGATCCTGGTGCGGTCGGCACGCGGACGCAAGAGAAGATACTGACGCTCAAGGCAGCAAAAATGCTAGAAAGCGAACTTCAAAAGCAAGGCTTCAAAGTCTATATGACACGAAGTACGGATGAGTATGTCGGCCTTTACGACAGAGCGACTATGGCAAATGACCTTGATGCGACGCTATTTGTGAGCATTCATATCAATGCCTTTACCAATCCAAGTGTTTCAGGTATTGAAGTGTTCTATGGCGACGAATCGCTCACTAGCGATAAAGGGCTTGCAAAGAGCATTCAAACAGAACTTATCAAAGCACTGGGCGCTGTCGATCGAGACATCGATAGCAAACCGTTACTCATCGTTTTACAAGAAACAAAGATGACATCTGTATTGGCAGAACTCGGCTTTATTTCAAATCCAGCAGAACAAGAAAAAATGATGTCAGAAGCCTATCTTCAAAAGGCAGCAGAAGCGATGTCTAGAGGCATTATCAATTTCTTAAAATAATGAATCAAAGAGGGAAACGGTATGAGAATTGACAGTAGAGAAAACAATATGATTCGACCTGTACGCATAACAAGAAACTACATCGTTCATCCAGCAGGATCGGTGCTTATAGAGATGGGGCTTACAAAAGTGATTTGTACGGCCATTGTTGAAGAAAAAGTGCCTGGTTTTCTAAAAGGCGCGGGATCTGGCTGGATTACGGCGGAATACGGTATGTTACCTGGGTCAACTGGACAGCGTAAGCAACGCAACACTAAGGGCATCGACGGACGTAGTCAAGAGATCCAACGCTTAATTGGGCGGTCACTCAGGGCGATTGTTGACCTTAAAAAGCTCGGAGAACGAACCATTTGGATTGATTGTGATGTGATTCAGGCGGATGGTGGTACGAGAACGGCTTCGATAACGGGTGCTTATGTTGCTCTTAAAGATGCTGTAGACAAACTCATTGCAAATGGTCAATTGAGCCAATCACCCATTATAACATCGGTTGCTGCGGTCAGTGTTGGCATTATTGACGATGAAGTAAGACTTGATCTAAACTATGAAGAAGATTCGCGGGCTCACGTTGATATGAACCTCGTTATGACAGGTGAGGGTGCGTTTATAGAAATTCAAGGTACTGGCGAAGAAAAGCCATTTTCAAGGGCACAGATGAATGCGCTTATGGAAATGGCAGAGCTCGGCATCAAACAATTAATTGTGCATCAAAATGAGGCATTATGAAAATCGTACTTGCATCGAGCAACCAACATAAACTGGCAGAAATCCAAGCGCTATTATCAGATTTTGATTTTGAACTTGTGACCATGTCGGATGCGGGTTATGGGGATGAAGAAATCATCGAAGACGGTGATACATTTGAAGCCAATTCTCTGATTAAAGCAAAAGCTGTTTTTGAAAAATTGGGCTTCGCTGCATTATCAGATGACTCCGGTCTGGAAGTTGATTACTTGGGTGGCGCACCAGGCGTTTATTCTGCGCGCTACGCAGGTGAACCTACATCTGACGCAAAGAACAATGATAAACTTTTAGCAGCGCTTGAGGGCGTAGAAACGGCGCGTAGAACCGCACAGTTTGTAACCGTACTGACGCTTATTTTTGAAAATGGGGACACCTTAGTTGCACGCGGTGAAGTAAAAGGATTTATTGGGTATGCACCTATTGGTACAAACGGATTTGGTTATGACCCACTCTTTATCGTTCCGGAACTTGGCAAATCGTTTTCAGAAATTGATGCCTCAGAAAAAAATAGCCTTAGTCATAGAGCCAATGCGCTTAAAGTCTTGAAAGAAATGATAGGGACATATTATGAGAATACTCGTCGTAAGTGACACACATGGCTACATAGATCCTGTGGTAGCTTATATTAACGCACAGTCAACACCTTTTGATGGCCTCTGGCACCTAGGAGACTATTACAAAGATGCGATTAAAATCGGTCATCTAACAGGTCTTCAGGTGCAAGCCGTCAAAGGGAATTGTGACTCATATGCCGATGCAGAGGATGATCTGTCTCTTAAGATTATGGGTTACCACGTTTTGTTAACACATGGCCATCATTATGGGGTCAAATACTCACTTTTAAAAATTCATCTCAAAGCAATCGAAGGGTATTATGACCTTGTTTGCTTTGGGCACACACATAGGGTCGCTCAAGTGCGTGAAGGTGGGGTCAAATTTTTTAATCCTGGAAGTGCATCTGAACCAAGGTCTGGTGGTTATCCTTCCGTCGGCATCGTTGAAATTAGCGATATGGGTATCAAGACAACTATTGTGCCTCTGTCTTTTATATGAGGCTGTTCTTTTCACAATGTTCTGAGTTGTCTGATAAATGCGGGTTCTGTGAAAAAACTGTAAATTTTAAATGAAAAATATTATTCGAAAAGAGGTTGACGCATATAGTCAATTCATGTATAATAAAATTCGTCAGTTAATGACGGGGTGTAGCGCAGTTTGGTAGCGCATCTGGTTTGGGACCAGAGGGCCGCGGGTTCAAATCCTGCCACCCCGACCATCTTTGCGTTCATAGCTCAACTGGATAGAGCACCGCCCTTCTAAGGCGGGGGTTAGGGGTTCGAGTCCCTTTGGACGCACCATTTATTTTCTGGCACAACTTAAGAGATGGCGGCTGTCGTCAAGCGGTTAAGACAAAGGACTGTGACTCCTTCATACGTGGGTTCAATTCCCATCAGCCGCCCCATTTTTTTTTTGGGGATTCGCCAAGCGGTAAGGCAACGGACTTTGACTCCGTCATTCACAGGTTCAAATCCTGTATCCCCAGCCATGGTCCAATAGCTCAGTCGGTAGAGCACCTGACTTTTAATCAGGGTGTCCCGCGTTCGAGTCGCGGTTGGATCACCAATTAAAAAGTCGCCTTGATCTTCGTATCGGGGTGGCTTTTTATCTTTAGATTTGTTATTATAGAATAGATGATTCATTTCATCGATGCATCCATAGCTCAATTGGATAGAGTAGCGGACTTCGAATCCGTTGGTTGGAGGTTCGAACCCTCTTGGGTGCACCATACATAAGCATTGCAATTATGTCGTGACAAAAAAAGACTTCAGCGTTTAATTCAGCTGGAGTCTTTTTTTAATTATTGACATATATCGGTTACGACGTATAATTAAGATGAAATTTATATAAAGATTACCTTTAACTACATGATAAATGAGGCGGTGCTATAAATGGCAAGACCAAGAAAATGGCGTAAAGTGTGCTGTCTACCAGACAATGATCAATTTGGTCCGTTAGGTCCGTTTAAAAATAGTGATCCCATTATTATGCGTATTGAAGAGTATGAAACAATACGGTTGATTGATCTTGAATCGTTTACTCAAGAAGAATGTGCAACCAATATGGGCATTGCAAGGACAACAGTACAAGGAATTTACAATGATGCGCGTAAGAAATTGGCGGATTCACTTGTGAATGGCAAAATAATGCACATTGAAGGTGGCGATTATATATTATGCAGTGGTCACGATGGCACTTGTGGATGCGGGGGATGTCGTGGTAACAAATGCAGTCTAGTCCGTTCGGAAACAGCAACATCAACAGCAATAGGAGACAAAACATAAGTGAACCATAAATTTTAATGTTGATTATGGGAGGAAAAGTTATGTCATACAGTCCATCATTAGGCAGTAGCATAAGCAACACGCATATGAGAACCCCTAAGAATGTCTCAGAAGGGGCCGGCATGTGCGCCGTTTGTACGTTGAATTGCAGTGGGTCCTGTGAAATTGGACTTTCTGCTGTAAGAGGTTCGGAGGCCATTTATCCTTATGCAATCGACGTCAATCAGTTTGGGTCTGAAAAAAGGTATCCAATCGATTTTTCGCATTTAAACATCAATGGACGCGTATTTGGTGTGTTTGGCACCGGTGAAAACGCTGATGAAGCAACTTTTCCGAACGCCACCATCGAAGCGCAATTTGGCAAAAGTTACCCGGTTAAATTGAAAGCACCCATTATCCTTCCGGCGATGGCGAAACTCAATTGGCAAGATTATTTCTCTGGTGCTGCCCTTGCAGGTGTATTGGCTGTTATCGGTGAAGATGTCGTTGCAAAAGACCCTGCTTTAGTTCTACAAGCTGGCAAAGTGATTGCATCTCCATTACTGTCGAAAATGGTTCATGCTTATAAATCGCATCAAAACGGTTATGGTGACATTGTTGTACAAGCTAATGAAGATGACGAAAGACTCGGCGTTCTTGAGTATGCCATCAAATCTCTGAATGTTGAAACCGTGGAGCTTAAATTCGGTCAAGCGGCAAAGGGGATTCAGGGAATGGGACGTGTCAAGACGATTGAAGATGCTGAAAGGCTTAAACAAATGGGTTATTTGATTTTTCCCGATCCAACGGATGCAACCGCGAAAGCTAATTATGAAAAAGGTATTGGACTTACTTTTGAAAAAGTGGGTAAATTACCTATTTGGAATGAAAAACATCTATTAAATAGAGTGTACGCTTTAAAACAATTAGGTGCGAAACGCATTTGCTTTAAAACAGGACCTTTTGATACCAAAGATTTGATGCAACTTCTTATAATCGCGTCTAAAGCTGGGGTTGACTTAGTGACCTTCGATGGCGCTGGCGGTGGTACAGGCAACAGTCCTGCAAAAATGATGAATGAATGGGGTATTCCAACGATTCAACTTGAAGTGTTGGTATGTGAGATGGTTAAAAAACTCAAAAGTCTTGGGTATGACGTGCCGCAAGTGGCGATCACTGGTGGCATTACAATGGAAGACCACGTTTTTAAAGCTTTGGCACTGGGCGCGCCTTATATCACTCTAGTTGGCATTGGCAGAGCGGCAATGGCAGCGGCAATGACAGGCAAGCAAATTGGTGAACTGATTGAGACTGGCAACACGCCAAAAGAATACGAACGCTTTGGAAAATCCGTATCGACCATATTTGAGAACTACAAGGTATTAGAAGCGGTGTACAGCCAACGCGTTCAATCCTTTACACCAGGGACAATTGGTGTGTATTCTTATCTTGAAAGGGTTTCTGTTGGGCTACGTCAATTGATGGCCCTTAATCGCAAATTCGATATAAAATTATTATCGAGAGATGACTTAATTGCCATGACGGATCTTTCACAAAAAATTACGCATCTGGACAGCCTGGAAACCAAATTAAGTAAAGAAATAAATGCGTTAACAGAGTCAATGCAAAGGTGATTCAAAGTAGGTTCAAAAGTGAAAAGAAGCCTCGCAATCATGATAAAAGATCATGACATTGAGGCTTCCTTTTTTTGCTTTTTAACGAAATGGTTTAACCTTTAATTAATTCAAGAACGAGTTTAGAAGCAGCGACGAGGTCTTTGATATGAAGATGCTCTTCAAGGGTGTGCGGCTTTTTTTCGCCTATGCCAAGGTTGACGGCGATGATGCCATTCGCATTGAAGATATTGGTGTCACTACCACCACCTGAAGACGCTGTGTAGGCTTTCAAACCGATGTTTGTACAAGCGGTCATGGCTTTTAGAACAATTGGCGCATTTTCATCGACTGAAAACGCCGAATACATACGTGTTACTTTGGATTCGACTTTTGCGCCGAAATGTGTTGCAGCTTCTTCGAAGCACGCGACCATATGATCCGATTGATTTTTGAGCTTGTCGTTGTCAAGACTTCTTGCCTCAGCAATAATATGAGTCTCAGAGGGGACGATATTGGTTACTGAACCACCTTCAATGCGCCCAATGTTAGCCGTGGTCTCTGAATCGATTCGGAGAAGCTTCATATTATGAATTGCAAGACTTGCTACCATAATAGCACTGATGCCTTCTTCTGGGGCAACACCAGCATGCGCAGGTTTGCCAATTACTTTAAATTCGAGTTTGTCTTGAGCAGGGCCTTTGATGATAACTTGACCAGGATCGCCACCACTATCGAGTACGAAGACTTGCTTGGATTTGATTTGTGTGAAATCGAGATTCTTTGCGCCGTGTAAACCACCCTCTTCGAAGATGCTAAAAACAACTTCTATATCAGGGTGTTTCAAATCATTTTCGACGAGTGTACGTAGGGCTTCGACAACTGCGGCAATACCCGCTTTATCATCGCCACCGAGTATGGTTGTACCGTCGCTATAGATGATGCCATCTCGGATTTCAGGCTTGATATCAATACTTGGTGAAACGGTGTCCATGTGACAACTGAAGAGAATAGGCGCTCCATTTGAATTGCCTTTGAGCCTTGCAATGACATTGCCTGTATCACTACCGACTTTTTCACCGGCATCGTCAATTCTCACCTCAAGACCTAGCGCTTCAAGTTCTTTGCTTATAAATGCAGCAAAACGGCCTTCGTGTTTTGTAGGGCTTGAAATTTGAACATAGGCCATAAAAGCATCAACCAATCTTTGTTCGTTGATCATGTTGTGAATCCTCCTTATAGTTTCTTGCCGACGGGTATGATATAGACGATGAACTCATCAATGCCATCAAGTTTAAATAATGCATCTGCTTTCTCTTGATCGTAGGATGCAATGGCGCATGCGCCTGCCCGTATACCCTCTGCTGCAAGGTAGAGATTTTGGCCTAGGTGGCCAAGATCAATTAGCATAACTTTGTGAGACCTGAGACCATACCGCCATTCCGCACGGTAAGGTACAGCACTAAAATAGAAAATAACATGAGCGGATTCGACAAAACTTTGACCATTAACCGATTCAATGATTTGAGCCATTTCCACCGTTTGTGTTAGTTTTTCGAGTTGATGGTATAAAGGGAGATAATGGTAAGTCCCATTCTCAAGGCCATCGACGTTATTAATGACTAAATAAGTCTCAAAGGCATGTCTAGCGCCACCTGAAGGCGCGGGTCTAAAGCTCGCAATATTATCGCCAATAACCTTTTGAATGCGGCATGTGGTTTCAAGAAGATAAGCAAGCTCAGCGAGGCTCATCGTTACATCACTGAATTTTCTGATGCTTCGCCTACTGTTCAATGCATGATAAAGGTTAACGTCTTTTGGACCAGGAACAGCTTCATTGGGTAGATTAATAATCTGAGCATCCTGCTTTGGCGCTTTCTGTAAACTTGGAGCAGCAAGACCTTTCATCTGATCAGATGCCGCTTGATTTTGATGGTTGTCAAAATTGGATTTCATAAAGTTGCGATTTGTGTCTATTAGGCTCATTAGACCTCCTTTATGTACAATGGTAATGATGTCTTTAATGCATCTAAAGACAGTATACTAAATTATTTGAATCTTTGCCTACCATATTGAGCCTAATTTTGATAAAATGAAACTATTAAACAGATAATGAAGGCTCATAAGACAATCAGAGGGGTAAAAATGCAAATAACGGAAGCCTACCTACATGTACTCGATGCTCAGAGTAACGTAAAATTATTATCCGAAAGACCGATGCAACTCGATTTAGAAATCAGTGCATATGCAGACAAGCACATTGAAGGTTTCTTTGAACACCTAGATATATCCACATCAGATTTGATTCATGCAACCCGCATCACACATGAACGCTCAGATTTTAAACAGTTAGCTTTAGCTGTTGCAGATTTATTTTTTGATGTGATGCAAAAAACCGAAGATATAAAACCTTGTGACTTGATGTGTCTAAAGTTTGAACGCGAGGGCATCGACTATGCTGGGTTTCTTAAATTAAATTTCAGAACGAGTTATGCCCATGCGGTTGAAATAGAAGACAACCTAATTACGAACAAAATTATTAGACAAGTCACCACATTGCCTTATAAATCTCAAAAGGTAGAAGAAGGTTTTATAATCGATATGACGCACAACAAGGCATTGATTAAAGACAAATTGGTTATGATAGAGGGCAGTAAAACCAGATATATTGCTGAAGAGGTATTAGGCCTTCGAAGCGAGATGACCGTGAAACGCAAAATTGACCTCATTACCAAAACCGCTCAAAAGGTCATGGAAAAATATGATGATCAACCAATGGTGAAGACGGCGGCCGTCAAAAAAATGATTACGGCGCATCTCGATGACCATGGTGCGATTGATATGGCCACTATTGTCAATCAATGTTTCGATACGAAAGTTGCGAGAGAAGCCTACATCCAAGAACTTGAAGACAAAGGGATCGAGCCAGAATCACTTTTAATAAATGCCTCTCAAAGTAAGAAGTTGAGGCGTACACAGAAAATTAAAACGGCTAGTGGCGTTGAGATTGTCTTGCCCTTTGAATATGTTTCAAGACGAGAAAATCTAAATATTGTAACACATCCAGATGGCACCATTTCCATCGAACTTAGAAATTTAGGAGAAATATTATGAGGTTAAACAAGTTTTTAAGTGAAGCTGGCGTCTGTTCAAGACGTGCTGCCGACCGTCATATCGAAGCGGGTAAAGTAATGGTCAATGGTGCTGTGGCAACACTTGGAACGCAAGTTACTGAAGCGGATGAAATAACTTATAACAACCGGGTTATTCAAGCTGTGACGGAAAAAGTGGTGTTAGCATTTTACAAACCTGTGGGCATTGAGTGCACCAGTAGCATTGAGGTCAAAGACAACATTATCTCTTTTATCAATTACCCGACTCGAATTTTTCCAGTAGGTCGACTTGATAAAAATTCTGAAGGTTTGATTCTTATGACCAATGACGGAGATTTATCCAATGGCATTTTAAAGGCGCGATATTTTCATGAGAAAGAATATATCGTGACTGTGAATAGAGCGCTTTCAAGCACATTTTTAGAAAAGATGTCTGAAGGGGTAGAAATTTTAGAGACGGTTACAAGACCTTGCACCGTCGAACGTCTGGATGATCGCACTTTTAAAATCATTTTAACACAAGGGCTCAATCGACAGATTCGAAGAATGTGCGAAGCACTTGATTATGAAGTGGTTAAACTTAAGCGAATTCGGGTATCTAATATATTGTTAGGGACTCTAAAAAAAGGCGAATGGCGTCTTTTGACGGAAGATGAGTTAAATGTTCTCCGTGAGACAATCAAAGCAAATGATGACTCGGCTTATTTGACTTTAGAACCAAGATAAACAGACGATTAGATAGGAGAAAATCATGTTAATCAATGTTACTATGTCAGCGATAGTGACTTTCTTAGTATTTTTATTGGTAGAAAGCTATAAGAGTGTTAGACAATTTTTCATCTTTAAGCGCGTGCGGGAAGCCATTCTCATTGCAACTTTTATTTATCTTAAAAGAACGCCAAAAAGTTTTGTGGATTTGTCGAGGCTTAAGCATTTGCTACTTGATAAACTTAAGGAAATCAAACTCGCAACCTGGGTTAAGGAAATTACGATCACTTGGCAATCGGTGGACGTTATTCAGTTTGTGTTTGAACTCGAGTTCGAAAAAATCAAACCAAAATATAAATTTATTATTGGACTCAAAGACCTTGAGGAACTTATAGACAAAAAGAAAATGGCATCTTAATCTAAGGTCTGTAATGAGAGGAGAACGCATTGGTCTACAATTACGAAAAAGGGCTGGAATATGCCCTTTATTTATTGTCACTACAAATGAGAACCGTGAAGCAGTTAGAAGATAAACTCACTTCAAAAGAAATCTCACAAGCGATAATTGAACAAATTATTGGATTTTTGAAAGAAGTCAACTATTTAGATGATGTCGTCTATGCACAGGTTTTCATTAGAAGCAGACGTTCTAAATATGGGGATTATCGCATTAAAATGGCTTTGAAACAAAAGGGTGTTTCAAAGACTGACATAGAAGAAGCCTATCGACAACTTGAAGAAGGCGACGAACACCATGATCTAGATGAAACCGTTCGGGGTATTTTGGACAAAAAAATAGCGAGCACCAAGATTGATTGGGATCGCCTTAAAACAGATTACAAATACAAATATAGCACCTACCAAAAGTTGGCAAGTTTTTTAGCCCATCGCGGGTTTTCCAGTAGCATTATTAAAACGGCGGTCAGTGAGCGGCTTGCTGAGGAGTTCATCGATGAATAATGAGTTTGGGTTATAACTGCCATTGATAAATTCAACGTGAAGCAGTTCGAATGATTTTTTAGCACGGGTCAGACCTACATAAAATAGGCGGCGTTCTTCTTCGAGGGCGTCGTTTTCTGTCGCTTTAAACCCTGGAAAAATCTGTGGATTGACATCGATCATATAAACCGCATCGAATTCGAGTCCTTTTGAACCGTGAATGGTGGATAGGAAAATGCTTTCAGAGGCATTGCTTACGTTCTCCTGTAAAAATTGCTTTAACGTCGCAATACGGTTAATGAAATCAAAACCCGTGCGAAGTGGTTTGGCAATGGCTTTAAAGGCATCGAGTCGCGTGCGTGCATAGTTCATACTAAGACCTAGGCGCTGTGCGTTGCTTTTAATGTAATCAAGATACCCGAGTTCAGTTTCAATGAAGTGCAGCGCATCATAGGGGCGTAATGCTTTAAGTGTTTCAAACTGACCCTGTAACTTTTCTTGCGTCCGTGTTTGATAATCGAGTAGAAACGGGGCATTCACCAAGATTGAAAAGACACTGCGGCCTCTGTGATTGGCTTTTACATGGTTGAGCATTTCTCTAGAAATAAAGCCATTCATTTTGAATGCAATGCGAATAAAACTTTCAAGATCTTGAGGGATGAGTGCCAACGTAAAAAAAGCGATGAGGTCTTCAAGCATCCAGTGATTGAATTCACGTAGAGGGGCATCTTTGATTTGAAACGACAAATGATGCCGCTCTAAAATATCGATAACACTCAGTGAAGACACTTTATTGCGAAATAAGATGGCTTTAGTGCCATCCGCATTTTTAATTTGTTCGATGAGGTTCTCATTTCTGCCTGTTAAATCATCAAAAAGCCGAACGATGGGTTTTTGATTGGCGGCATGGTAAGGGCGCATATTCTTGTCAAATCGTTGCTTATTTTTTGAAATGACTAAAGATGCAGTCTCGACGATATTTGCGTCTGATCTAAAATTATCTGCGAGATAAAAAAGCTTTGCATCAGGGTATTTGCTAGGAAATTCTAATAAATAAGTAGGAAATGCACCGCGAAAGCCATAGATGGACTGATCGTCATCGGCGACTAAGAAGAGGTTGTTTGAGGGTCCAAGGAGCAGTTCAATCAATTCAAACTGAAGTTTCGACGTATCCTGTGCTTCATCGACTTGTATGAATGGATAGGTGGCTCTAACGTGATTTAGAAGTTTAGGCGTCATCTGAAGAATTTTGATGGCACTGAGTAACATATCATCAAAATCAAAAAGACTATGGTCTCTTTTATAGCGGTGGTAATCTTCGGTTAAATCGAAGATGTCTGGCCACTGAAAGTTGAAGTTTGGCATATCTTCACGCGACAATTTGAGGTTATAAATCAAACCAATATGATTAGTTAAGGTCTCAAAATCATCTTCAGTCAGGGCTTCGAGATGCCTTTTTTTATAGATTTCGTTAAGAATATGAAATTTTTGAGCACCGTCGTCTAACAGCTGCATGGATTTGCCAGTTTGTTTCAAATAATTGCGATAGACACCATAGGCAAATTTATGAATCGTCATGAACTGAAAGTGGTGATTTAAATAGCCAAATTGACGCTTATAACGTTGTGCCATATCGTCTGCCGATGCCTTAGAAAAGGTCAACGTCAAAATTTGACTTGGGCTTACGCCATATTGTGTCACCAAGTTGATTAAGCGATGTAAAAGCAGCGTTGTTTTGCCACTTCCCGGAATTGCAAGCGTAAGTGCGGGACCAACATGGTGCAATGAAGCTGTCTTTTGTGCCTCTGTTAATGTATTTTGAGCCATTTTTACTCCTAAAGGTGCTTTGGATGTGAATGATATGTGAATAATATATAACATGGGGGTAAATTTTGCAATAAACCCTTGTTTGCTTGTCTACTTAAGGTATAATTAGAGTGATTTTCGGTATAAAACTTTACTTTTAGGGCTAAATAAGGTACTATTATTAGGTTAAAAAGGTTATTTAAAGCCATGTATCAAGCTTGGCGAAATTAATTATAAAGATCGGGAGGCATTCAAATGGGTTATGAGATTTTAAAGAAAGAAAATAGTGAAGTGACTATAAAAGTTACTGTAGCTGCTGAAGAGTTAGAAAAAGCAGTTGTTGCCACATACAACAAAAATAAAGGCAAATTTAACATTCCAGGATTCAGAAAAGGCAAAGCGCCAAGATCAATCATCGAAAAGCAATACGGTGAAGGCGCATTTTTAGAGGATGCCGTAAACAGCTTGCTTCCAGTACATTATGAAAAAGCATTAGAAGCGCTATCTATTGAGCCTGTTGCAAGACCTGACATAGACATTGAAGAAGTGGCACCAAAGTCTGATCTTGTTTTTACGGCAGTTATAACGGTAACGCCAGAATTTACGCTTGAAGGTTATAAAGGCATAGAAGTTGAAGACATAAATGCTGAAGTAACAGATCAAATGATTGATGATGAGATTGAAAAAACAAGAAATATGAACGCTAGACTTGTTTCTGTTACAAGACCCGTTCAAAATGAAGATACAGTAACAATTGACTACAAAGGTTTTGTTGGCGATCATCAATTTGAGGGTGGCACAGCAGAAAATCAAGAACTTGTTATCGGTTCTGATAAGTTTATTCCTGGCTTTGAAGCACAATTAATTGGTGCAAGCATTGGTGATCATGTCCATGTAAATGTGACGTTCCCTGAAGTTTACCATTCGGAAGAACTCGCTGGTAAAGACGCGACTTTCCATGTTTCAGTGAACGATATTAAATTTAAGGAATTACCAGTCATCGATGATGAATTTGCAAAAGACGTTTCAGAATTTGATACACTTGAAGCTTATAAATCAAACATGAAAGCGGAACTTGAAGTTTCTGCAGTTGAAAGTGCAAAAGCTGCAAGACGCGATAGAGTTATCGACAAAGTTTCTGAGCTAATCACGGTTGAAATTCCTGCCAAAATGATTGAAAGCGAAATTGATGGCATGCTCAAAGAGTTCGATCACCAATTACAACAGCAAGGTTTAAGCTTAGATCAATACGTTCAATTCACTGGCGGTTCTTCAGATGCTTTAAGAGAGCAAATGAGAGCAGATGCTCTTGCAAGAGTTAAAACAAGCTTAGTTATCGAAAAAGTGATGGTTCAAGAAAATATTGAAGTGTCAGATGCGGATGTTGATGCAGAAATTGAAAAAATTGCCGTCATGCAAAAGCGTGACGCAGGCGAAATTAGAAAATTATTTGAAAAAGACAATTATGACTACTTAAAATCAAATCTTAAATCTAGAAAGACAGTTGACTTCTTAGTTGACAATGCCAAATTTATCTAGTATTTGAATTTCGGAGGTGCAAGATGGCAAATTATATCCCTTATGTAATCGAACAAACGAGTAAAGGTGAAAGATCTTATGACATCTTTTCTAGGCTGCTTAAGGACAGAATTATATTCATCAGTGGTGAAATTGACGACAATACAGCAAATCTCGTTGTCGCTCAGCTCTTGTTTTTAGAAGCAGAGAACCCTGATAAGGATATCAACATCTATATCAACAGCCCGGGTGGTTCAATTACGGCTGGTATGGCCATTTACGACACTATGGAATACATCAAACCGGATGTATCCACGATATGTGTAGGCATGGCAGCAAGTATGGGTGCTTTTTTATTAGCGGCCGGTGCAAATGGTAAACGCTTTGCACTTCCAAACGCTGAAGTGATGATTCACCAACCTCTTGGTGGTGCAAAAGGACAAGCGTCGGACATCAAAATCCAAGCGAATCGCATTCTCAAAATGAGAGAAGACCTTAATAAAATTTTAAGCGAAAAAACCGGCAAGCCATATGATCAGATTGAAAAAGATACCGATCGTGATTTCTTCATGACGGCTCAAGAAGCCGTTGCGTATGGCCTAATCGACAAAGTATTTGTCAAAAGATAAGATGGATAAGAGAAATGAGGTAATACATGGATAAACCAACATTAAAATGCTCCTTTTGTGGAAAGAGTCAAGAACAAGTCAAACGTTTGAT
>Ga0138256_10000739_pt1 | contig 35154 bp, 25 predicted proteins | sample KNB2016incub_MG_FD_105486 | JGI IMG/M metagenome (GOLD analysis project Ga0138256, IMG submission 105486) | Active sludge microbial communities from wastewater in Klosterneuburg, Austria - KNB2014incub_MG | ecosystem: Engineered > WWTP > Activated sludge > Unclassified | place: Austria... | reverse complement strand
GAACAACTCGGGCAGCTGATGATGTTAAGTGTCTTCAATCCATAATCCACAAAACTACGAACTCGGCCTGCCGCGATGTTGTCGAGAATTTTTCGACCGGCGGCAATCTCTTCCGACTTGCGATTGTTTGCCACTGTCAGCGACACCCGAATCGTGTCGCCAATGCCGCGACTGATCAGCTGTTCAAACGCGATGCGTGTCTTGATGATCCCGTCCGGCGGCATCCCAGCTTCAGTCACCCCAAGATGCAGCGGCACATCCGCACGCTTTTCCGCAAAACGACGGTTGACCTCAATCACCTTTTGAGGATCCGAATCCTTCAGCGAAACGCAATATCTTTCGTAACCGAGTTCATCCAGCAGCGTGCAATGCTCCCACGCGCTTTCGAGCATCGGGGAAATCGAATCGTGTTCGTCGTACTTTGACTTCACATCAGGATCAACCGAGCCACAATTCACACCGACTCGCATGGCGCAGTCATTATCCTGAGCAACCTTGACGAGGTATTTGACTTTCTCCTGCCACGGCTTGGACCTTTCGTGATGATACAGGTGCCCAGGGTTGTAGCGAATCTTGTCCACATAGGGCGCGATGACTTCGGCGAGGCGATAATTCTCCTGCAGATCGACCGACAGATTTCCTTTGACCTGCCGCCGAATTTCCATCAAAGCTTCGGCTTCTTTCTGATTGTCGATCGCCACCCGCACGACGTCGGCTCCGGCTTCGACGAGATCATTGATCTGCCGCACGGTCGCATCGATATCCGCTGTTTTCGTGGCCGTCATGCTTTGAACGGCAATGGGCGAATCTCCGCCAATAAATCGGTCTCCAACAGCGATCCTGCGAGTCGGATTGCGGACGATGGTCGGTTTCGTGTCAGTAGTCATGGATAGCCGTCAATACGTCTTCTGAAAAGTTACCGGAGATTCTCTACGCTCTTAGAACTTGTCCGCGAATCGGGCGAGGCCTGATTCTGTTCTGCCACCGGTGAAAATCCCGTCGGCGGAGCGACGGGCGTACAGTACACCCGTCGCTCCGCCGACGGGAGAGCCCAGCGCCGCGAACTTGCCAGCATTCGAGATCGAGAAGTTGATTTTGGACAGGTTCTTACCGTAAAGGTTGCTGGATCTTAATCAACGACTTCCAAATCTGCAGCCCGAATGCCCGTGAATCGAGCGACGAAGAGTACAAGCGGGAACGCTCACTGCAGCGATTCGCGGAATTTACGAACAAGTGCCGTGTCACCCTTGCCAAACCGCTGTTCGAGTATCGTATCGATGGCCGATGCAAAAAGCTCCGGAAGAGCGCGGCTTGCTAAGACCGCGCGGTACTGACCATCTTCCAGGACGTTCATCTGCAGTCGCTCGCCATCGTGATGCGAGACTTCTGGAACTCCCATCGCCGCAAACAGCTTCATTTTTTGAATTGCCGATGACGTAATTTCTACCTCGATCACGAGGTCTGGCGGCGGATCAATCGTCAAATCGACTTCTTCCGGGGCACGCTGCCCCGTCGCTGTTCAGCGAGTTCAACGAACGTCTCCCACCGGATGTTTTCCATCACAGTGCGAGTTTCAGGGGCAAGCATAGTTGGCATCGGATACAGGTCCTTTCACGGTAGTTGTTCGGTGCTATTCTATCATTGACGCGCAGGGGCTGCCAACGACGATCTGAGAAACACGGGCCGGGGTTGGTCGAAGTGGGCGAGTTGGATCCCGACCTGAGACAGGTCGGGCTACAAGGTCAGCAGGAACTTATCCAGGCTCGACAATTCATCAGGTGAGACGGGTGTATTGGGATCCGGATCAGGGTGCTGTCACCGTCGCGGACAACCTGAATTACTCTCGGCTGGACTAAGGTTTCGGCGACGTCCACAAGACCTGTTTCATAAGTCGCTCAAGCGATCTGGATGCAGTATCTACTGCCGGAGACGATGAACCAATCAGAATACCAGCTGGATCCTTGCTGCCGAACGACTCTCCACTGGTTTCCAACAGTCTCGATGTGATGATCCCGATGTAATGCAACCCGTCTCTCAACGGAACAAAGTCTCTGATGGATGCGGCCATGATTCTGCGTTCGCTCTGCAATTCCTCAAACATGAACTTATCGCGGAACACGGAGACGCCATGTTTATCCAGGACTGCCGCCAGCCAGTCGATTTACTCGGAATTTCCCGGCTGATAGACCAATACGGGCTGGCGAGTTCCAAATATCGTACCCCCCTCCGCAACCAGCGGACGAACGCCGGATCGCGTTTCAATCCTGCCCAGTTCGCCTTCCTCCAGCAATGCGTCCGCAAGCAGATTCAGATTGCGGAGATTGCCATCCTGGGAATGACGCAGATCAAGAATCACAGTCGTCACAGATTCCGGAAGTTCCTCGATGATCATCCGCAGTTCATGCACGCTGCTGGCGGACACGAAGTCCAGCCGAATCAGCGCGGCTGCCTCATTTTTATTTTGAGGCACCAGGTTGAGCGTCTTCAAGGGAACGACGCGGCGAACAACTTCGACGTCCCTGGATTCTGCGCCCGGACTCCGAACCGTCAGCCTGATGACAGACTCCTCCGGACCTCGAATCCATTGAAAAACTTCTCCGAGTGGCACTTTCCGAGTGTCTTTACCATCGACCGATTCAACAATATCGCCAGCGTGCAACCCCGCAGCTTCCGCAGTACCGCCCTCGACAATCTTCATGAACTTCATGCGTTCGGCCTCTCTGTCCATCGAAGCCTGAACTCCGATTCCCACATAGCGATTGGCCGCCAGTTGTTCTTCGACGGCGTACTCGCTCTGCGAAACGATCCGCACACCTCCCGGCACAACATGGTTGAGCCGCTCCAAAACAGCGGCATTCATCCATTCAGCAGATTGTCCGTTCAGTCCAAGACGCACGACCTCATCATTCAGCAGCTCGTACAGCGCATCGGCATCCCCAAGACTCGAAATCCGCGAACTCAGCCCCAACGCCAACCGCCGATGCGTCGTCTCCGCCACCGTCCGCAATACCTCCAAAACCAACCGCTGCCACGTCGGAGGCTCAATATGTCGCTCCATCACCGCTTCGATTTCGATGAAATTGTACACTTCGCAACTTGCCTTCAGTCACTCGTTAGCCAAAGTGCCAGAGCATCAAAGGCCATTCCCATTCGTTCTGTCGTATGTGAGTCAGCGATCAGCCCGTCGATCCGGTCAACTTCTTTTTCCTGCTCTTTGACTGCAACGGAGAGCCCGTACATTGAGCCATAGTAATTTCGCATTTGCTTAAATAGTGTCAGCCGTGAACCTTGCGGATCGCTGTTCGATTCTGCGAAACGCAACCCCCGTTCTTCCATGTAGGCAAGAACCGTAATTAGAGAAACATGATCTGCAGGACCGCCCGGCTGATATCCGTCCACCACGTAGCCGCTAACCTCCGGACTCTCTTTGATTTCGACGAATTTCACGACACCCAGTCGCAGCGTTTTGACAAAATGCAGTGACTTCAGAATCTGCGTGGATTTTTCTGAGATAATTCGACTCTCTTCCGGAGTGGAACGGGCAGGCTGCCTTGAGAAATGATCGTTGCGGATTTTGACCAATTTCGTAGTGAGTTCATCAATCGCCGATTTGAGATTTTCCAAGGGCTCATAATCGCCGTCTTCTGCCCGCAGGCACTCTGCCTTCGTCTTTTCAATTTTTCTGAGCGTGTCATCGAGTTCCCGTTGTTGCTTGAGAAAAATCGGCCAATCAAGTGGCAAAACCTTTAATTCGCCACCACTCGTGAAATCAAGTTGCAACGGCAGCGGCTTCCCCATATCTCCCTCGCGATAACAATCGATTTTTGCAAGCAACTGTCGCGGAATTGAAACTTCGGCAGCAATCGACTGCAGCAACAAGAGGCGTTCTCTTTGAGCAGACGTCTGCTCTCCGGCCGGGATCGACGCGGCGTTTCGCAAATGCCTTTCATGCTGGAGCGCTGCAACACCAAGGCACTCCTGTAAAGCATTGAGTCCAGTTCCCGACCAAATCCGTCCTTTCGATTCGTCAGTCGGCAGATTCACAAGATGACTGACCACCCGCGCCCGCAATTCATGGACGCGAGCGACCTTGACGCTCCGATTTGCATATCGAGTTCCATCAGCAGACAACGGATCGTCAAATCCCTGAGCAGCCCAGCCTTCAACTTCCCGAATTTGTTTCAGTCTTTCACGCGAGATAGCACTCTGCTCTTGCAGCGCTTCACGATCTTTGGCTGCGGCCTGGGCGCGGATACGGGCGTTTTCCAGGATCATCCGAACAGTGAGATCGTCGGCAAGCGTGATCGATTCCGATAAAAATGCAATGACCAGCAGGGCGGCAAAGAATTGGCGTGTGTTCATGGAACGTGACTCGCTGCTAAAGAGCAAACTCAGAAACTCTATCAATGGGAATGAGAATCGCGTTCGTCGCGTCAATGTGGAGTAGTGTGCCAAAGATTTTTCCGTTGGCATTGACGACGACATGCCCGCTGCGTGTTTCCTGTGCTCTTTCGCATGAAACGCGGATCAACGGCAGAGACTTAACCGAACTGCCCGGAATCGCGTCCCCATTGGAAATGCTGCTCCACGAGTATCTCGGCATTGAAAGAGCTGAGATCGGTTCAGGCTTCAGTGATATCGAATAGCCGCACTGAATCAGCTTCGCGACGGAACCACCGTTGAATGACTTACGCCAGATGTCAACTTCAACGGGATCACTCAACTGAGTATCGGGCAATGGCCTGGACAGCTCAAGAAGTCCGAGATTATTTTCTACGCTCGCCGAACTCTCCGGTTTAGATTTTACAAAGTCTGGATGGATCTGCATGCTCTTGACTTCGATAAATGGATCCGAATCCGGCAGGCGATGCGAATACACGACAATCGCATGAGACGCGCTATCCGTCTCCAGATCGGCGATTGCCGACCCGGTTGCCACGACCTGCGATGTTGAATAGAGCCATCCATTGCACAATGGATATACAAGAACCTGATCACCACTTTCAACCTTTAGGCCAATCCACACCGACTGATCCTGGACCATCTCGGCAATCCTGGCGTAATCAACTGCACTCGTTTCAGGAGTTTCAGGACTGACAGCCGGAGAGCCTCGGCCAGTGCCGCCATCGCCAGGATTTTCCGGTTTCGACGGTTCACTGCTGGCCCGCGAATCAGTGCTTTCCTTGTTCTCCGAAGGTTGTAGAAACGGCCTGACAAGAAATGTCACCGCAACGATTGCAAGAACCCCCGCCCCTGCAAAAGAGAGGAGTTGTAGCCCGGCGTTTGACGATAATGGGCGAGATGTGTCGGCACGGAACGAAATTGCAGGTTCTGGAGTTCGCATTTCCCGTACAACGTTCGGCCCTGATGTCGATGCCGGAACAGCGACGGCACCCTGCCCCAGCATTGAAACGATGCGAACTTTCGGGCCACCCTTGCCAAATTCAATGATCGCGTTGTCCGCGATCTGAATCCGACTTTCGACACGACTGCCTCTCAACCACGTACCATTCGTCGATTTCAAATCCTGCAAATAGAAACGTCCGTCGTTGAAGTGAATCTCCGCATGGCGACCTGATACATAACCATCGTCAAGCTGCACATCGCACTCGTCGGATCGACCAAACACGACAACGTCGCCGTCGGCTGTATAGACCTTGCCAGCTTCGCCGTTCGCTCGCAAAATGGAAAATGAAACCTGCATCAGATCACCCTGAAACGAATGCGCTGTTCGCCGATCTGAAATGTCGCGGTAATCCCAAGTCGCCGCTCTAAGATCGCAACCCACAATCCGTTCAGTGACTTGTTGTCTTCGATGATCATGCCTTTGTCCGTCATTTGGATCGTAGCATGAACGCGATTCACCGTTGGGTCATCTGAGATCACGATCTGGCATTGGCTGGAATCAGACCCAATTTTTGCTCCGTCGCTCGGAAGCGGAAAATCCGTCTCTGTTCCATCGGTCGCAATTCTGACGAGAGCTGCGGTCAGTCGTTTGAGTTCAGCGGCAGTGGGTGCCTGCCAGCCACGAGTTCCCGCAGGTGCTGTCCCGGTGGGTTCATTGACAGCTGGAGATGCTGCAGGGCGGTACGCATAACGAAAGGAACCAATGATTACGGGAACACTGGGCTGTAAACTGGTTTTGCCAACCCGAAGGAACGTTCCGTTGGTGCTCGACAGGTCCGTGAGAAACCAGTGAAACTCGGCGTTCACGAATCGACGAGAGATTCTTACGTGGCTTCCGGAGACCTGACTGTCATGTGGAATCACAATGTCGCCACTCGTGCGTCCGATCGTCAAGTTGTCGGCCCGAACACGAAATTCCTCTCCACGATCCCCGGCATCATCCAGCAGTTCAATCATCGCCATCGGAGGACGCTGGTTCGGGCGAAAACGCACGACACTATCCGCGATTTCCGCAGTAGGCTGCTCGCGCGGGATCTCACGACGAATCGTGCCGGTCCCTTCGGCGGGTTGCGGCGGCTCGACCTGCGGAGCACCAGCGTACAGTGTTGGTTTTATCGGACGACGATTCATAACGAACATCCAATCACAGACTCAGGGATTCACTTCAAGTACGACTCGAAAACCTATTTCCGGCCCCGCGAAATCGGGGTTCCCATTGCGCCGCGCCGCACTGCGAGCTTCTTCGGCCGACCGCTTCCAGGATCCCCCCTTGTACACATGTCCGCTGCCTGTTGAAGGCCCTTTGGGATCCTGGGCCGGGCTCTGCTGATAGTAGCTGGCATCATAAACATCCAGGCACCATTCCGCGACGTTGCCGTGCATATCAAACAATCCAAACGCATTCGCGGAACCGCTGCGTCCGACAACCTCCGTTCGCTGCTGAAACGACCCCTTCAACGCGATTTCGTAAGGAGAATTGCCGTCTATATTCGCCTCCGTTCCGCTGAGAGACTTTCCGAACGAAAATGCCGTTTCTGAACCAGCCCGGCAGGCATACTCCCATTCCGCCTCGGTCGGGAGCCGATAGCGGCGATTTTGATTTTTCTCCGGAATCAGTTTTGTCAGTTCCTCACAAAACTCGTTTGCCTCAAGCCAGGTGATCGACTCGACGGGCAAATATCCAATGTCGCTGTCCGAGAGGGATTTGACCAGATCGGCAGTCGGCCCTTTTCTGGAAAAGGCCGATGGAGACTTTTTGGCAAACGGCCGGCTTCCTTCGCGCTGAACCCTCTTACCATCCATCACTCTTTCGTAGATCGCCTGACTCACCTCAAAACGGCCCATGTAAAACGGATGCGTGATTTCGACAACATGTTGAGGCTTCTCCTCGCGACCTGCGGAACGTTCGTTGTCAGCGGCCCCCATCTTGAACTGTCCCGCCGGAATCAGGACAAATTCCATCCCAATGCTGTTGGATTGCTCACTGAGAGCCGCCGGAGCGCTGCTCGATCCAGCGTCGTCCATTTCCTTCGTCTTCGCGCCGGGAATTGCCACAAGGCGCAGTCCTGCGGATGTTCCAATGACTGAATCGCGCGCCGCTGAATCGCAGTCGTTCGGGCTGCTTTGATAAGAACCGCCTCGAACAACAAGACTGGATCCATCCGTGGTGTGGCATAATTCAGCAACATTGCCGTGCATATCAAGCAGCCCAAATCCGTTGGGCTGTCTCACTACCGTTTTCGGCAGCGATTCATCACGGACCAGCGTCACTCCTACCGGCTGGACCAGACCATTGCGGTTAAAAACTTTGGCAATTGCAAAGTGCCGATACTTGGTGGAATCATCGCCTTCCTTTGCAGGATCAATGGCGTATTTCGAATCCGTTCCGGCACGACACGCAAATTCCCATTCCGCCTCAGTCGGCAGACGATATTCGATTCCGTCCAGCATCTTCAGCTTTCGACAAAACTCGTCTGCCTCCGCTGAAGTGATTTGATGCATCGCAACATTCCGCCCAAAGCTGACCTCGCCGCCCATCAGTGAACACCACTGTCCCTGTGTCACTTCGGTGGTGCCAATGTAGAATGCCTCGGTGACTTTGACTGCAGGCGTTCCCGCCGGGAATTCGCCGGGAGGAATCAGCCGAAATCGGCCCCCCAGCGGATTCACAAATTCCTCGGGCTGCGTCTTCTGCTCGGCAGCCAACTTCTGTCCTAATGCACCTGTGTTCGAATCAAATGGGATGTCGAGCGGCAGTAATGGAACAATGTTCAACTCAAGATCACGCGACACCGAAAGACCTGCGGCATCGGCGACCATCACCGTCATCGTGAAAGCCGATTCCTTTTGTCGGTACGAGACATCCCAGGACACGTCGCCGGATTGCTTATCGATCGTCAATCCTTCAGGAATTTCTCCCTTGAGGCTGAACTGAATTTCGTTCGCGGGAATATCAGGATCTCGACCATTGGCACGAAAGTGGAACGGCGTATTTGCTTTACCAACCTGAGGAGTTATCGCCGCCAAAACGGGCGGCAAATTCACTTCATTGATGGTGACGGTAAACTCACATGCATCTTCGATGAGCTTTCCGATTGTATCGGTCAGTTGAATCGTGATCGGGTACGTTCCCGGTCCCTGCGCCTCTGTCGGCGTCCACGACAACACTCCGGATGCCGCATTCAGATCCAGTCCTGGCGGCGAGCCTCGCTTGAGTTGCAGCCGGGACTTTCCGCTTCGAGGCAATGTCGTATCAACGGTCAGTCGCAACTCAGTCTCTTCATCGATTGTCGTATCCGGCACATCGACAATTCCCATCGACACGGGCGGCTTGACTTTACCACGAGGCGTCGAAGGATTTGGGGTCTCCACGATTCTCGTTTCCGGCGGTGTTGTGACGACGACCGGCGGCACTGGAGAATGAGTAGGATCGGCAACACTTTTGCGAAACAGAAAAACACCAGCCAGTATCATCACAAGGACTGCGGCGATTCCGGCACTCACAATCAAGACAGGATTTCGCGATGCAACTGAAGACTTCAGTGCGTTTTGCTTTGACCGGGACGCTGTGGTGCTCGCCGCATTCTTAATCGTCGCCCCGATGCCAACTGCTAACGCATCAGAATCTGCGAGGAGTGGCATCAGACTCGAAAAATCCTCGGCCACTTTCATACTGGCTTTGCAGCCGGGACACTTGATCGTCTTGCCTGCGTAGCGACTGCCCAGTCGAAGCTTGCCGCCACAACCGGGGCAATTCAGTTTATGCACCTGATCCTGAACCGGCTGAGAACCCGTTGCCGCCGATCCACCTGACGGAGTGTTCGCATTCCCCTGTTCCAGCAACGCCGCCGCAAGCTGAGAGCAGGATTCAAACCGAGCAGCCGGTTTCTTTGAAAGTCCGCGAGCCACAGCAGACACAACCCATGCCGAAGCCGATGGACAAAAACTTTTTACACTGGGTGCCGGTTCCGTCGAATGCTTCACCATGACAGCACCAACTTCACCTTCGAACGGACGGCGACCGCAAAGACATTCAAACACGGTCACAGCAAGTGCGTACTGGTCCACTCGATGATCAAACGGTTCGCCCATCACTAACTCAGGAGCCATATACTCCGGAGTCCCCATCACCATTCCCGCGCCGGTGAGCGATTTTCGCGACGTCTGCTGTGCCTCATGTTCGCCGACAACTTTGACGACACCAAAATCACCGACGTAGGCATTGCCTTCCCGATCGAACAGGATATTGCCGGGCTTGATGTCTCGATGGACATAGCCTTCCCGATCGTCATCGTCTCTCCGATGGATAAAGTCGAGCGCCACGGCAACATCCGGCAACCATTTCCTCAGCGCAGCTTCGGGCTGAGGACCGTCGGCAAGCCTGTCTTCCAGGCTTCCTCCTTCCAGATACTGCATCACGGCAAACGGAACACCATCCTGATCGCCAACATCCAGGATGCTGACAATACTCCGATGGCGGAGTTTCACCAGCGAACGAATCTCCCGCTGAAATCGAGCAACGAATTCCGCATCCGCCAGCATGGCCGCATGAGGAATCTTGATCACAACTTTCGTGTCAAGGTTGTGGTCCGTGGCCAAAAACACTTTCCCCATCCCTCCCTCACCCAGGAGTGACAGAATTTCGTAGCGGCCTGAGGCCAGCAGTGTTTTTTGGGCAGGTTTCTGGCTCAATGGAATCCACGGCATATAGGGTTAGTGCGAGCATTACTTGGTGGGGCGGGATTCTCCTTTGGAAAGTACAGTTTTGCAAGACACTCACGGAAACACAAGACATCACACGCCATCCCCAAGTTATTTCACCGCCAACCCGAAATGACCCGAGGCCGCTATTGCACAAACGTGCGTTCCTGAGCCTTGTCCGTCAGAACCAAATCCACATCTTCTCCGGGCATGATTTCCAATGCGTATTCCAGACCAAGCTCCGTCATCACCTCTTTGACTGGAAGAAACTCACCAAACGAGTCCTTCGCCACGAACAACCGTACTACAAACTTCTTACCAACAACTGCCAGTCTTGCCTTGAGGTCTTTTTTTGGCGACATCGTGCCTCGAATCGCCAATCCCGCAGTCTTGAGTGGACGAATTGTTGTAACTCCGGCACTTTCGAGAATCTCGCAATCATCTCGATTAAGCATCAGATCTGCTTCGTTTGCGTTCGGATCGTCTGAAGTATGAACAGAGTAAAACCGACCGTTATCGAGAGCAAATGTGAATCCAAATTTGGTCGTTTCGTGAACGCGCCGAACCTCCGCTGTGTGTCCGCGATCTGTCTCCAGATCGCGAAGGTTGTTGGCGGCCTCGGCCTGACTGGCTTTCACTTCATTAAGTTGTTTTAGTTGATCCCGAATTGCCTGCTCCAACTGCAACCGTTCGCGTTCCGTTCGCTCAATTGTGTGTGCCGTTTCGGTCTTTTGAGCCGACATCCGCGTGTGTGTTTGGGAGTCCTGGTTGATCTGAAGCGCGAGACTCACTGATTCTTCACTGGAAAATCGGCGGATGATCGCCTCCTGCTGAGTCAACTGCGATTCCAGCTTTTGCTGCCGCTGCCGCAGTTCAGAGAGTTCCCGCTGCCGCGTATGAGTTTCCTGAATAGCCGCCTCAGTTTCCTCCGACGACGCACTCTCAGGAGACGAATTCTGTGCCAGGATCGACGCCAGAATTGAGATAAAGATGACTGCGCCAAATGTGTTGCAGATTGTATCCAGCAAAAGCTCCAGGCTGTCATCGGTAGAAATCATTTGTCGCCGACTCATAAAGCGTCCGCTCCTGTGACTGGATCCAACGCCGTTTGATCCTGACCAAGCAAGTCATATCCATGCGGAATGCCCTCTTCTCGCAGCGTGCCAGGCATACGATCGATTGCCGCGTTGGCACCCGGCTTTAGCAGCACCAGAAATTCAGACCCCTCTTTGTGACGTTGCCGTGCCCACTGGAGTACCTGATCGATTGACGAGAATGAAACCGGGGCCTGCTTCCTCCCAATGGGCGCAGCTTGAAAAACCGTGTCGGAAGTGACTTCGATAATCCAACAAGTGTCGGCGCTGCCTATGTATTTATTGTACACGACTCTTTTGCCGTCCTGAATCTCTTTAAGAACCTGTTGCTGGTGTCGCATCTCCTCGATCCGACTCGCAATTTCAGCAGTCGTCTGAGTTTGATAAGACTCGGCCGACACTGAAACTTCGCCCAGCGTCGTGGCGGAAATCGTACTCTGCTCAAGCAGAGCATAGAGTTCACGTTCGGCAGCCGCCCGCGCCGCAGCCGCTTCCTGCTGTTGATCATGAAGCAACGCCGTGTTCAGGAGTCCCCCGGATTCCAGCACAGACGAATTCGAACGAACTCGGGCTTCAAGTTCGGCAACCTCACTCTGAATGCTGGAAACAGAGGTTCGCAATTCCTCAGCCCTCGCCTTTACTTCCGGCGACGACCGTGAAACCGTATTTGTAATCTTGAGGCAGATGAGCAACGTCAGCAGCAGCATAATCCCCATCACGCAGGTGATAATGTCCTGAAACGAAAACAGTGAGAACCGAGTTGAAGTACTGCGTTTCCGCCGACTCATCGATAAACATCCTCAGAATATTCATTGCGGTCATGCATTATGGAACGAATCGGAAGTCGCCTCGGTTTTCATTCGCGATCATCCGCAACAAAGACTCACCAGCGTTACTTACAAAGGCAACCGTATTGACCCGGACCTTTGTACCTGGATTCTGTGACTTAATATACGCCGGAGTGTCGAATTCGAACGACCCGTCAGTCAACAGAAAGACGGTGTCGGGTTTGCGTTTGAGCCCCAGAGATTTCTGCATGCCCAGTTTCACGTTTGTTCCACCACCACCACTGATTCCATTGATGAAATCAGTGGCCCGTTTTTTCGCGTCTTTCGACGCATTAACAAACCCGTCTCCGCGAGCGTTGCCCGGAAACTCGACGGCCAGATCGTCGAAGAACACGATCTGAAATTCAACATGGGCTGGCAGCTTTGAAATCGACAAGATCAACTCCTCTTTCGCTCGATTCAAAGGCTCGCCCTGCATGCTTCCCGAACAATCGACGACATACGCAAAGCGCCGTCCGCCGCCGCGAATCCCAAAGAATGTTGTCTCTCCGGGAGCAGAGATCGAGAACCGAGATCCATCATCGTCGCCGACCGCAAGCCCCGCGTCGGAAGCCACTGCGGCATCGCTCTTGATGCCAGCATTGTCGTCGTCCTCTGACATGCCAGCGCCGGCGTTTTTGACAGCGGCAGAATCTCCCGCTCCGGAGCTGTCGGCGACAGCTTCGGGTGCATCTGGTCCGGCGGTGTCAGCGAGACTTGCAGTCGGATCACCGGTGTCGCTCTGACCAGTCGATCCTGCGTCAGCGGTGGACTCGGAGGCTGAGGATGCGGTATCGCCCGACGAGGTTTCGCTTGAAGACTGATCCGAACCGGCATCGGCAGCACCTTCACCCAAGCCAGAACTGGCCATGCCCGGAGCGGTCGAATCAGGCCACAATAACCACGCCAACATAAGAAGCACAAGCAGACCCAGCAGGACTCCGGCAATCGCCATCGGATTCTGATCACGCCGTGTTGCGGACGCTGCAGGCAACGCGGGAAGCTGAGACCTGACTGCAGGCTGCGGTTCCGCAGGTGACACCGTCTCCACCTTCTGCTGCGGCACGGTCGCCCGCTGAAACTGCGCGGCTGGACCGGATTTGGCGTTTGGCCGAGCTGATCGCCTGCTCGCCGCTTGAATCAATCCGGATTCGGACAAACTGCGCCAGCGATCCGAACCCTCTTCGCGAATCTGCGTTGAGGCCGCGATGGCACCGGACTTTTGCAGAAACCGCAACTCGTCCGTTGCCACGGGACCACACTCCGTTTCACCCGATCGATAGTACCAGAGTGAAGCACTCATGCCGCTTCTCCAGCATCCTCGTGAAACGGAAGCAACCGCAGCTTTTTGACCACATTGCGTGTGCAATACTCAGCACAACTGTCCAGAAATTCCTGTTCCCACTTCCGCAGAAATGTAATCATTAGTTGGATAATCAACGCCGCAACCAGCGCTTCCAGGGTCGTGTCAAACGCAACGCCCAGTCCTCCGGTGACTTGCTTCAAAGCGGGCAGAAGCGCATCGGTTTTTCCGGACGCGCTCATCACATTGCCAAATTCACCGATCGCAATCGAGAGCCCCAGCACCGTCCCAATGAAACCAAGGATAGGGATCGCCCACAAAAAGCCTCCAAGGACGACGTAGGAAGTTTCCGACATTGCTTCGTCGGCTTCGCCCTGCGTTCTAAGAATCTCATCGACATCCGAGACGCGTCCCATGTTGCGGAGGTTGGACAATGCGAGCGAGATACGATTGAAGAGAACAAACTGTCGCGGGTCATCGACAAGTGTGTGAATCCGCTCGATGACTTCATCCACGTTTCTGGGAGACAGCACAAAATCCGGATCATCGGGGACGATCCGCATCTCGAGACATTTCGTCTGCATCGCCAGCTTTCGCCATTTGATGAACAGGATTGCCAGACACCAAGCGGAAAAGAACGCGATGGAATAGGGTATCGGCCCCTGGCCTATGAACTTGTTATTCAGCCACGATTTCGGAAACGGCAGAATGCAAACATAAAAACAGCCCGCAAGTACGATTGCCAGCAGAAAAGAAAGTACCGAATTCACACGAGTGAAACGATCACCCGAAAAGAACAACCGCTGTTCAATGTCGCTGCGGTGCCAGGAAATCGCATTGGTTGCTGCCTGCAGCTGCGTAAATGAAGGACGGTTGGACATTTGATTTTGCCAGGTGAATTGAATCAGAAAGCGGTACGTCTCAAAAAACAGTTCAGGACTTGCTGGTATTGTCCTCGATCCGCAAGAGAACTTTAATCACTTCCAGAACCGCAAGGAATGAAATGAAAGTAAGCCAGGCAAACAGAATTGCGATCGGTCCGCCGCCAATCCCAATGATCAGGGAGAATGCATCTTCCCGTTTGATGGCATTGACGATGTCGTAAATCCAACCGGCAGAAATTAGCACAAGCATCACGACGAACAGCACTCTGCCGGAGGCCTCAGCAATCGACAGGTACCGAGTCAAATTCGGAAATCTCCAGCTGCTCTGTTCCGGGAGAGCGGCACCCTGAGAAAGTCCCAACAGCACCTGAAAGAACGTGGTGCGTCCGCGAAATCCGTCTTCTACTTTGCGTCCCGCACTTTCCTCGACAGGCACCGAAGAAATCCCGGCAAACTGAGGCAAACTCCCGGCGGCAATCCAGTCTTCCAGTAGATTATTCCAGACCAAATCGCCGCCGGTAACGCGGCCTGTCGCCAGCATCGTTCGCAGTTCCGCCTCTGAAATTGGCCCCAGTCTGTTCCGCCCCTTTGCATAGAACCATTCGGTTCCGTCTTTGGGTTCGCCATCATTTCCCGCAACATCGACTTCGCGCTGCGTTCCACTTTGACGACTGGTCGCTGACGAGGATTGTTCAGGCTGCGGTTCAACCACCTGTCGGACAGCCACGACCGGCTCAAACAATTCCGGCACGTCTCCCGCCCGCATCCAGTTCACCGCGTCCGTAGACACTTCGTGATGGCGGCCGATTCGCTTCTTTCGTATCTGCGACACAATCTCACTGCGCGCAACCGGCCCTTTAACTTCACCCCGAATTCGGACGTAGTAACTGTCTGACATGTTGAATTTGTGTCCAAAGAGAAAGTATCTTCATGAATGCTCACGGAGAAAACAAATGCCAGGTTATTTTTGTTCATCTTCGATCATTCATCTTCGATCAATAGATAAACAGGTCGTCCTTCCCGTCCAGTTTCTGAATCCGGCATGACCTCCACCGTCAATTTTGACTCCGGAGTGATGGAACCAATCACTACATGCGTGACTGTCGTTTGCGCTTTCACAGGCACGTACAGAACGCACAATTTCGGGTATTTCCCAGACATGCTGATGTCCGGATTTAGTGAAACTACCCATTGAGCTTTTGAATTCCTGCGCAACCAGCCCACCCATTGCAGGTCAGGCGGGAGCGGAGCCTGTTGAATTGCTTTCGTATCATCAGCGGCTTTTTTCAACTCAGCCGCAAGTGTCACCTGATTCCGCGCAAGGAACACTTGTGCTTCAATTCGTTCTTCATCCGCCCTCTTGTCGTCAGGTGCAGCCCAGTTTGTCAGGCGAGAAACCCCCAGACCGGAAATATCCCGGAGAATGCTTTCGGAACGCATTCGAAATCCCTCGCTCCCCTTCGCCCCCAGCGTGAGCAACTCTTCAACAAGCAACACCCGAAGCAGTGGATCCATGTCTGCGGAATCCGCAATATCTTTAATGACTTCGGCCAGGGTCGTGTCATAGTCACCTACAACATTGGGCTTCAATGTGTCTTCCGTTCCAAGATACATTTTGGTTTGCGGGGACAGCCAGTCGTCATCTTTTTGCTTCGACCCCGCGTTCCTGACTTTTTCATAGTTCACATTTTTTTTGGTTGTTTGAGTGCCCGTCGTGGTCGTGTAGTAGTCGAACGAGAAGGTCGAATTATTGTTGTTCGTGGGAGCTGATGTCGCGTAGTAACGTATGCCGTCCGTGGTCTCAATCAGGTACGCCCGCGATATGGTCTTTCGCGACAGCACGTTCTTAATCTGTTCAGCAATTGTCTTATTTCCGTCGGCACTCCGGGAAGCGATTGCCTTTAACGCGGCGAGCATGCGCGTCTTCAGCAATTCTTCGCCAAAAGGCCCCGAGCTTTGATGAAGAGCCTCGCAGTCAGCAACAAACTTCCCAGCATCCAGTGCTGAAATTTTTGTCAGATCGACAAATTTCAGACGATGGCGAAGCATGTGCCATGCGCCCACACTCTTCCAGATCACAGATTCCGCCTGCATGACGTTCTCAAACTCACTGGATCTTGAGATGCCGGGATGATCCCGAATAAACTGCGTTAGATTCTGTTCGTACGCAGTCACCTGCCCCACGGAATCCGTGATTTTTCCCAGTGCCGTCGCGATTTTGAGATTGCCGGCAACCATTTGACGATCCTGCTGCACCTTTGACTGCAGAGCAGTAACCGATTGCTTAAGAGGCTCCGAAACATCCATTCTGGCGACAAGTCGAGTCAATACTGAATAGACGGCGTCGTATTCAGTCACACTGTCTTCGGGCAGTTGCTCGATATCATCTGATACCGCCAGCAATTCCCGATTGAACTCATCGTCAACAAGCTTTTGCACCTGCCCCCGCCGCTCAATAAGGCGTTGTTCCGTCTGAAGGAACTGAGCCTTCTCCTGTTCGCCCTTCGACAGTTGGCGCAACTGCTCCAGCGTTTCAAATGCTGTGGGGAATTCCGATAACGTCGGAGTGCTTTCAAGGAAGTTCTGAATGGACGTCAGACGCTGCGTGATTTGAGTCCGTCTGCCCTTTTCCTCTGATGAAAGGTTCTCGAATTCCTGTTTCCGCCCAAGGATTGCTGGCTTCGTGAGAAATGAGGGATTCTCAGCTTCAATCTGCTTCAGGTAATCTGAAATCGGATCGAGTTGCCCGGTCTGATGTGCCGAAGCCAGCAGTTTTCCAAGTTCGGTGTCGTGACCAGCAACTGCCTTGTTGAAGCTCAAGGTTTGCACGACGATCGTAATGGCCGCGATTCCGAAGACACATGCGGCGACCGTGACGGTCGTCGCCAGGGCTCGCATCCGCTTGGCATGGCCGAGCAGTTGATCGCGACGCTCGGCGATTCGGGTGACGAGCATCGGAGCCAGCGTGTGACCGTGTCGCGTCGCCTTATGATAGAGTTTCTCCAGTTCATCAACCGTCGTCTTGCGATCCAGCGCCGCCTCGATTTCCCCGACAGCGGCCTTGTGTTCAGACTCAGTCGCCGCATTGCGGGCTTCCTCCTCCAGCCAGTCCAGCGCAGGACCAGCGATGTCCATCAGCGGATGATTGGCTGGAATTCCCGCAATCCCCTGCACCGCCAGAAACCGCTGCTGAAGGCGTTGAGCGGTTTGCCGGTCAAATTGCGCGTAGGCATCGGACAACTGGTGGCTGAGCGTATTCAGTTCAACCAGAGCGGCCTTGCGGCGCAGCGCCTGATGGCTTTTGCTGGCCTGTTGCCGAATCGCCGCCGGGACGTCGATCGTCCATGCGGCACCGGATAATTCCTGATCGATCTCAGCAACGGTGTCTAAATCCTCCGACTTGATCGCCTGATCGAGATCCTGTTTCATTTCCTTCAGGCGATGAGCCTCAAATTCCCGCAAGTCCTGCGGCCAAACTGGATTCTGTCCATCGTTCTGAACCAGCCGTCTGAGCGCTTCGATGCGTTTCGCCAATGGGGCTCTGGCCAGGGAAATCGTGCGATAATGCTGCAGCAGCTTTTCGATGGAGCCGGTCGCCAGGTACGCATCATTCAACTCAGCCGCTGCTTCCACCGGAATCCCGGGCACCGGATGAATGCTTTTGGATTCGAGCAATTCATTCCACGGCCCAAGTTCCGGGAAGTCGAGTGCAGTGAGCACATCGTTCAGATTCGGTTCGAGTTCCGCCCGTCCGATGGCCTCCGACCGCAGCCCCTGACTCAACAACCGCTCAACCGCTTCCAACCGCGCCCGAACCGCCTCAACAATCTCCTCATGCCGACTCGCCAGATCGACAAGCTCTTCTTCGGTGGCCTCAGCTCGTGATGCGAGGACAGCCTGGATTTCGCGAACCAATCGTATGATTTCATCCAACGTCATTGCTTCGCCTCCGCACCGGCGAGAGTTTCAAGAAAATAGACCGTTACTGGCGCGGCCTTTTCCACATCAAATGATGCATAAACTGACGAACGCAATTTACATGCATCCAGCCATTTTTTCATCGTTTCCAACTCATCACGATATCCCTTCACTTGGACTTCTTCAGCCTGCTTTGTCAACTCACCAACCGCACCACTTATTTGTGTATCGAAGTCGTTAATCAAGTGTCTCGCCTGACCATCTGGGGTGGCTGAATCGTCCTCACCTTGTTTTAGTTTTGGAATTGCTTCCTTTGCTGCGCTGATGCTGCCCTTGAATTGTGCGAGAGCCTTGTTTACTGCTTTCGCCTGGTCTTCAATTGCGGATTTCTTCGCGGGTGAGAATTCGAACCAGTTCGCGAAACCATCGAGCATCGCAGTCGCGTTGAATTCGCTGACAACACTCGCACTGTTATTACTCGTAAACCAATAGTTAACCTCACTTGACGACGCCCCAAATAGTTTGGGTCTCTGAAGGTTCTTCAGTTTTTTTCCATCGATGCCGAGGGCGCGCAATCGGATGCGTTGTTCTAGATCGATGTGTACGTCGCCTTGGCCTTCTGCCACCCAAGTTAGCGTGAAGATCGTCGCCAGTTTGATCCCCTCGGGAAGACCATTCTCGGGATCAAACTTCGTCAGCGGTGGACTGGAGCGAAAATGTATCGTACCTGGCACGGTCGTCTTCACTTCTTCGTGATCTGGACCAGTAAACGTCATCTCCACGGTGACACCCTGTACATTTTTTAGATCAATGCCTTCAAACGAACCCGCATCCGCCTGAAGGGCGTAGCTCTGAGATGCTTCGCTACCCAAGGGTTTCGGGGTTTCAATCGGGGTCGTCATGTGCGCCGGCCGCAGTAAGACCGCAGCAATAACGCCGTCTGCCGAAATGCGAATCGGACACCATCGAATGAATTCAGCATCACGATTGGTCTTGGCCGCTGGATCCCATTCGAATCGAAGCACATGGGTTGCACCTTCTTGCGCAAGGGGCTTTGATGGTGGCACAAGTGAGAGTTGGCCCATTTTTGACCACGTGTTTGGATCCGCGTCCTCTAGCCCGATTCGGACCGTCCACATAATAGATCCCGTTTTCGGATCTGTGTTTTTCTTACACGCAATCCGCAACCCGTTCGAATGATTGATCCCGACTTGAAATGATTTAAGAAATTCAATCTCGAGTAACTGTGGTTGCGCCACGAGTATTGGAAAATCCACCGAGTCGCCGCCTGGAGGCGATGTCGCGAGCAACAAAGTTCCGTGGGCGTCAACAAATTTTTTCCGGCCATCGCTGTTTGAATAATCTTTTGCAACTGCAAATGGGTCGGGCTTCGAATCTTGATTGTGGGCCAAGTCTTTCGAGACACCGGGACTCGCGGCTTGGCTTACATCTGATCCGGAGGCCGAAGTCTCTTTGCTACTTGACGCGGTGGATTTGTTGCCGTCGGCAATCGACTCTCCGTCGCTATGAGTATCAGCAGCAGCTCCCGACTCTACGTTCTTGGGCAAGGACTCATTGGTAATACGGCCATTTTCTAGATTATCATTAACTGCGATATCCTGCCGCGGGGGCCTTAGCTCTACGTTGGCCCCAACCTGCGGCAAGCCGCCTCTCCCTGAACCTTCAACCTCCGCAGTTTCAGGAACGCGATTCTTTTGCTTCATCACAAGAACAGTAATCAGACTAGATGTCGCAACAAGTGCTAAGGCAATCGCAGCGTATTTCCACCAGCCAGCCCAACGTTCTTTCGTCGGCCGATCGGAATCGAAGAGGTTAGCGATTGCGGGTGGAAGCGAGGGGCTTTGAAAGCCCGGCATGTCCGGCATCGCGCCACGAATCGCGGGGATCTCTATGGCTTCGTCTTTCTCGGCAGCTGGCTGTTCAACTCGTGATGGAGCCGCTGGCCATGTGGGAATCGCTGGCCGCTGAACGGGAGGCGGACTTTCAGTCATCACGATTCGACCACTTCGCGCCTGCGCTACGATCGCGCCACCTGTCGCCGGGGACAGTGTTTTTGTCAAATCTACCACCTTCGCCCGGGCATCGTTCCTTATCGCTGTCGCTTCCGGAGTGTCGTCCAGTACGAAACGCAACTGGCACTCTGTCCCCGCCAGCATCTTGGTGAAGTACGTGCTGAATGTGACGGACCAACGCTGTGAAGGTGCCAGCACGTCAAGCACTTCCTGGACCAGTGCAAGCGTGTCGGTTCCCGCCGCAAAAATTACGGAAACCGGAGTTTTGTCTTTCGTCAATTGCTCAGCCACCCAGCCAGCCCAGCCGGAATCCCCGGTGACCGTCTTCCAGGCTTTCAATTCGATCGATGGCGGAATCAAAGGAATCGGCAAGTTGCGTGGCGGAATATTGCGTGTGTTGCCGTCCCACTGACTGACCAGCACTCCGGATTGGGTCATCAACCGGGCAGGCCCAACGGTAAACTGCGAAACATCGTCGATCACCAGATGATGGGCCAGCTTGTTCGTGCGTCCGGAATAGTCCTGGCCGGCATCAGCAACTCTGGAAATCACATGGACGTTCCTGCCGCCGATTCGCAGCGTCACGTGGGAATAGTTCACCGGATTCAGGGGCGCTTTGGGATCCTGCATTGGAAATGCATGACGATAGCCACTCATCGACTCCAGCCGCTCGGCCGTGTTGACCGCCATTCCGGCGGTGCTGACCACGGTGCAAAATCCACGACTGCCCGCCTTGAGTCCCTTCGGGGCTGACGTGTAGATAATTTCTTCAATCATGCTGCGTCTCCATTCGTGAGGATGCCAGTGTCGCACAAATCATTTGGTCTTCCTTACCGGTGTGGATGCAATCAGGCCAGGCACGGTGCGATGAATGGCATAGAGCAGCGGCATCTCAGACCACGAAGGATTGATCGCTTCGGGACGAATACCCAAAGCGGACCTCGGCGGATTACCAACCGGTGGCAGTCCGGGGATTTCTTCCGGCGAACAGCCCAGGGCGGAAACTGGTATGTACGTGACGTCTTCAGAAAACGCTTCAGCAGTCGCGACGATCTCAGGCACGATCTTCATCAACAGAGTACGAAATTTGTCGGACAGCAACTTCAGCAGTCGCACATTCAGCTGACAAACGCCGGATGAAGTTTCCTGCAAAACCCAGTCATCGCTCAGCGGTTTGTCCCCAACCAGAGACGACCAAGCATCGTATTTTGTCATCACCACGATCAACGGACGCTTGTCGCGTTGATCCTGACGCAGTCCCAACTCGGCACGAATCCGCCGTGTCGCTTCGGAAAGAATGTGGTCCTGCCGGAAACTCACAAGATCGTCACGAACCTGCGGGTCCAGTGTCTTGCCATTGCACAATTCACGCACTTTCGGATGCTGAGTTGGATCAAAGACAAACAGCAATGCCTTCGAAATAGCGAGGTGCCGCGTCCCGGGAGCATTGGCCGACTGGGCTCCCGGAAGAAAATGTTCGCCCGCATTGTCGTAGAGACACATCGCCCGCGCAACACGCGATGCGGAGTTTACTTTGGGATGTGCTGGCAAAAGTCGCATGCGAAACACAAACGGTCGCGGTAGGAGCATGATCCGCCCCTGTTCCATCTCGACCTGCTCATACAGGTCACCGTCCAGCTCGGTTTTCGGCAACGCTACCAACCCGCCGCGTTTCGGATTCAGAAACAGCGTCTCTTCGTACTCGTGAAGTTTGTGATTGGCAACAGGGTCAGAATCCTCGAAGCTCACAGCAAACCGCTGAGCCAGCGTCGTACGCAGCTTCCAAATACTGGACGCGAGGAAATAGGACTTGCCGGAACTGGGCGACCCGAGGATCGAAAAGAAGGCCACGGGCAATTCGACAAGATCACGAGGGATCACTAAATGGCATCGCGGGCAGGCAATCTCGCTGCAGCGTTCTCCCATCGAATCAACGGCTTGCCCGGAAACAAGAAACCGTGTCGGCAGGAATCGACGCTGACCATCGGGAACTTTTGCATCATCGCGAAGGGCTGGGTGGGCCGACACCCACTTGATCTCAAACGGTCGCGATTTATGCCAGCAATGCGGGCACGAAATCTGACTGAGGATCTGCGGGTCGATCTCTGCTTTCATTGCGTTCACTTGCCGATCAACGAAGAGTTCTCGACTTCAACAGAATCAATCCAAAGTCTGGTACGAAGGGCAAATCCACATTTCCCCCCGTAATGATACTTTCTCTCGCCGTACAGAGCCTTCGTCTACGATACAAAACTTTATGAAATCCGCGTGAAAAAGGTCGTTGAGGCAAATAGCCCGAATTCGGGGAATCAGGAGTAGCGACGGATTGTATCCGAGCAGCGATTCCCTTCGAGCCACAGCAGCTCCCCGTGATAACGCCCGTAGCTAATAAGGCTTTGACTTCGCGAATACGTACGGATGGCGCGGAGTAACTTTTGGGGTTGAGCGTAGTTGGCGATGGGTGATGAAGGCCCGTCGAGCCGAAGCTCAAGGCATTTGTTCAAGAAGCCCGGTGGTTGATGATCGCCGGGTGCCGTATGGGAAAAGCAATTGCAGAAGACTGCGTTTCGGCGATTTCTGTAGGTCCTTTCTGCCGGAAAGGACTTTTGCCGCAAGGCGAAGCGTGAGCGGGATGCAGCGCGACGAAACAAAAAGCGGTGCCGTGATCTCCGACGACATGATTTTGAAGTGGGAACTTATCTGGTCGCAGGTCGCGGCGGGGCTGCGAAGTCCTTTCTGGCAGAAAGGACCTACCTCAGTGCGTACGTTCCGGCGGCGCGCCAGAGGGTGAGGTCGATGTTGTTGGAGACTGCTCGCGCGGAGCCGTCGGCGAGGGCGACCTGGACGATGCCGGGGTGGTAGCTGCGGGAGGTGATGATCGCGTATGTCGGTCGTCCGTTGATGCCGTTGCAACCTTCCTGCCAGGAATTGACATCGCAATTGTAAGTCGTTCCGGAGTCTGGACAGCGAACGTATGAGTTCGGTGGCAGAGTTGTTGTGAAACCCTCGTGGTGAACTCGACCGTCGGGCCATTCTGTGTGACCCGTGTTTTTGAATTCAGGGGCGCTGGCGACTACGGCCTCCGCTTCCGCAGTGCTGGACGGGATCGCGGTGGACGGTGGGCCGCCGTTGCGGCGATAGGCGGTCCAGGCTTTAACTTCGCCGACAAGCAGCGTGTTGCTGGTGCCGTCTGTGAATGCCGCGAAATTGAATCTTGTAATGCTGACAAGATTTTTCGACCGCGAGTTGTTTCCGCGTCATGATCTGACAGCATGTCCTGCTTGTGTGTGGGTTGTCAACCGAATGGGGACAAATGAATGGGGGCTTTATGAAGTATTCGTTTGTCTCCACTCGGCTGACAAAATGCTCGACGCAAATCGTTCGCGGCATTGGACAATCGGGCAAAATGGATCCACAGTCAACATCCCGGATTGGGTTGCGGCTGAAGTCCGCGCCAAGGTAAAACAAACCTTGACGAGGCCCGTTGTATCCGAGCTGTGATTCCCTTTGAGCCACAGCCAGCGGTGACGGGTAGCCGGGACCGGACGGAGCGGAGCGAAGGAAACCCCGAAGGGTTGGATCTGCACGTTGGAGGATACCGGGGATAAGCCGCGTTTCGGCCGCGTTGGCGCGGCAGCAGCATGATCACCAGCCAATCCATCGCATCTGGGTGTGGCATGAGCATTGCCAACTCCGGAATGATCGGTCAGGAACAAGTACTGTCCCATGGTCAGTAATGACGCCGTTCGCATGATCACTTCTGCTGTCTTTTCAACACCGCTGGATCCAAGTGAAAGCACGGCGCGCAACGTGAGCGCAGTTGGTTGATCACACAGGGATTCAGGCAGAAGAAAGAGTGAAAAACAGAGTGTGCTGGATGCACAGACATGCCACAGCGCAGTGCTGCAAGATCGGTGTCCAGAAGGCCGCAATACGACCAGCCCGCATCCGTCGCCGGACGACCTGAAACTTAAGTGCGCATACGGTGCTGATGGTTCAAACAATTTCTGAAGAATCTTTTGGCCAGGCAACCGATGGCCATTCACCATGTTGAAGGATGCTCACGTCTGCTTAGGACCGCTCGATCAATAGGTGTCCGATCAACCGGACATGGCGTGCGGTTTTCAGGCCCAACGGGCCGACTCTATGTCAGCCCAGGGCAACGCCCTGGGAAATAGTTCCACACGATTATTTCCAGCCCCAACGGGGCGGCACTAATTTTTACAGTGGCCATCTCGAATCTGTTTAGGTCCGCCCCGTTGGGGCTTTTTGTGCTTGAAATCCCCAAACCCAGGGCGTTGCCCTGGGCTGACTTATGGCTGGCCCGTTGGGCCGGAACGCAAACTGAATTGCACTCAAACGCTGCATACTGGGCCGCATCGAATTTCAGCGACACACACGCTGCGGATGATTCAATCCCGACTATAATTCTTCGAGCGATCCTTACTCGTTCGCGCGTTTCTTCATTTCTTCGACGATCCAAAACACAGCCGGGCAAGTGAGCGCGCTGTTGGCGACTCCCATTGTGCGAAATACCAGTCCGTCTTTGTTGGTATAGGGATATCGTCCATGTTCAGCTGGCAGAGTTGTTTCGCCTGAGCCCACAGCGGATCGTGCTTCTCCGCTTTCTTCTGTTTCTTTTTCGCGGGCGGCAGAATCTCACCGGATGCGATGGCCTCACGCCGCGCGGCCAGTTTCTCGTTTTGACGGCGATGGATTTCGCGAATTCTCGCTGGGATGGAAACCTCTTCGGCGAAATCAGCGTCGGACAGTTTCTCCTGCATCGCCGCGATTGTGTAACCCGTCGAACGAGCCAGCTTTAAGTCATCATCTGACAATTCGTGTTGGGACTGAAACTCAGTCCACGCCCTGGCAAGTTTTTTCGCCGCTTCTGTTTCGCTGATCCCATGTCTTTCGGTCCTTGTTTGATTCGTATCATTCATGTCATTCGTGGTTCGTCCTGCATAACTGCCGCCGAAAGGCAGCAGGATTTGTGTTCGAATGGACGACCGCATCGACTGGTTGCTCACTTGCAGAACGGAGACCTCTGCGCTGGCCAGCGACTCGTTCCAGGGCTCCTGCCCGATGCCGCTAATTCTGCGATTAAAGTAGCCGTCACTCTCTGAGTGACCAATGCCAAAGGCCGTATCTTACGGCCTGCGTCACTCGGAGAGTGACGTCTACTTTGTAAGTTGTGTGACATTGGAGGCAGGAGCCTCCGTGCATGGTGTTCCGAGGCCGGAGCTTCGGAACAAGTAAAGCGTTAGTTCTACGAGTGCCCGACCGGCAGCTTCTGGCTTCTGCCGGTTTTTGCGGCTTCGTAGATCGCGAGGATAATCTCCACGCTGCGACGGCCCTCTGCTCCATCGACGCGAGGCTGGCGACCAGCGGCGATCGACTCGACGAAGTCTTCCAGCTGCATCTGATGGCCGACGAAGGAAATTGCTTTGGGATCGGACGCACCGCCGGAGACGGCTGAACCCGCTCCCAGCTTTGCCCGGATCTCTGCGTCTTCCGGTATTTCGTCGGCGAACTCCCAACGAATAATCGAATCCTGTTCGATAATCGCGGTGCCCCGGCTGCCGTGGATTTCGGTTTTCTTGAGCAGGCCGGGCCATGCAGCAGTCGTGGCTTCCATCACGCCGATCGCGCCGTTGGCGAACTTCAAACAGGCGACGCCGACGTCTTCCACTTCGATGCGTTCGTGCGCCAGCGTACCCGTGAAACCGGCGATTTCCGAGACGTCACCCATCAACCAGGATAAGAGATCAACGTTATGAATGGCCTGGTTCATGAAGGCCCCACCGCCGTCCAGAGCCCACGTGCCGCGCCAGCCACCGCCGTCGTAGTATTCCTGAGTCCGCCACCACTTGACGTAGGTATCCGCCAGAGTGATTCGACCAAACCGACCTGCGTCAATCGCCGCTTTCAGAGCCATATTTGCGGGACTGAAGCGCGATGGGAAAATTGTGCAGAGCTTCACGCCGTTCTCTTCGCATGCTTTGATGATGTCGTCGCAGCGTTGCAGCGTAATCTCCAGCGGCTTTTCGACAACGACATGCCGCCCTGCCCTTGCGGCGGCGATTGCAGGGTCACGATGGGCTCCACTGGGCGTGCAGATCGTGACGACCGAGATGTCTGGATCGGCGAGCAGTTCGTCCAGCGTTGAATAGGCATTGCAGCCGTAGTCTGCTGCGAACGCATTCGCTTTCTCGACGTTCTGGTTGAAGCATCCGACGACGAGCCCGCCATTCATTGCCTGAATGGCTTTGGCATGAAAGTGAGCAATCATGCCCGTGCCGACGATTCCGAACCCTGCGTTCATGGCGAGAACCTATTATTTGCGAGCGTTGATCGTCGCCAGCGATGACTGCACCATGCGACGGGACTGCATCGTCCGCTGAATCGCGTTGCGGAACGCACCGGCGTCACAAACTCCGGAGAGCCGAAGAATGGTCTGACCGTTTGCGGCTTTGAGCCTAATATCGGATGCGCGGAAAAATGCCTGGCCCGGAAGCTGATCAAGTTCCACGTCGGCGATGTCATTCAGATCAACGGTACTTGTACGCTGCATTCCCATCGAAGACCAAATCTGCACGCTGCGATTCGTCAGAATGTAGCGGTCCCCAAAAGGTCTGTTCAACAGGAACAGCAACATTCCCAGCGGCGCGAGTGGCAGGCCAAAAATAATGTAGGACAGTTTCACGCCGAAAATGCTGATCGGAATGCTGTCCATGGCCATTCCCACCAAACGACCGATCACGCTGGCCGCCACGGACGGAAACTCCGTCATAATCCGGGCTTCGGAAGACGGACTGACACCTGCAATAGCCTGTACTGACATACTGAAACGTCCGGGAATTTGAATGGCGGTGAAAACCGCGAGTCGGTCGATCGGAAATTCAGATCGCTCAGAGACCCCGCAGGTTACCACTCAGGCCGCGTGTTTTCCAACTGAGCCGAAAAACGCGGGCGGCAATTCGTTGGTTTGGGAAGGCCGTAATGTACACCCGTCGCTCCGCCGACGGGATCCTGGCCTCCCGCCGACGGAGCGGCGGGTGTACGGTACGTGCCGCTACGAACTCCGCATCGATCTGATCGGATCCAGGCGTATGGCCAGGGTTGGAGAGCGCAGCTCGAAACCCCGGGGCTTCCTTCGCTCCGCTCTGTCCAGCCCCGGCCACCCGATCCATCCATCCATACACCAATAATGATTTAACAGACCTCAGGCATGCACATCCACACCCTGCCGAATCAGGTCCGCCAGCTCCTTCGTCGAAAGTTTCGCCGCCGCATCCGCTCCCGACAGAACTCCATCGACAAGGTCGCGCTTTTCGTCGTGCATTTTGAGGATCTGCTCTTCAATCGTGCCACGCGCGATGATGCGATACACCATCACAGGACGAGTCTGACCGATGCGATGGGCGCGGTCGGTGGCCTGATCTTCGACGGCCGGATTCCACCACGGATCCATGTGAATCACATAGTCGGCGGCGGTGAGATTCAGTCCGGTTCCTCCCGCTTTCAGCGAGATCAGGAACGCATCGCTTTCGCCGGCCTGAAACGCTTCGACTCGCTGCTGCCGCTGAGCCGGAGTTGTCTGCCCGTCGAGGTACTGATACGTGATCCCGGCCTTGTCGCACGCTTCGCGAATCAGAGCCAGGTGCGATGTGAACTGACTGAAAATGAGGGGACGGTTGCCTCGCTCCTTCAATTGTTCAAGCTGTTCCATAAGCACGTCCAGTTTTGATGAAGAGCCCTTCCACTGGTCGTCCACCAGTCCGATGTGGCACGAAAGCTGTCTCATGCGCATCAGCATCTGGAGCACCTTGAACCGTTGATCGTGCGACAGACTTTCATCGCCAATTTCATCAAGCTGGCTGACCGCCGCCAGTCGCATCTGGTCGTAGCGCGTGCGTTCTTCGGCAGACAAATCGACCATGAGATTTGTCTCGGTGCGTTCCGGCAGTTCCTTGAGCACTTCGGATTTGGACCGTCGCAGAATGAATGGTGCGATCACATGCGAGAGTGCTTCGCGACGGTCTGAGTTGCCGTCTTTTTCAATCGGGCCGGCAAATCGTTTTCGAAACTGTTCCCACGAACCCAGAACGCCAGGAGCGACGGTGTGAAAGATGCTCCAGAGTTCGCCGAGATGATTTTCCATCGGCGTTCCTGTGAGGGCGATTTTCCAGTCTGCCTGGAATGTGCGAATCTGCGCTGCCGTTTTGCTGTTGCTGTTCTTAATGTTCTGAGCTTCATCCAGAACCAGCGTGCCCCATTTGATTTCCTTCAGCAGCTCCGCTTCACGCAGCGCAAGTCCATAACTGCAAATGACCACATCGCCTTCGCCCACGTGATTCTTCAATTCCACGCGATCGATGTCACGGAACACGATCGGTGTCAGCGATGGAGTAAACCGTTCGCACTCTCGTTGCCAGTTGAAGCCGAGTGACGTCGGCGCGATGACGAGCGTCGGCCCCGATTCGACCCGTGTCAGCAACAATGCCAGCGCCTGCACGGTTTTTCCCAGACCCATGTCGTCCGCCAGAATGCCTCCAATTCCCCAGTGAGACAGGCGGCACAGCCAGCGAAACCCGTCCAGCTGGTAATCGCGAAGTTGAGCATTCAAACCAGCGGGTGGCTCATAGACAGTATCCGTCGCTTCACGCAGGCGTTTCAGGCACTTGTCCCAATGTTTGTCGGATTCGACCTGAATATGGGCTGCTTCAAGTCCAGTGACGACCGGGACCGCCGATGCATCCAACTGCAGCTTGCCGCGCGACTCCAAGCTGACATCGGACAACCGTCGCAACGCATTGCGAAGTTCATCAGCAACTGCCGCCCATTTGCCGGGACTGATTTCCAGCAGGCCGTTCGTCGGTCGCCCGTGCATTCCTGACAGCAAATCCTTGAGCGGAATTTCATGTTCACCGATTTTGCAGGTGCCGCTGAGTCCAAACCAGTCGCGCTGGCGTGACACTTCCACTCGGACATTGTTAGCGGTTAGTCGACCAATGACATCGAAGCGGCTGACGGAATCCTTGTGCCAAAGGACAATCAGTTCTCCGCGCTCGACTGCAGCTCCGGCGTCCGACAGCAAATCGCTGATGTCGTCCGCGTCCGAAATCCGCCATCCGCAACGGCTGAGTGGCACACCACGCTTCAGCTTGAACTCCGTCGCCAGCTCGCGCATCTTCTGCACTTCTTCAGCCAGATTGCGAACGTATTGCACGGGCTGCCCATCAACGGATTCATGAATTCTGGCAAGTCCTTCGCCTGGTGATTGCAGCATCTGGTTGCGATCTCGGACCTGAATGGATGCATCAAGCATCCCATTCCGCCGCAGTTGCAGGACGAGCGTCATCTGCCCTTGATACGGTACTTCCTGACCGGCAATCGACTCCGGCAGCCGCACTGTCATACAGGAACGCAAAGGCTCCAGCTGTCGGATCAGTTCATCTTTCTTTTCAGGCGGTACGAGACTCGTGTGTCGTTTCAGGTGCGTGCAGATCTCGCTGGAATGCGGCGGACCGGTGAAGTACACAACCCGACGCTGGTCCGGCTGAACAACCAGCACACCGCGCCCTGCATCGGCAATTGTTGAGCCACTTTTGTCAGACTGAAGATTCAACAGATCCGTCGCCGATGTGGAAAGCCGATATCCACCTTCGACTTCTTCAACGACGATCTCCAGCGGTTTCATCACCAGATCAAAAGGTTCCCGATCAAACGTGAATTGATCAGAACCCGCGAGGACTCGCAGCGCCTCGGCGAGATCAATGGTCGGTGCCTGCCACCGATCCTGTCTGATCTGTTCCGCGAGCTGATGATCGATCTGCGTCCACTGCTCACGAGACGATTTCAGAAACGCCTCCAGCGTGCTCTCTTTGCCCTTCGTCCAACCGCCGTTCTTTTTCTCCTGCTGCAAACACGGACGCAGATGAACGGTTTTGTATAAGTTGTCGAACTTCGCATCCCACACAAATCGTGTCAGCGGCTTATCCGGCAGAGGCGATTCATCAAGGACCGGCAGAACCGTTTGAGCGTTTCGAGCTAGTGACTGCAGCATCGAAAACGTTTGCTTCAGTTCCCGCTCAGAGGAATCTTCACCGAGGATCTTCGTGACCAATTCAGATTTTGGATTGTTAAGCAAAACCTGCAACTTCTCCGCCATGAAGTATGTGTGTTCGCAGAGATCCTGATGGCCGCAATTGCTTGTGGCAGAAAAGGTGCGCCCCTTGAGATCAAAACTCCAGGATGCCCGATACGTGGATGCGCCGCATTTGAGGACAACGTCGCAACCCTCTTCAGGCCTGACGGACTTGACTTCAAGAGAACCCTTGACACTCAGTCCACGACGACGTTTATCAACGCCGTGAGACTGCAAGAGACCAACGATGGCATCTTTCCATTCGTCGAGCAAATCGTCTGATTCTGAGTCAAAGTCAGGCTCAAAATCGGACTCCAGGTCATCGTCATCAAGCCCGAGTTCACTGGCCTGATTCGTCGAAATGCTGACTCCCATTTCACGAAGCAATTTCGCGATTTGAGGATCTGTCGCAAATTTTTGGGCATTAAACCCGGGAACTCTGCGTCCCTTTTTTCCACGAGCCATTTGTTCGGCTTCCCTGCTTACTGTTCAACGAATCTGGCGGCAAAACACAACCCAACAGCGGATATGCTCGCAGGAGACCCGTGGGCGTCAAGCCGCAACGTCCGAATTCTGACGGGTTGGATGAGATCTCGCCGATGGAATGACGGAATCTATGATCCTGATTGCTGTTTTCGCCGTCAAAAATTGCACCACAGGCATTCAGTCTTGGTTTCCTTCACTTTGCCAGATGCAGCTTTGTTGTCGATCAGAAACTCGTGCCGTTTCCAGCCATTCCGCTCTTCCCACTTAGAATAGAGTTTGCTGGGATAGCCGCTGAGCATGAATCGGCCTTCGATTCCGGCCAGGACGTTGAGTAATTTGCGATGCTGCTCCTCCGTCATTTCAAACGCATATTCGCCCGTAGTCGAGCGAGTTTCGTGGACGTACGGTGGATCACAATAAAACAGCGTATGCTGGCCATCCTGCTTGCGGATGACGTCACAGGCATCCTGATTCAGGATGACCACATTCCGCAATCGCTGATGCACATCCGGCAAACCTTCGATCACGCCCAGCCATGCATTCACCTGCTCATTGATTCCACCTCGGGTTCGGTTTCTCGACAGCGTTGCAAAGTCCTTCATCAACCCCTGCCGAGACTGCCGGGCGAGAATAAAAAATCGCACAGCACGATCAACACGGTTTTCCGAATCCGCTGGCTCCGCGCCTGCTGAAGCGTTGAGCGCGTCTGCGAATTCCACCTCGCTGAACGGAGTCAGTTCAACGCGCTGCCGAAAGACTTCAAAGTCGTCCGCATTTTGCAGGACACGCCAGAAGTTCGTCAGCTCCCCATGCAGATCGTTGGCAACTTCACTGCAACCTTTTAGCGCGGCAGGAAGTTTTGGCTCGCCCGTTGACATCCAGTTCCGATCAGGATCTCGCGCCAGCAAAATGCCTCCCCCGCCAAAAAACGGCTCCACATAATGCAAATGCGGCGGCATCAGGCCAACGATCCACTTGCGGAGATAATACTTGCCTCCGTGCCATTTGATGGGTTGTGTCAGATTCTTCATTCAGCTGGTCTTCGTTGATGAGTGAAGTACGGCCAGGGATGCTGTACAATGCAACTGCACTGACGCAGAGCAAATTTTGAGTTTGTTCGACGAGTCCGTATGATAAGCCGAAATTCGGTTGATTCCCAGCCTGTCTCCTGAAAGCGTAACGATGCCGCTGGAGTTGTTTCCAGACCTGAATGAAGAACCATCCGAACCCACGATGGATTTGCGATCCGAAGGGCAAATCTATACGGGCGATGCGCGGATTGAGCTACAGAAACTGGAGCCAGCGACTGTCCAATCCTGTATCACGAGCCCTCCGTACTGGGGACTTCGGGACTACGGTATCGATGGGCAGATTGGTGCTGAAATGGATCTTCAGCAGTATATCGCCCAGCTCGTCGAGGTGTTTGAGGGAGTGTGGCGAGTCCTTCGTGACGATGGAACTGTCTGGCTCAACATCGGGGACAGCTACACCAGCGGCGGACGCACGTGGCGTGATGCCGACAAGAAGAATCCCGCTCGGGGAATGGAATACAGAGCCCCAACGCCAGTCGGGCTTAAACCAAAAGATTTGATCGGCGTTCCCTGGCGCGTCGCGTTCGCATTGCAGGATGCGGGCTGGTATCTGCGATCAGACCTCATTTGGAACAAAAACAATGCGCTGCCCGAATCAGTCAAAGACCGACCGGCACGCGTTCATGAGTATGTCTTTCTTCTCACAAAATCGGAACGGTACTTCTACGACCACGAAGCGGTCCAGGAAGCCGCAGTCAATGGGAAGAAAAGGAACTGTCGGTCAGTCTGGACAATCAATACGGAACCATTCAAGGAAGCACACTTCGCGACGTTTCCGAGAGAACTGGTCTCCAAGTGTCTGCTCGCTGGAAGCAAAGAAGGCTCACTTGTGCTGGACCCTTTTTTCGGCTCCGGAACGGTCGGTGAAGTTTGTCAGCTCTATTACCGAAATTTTGTTGGCATCGAACTCAACCCGGAATACGTGGCCATTGCAAAACGTCGACTAAAGTGGGCCTGAAACGTCGCTGAAACACCATGATGCATGAACCTGGCAAAACTGCTTCATCAGGTTCTTGATCTGAAGTTTTCGCTCAGTGCCACCGTCAAAGTAGAGCTGATATTTGACAGTCTTCTTCCGGTCCAGAACTGTGCAATATCCTGGCTTGGGATTTTGACGGCTTCCCATTCGCATCTCAAAAACTCCTCGACGGCATTCCATCAATAGCTTCTTTGGAATCTCGACCAACTCATAAAAATGAACCAGTTGGTTTTGTTCATCCCGCGACTGAAAATACCGAAGTTGGAAGATGCGATCGTATGCTTTCAGGTGCTCCAGAAAGCGATCTCGCAATCCCGGCAGGTCTGCTTCCGTCTCCCAACGCCCCTTGCCAAGTTCCATGAACTTCGAGATGTGCAGGACTTCCAACTTAATGCTGGCGTCTCCCTGCGTCTTGAGGGACCAGGCGACATCATCGACTGTAATGTCATGCCCCGGATGATTCTTGGGCGATCTAATACAGGACTTATTGATTGCTCGAAACACCCGACACATTGCCGCCTCAAAGCGATGTTTATCCAGGTAGTCGTCTGACAGAGTGTGATGGAGTCTCAGAATGTCTCCAAACGCTTCCAGGAAAGTAACGTCTGCGACGTCAGAGTCCTCGTTTCGCCATGAACGGATCGGCTGCAGAAACGTCTCAATCATTGAATCCAGCAACGCGAGCTGCCCACCGGAAAGAGCCGAGACCTTTGCGATGACCTCATCCGATCGGTCAGTCATTGGACTGCCCCAGCTGACGAATCACCTTGCATGGATCAAGGTCCAAGGCCTTCGCGACGTCTAGAAACTCAACAATATCCAGACGCCGCTCCCCTCGTTCGTACTTACTCACAAACGTCTGCAGACAATCCAGACGATCAGCCAGGGCGGCCTGTGAGATGCCAGAAGTCTTTCGGGCGTCCGAAAGAATCTTGAGAAGCTTGATGTAACGAGGACTGTGAGTTGACTGAGACATGTGCCCAGTCTAAACCCAAATTCGGTTCAGCCCAAAATCGGTTATTCCGGCTCAATCACGACCAGCAAATCCCCCGTCTCCACGCGGCAGCCAGGCTGGACAAGGACATCACGAATCTTGCCGTCGAGTTCCGCGTTGATCATGGTTTCCATTTTCATGGCTTCGAGAGCCAGCAGCTTCTGGCCCTTCTTGATGCGATCACCGATCTTAACGGTGACAGTCACGACCATCCCCGGCATCGTTGATCCGACCTGCCCGGAAATCGCAGGATCGGCTTTCGCTCGAGACTCTCCCGTCGCTTCAATGGACACATCCGCCACGGTGATCTCGCGAGGCTGGCCGTTCAACTCAAAGAAGACCGTGCGAGTCGCATCCGCATGAGGCGTACTCACAGAGACAAAGCGAATGATGAGCGTCTTGCCGGGTTCAATATCGATCGAGATTTCTTCGCCAGGTTCGAGCCCGAAGAAATAATTGGGCGTGGGAAGGATGCTGACGTCCGCAAACTTTTGCTGATGCTTCGCGAAGTCTTCGTAGACGCGCTCGTAGAGCAACCACGAAATCACTTCCTGACCGTTTGGATCACGATCGAGTAATTCGGCCACTTTCTTCTTCGCCGCTTCCATGTCGGCAGGAGGCAGCGTTTCACCAGGACGCCCCACGAACTCTTTCTTGCCAAGCAGTACACGTTTCTTGACGGCATCCGGAAAACCACCAGGAGGCTGCCCCATGCCGCCGCTGATCAGGTCGATGACGCTGGCCGGGAACGCAATATCACGATCAGGATTGAGCACGTCTTCACACGTCAGTTTGTTCGCCAGCATAAAGAGAGCCATGTCACCAACGGATTTACTTGTCGGTGTCACCTTCACGATGTCACCAAACAGCTGATTGACTTCCGCATAGATTCGGCAGGCTTCCGGCCAGCGATCAGCGAGTCCCAGGGCACGAGCCTGTTCGAAGAGATTCGTATACTGACCTCCCGGCATTTCGTGACGATACAAATCGGCCGTTGCCGCAAGGGCCACGCTCTCAAATGGTGTGTAGAATTCCCTGGCCGACCGCCAGTATTCGGCGATTTCGTCCAGACGATCGGAATTCAGCGCCGTGTCGCGATCCCCAAACCGCAGCATTTCCACGAGCGTATTGAGATTCACCTGAGACGTGCCGCCGGACATTGGAGCCATGGCCGCATCGGCAACGTCCAGTCCGACCTTGCTGCCTTCCAAAATGGAAGCCGCCTGAATTCCAGCTATGTCATGTGTGTGAAAGTGGATTGGAATGCCGATTTCCTGCCTTAACGCAT
>Ga0138256_10000738_pt1 | contig 35183 bp, 34 predicted proteins | sample KNB2016incub_MG_FD_105486 | JGI IMG/M metagenome (GOLD analysis project Ga0138256, IMG submission 105486) | Active sludge microbial communities from wastewater in Klosterneuburg, Austria - KNB2014incub_MG | ecosystem: Engineered > WWTP > Activated sludge > Unclassified | place: Austria... | reverse complement strand
CAACTTGAAGCGCTTCCGCGCCGTTGCCACGCGCTACGAGAAGACCGCGCGCAACTACCTGGCGCTCGTGCAACTCGCCTGCGCGCGGCTTTGGCTGGGGGAGAACTAGGGACACCCCCTAGTAGACATCGTGTGCGGTGTTGTAGACGTTGAACTTCCCGGTCGGCGTCTGCAGCCCCTTGATCCGTGATTTCTCCTTCAGGGTGATCGTGTCGTAGATCACGATCTCGCCTGCGGTGTCCCAGACCGAGACCCAGATCTCGTCGCCCGCTCGGTTGAACTCGGGGTGGAGCGCCTTGCCCTGTGCGGTGGCCTCGAAGCAGTGATCCAGCTTGCCGTCTTGCTTGGAATAAGCACAGATCTGCCGCATTGCGGTGCCGGTGGTGGCGAGTGCCATGTCGGCCACGACCCACGGGGACTTGGGGTGGGTCTTCAGGAACAAGCTCCCCGCCGCCGGGAGCGCGATCTTGCGCACCACCTTCCAGGCATCGGCCGCGTGCCCTGCGGGGTCCGCGCCATACACCGCCATGGTGCCCTCGCCCAGGTGGGTGGTGGCGTTCACCGGGCCGTAGGTGGGGTCGACCCAGTTGGCGCCGCGCCCGGGGTGCGGAAGCTTTCCGGTCTCGAAGGTGCTCGCGAGCGAGTGGCTCTTCAAGTCGATGATCACCATCCGGTTCTCGGCGTTGGCCGCCAGCATGAAATATTGCCCGGTGGCGTCGAGCCCGCCGTCGTGCAGAAAGCGCTTGGCGGCAATCTTGGTCACCATCGGGAAACCGGGCTTCGAATAGTCGACGATCCCGACGTACCCCGACTCTTTCAGCGCCACCGCCCACTCGGGCGCACCGGGCACGCCGACGATGGACGCCACGCGCACCTCTTTCAACTCGTCGCCGTTGATGGACTTGCTCAGGACGTCGTGCACCGCCAGCGGCTCGAGGGTCAGCCCGTCGAAGACCACGTATTGCGGGGGCCAGTAGCAGCCTTCGATCGCGTACTTGTCTTCGTACCCCGTCAGCTTGCTGCTCTCGACGCTGCGCGCGTCGAAGCAGCCGCGCACCTTGGCCACGGCCTGCGGCACCTTGGCCCACAGATCGATCAACGTGATCCAGCCGTCGCGCCCCACCGCCTGGAAGTAGCGCCCGGTGGAGGAAGCTCGCAAGATGTGGACCGCGAAACCGGTGTCGATGCGCGTCACTTCGGTCCGCGACTTGGCGTCGATGATGGCCACCTTGCCGATGTCTCGCAGGATGACGCCGATGAAGTCCTGCCAGTCGTAGCTGTGCTCGGGCGCGGTGGGGCGCTGCGCGACCGGCACCATGACGTTCCAGCTGGCCTTCGCCGTGTCCAGCGACAGCGGCGGCCCTGCCGGGGGCGGCAGCTGAAGGAACGCCGCCATTTGAGCGATCTCGGTCTCCGAAAGCAGCTTCTCTTTTCCCCAGGCCGGCATGCCCCAGGGGCGGCCGTTGCGCACCACTGCCGCCAGGGTGTCGGTGCCCAGCTTCTTCGATGCGGCCTCGCCGATGTCCGGTCCCGTGCCGCCGGCGCGCAGGGTGCCGTGGCACCCGGCGCAGCGGTTGAAGTACGACATCTTCGTCGTGTCGAGCTCGGCAGCCGACAGATTCACCGGTGTGGTGAAGGGCATCGGGCCGACGGCGCTCTGGTGCGTGATGTAAGCCAGCACGTCGGTGATGTCGTCGTCGCTCAGCTCGGGATCGGGCATCACGATCCCGCCCCACTTGGCGATCAAGCCCTCGGCGTACGGGTTGCCCTCCGCGACCACCGCGGCGGGATCCGTCAGCCACTTCCTGAGCCACGGCTCGGGCCGCTTCTTGTGGATGTCGGTCAGATCCGGGCCGCGCTTCAGATCGCCGTGGCCGAGCGTGTGGCACGCCACGCAGTCGCGTCGGAAGATGGTTTCACCCCGTGCCACCGCGGGGTCGACCCCCGGCGCATCGGAGTCGCCGCCATCACTGGCGTCCGTGCCGGTGTCGCCGCCGGTGTCGGTGCCGGCATCCAGATCGGGCTTTCCCTTCTGCTTTCCCGGATCGTCGTCCGAGCAGGCGACCACGGAAAGCAGCCCGACCACCACGGCGCCCAAGACACGCGAGATCGCGAGGTGCATGACGGATCCAAATGGCTCCGGTCGCGGTGCTTTGCAACGCGACAATTTGTCGCGGCGAGCCTCCTTCGCGGCTCAGCTGCGCAAACCCTGCGCGTCCGAGCTCACTCGTCCGACTCGGTCCGCTTGGCCTTGCCCTTCTTCTTCTCGCGCTTCTCGGGCTCGGCTGCCTTCGACGGCGAGGCCGAAGGGGTCGGGTCGGCGGCTGCGCGCGCGCACTTCGGGCTGTCGAGCACCAGCGTGACGCCGTCGTTGCTCGGCGCCAGCTTGTTCCAGAGGCGCGTCATGCTCGGGTGTCCGGTGAACACGTCCACGTGCTTGCCCTTGACGCGCAGCCCGCGGTCTTGTGCCAAGAAGCAGCCGTCATGCAGCCCGCTCGACTCCGCGTCGCGCGGCATGCCCTCGAGCTCGGGAATGTAGACCGTGGTCCCGAGCGGGATCACGTCGCTGTCCACTGCCACCGTGTAAAGCGGTGTGATGGCGCCGCCCGTGGCGCCGCGTCCGTAGGGGAACTGCTTCGGGTCCAGCGCGTCGAAGCAGATCTTCTGACCCGTCTTGCTGCACACTGCGGCGCACGAGCAGTCGCGCTTGGCGAAGCTCACCGTCTGCCCGCCCGCCAAGGTGCCGCTGCCCTGGACGCACACGGCCTCGTAGAAGCCCTTGGGCACGTCTTTGATGGTCTGGCACTCGGCGTTCTTGAGCGCCACTGCCGGGCCCGTGTGCTCCGACTCGCTGGGGAAGTCGTAATAGGTATTGCGGAACTTCCCCAGGACCTTGCCCTCGAGCTTGCCGCCGAGCTGGCGCACTGGCCTCAGGGGCTCGTCGCTCAGGTTCTTCGCGCCACGCTCGGACTCTTCGTCGCTCAGCGTGCGGGTATCCAGCGCGCTCGCACGTGGCGACTTGGGCCCGCTGCCTTTGCCCCCGGCCCCGCTCGGGACGGCGGGAAAGCCGTCGTCCGGCAGCGGCTGCGCCATCCAGTTCGAGCCGACGGTCGAGCAGGCGAAGCTGGTGCAGAGGCCAGCAAGGAGCAGGGTGCGCTTCATCCGGGGTTCTCGTCGTGGGCCGTGGCGGTAAGACGCTAGCACCGGGCCTGGCCCAGGCTTTCCGTCTATGCCGAGCGCGGCGCTTCGGGCCAAGATTTCGGGTGGATTTTCTTGGGCAACCGGCCGATCGCGCGCTAGTGGGTGCTCTTCATGCCGTCGGCCCTCCGAGTCGCGGGCGCTAGCCTGATCGCCTGCGCGCTCTTGGCGCTCTTGCCCGGATCCGGGTGGGCCGACCCGCACCGCGGCCCCACCGCCCGCTCGCCCAAGGGTGCCGAGGCCGCGCGCCGCGCGAAGCCGAAGAAGGCGAGCAAGGCCTGCGCGCGCGAGAAGGCGAAGTCGTTCTTGATTCGCCAGAACTATCTGAAGCGTGGCGGGCTGCCCAAGGCGCTGCGCTTCCGGGCCGAACGCTACGGCTGGGTGGAGGGCGCTGGGCTGGAAGGCTTCGCCGAGCACAGCGCCCTCTCGCAAGCGGCGCAGACCACGTTCATGGGGCTCCCGATCCGGGTGCACAAGAAGGTGGTGCCCAAGCTGCGCTGCGTCGAGCGCACGATCCGGAAGAGCTGCAACGGAAAGGGCAAGCGCTACGTGCCGAAGGCCATCGGCGGCTTCCGCGAGGCGAACACCTATCGTCAGGGTGAGGTGTCGAACCACATGTTCGGCATCGCCATCGACATCGATCCAGATCGCAACCCGTGCTGCGGCTGCGTCGACCCGTGGCCCAGCCACCGCTATTGCCAGAGCGGGGCCAAGAGCGTGTTCGAGAAGACCGAGCTGACCCGTTGCTGGATCGACGCCTTCGAACAGCACGGCTTCTACTGGCTGGGGCGCGACTCGCTCGAGGACACGATGCACTTCGAGTATCTGGGCGATCCGGACCGCTGACCCTGCTCAGCGCTTGCCCATCACCCGCCGCGCGCCGGTCCATGCGGCCAGCAAGACCGCGCCGGCCACCACGCCGACCAAGACGTCGACCAGGCTGGGGACCGCGAGCTTCACCGGACCGGCGGCGGCCGCCCAGCCCTCGATGCGGTGGTGCAGGCCGGGAATGCCGTGGGTCAAGATGCCGCCGCCGACCAGGAACATGGCGAGCGTTCCGGCCACCGACAGCGCCCGCATCAGCGACGGCACGGTCTGCACGATCGCGTTGCCCACGCTGCGGGCGGCGGCGCTGCTGCGCTTCTGCAGCGCGAAGCCCAGGTCGTCGAGCTTCACGATGCTGGCGACCAAGCCGTAGACCCCCACCGTCATCAGCGCTGCGATCGCGCAGACCACCATCACCTGCTTGGAGATGGGCGCCGTGGCCACGGTGCCCAGGGCGATCACGATGATCTCGGCGGACAGCACGAAGTCGGTGCGGATGGCGCCCCGGATCTTGCCCTGCTCGAGGCCCTCGAGCCCCGCCACGGTGTCGGGCGGCGGCTCGTCGTGGGGCGGGTGGAGCAGCTTGTGCGCCAGCTTCTCGACGCCCTCGAAGCACAAGAAGGCGCCGCCGAACATCAGCACCGGCGTCACGGCCCACGGGGCCAGGGCGCTCAGCACCAGGGCTGCCGGCGCCAAGATCAGCTTGTTCTTCGCCGAGCCCTTGGCCACGGCCCAGATCACCGGCAGCTCGCGCTCGGGGCTCACGCCCGAGACCTGCTGGGCGTTCAGTGCCAGGTCGTCACCCAGCACGCCCGCGGTCTTCTTGGTCGCGACCTTGGTCATCGTGGCAACGCTGTCCAGGTTGCCCGCGATGTTGTCGATCAGCGCAAGGAGACTTCCGCCCGGCATCGAGACTCGTTCCTAGGGTGTGGCGCCGGGTCTGGCAAGTCTCACTCGGCCGTCATGGCCCGCGCGCGCGCCGCGGGGTCATTGGGGTCGACCTCGACTGCCCGCTTCCAGGCCGCGTGGGCCGCGCTGTTCTCGCCCGACTTCGACAGCGCGTCGCCCAGCGTCACCCAGGCGGCTGCGGACTTGGGCTCGAGCGCCGTGGCCTTCCGTGCCCAGTGCTTGGCGGCGTCGAGCTGGGCTTGCTCCAAGAGCGCCCGCGCCAGCCCCGCTGCCGCGTCGGCGCGCCCTGGTTCCAGGGTGAGGGCCCGTCGGAAGGCGCGCTCGGCGGCCACCTGATCTTGCTTTCGCAGCGACTCTGCCCCGCGATCGAGCTGCGCTTTGACCAGCTTGCCGCGCGCGCCGGCGTCCGAAGGCGTGACGCCGTAGCCGAGCAGCAGCGGGTCCACGGCTTTGGCCAGGTCCCCCGACATGGCCAGGGCATCGCCCAACAGGATCTGCGCGGTCTGGTCCTCGGGGCTGAGCTTCACTGCCTCGCGGGCGGCCGAGATCGCCGCCTTGGCGTCGCGCCGGTTCAAGAGCACCCGAGCCAAGCCCGCATGGGCCTCGCCGTTCTTCGGATCGAAGCGGATCGCCTTGCAGTAAGCCGCCTGGGCGCCGTTCATGTCGCCGCGCGCCAGCTCTTTGCGGGCGCCGCGGATCTGGTCGTAGGCAGCGCCCGGATAGACGCCCGGGCTCGGGGGCAGCGGACCGAGCAGCTTGTCGCAGGTCGGCGCGGTGGTCAGGCCGTCGGCGACCTCCGGCGTGGGCTCGGGCTCGGGCTTGGGCGGCGGTGCGGGCGCCGGCTTCGCCGTGGCGCTGGCGGTGGCCGTGGTCGTGGCCGTTCCCGCTGGCGGGGCGGCGGTGGTGGTGGTGGGTGGCACAAGGGGCACGGGCTTCTTGCCGGTGGACTTCCCGACGGCGAGCACCACCACCGTTCCGACCGCGAGCACCCCCAAGAGGCCTCCGAGCGCATACAGCAGCGTGCCGAGCGGGCTGGTCGACTTGCGCTTGCGCGCCCCGGTCGTGGTCCGCGGCCGCTCGGAGGTGCGCCGCGCGCGCGACTCGCTCACCGCCGGCATGGGCATGCTGGGCGGGATGGGCGGCGGCTCGGCGTCGGCCATGTTGAGCGCGACGTCCGGCGTGGTCATCAAGTTGGTGGTCTGGGGTTGCTCGGTGGGCTCGACGTGAACGCGCCCGCTCGAGACCACCATCAGCGCCGCCAGCGCCACCGGCCCCGACAGCTCACGCGGCTCGGGTGCCAGCACCTCGCCCGCTGCGCCCACGACCAGCCCCTCGGAGACGTCGATCCGCACCCGCAAGCGCGGGTTCTGGATGGTGACGCGAACCGCCTTGGTGGCCGAGGTGAGCCCGCGGAGCATCCGGGCGGGCCCGGTGATCTCCAGGCGCGTGTCGAACGCCGCGCGCGAGTCGGCGCGTTCGGCCAGCGCGCGCTCGGGCTCGGCCAGGGCCGAGAGCGTGCCCAAGATGCGCTCGATGGCCGGCACGGCGCGCTCTTCCGACCAGACCTCGTTCCAGCGCACCACCAAGAGCGATGCCCAGCGCAGGCGAGTGTCGCGCCGCATGCGCCGCATCAGCTCGTAGCCCTCGCCCTGGGCCTCGTGCTCGCCGATCAGCAGCACCGCCGGGTCCATGGTGCGGATGCGGTGGAAGCGCACCTCGCTGGGATCCAGATCGGTGACGACGACGTCGACCCCGCGCTCGCGCAGCTCTTGGGCGATGGCATCGGCGCGGGCGGCGTCGCCGTCGGCCAGCACCACGCGCAGGCCCTTCACGTCCACGTGGGCCTCGGGTTGCTCGTCGTCCAGCCCGCCGAGCAACTGCACCGTCCCCGCGGCCCGCTCGTCGAACTCGTAGGTCAGCGGCTCGGCGGTCACCACGTGCTCGCGCACGCGCGACACGAAGTCGTCGATGGTTTCGGTGAGCGCCCGGCCGCCGCCGAGGACGATGCGAATCGCCTGGCCCTCGGTGCTGCCCTGTGCGCGCACGCTCAAGATCCCGGTCCTGAGCTCGTGCTCCAGGGCCCCGACCAGCTCTTGCAGCGTGGCCTCGCCCACGTCGCCCAGCGTCTCTGATTCGCGCTCGGGGATCTCGCGCGCCAGGGTGGCGATGCGATCCGCCATCTCGTCCATGCTGGCCGAGCGCGGGATGACCGCCGCTGCCCCGTGCCGGAAGGCGCGAAGGCGGCCCTCGAGCTCGGTGTTGTCATCCAGGATCGCGACCGGTACCACGCTGCTCTGTGGCGAGAGCGCCAGGGCGCGCAAGATGTGGTGCCCCGAGTCGCGGGCGGCGTCGCCGGCGAGCACCACCAGGTCCGGCGCCAGGGCGATCACCGCGTCGGCCACCTCTTGGACCGCCGCGCGGACCACCTGCACGCGATGCCGCGCGAGCGCCGGCTCCAGGGCAGCGCTCAGCGTCTCGGGCGCGCCGACGATCAGCACGCTGGGCTCACCGGGGCGCCCCGCCGGCCGGCGGCGCGCCAGCTCGCGCAGGCGGAAGGCTCGGGACTCGTCGCGAGCCGGCAGCTGGCTCAAGCGGAACGCGCGCGAGTCCTCGCGCCCCGGCAGCTGGCTCGCGCGAAACGCGCGCGAGTCGTCGCGCCGGATCGGCGGCGGCCCGTCGTCGTACGGGGGCGGGGGCGGCCCGGGGTCGCGGTGCTTGACCCGCGCGCGGCCGTCTTCCGGCAAGCGAGCGGGCCTGGGGAAGACGGCGGTGGGGTCGTCCCCCGAAACCGACTCGAGCTCGGGTCGGGGCACCGGCCTGGGCTGATGTGCCGCCGGCGGCAGGGGGATGTTCGGTGCCCGGACCGTGGGGCGATAGTGCTCCGAGAGGGGGAGCGGATTCCGCGTCGGCTTGGACGACTCCAAGGGGTCGTCGCCGGACCCGTCGTTCGAGCTACCTCCCGGCATCTGTCCGGACGAGAGGATCGCAGAGGTTCGCCGCTGGGGCCAGATGAAGGGAGCGCAGTTGCGCTCACGGGGCGCGCACGAGCTCGGCCAGCGCCGGGTGGATCACGCCATTTGTCGCGATCACGTGTCCTTCTGCCAGTCGTAGCGGACCGCCATTCAGGTGAGACAGCTGCCCACCTGCCGCGAGCACGATCGCCGCGCCGCCGGCGAGATCCCATGGGGCGAGCCGGCGTTCCCAGTATCCGTCGTAGGTTCCGTCGGCGACGAAGCACAGGTCCATGGCCGCGGCGCCGCAGCGCCGAACCGCCTGGCAGCGCTTCTTCACGCCGACGAAAGTGGCGAAGTTGTTGTCCGGCTCGCGCTCGCGCTCGCGCGGAAAGCCCGTCGCGAGCAGCGCCTGCTCCAGAGTCGTGGTGGTGCTGACCCGGCAAGGCTCGCCGTTGCGGAGCGCGGGGCCGCCGACATGCCCGCTCCACTCTAGCCCCAGCGCCGGGGCGACCACGGCGCCGGCAATCGGCAGATCCCCCTCTGCCACGCCGATGCTCACACACCAGATCGGATGGCCGTGGGCATAGTTGGTGGTGCCGTCGATGGGGTCGCAGTACCAGACCCGCTCGGCGTCGCGCTCCCCGCCCTCTTCTTCACCGACCACCGCGATCTGCGGCGTGAGCTCGGTCAGGCGCGAGCGGATCAGTCGCTCGGACGCCAGATCGAACTCGGTGATCAGATCGCGCGTGCCCTTCTCGCGGATCGCCATCTGGCGTCGGAAGCCGCCCAGCGCCAGCGCGCCGGCCTCGCGGGCCACCGCGAGCGCGATCTGCCCCAGGGCCTCTGGCGTCACGCCGCCTTGCCGTGGCACTTCTTGAACTTCTTGCCGCTGCCGCAGTGGCACGGGTCGTTGCGGCCGACCCGAGGCCCTTCGTTCTTGACGGTCGGCCCGGCCAGCGCCTCGGCGTCGGCGAACAACCACTTGCCGTCGTGCTTCTCGAACTTCGCGCGCTCGCGGTGCTCCAGGCTCACGTTCTTGACCTTGTAGCGTGCCACGAACTCCACGGTGCCCCGATCGTCGTTCTCACCGCCCGCGTCGGTGCCCAGGATCTCGAGCCCCAGCCACTTGCTGCTCTTGCTCCAGGCTTCGGTCTGCGCGCGGTCGACGTCTTTGCCGGCCTCGGGCGTGTGAGACTTCAGGATGAAGTCGACCTCGCCGAGCGCGTACGCGGCGTAGCGCGCGCGCATCAACGCCTCGGCGGTGGCAGCGGCTTTCTCGCCTTTGATGATCGGCAGGCAGTGGGACTCGGTGGACTCGCCAATTCCGCAGACGCAGGGCACGGGGTGTCTCCTTCTCACCAGAGGCTGGCTGGGGCGGCGTGAATGCCACCGAATGGTCTCACCGACAAGCGCGGCGTGAGCCGGCAGAGCGGGCCCCGCCCTGCCGTGTGGTCAGACGCGCCAAGGGGCCGGCCGGCGGCGAAAGCGAAACCTTGGCTTTGGCCAGCGCCCCGTGATCTATTATGCCCCTTTCGGCGCCGGAGGGATGATGTCGAAACCGATACCGACCGATCGGAGCGAGAGCGTCTTCGAGGACTACAAGCACGAGTACGACGCCAAGCAGGCGCTGATCGAGGCCAACCGCTGTCTGTACTGCTCGGACGCACCGTGCACCCAGGCATGCCCGACCCACATCGACGTTCCGGAGTTCATTCGCAAGATCGCCACCGGCAACCTCAAGGGTTCGGCCCGGACCATCTTCGAGGCGAACATCCTGGGCATGAGCTGCGCCCGGGTGTGCCCGGTCGAGGTCTTGTGCGTCGGCGACTGCGTCTACAACCAGATGGGCGTTCCTCCGATCCAGATCGGCAAGCTTCAGCGCCACGCGACCGACCGCGCCTACGAGCAGGGCTGGCGCTTCTTCGAGGCGGGCGCCCCCACCGGCAAGAGCGTGGGCCTGATTGGCGCCGGCCCCGCCTCGCTGGCCGCGGCGCACGAGCTCAGGCGTCTGGGCCACGCCTGCACGGTCTACGAGAAGCGGCCCGTGATCGGCGGCCTCAACACCACCGGCATCGCGCCCTACAAGATGCGCGCCGACCGTTCGGTCCAAGAAGCGCAGTGGGTGCTGGCCATCGGCGGCGTTCAGCTCGAGACCGGCGTGGAAGTCGGCAAAGACATCACGCTCGCCGAGCTGGAGAAGAAGCACGACGCGGTGTTCGTCGGCGTGGGCCTGGGCCCCGACACCCGCCTGGGCGTTCCGGGTGAAGACCTGCCGGGCGTGCACGGCGCCGTGGAGCTGATCGAGCGACTGAAGCTGGGCAAGCTGGAGCTGAGCGGCGTGAAGAGCGCCCTGGTGGTCGGGGGCGGCAACACCGCCATCGACGGTGTGCGCGAGCTGGCGGGCCTGGGCGTCCCCAGCGTCACGCTGGCGTATCGCGGCGCCGAAGCGCAAATGCCCGGCTACCGTCACGAATGGCTGGCGGCGCGCGAGGCGGGCGTCGCCGGGGCTTTCCACGCCGTGCCGATCGGATTCGAGGGCAACGCTCGAGTCGAGCGGGTGCGCTTGGTGCGCACCGACGCGCAGAAGAAGCCCATCGCCGGCAGCGAATTCACGCTCGACGCCCAGCTGGTGCTGATCGCCATCGGGCAGTCCACCTTGGGGCAGATGCTCTCGGGCCTCTCGGGCATCGGCGTGCAGAACGGGTCCGTCGTCACCGACGACGTGGGCGCCACCGGGCGCAAGGGTTGGTTCGCCGGGGGCGACTGCCGGAACGGCGGCAAAGAAGTCGTGAACGCCGCCGCCGAAGGCAAGGCTGCGGCGCAGGCCATTCATCGTCACCTGGGAGGCAAAGATGCCTGATCTGTCCACCAACTGCGGGGGCATCCGCTCTCCCAATCCGTTCTGGTTGGCCTCGGCCCCACCCGCGAACTCGGGTGCGCAAGTGCAGCGCGCGTTCGACGCTGGCTGGGGCGGCGCGGTGTGGAAGACGCTGGGCGTACCGATCCAGAACGTGTCCAGCCGCTTTGGCGCCATCAACTATTCGGGCACGCGCGCCATCGGCTTCAACAACATCGAGCTGATCACCGACCGCCCCCTCGAGGTGAACTTCAAGGAAATTTACGAGACCAAGAAGAAGTTCCCGAAGCACGCGGTGGTGGTCTCGCTGATGGTCGAGACCGAAGAAGAGTGGAAAGAGATCATCAAGCGCTCGATCGACGCCGGGGCCGACGGTCTGGAGCTGAACTTCGGATGCCCGCACGGCATGTGCGAGCGCGGCATGGGCTCGGCGGTGGGGCAAGAGCCGAAGGTCAACGAGCGCATCACCTCGTGGGCCGTCGAGTATTCGACGGTGCCGGTGCTGGTGAAGCTGACCCCCAACGTCTCGGACATCTTGCCGCATGGGCTGGCCGCGCAGCGCGGCGGCGCCCACGGCGTGTCGTTGATCAACACCATCAAGAGCATCATCGCCGTCGACATCGACCGCTTCGTGCCCGAGCCGCGGGTGGGCTCGCTGAGCACCAACGGTGGGTACTGTGGCGCGGCGGTCAAACCCATTGCCCTGCACATGCTGGCGCGGCTGGCGCGCTCCGACGACTTCAACATCCCGATCAGCGGCATCGGTGGCATCACCAACTGGCGGGATGCCGTCGAGTTCATGCTGCTGGGCGCCTCGAGTGTGCAGGTGTGCACCGAGGTGATGCTCAAGGGCTATCGCATCGTCGAGGACATGATCGAAGGCCTCGACGAATACATGCAGAGCCACGGCTTCCAGACCCTCGACCAGCTGATCGGCAAGGCCGTGCCGGCCTATTCCGAGTGGGGCGACCTGGATCTGAACTACGAGACCATCGCCAAGATCGACGAGAAGACGTGCATCGGTTGCCAGCTCTGCGTGGTGGCCTGTCACGACGGCGCACACCAGTGCATTCACCCGGCGAAAGAGTCGCCAGCTGCCACGGCCACCCGCGTACCCATCGTCGACGAGAGTGAGTGCGTGGGCTGCAACCTGTGCAAGATCGTGTGCCCGGTGCCCGACTGCATCAGCCTGGTTCCGGTGGACAACGGCTTCGCGGCGGCCAGCTGGAACCAGCACCTCACCGGCGGCGCCACGCTCAGGCCCAAGAAGGGCGCACACTAGGGCCGCCGATGCGCGCGCTGATCGGGTTCTTGCTCTTCTGGGGCTGCGCCTCCCCTGCGGCCGAGCCGGCTCGGCCCGCGCCCAGGCCCGCGCCGACCGGCGCGCCGCTGCCCTCGGCGCAGCCCGCGGGTGAAGCGCCCGGCGTGGCCCCGATGGTGGCCAGCGGTGAGCCCGAGCCGCTCGCCCCGGAGGTCGCCCAGCCGCCGGCGGTGCCCACGGCACCGGCCTCCGAGCCTTCGCCGAGCGCGACCGCGCGCGATCCGCGTCGAATCGCCACCCAGCACCGTCCCCGCTCGCTCCTCATCTTGGAGCTGCAGGCGCTCGAGAAGCTGTACGCAGCCACGCCGAAGCGCTCCCCCGATCGGCCGACGCTGATGCGCCGGCTGGCCGAGGGGTACGTCGAGCTCGAGTACGCGGCCCAGCACGAGGCCGACGGCGCCAAGATCGTCGCCGCGGCACGCAAGCACGCGCTCACGTACTACCTGGCGGTGCGGTCCGAGTACCCCACCTACGCCAAGCTCGACGAGGTCCTGTATTTCGCCGGCTACGAGCACGAGCGCGCTGGCGACACGGCCAACGCACGCGCGCTGTATCGCGAGCTGACCCGGGCGTTCCCGGCTTCGTCGTTCGTGGCCCGCGTTCCCGAAAAATGGCGTGCGCGCTGACCGGCGACTTTCTGCCGGCTCACTTGCTGCACCCCGCCATCTCCAGACAGTTCGACTTGCCGTTGACGCAGTCGGCGATCGCTTTGTAGGGCCCGACGCACGGGAACGCGGGGCACTTGTACCCACAAGCCTGGAGCTTGGCGCAGGCCTTCGAGCAAGCATCCGAGCTGCTGGGCGCTGGGGCCGAGGCCGTGGGCGCGGCCGGTGCGGTGGCGGAGCCGGCCGCTCGCGAGCCCTTGGGGGCAGCGCCCGACGGCGGCTTACCCGACATCGCGCCCGAGGGTGAGGGTGCCGTGGGGGGTGCGGACGCCAGCAGCGGCGCGTCACTTCCGAGCGCGGCCGACGCCGAGCCGGCCGGCGCCGACCGGTCGAACGCACCGATCAGATAGGCCCCGACGACGCCCACGAGACCGAGCACCAACAAGAGAACCGCCGCGCCCAGCGTGACCCAGAGCGGTGCGGTGCTGGGGCGCCGCGGTGCAGGCAGCGAGTCGATCCGGACATGGGTCGGCGCGGTGACCCCCGCGGTCGGGGAATGACTCGAGAGCGCTCGCAGGGCGTCGGCCATCTCGGTCGCGGACTGAAATCGTTGGTTCGGATCCCGCGCCAGTGCGCGTGTCAGCCAGCCGTCGAAGCCGGGGGGGGCGCCCGGCGCGGCGGGGATGGGATCGGCGCAGATCTTCAGCAAGAGGTCGCCCAAGATGGCGCTGTCGAACGGGCGGAGGCCCGTCACGCACTGGTACGCGATCACGCCCAGCGACCAGAGGTCGCTGCGGTGGTCGACGTCACTGCGGCCCCGCGCCTGCTCGGGGCTCATGTAGTGCGGCGTTCCCAAGACGGCACCGGTCTGGGTCAGGCCGGCCGTGGTGGTGTCGCCGGTGGCCAGGGTCTTCGCGATGCCGAAGTCGAGCACCTTCGCCAGCTCTTCGTCCTGGTTCTTCACCAAGAAGACGTTGTCTGGCTTCAGATCGCGGTGCACCACGCCGGACTCGTGGGCACGCGTCAACGCGCGGGCCACCTGGCTCACGATCCGCGCCGTCTCGTCCAGCGACAGCCGCGACACCCGGCCGAGGCGCGTGGCCAGGCTCTCGCCCTCCAAGAGCTCCATCACCAGATAGGGCGTCGTGCCTTCGACGCCGAAGTCCAGCACCTGGATCACGTGGGGGCTGCGCAGCGCCGCAGCGGCGCGCGCTTCGTTCAAGAAGCGATCGACGGCGCCCGGGGCGCTGGCCACGCGCTCGTGGATCAGCTTGATGGCCACGGGTGACCGCAAGAGCAGGTGCTCTGCGCGCCACACGCTGCCCATGCCGCCGGCGCCCAGCTGCGACACCAGCCGGAACTTCTGCGCGAGCACGTCGCCGGCTGAAAAGTCCCGCGCCATGAGGTCGTCTCGATGAAAATACCACAGGCGCCGGACCGCACGCCCCGCGCGGGCAGCGGCACGGTCCTTTCGCTCAGCGACTGCGCCCGAGCTGGACGGCCACCAGCACCCAGCCCGTCAGGAAAGCCAGCCCCCCGAAGGGCGTGATGATGCCCAGCTTGCGCACCCCGGTCAGCACCATCGCGTAGAGGCTGCCCGAGAACAGCACCACGCCCACCGTGAACGCCAGCGCGGGCCACTTGATCGCGCGCCCCGTGGCGTCGCCATATAGCGAGACCGCCAAGAGCGCCACCGCGTGCAGCGCGTGGTAGAGCACGCCCGTCTGCCACACGCCGAGCTGGGCGTCGGTCACCCGGCTACGCAACAGGTGTGCGCCGAAAGCGCCCAGTGCGACGGCCAGAAAACCCAGGCTGGCGGCGACACGGATCCACATCGAGGGCGATCTCTGGTGCCGAAGGCGTGACGGCGGAAGCGCTTGCCCGAATCACTTCTTCGATTTCTGCCTGCTCGGGTCGGTGCCCTTCTCGATGAAGGGGGCCGCCGGCGCCGTGTCTTTGGTGCCGTCGTACCCGCCACCGCCCGTGCCGCCCCCGGTGTCGAGCGAGCCCTGGGGCCCCGCCCCCGAGCGGCACTCGATGGCACACGCCACCGAGAGCGAGTCGCCGCCGCACCCGCAGCCGGCCAGGCGGCGCACCGCCGCCGGGAGCCGAAGCTCGCTCGGATCTGGCAGAATCGAGAGCGAGACGTTCACCGCCCCCTTGTCCAAGAAGCGCACGAACGCGCTGCCCCGAAGGGTGTGCTCGCCGGCGGCGATCTGGATCGAGGCCATGACCTTGTCGAGGCACGAGTCGAACTTGGGATGCGTGCCGCGTGCAGGGGCCGTCACCTGGGTCTTGCCGTCGGGGCCGACCGCAAAGCCGACCCGGTGCAGGCGCGCGCTCACGGTCTTGTCCTTGGGGCAGGCCTTGATGGCGCCGACCTTGGTCTTGAGCTTGTCGCTCAGGCTGGTGCGGCGCTTTTCCAGCTCGCTGGGCGCTTCGGTCGGCACGCTCTCTGCGAGGGTGCTCTTGCTACGGAATGCCGCGCTCGGGCTCGCCGCGCCGGCGGCGGTGCCCTTGTCGCCGAAGGGGTTCGAATTGGGCGTGACGTCGTAGGTGCGGGGGGGCGTGTACGAGAGCCCGCACGCGGGGCCATAGCCCGCCGAGCAGGCGCGGCCGAGCGCGCCCCGCGCCCCCTCGATGTCCTTGGCTCCGCCCAGGCCGTCGTAGCGAGCGGCGGCCAAGAGCGCGCAGCCGTAGCCGTACCTGGCCTGGCACGCCTTCTCGAAGAAGCCCGCGGCGAAGCTCGGGTTCGAGGCGGTGCCGAAGCCGTGGCGATGGAGCAGCCCCGTGCCTGCGCAGCTCTCCCCGTCGCCATCGGCGCAGCCCTTCTCGAGCAGCTTGAGGGCCGCGGCGTCGTCCCGCGCCACCCCGGCGCCCTGGAGCTGTGACACGGCCAGGAGCCGGCAGCCCGGGACGTGACCGCCGTCGCACGCGCGCTTGGCCAGCTTGGCGGCCTTCTCTCCGTTCTTGGTGACGCCATCGCGCCCCTCGAACACCAGTGACGCCGCGTCGATGCAGCTTCGCCAGTCTTTGGCCTCGCAGGCCCGCTCGAAGTCCTGCGCCGCCCGTGCCGGGTCTTTCGGCATCTTGGTCCCCGAGAGCCGCAGCGTGCCGAGGAAGCGACACGCGTTGGCCGAACCCTTGGCGCAGCTGCCTTCCAGGCCCTTGACGCCCTGGGCGCGTTCGGCCTCCGACCCGCCGAGCAGCTGAGATGCCAAGAGCCCGCAGGCGTCTTCCCACTTGCCCTGGCAGGCGCGAGTGAACAGCGCCTTGGAACGCGCGGCGTCCGGCGCGGTGCCCTTGCCCGTCTCGAGGTTGAGCGCCAAGAAGTGGCACGCGCGCGCCTCGCCCCCGCTGCACGCGCGGCCATACAGCACGTTGGCGGCGGTGGCGTCGCCGTCCTTCTCGGTCACCACGCCCAGGTTGCTGCAGCCCCGCGGCCAGCCGGCTTCGCAGCTCTTCGAATACAGCTCGCGAGCCTTGTTCATGTCCTTGGGCAGCGCGTCGCCGCGATCGTAGGCGTGCCCCAGGTTTCCGCAGCCACGGGCGCTGCCGCCGGCGCAGGCCTTCTCGGCGAGGGTGGCCGCCCGCTCGGGGTCGGCGGGCACGCCGTGGTTGCCGAAGTACATGAACGAAGCGGCCGCACAGCTGCCCGCGTGGCCCTTCTCGCACTCGGCGACGCACTCGGCCAGCTGGCCTTCGCGGCATTGAAACGGGGCGGCAGCGTTGGGCGGCGCGCACTTCCCGTCGGTCAGCACCAACCCACGCGGGCACACGTCCACGGTGCCGCCCTCGTCCTTCGAGGCCACTTCGAGGGCTGTCAGCTCCAGCCGAAGCAGCGCCGAGCAGGCCGGATCGGGGCTCGACGAGGTCGGGTTGAAGCCCTTGCACGCTTTCGCGTCGCCGTCGCGGTTCTCGGTGCGCTTGCTGCTCTTGCTGGCTGCGCTGGCGCCGGCGCCCATGATCTCGACCGCGCCGCGCACCGAGCCCGACGAGCCCTGCTTCAGCGCGAACGCGCCGACGAAGGCGCCCCGCACGAAGTGGGTTGCCGCGGCACACCCGCTGCCGGTCAGTCGCTTCTTGTCCGCGGCGGCCACCGTGGTGCGCCGCATGCCGATGAGAATGAGGCCCAGGTCCAGCGAGGTGTCACGCTGCACCTCGGCCGCGATCTTCGCGCCGAAGGTCGGCAGGTTCAGCTGGATCTCGTCGGCGCCCTCCAACCGCACCACCTCTTCTTTCGGGCTGACGCCCACGAAGCCGTAGTCGCCGTCGATCTTGCAGTCTTTGATGATGCGCAGCTCTTTGCAGTCGTAGCTCACGACTGCCACCCCGTCCTTCATCACCGCTTCGTACACCGCACGCTCGTGAGCCTTCAGGTCCACGATCAGCGGCTGGCCGAAGTCGGCCACCGAGTCGCACAGCGTTGCCTGCACCCTGGGCGGATCTGGCCGCGCCACCTCGCCGCCGGCGCCGGGGCGGCAACCCCCCGAGACGAAGACCAACGCTGCGACCAGCGGCGCGCCCACGCGTATCGTCCAGCTCATTGCTCGCTCCGTCTCACTGGATGCAGCCCACGCGACTCTTGGCGATCACCATGTCGTCGTACCACACGCTGCCGGCGCCGCCCTCGGTGATGTAGTTCTGTGGCCAGAAGGCGTTGAGCTTCAGGTCGGTGGTGTTGCGCCACTGAAGGTCCAGCACAACCAGCGTCGGACTCGTGGGCTTGTACTGGGTGCACTCGGTGCCCGTGGCCTTCTCGGGGCAGAACTTGTCCTTCACCCAGTAGCCGAGCGGTGCCTTGTCGGTGAACTGAATCACCGATTGATCGTTCACCCAGACGCCCAGCTCGGCGCCCGCACCCGACGCGGCCGACGGGTTCAGCTTGATGTGAAGCTCGAAGCACTGCCACTCGTCTTTGGCGGTGAGCGCCGGGTCGTGGATCACCGAGTTGCCGTAGTAGGCGGTGTTCCCCGAGGGTTGATCCATCCACGAATGCATCTTCATCCAGTAGTTGTAGAAGTCCATCCGCGGGGCGCTGCCGCTGGTCATGGGCTCGAGCGAGACATGGAACCGGTCGTCGCCGTCGGGCTTCAGCCCGGCCTGGGGGCTCGGCCAGTTCGACGCCGGGTTGTAGCCCCCGATCCAGACGCCGGTGTGATGCCACTTCACGCCGGCCTGGTACCGCGCGTAGTAACGCACGAACAGCTCGTCGTAGCCGGGGGCCAGCTTCTTGTAGAAGTCGACGGCGTTCGGCCCCGCGCCGCTGGCGGTGAGCTTGCCGCTGGCCTTGCCGCTGCTCTTCGCCGGTACGCTCGGGTCCAGCGCGATGGCGCCAGTGCCCTGCTTGCTTTCGTAGCGCGTGAGCAGCGCGCTCACACTGCCCTCTTCGAAGCTCTCGACCCAGATCACGTCGGGGTCTTTGTCGATGCCCACGTCGCCCGGGTACTTGGCGGAGAGGCCCGGCCCTGCGCCGCTCGACCCGCCGGTTCCGGCGCCGCCTGCACCGCCCGCGCCCCCCGACCCGCCGCTGGTGCTTCCGCCGCTGCCGCTGGCGCCGCCCGACGCCGTGCCGCCCGCGCCGCTGGTGCCCCCGCTGGAAGCGCCCCCGCTGGAAGCGCCTCCGCTGGAAGCGCCCCCCGTGGCCGGCGATCCCCCGCCGCTGTCCGAGCCACACCCGAAGAGAACGACCGCCAGCCCCAGGCTCCCCAGCCACTTCATCCGGCTAGCCTACCACCGGCTCGAGCATTCGGTATCCGTGGGCGCGCGCGAAGTTGATGTGCACGCCCGCGCACCGGGCATCGTACCGGCAATCGCCGCAGCGGCGGCTCTTGGTCATGAAGCCCGCCGCGATGAAGCGCCGCGTGTGGCGGGCCATGTCGACGCGCCCGTCGGGCCCGAGCGCTGCCGTGTCGAACACCGCCTCGCGGCGTTCGGGCTCGCGACCGCCCAGACACGCCGGGATGCCGCGCGTGCGCACCGCGGCGGGCAGCGCCCTGCACAGCGCTCGGGTGTCCACGTCTTCGCGCTGCTGGTCGGTGACGCGCTCGTACGAGGGTGCGCAGACCAGAAGGCGCGCGCCGAGCGTCTCCAGAGACGGCACCAGCGGCGCCGTCTCGGCCCGCAGCATCACCGCGATCTCGAACTCTCCGGGCCAATCGCGCACCCGCGCCAGGTCGACCGCCGTGGCCACGAAAATGCGCCCGACGGCGCGACCGCCGAGGTCGGCCGAGTCGAGGTCGCGATAGGATTCGAGCTCGAGCCACAGCTCGGCGCTCGGCGAAAGCGCCGCCAGCGCCCGCGCCCGCGAGGCGTTTTCGGCCACGACGTGGGCCACCTTCGCGCGGGGCAGCGCCTCGGCGCGCGGCGGAGGATCGACCAGGCGCAAGACCTCGACCTCGGGCAGCGCGCGGTGTTCGAGCACGCGATCGAGCCCGTCGCACAGCGGTTCGAGGTAGCAGCGCTTGCAGCGCTCGGGCTCGCGGCAGTCCAGCTTCTCCCCCAGGGTGAGATAGCGGTCGAACTCTTCGCGCCGCCCGCGGACCTCGTCGTTCAGCTTGTACGGGTCCTGAATCAGCTCTTCGAAGCCTTCGGCGTAGGGCGGCGGGAAGCGGTTGAGCCAGATCTGGATCCCGGGGCGCCGCGAGATCGCGAAGGCACGGCTGAGCGCCTGCTCGTGCCCGTCGAGGTCGTAGAACAACGCGTCTTTGGCCTTGCCCCAGGCGTTACCAAAAGGGACGACCTGCAGCAGGTCGAACTCGCGCACGCCCCAGTCGATGAACGTCTCGAGCATCTCGGGCAGATGCACCACGTTCATCTTGTTGATCACGATGTCCACGTTGACGATGAAGCGGCCCGCTGCCAGGGCGGCGCGCAGCCCGGTCACCTCTTGCTCGAACGCCCCGGGGGCACCCACCAGCGCGTCGTGGAGCTTGGCGGTGTGGCCGTGCAGGCTGAAGGTGATCTCGTCCAGGCCCGAGTCGGCGGCCCGAGCCAGGAACTCGGGATAGGCGAACATGCGCCCGTTGGTCACCGTCTGAACGCGGCGATACCCCGAGCGCCGGCCGAGCTTCACGAAATCGAGGAAGTGTGGGTGGATGGTCGGCTCGCCGCCCGAGAGGATCAGCCGGGTCGCCCCGCGCTTCCGCCCCTCGACGATCTGGGCCTTGATCTCCATCGAGGGTCGCACGGTGCCGTCGAAGGCCATCGTGTCCAGACAGAAGACGCAGTGGTTGTTGCAGTCGTTCGTCAGCCGCACCCAGTTCTTCTGCTCGTGCGCGGCCTCTTCCCGAATCAGCGTCTCGTCCGCCACCGTGCTCCTACATAGCGCAGCGCGCGCCTGGAGGTAGCTCACCCGGCCCGGCCGAGGGCAGCGTCACTTCGTGCTCCCCCCGTGCCTGCTCGCAGGGGGTGCGGTTACGACATCCACCGAGGGTTCGAACCCAAGGAGCTCCGATGGCGCTTACGGTCACGCGTGGTCTGATGTGTGCTTCAGTGCTGGGATTGCTGATTTTCGCCGCGTGCGGGGGCGACGACGAGAGCGAGACGTCCAGCGGGACGGGTGGGGCGGGCACCGGCGGTGCCGCCGGAGACGCCGCTTCCACCGGCGGCGCCGCGGGCACGGGCACCGGCGGGACCGGCACCGGCGGGACGGGCACCGGCGGGACGGGCACCGGCGGGACGGGCACCGGCGGGACCGGCACCGGCGGGACGGGCACCGGCGGGACGGGCACCGGCGGCGGGACCGGCAATTGTGGGATCTGCCCTGGCGGCTCGCCGGTGTGCGACCCAGCCAGCAGCCTGTGCGTCGAGTGCACCAGCGACGCGCACTGCGCGGGCAACGGTGTGTGCGACACCGCGGCCAAACAGTGTGTCGAGTGCAACGCCGACAAAGACTGCCCAACGGGTCAGAAGTGCGCCCCGTCGAAGCAGTGCAACGCGGCGTGCGGCACGGGCGGCGCCACCTGCGGTGGCGGCAACCCCGTGTGCGAGGGCGGCGTGTGCGTCGAGTGCACCAGCGACACGCACTGTGCCGGTCAAGCCGGCAGCCCGTTCTGCAACACCGTGACCAAGTCGTGTGTCGAGTGCAAACTCAGCACCCAGTGCACGCAGGCCGGAGAGTCCGTCTGCACCAGCGCCGGCAAGTGCGTGCAGTGCACCAGCGACGCGAACTGCCAGAACGGGCAGAAGTGCAACACCGCGACCAACGACTGCGTGCAGTGCCTGTCGAATGCCAACTGCCCGACCGGACAGAGTTGCTCGCCGGGCGGCGAGTGCAAGCCCACCTGCAAGGCGAACACCGACTGCACCGGCGGCGGCCAGCCAGTCTGCAACGTGAGCACGGGGATCTGCGTGCAGTGCACGGCGAACACCGACTGCAAAGACGCTCAGAAGCCGGCCTGCGTGGTGGCCACGGGCCGCTGTGAAGAGTGCAACGCCGACACCGACTGCAAAGACACCCAGAAGCCCCACTGCACCGCCGAGCACAAGTGCGACGAGTGCAGCGCCAGCTCGCACTGCAAGACCGGCGAAGTGTGCTTCGACGGCGAGTGTCAGGGGAACTGAGTCGGTCTTCGACCGTCACCGCCGTCACGGCGGCGGTGGCGGCTCGTACAGCCAGCGCGAGAGCGCCTTGGCAGTCAGCATCAGCGCCACGCCGATCACGAACACCGCGACCGCGACCGCGGCCAAGCAGAAGATCTCGGCCCGGGGAAAGGCGCGCGAGAAAGAAGAGACCGCGACCGGCACCCCGCCCGACACCACGAACCAGCCGCTCATCACCAGCGTCTGGAAGCGGCGCGGCACGTCGCCGACCAGGCGGGCCATGGCAAACGGCCCTACCAGGACCTCGGCCAGCCCCAGCGTGCCTTCCGCGGTGAAGGCGGCCCAGAGCGACGTGCGCGCGAGCATCAACGGCACGGCAGCCACAGCCGCCAGACACAGCCCCACCGCGACCACCAGCAGCGCGGGGAGCTCGAGCCGACGCAGGTGCAACACCGCGAGCACCCCCATCACCAGGCACGACCCCAGGATGACCAGCAGCGGGTTGACCAGGGTGAGCCACGACAGCGAGCTGCGCGACGACGCATCGAAGCTGAGGGAGCTGACCAGCGTGAGCAGCGCCACGTAGGGTGCTGCCAGCGCGACCAAGCCCAGCGCGCCCCAGAGCACGCGCCCGGTGCTGAGGGGGCTCGGGGCCGGCGCCTTGCGCTCACGGGTCAGGAACCAGGCGACGCCCAGCCCCGCTGCGAGCAGCGCCCCGAGCGCCGCAGCCCCGGCCGCCGTCACGAACACCGCCGAAGCCCCCATCCTCGCCGTGACCACCCCCGCTGCCGTGGACGACGTCAGCGCCGAGGCATTGAGCACGGCATAGAGCAAGACGAACGAAAGCGCGCGCAGCTGCTCGCGAGGGTGCCCGAGCTCGGCGGCGGCAACGGCAAAGAATGCCGGCTTGCACAGGCCCTGCCCCAGCGCGAGCACCCCCATGCCGACCCAGACCATCGACGAGCCATCGCTCGCCGCGATCAGCGCGTACCCCACCACCGAGATCGCGACCCCCGCTGCCAGCGGCACGACGGGCCCCGCGACGACGGCCACCAGGCCCCCCAGCAGCACCAGCAGCGTGTTCGCCACGACCTGGCCCGTCATGATGCTGCGAATGCTTTCGGTGGCAACGCCCAGACCACGCAGGTGCATGAACAGCACACCGCGGCTCATCCAGTAGGCCCAGCGCTCGAGCCCCAGCACCATCGGAAGCAGCGTCAGCACCAGCCCGACGCGCCATGGGTTCACCTCGGGCCGGGCGTCGGGGACCGTCATCGTTGCAGCATGCTAGCCGAGGTTTCTGTACTAGGCTGAAGCGCGTGCGCCGCCTCTGCTCCGCTCTGGCTGCCGGGACCGCGTCGTGGCTCGCGGCGGCGCAGCCCGCGAAGGCCGAGCCCGATTCGAGGGCGCCGCACGTCTTGTTCGCACCCAAGCCCGATGCGCGGCCCCGGCTCGAGTGGCGCTTTCGACGGGTGCAGGCCTGGGAGCTGTACGCCACGAGTGGCCTCGCGATCGCTGCGGTCGGAGCGTATGCCGCCGGCGCCAGCGCCGACCGCTGGAAGGGCGGCATCGGGTTCGACGACGGCGCGCGCGGTTCGCTGCGGCCTGCAAGCTACCAGACCCGTCGATCTGCGCGCGACGCCAGCGACCTGACCCTGGCGCTCGGTGTGGCGCAACCCATGCTCGGCGACGGCCTCTTGACCAGCTACTGGTACCACCAGAGCCCCGACGTGGCAGAGCAGGTGTTGCTGATCAACGCCGAGACGCTGGCCATCACCATCGCCGTGCAGACCAGCGTCTCTTCCTTGGCCAGTCGCGAGCGCCCATACGGTGACGACTGCGGCGCCGAGCTCGACCCCGAGCTGAACGACTGTGCGAAGCGGGATCGCTATCGCAGCTTCTTCAGCGGGCACGCCGCCACCGCGTTCTCCGCCGCCAGCGTGTCGTGCATGCATCACCTGCACTTGCCGCTGTACGGTGGCGGGGCAGCCGACGTTGCGTCGTGCGCTGCCGGCTACGCGCTGGCCGGTGCCACCTCGGCGCTGCGGGTGGTGGGCGACATGCATTACGCCTCGGACGTCGCCGTGGGCGCCGCCTGGGGAACGCTTGCAGGGCTCGGCGTGCCCTGGCTCTTGCACTATCGGCATCCGCAGGGCTCGCGGCGCGGCGCCGCGCGCGTTCACCTGGTGCCCCACCCCACCGGGGTCGCCATCGGAGGCGCTTTCTGATGCGCGCGCGCGTCGCTCTGCTCGTGGCGTTGTGCGCCTCGGCTGCCCATGCGCAGCTGCCGGCGCCGGCGCCGCCGCCGCACGACAGCGGGCTGCCGCTGCCGTCGTACTGGGAGCGTGGCGTGTCTCGCCCCTTCGTGGCGGCCACCCTCGAGCTGGGCTGGACCTACGTGCGTCCGGAGTTCGCCGTCGGTTTCGGCAGGCCGTTCCATCGCTGGATGGGCCTCGATCTGAAGCCGATCGTGACCACGACCGGTGCCGGCTTCTACGGCGGCCTGAGGGGCAGTGTTCCGTTCTTCGACCTGCGCGCCGGCGTGCGACACTTCGAGGCGTTCGAGCACCGATTGCTCCCCGAGCAAGAGCACCACGGGCGCGCCGAGCTCGACACCCCGAGGGGACCCGAGCCCGAGGCCTATTCCGTCGAGAGCGAGGTCTCGGGATCGATCGCGGTGCCCGGCGGTGGGCCCTTCTGGCTCGCCGGCGTCTACTACTTGAGCAACGTGAAGCAGGGCTATCACCTGTACGAAGAGTCGCTGAAGGTGATCGTCGACCCGCCCTGGGTCTTCCGGCTGCGCTCGGGCTATGCCTGGCAGTTCGGACCGCGCGACGCCCTTCGGCTGGGCATCGCCGAAGAGATCCTCGAAAACCCGGGTCGACCGGGGTACGTGATCCGCGCCGGCGTGATCGGCGGTGCAGCCATCGGGGACAACCTGGACGTGCAGCTCTCGCTCTTGCCGGTGATCCACAGCCCCGACAGCCTTGGCTTGGCAGGCGCCGACTTCGGGCACCTGGGCGTTCGCTGGCGCTGGGCCACGGCGGGCCCCCGGCGTCGCCGCCGTTGACCCGGGCCAGGGGGCGCCGTCAGCTGGCGCCCCGGGGCACGATCAAGCGGATCGCCCGCGGGAGCACACTCACCCGAACGTGCGCGCCGCACGCGATCTCTTCACCGTCGACCTGGGCAAAGACGGGGACCTCGCCCTCGTGGGCGAAGCTGAGCTCGAAGCTCGCCCCGCGGATCGGTTTCGTGTGCTCCACACCGATCTGGTTCAGCATTGCCTCGGTGATTGGGTTGCCGTCCAGGTCCACGATGGCCTTGCTTGCCCACTCGCGCTTGCCGCGGAACGCCACCAGCTCGAATTGCCCGTCGTCGTGCCGGCTGGTGCGGTCGAACACCCAGGCGCCGCCGTAGAGGCGCGTGCCCTTGATCACCAGGTCCGTGAGCCCGTGGAAGCTGTGGGATGCGCCGTCGACCTCGACCGCCGCACTGAACTTGTCGTCGATCACCTGTGCTTCGAGGAAGGTGCGCAAGAGCGCGCCGGCGTACACCAGCTGATCGCGGTACAGCTCTTTGAGCGGCCCGAGCCTTTCGACCAGCTCCCGATCGCGGTTGCGGACCGAGAGCACCCGCGCCGAGAGCCCCCAACCGGCCGAGTCGAAGAACCACCACGCGCCGCCCGGCGCGCCGTGATCGCCGAACGATTCGAGCCGCCCGGCGTCGAGCCGCGTCTCGTGGCCGGCCACCACCACCTCCACATTGCGCGCCAGGGCGTCCTCGCTGGCGGCCAGCCCGAAGCTCTTGCCCTGATCGTTGGCCGTGCCGGTGGGCAGCATGCCCATCACCACCTGCTCGGCGCGCCCCGAGTCGACGATGCCGGCGGCCACTTCGCGGAAGGTGCCGTCCCCACCCATGGCGACGATCGCGCCGTCGCCGGCCCGGGCCAGCCGCGCCGCCACCGCGGCGATGGTCTTGCCGTCGGGTAGGGTGGGCAGCAGCTCGGCCTCGATGCCGCGGGCGGCGAACAGCGCCCGGGCACGCTCGATGCGCGCCGCGTTCTTCCCACTCTGTGCCGTGGGATTACCGACCAGCACCAGGTGCTTCACCGTCGACAGTCTCTCACTTCTGGTCGCGTGCGAGAAGCTCGCCGCGTCGCGCGTGGGCCCGGGTGAACGCGGCTCCGAAGAAGAACGCCTGGGCCGAGTAGTGCATCCAGAGCAGCAGCACCACCAGGCTGGCGGCGGCGCCATAGACCGTGGTGTCGCGACGCGCGACGAAGGCCGTGACGACCAGTGCGCCGGCGGTGAACAACACCGAGGTCACGGCTCCGCCGACCAGGGCGTCGCGCAGGTTCACCCGGCCCCGGGGCAACAGCCGGAACATCGCCGCGAACAGCAGCGAGGTGAGCAGCAACGACGCGGGCGCCTCCACCAGGCGCGAGACCGGAACTTCGAAGCCCGAGGCGCGTCGCCCCGCGGCGAGCGCCGCGTGCAAGAGCACGGTGGCCGTGAGCGAGACACCGACCAGCAGCACCATCGCAAAGGCAAGCCCGCGGCGCTTCACCTGCCGCCGCACGCGCTCGGCCCAGTCCCGCGGGTCCGGCTCGGGCGGCGTCTCCCACAAGATGTCGAGGGCGGTGGTCAGCTGCGAGAACAGCCGGGTCGACGCATACACCAGCACCAGCGCGCCCAGCACGCTGGTCATCCCCGAGTGTGGGCGCCCCCGCACGGCGCGCACCAGCGACAGGACCGTGGCCGCGCCGGTCGGGCCGACCCAGGCCTCGAGCTCGGCCGACACCGTCGAGCTCGCTTGCTGCTCGTCCACCACCAGCGCTGCCAGCTCGAGCGCGATCACCAAGATCGGCACCACCGAGACCAGGGCGTAGAACGCCACCGACCCGCTCATCAGGCGAGCACCGCGCTGTGAGAAGGTGTGGGCGGCGTCTCGTGAGAGGGCCCGAGCCGTGGCCAAGAGCCCGCTCATTCCTTCTGGTACCTCAAGAGCCACTGATTGCTCCCGCCGGGTCGGATCGGTCGCTCTTCGAGGAGCCGCAGCGGCAAACCTGCCACGTGCGCCCGGACATCGACCGAGCTGTCGTTGCGGAAATGCTCGAACGAGCCGCTGCCCTGCTGGGCGCGGGCTCGTTGTGCAGCGCTGCGCACCAGGCCAAAGGCCCCGTCGTCCACCAGCAGCAGCGTGCCACCCGGGGTCAGTCGCTCACACGCCGAAGCCACGGCGCGCCGCGCATCGGGCAGGTGGTTCAGACTGCGCAGGAACAAGACGTGGTCGAAGTGCTGCTCGGCGCCGAGCTCGTCGAGCGAGCCCACGAAGGTCTCGGCTCGAGGAAGGCGCCCCCGCACCAGCGACAGTCGCTGCGCGTCCGGATCCACGGCCAGGTATTCGAGCAGGCCCGCCTCGGCACCGGGCCGAAGCTCGGCTGCGTAGGGCGCATCGCCCGCGCCCACGTCCAGCACGCGGCCCGTCAGGCCCCGCAAGATCGCGCGGATGGGCGCCTCGTCTTCGGCGAACACGTCGTGACCCCGCGCGCGGAACGCACCCGGGCAGTCGCCGCGCCGTGCGCACGCCCCACACTCTGCCACCGGTGCCAGCGCGACCAGATCTGCCGAGAAGTCGTCCGGCCACTGCTTGGCGCTCCGGTCGACGTAGATCTGACCCAGCGCCTTGACCCTCGCGACTTCGTCGTCGTCGAAGTCGCGGCCGTGGGCCACGAACAGGCGCATCCGGCCCTTGAGCCGCAAGAGCAGCGCACGACCCGGGTTGGGGGCGCCCGCCAGCGGGCCCGACTCCGAGCTCAGCGGGCAGGCCGTGCCGGCGGGGCGCACCACGTCGCGTGCGGGCTCGAAGTCGAACGAGTTCGATCGCCGCGCCAAGCGTCACTCGCCGCGACGCTCGATGGTGGCGCCGAGCACATAGTTGTCGAGCTCGTCCGAGAGCAGGCGCTCGTCGACCCCTTCGGGCGCGCGCACACGCAGCACGAAGGCTTCTTCCGACTCGATGCGCTCGATCGCGGCGTGGTCGGCGAAGGCCCGAAGCGCCTCCTCGACGGCCGCCCCCGAGTAGAGATCACGGCGGAAGCTGAGCTCGATCACTCGCCCTCCGGCTTGGGCGCGCGCTTCTTGTATTTCTCTTCCCAGCTCATGGCGATGCCAAGCGGATCGTCGAACGCCTCGGCGTCCAGATCCATCTCCAGCAGCTCGTCGAGCCCGGCGGGGCCGGCCGCGCCGGCCAGGGCCTGGGTGGTCACCGTCTCCACCAGCCGCCGGTTCTCGTCCACCAAGAGCCGGCGCCAGGCCTGGCCGAGCAGCTCGTTCTCGAGCTCGCCCGCCAGGTCGGCAGAGGCCACGGTGACGTTCGCCTTCGGCTTCAGCCGCACGCTCACCCGGCCAGGGGCCGGCCGATCGAGGTGCACGTAGCAACGATCGATGAACACGTACGCCGCGCCGTAGATCGCGTCCTTCGGGTACAGGCTCTCGTCGAGCTCGATCACCGTCTCTGCCGGCTGTCCCTCGCTCATCGTGCGCAGAGCTTAGCTCGGTGGGCCCGGAACGGCGAGGGGCAGGCTAGGGCGTCCCCAGGTAGCCGAGCACGAGCGCGCTCAGGCCTTTCGCGGCAAGGTCGATGGTGGATTTCTCCATCACCGTGGCGACCGTGGTGTTCAGCACCGTCCGAACCTCGCCGGCCGAGAGCTTGGAGATGTCCTGCGTCAAGAGCTCGCTGAGCTTCTTGTTCGTGGCAAAGCTCTTCTTGATCAGGGCCTGGCGCGCCTTGTCCAGGCCGTCGGCGGCAAAGTCCACCAGCGCCATCACCTGATCGTGGGGGATCAGCACGACCTCGGGGTTCTTCGCGTAGTGGGGGATGTCGCCCGCGGACTTCAGGAACTGCTCCACTTCGGCCCTGTCGCTCGGATGCTCGAGCAACAGCGGGATGAGCTTGTCGGTCTTCCACGCCGAGCGGTTCTGCTTGAGCACGCGCTCCAGGGCCGGCGCGGCGAAACAGGCCTTCAGCGTGTGGGCCAGGTGGTCTCGCACGTCGCTGGGCTCGGCCCAGCGCGCCCAGGCGTCGCGTCGCAGGTTCGAGACGCGCTTCGGGGTCAGCTTCAGTCGCCGTGCCACCTGGTGATTGCTGGCGCGCGAATCGATCACGCCGCTGTGCTCGAGGGCATAGAACAAGAGCAGATCGGTGTCGCGCTTGGCCAGCGACTGAAACCCGTGGGTGCCATACGTGCCGAGGAAGGTCTTGGCGAACGCCAAGAGGTCGGCTTCTTCCGCGTTCTTGATGACCTCTTCCATTCGGTCGCTCCAGAGCAGCGACCCGAACTTAGTCGTTCACACCGCGGCGTACGAGCCCCCACCGTTGCGAGGCCGCCACAGCCCCGCGATCCGCGAGCCCAGCACCGCCCCGAGGCCCGTGGCCAGGACCGCGAAGGTGGCGTACTTCCCGAGCCACGGGATGCAGCCGACGACGAAGAACAGCAGGCACCCGAGGGCGAGGTGCAAGTAGCGGTTCGGTGTGCGGTGCTGGATCAGCGCGGCGCCCAGGGTACGGAGCACGGCCACCACGCCGGCGTAGGTGAGCACCGCCAGGCCCATGGCCCCGACGATGGCGAACGGGATGCCGATCACCATCACGCACAGCGCGATGCCGATCACCGCAGCGCCGATCATCCCCAGCAAGCCCAGCGCAAACGATCGCGCGGGCCGCGCAGCGACCTCGCCTTCGACCCGCTCCATTCGCTCGCCGACCAGGGCGAGCAGCACCAGGCCCAGAACGAACAGCACGAGCGCGCCCGAGAAGGCGTCCCCGATGTCGCCCGCCAGGCGAAATCCCCAAGAAGTCAGCCCTTCCCACTGGTCGATGAGTGCCTGCATGATGCCTCCGGGGTGGCTTTCGCTCGGGGGCCCGGGATTATTTCAGCCGCGTGCTAGCCTGTTCGGCGCCGTGTTCCGTCATGCCGGGTGGCTCGTCGCGCTGGTCGCGGGGTGCAGCGTCGACCTGGCGCCGCTGCAAGCGGCCGATGCCGGTCAGGCCGGGGGCTCGGGCGGGGTCGGCGGCAGCGGGGGGCTGGCCGGCACCGGGGGCAGCGCGGGCGTGGTCCAGGATGCGGCACTGCCCGACGCCGACGCCAGCGCCGACGCCGAGAGCGACGCCGGTGCTCCGCAGGTGCTGTGCTCGGTGAACTTCGAGGCCACGAGCTGCTTCACGGCCTACGCGCTGGTGACCAGCGGGAACGCCCACTGCGGTGGGGCGGCGCCCCTCTCGGGCCTTCAGAGCGCGTACCTCGAGGGCGGCAACTCGACGAGTATCTCCCAGACCTGCGGCACGGCCCCGAAGGACCTCTGGTTCGAGCTATTGTTCGACCGCCGCAACGCCGGCACCGTCATCTTTCGCGTCGGCGGCTGGCTGGCGACCGTCGGCGGCGCGCAGGTCAAGGTCGGCGCAGATGGAAACTGGGCGTTGCTCGAGTGCCTGGACGGGAAAGATCAGAACCAGTTCTTGCCTGCGGCGCAGGACACCGCCTACGTGCTCACGCTCAACGTGAGCCCCCAGGGGCTCGCGTCGCTCTGGGTGCGCAAGAAGAGCGGGCTCGGTCCGCGCGGGCCCGCCCAGGCCACGCTGCAGTGCGCGCCCGCCACCAAGACCATCGGCTGGCAAGCCTACGGCCCGGCCACCACCATCATCGACGACGTTCGCATCACCGACAGCCCCGCCGGGCTGCTCTATCCCTGACCGACAGCGCTGCCGCGCTGCGTGCGCCACGTTGTGCCATCGGGTGGGGCATCTCGGTGTTGGCCGGCGTTTCGCTTCGGCACGCCGCTTGCTGTTCGTCCCGGCCATGATTCGTGAGGCATCGCTGGTTGGTTTGGCGCTCACGCTGGCGGCGTGCGGCGGCTCGGTGGATCAATCGGGGGGCACCGGCGGGTCCGGCACCGGCGGGTCCGGCACCGGCGGCTCGGGCGCCCTCGGCGGCGGCGGCTCCGGGGGCGGCGTGGCCGGCGGCGGCTCCGGCGGAATGGCTGGCGCGGGTGGGGCCGCCGGCAGCGGGGGCGCTTGCAACCGGACTCACGACACGCTCTCCGTGAAGATCTCGCCCGCGACGTCCGAGAGCGGGCCCGAGTGCTCGATGGGCGCGCCGACCAAGTGGGAGGTCAACGGGCAGGTCGTGAAATCGTCGGGCGACACCTTCGTGCTCGACAGCTGTCCCCCCAACGCCGACTGCATGGCGATGCACAACGTGATCCAGATCGGCGGCGTCCCGCTCGGTCTGCCGATGGGCACGTTCGTGAAGGTCAAGTACGCACTCAACCCGGCCTGGGGCGGCTGCACCAAGGAGCTCAGCATCCGCAACCTGCCCGAGTGGGGCGGCGAGAAGAACCCGGTCATCGGCGACAGCGGGCTCTGGTTCGCGGGTGTGGATGGTCAGAAGCAGCACCCCGATGCGCCCTTCTCGGTCAGCACCATCGCCCTGGGGTGCAACCCCGGCGCGCCGAGCTGCGGCGGCGTCGCCGACGACTTCGCCTTCTCGTTCAGCGTCGGTCCAGGTGACCCGGGCACCGTCGTGTACATGGGTCAGACCACCACGGTCATGGGCCCGCAGGCCATGGCGGTCCGGAACCTTCGCTCGTTCGAGAGCGGCGCCTGCGACGACTACTGGAACTGGGCGTGGTGGGCGCGCCGCACGCCTTGGGAGAAGTGAGGGCGCGGCGTATACTCGGCACATGGTGTCGTCGTCGTCGTCCACGCTCGAGCCCGACGCGGTGGCACTGCGGGACGACGTGGTGGCCCGGCTTCGCGCGTTCTTCGAGTCGGAACCGTGCGATCTCGCTGCCGTGTATTTGTTCGGCAGCGTCGCTCGCGCTTCGGCGCGACCAGGTAGCGACGTCGACCTTGCCCTGATTCGCATCGAGCCCGCTCCCAGCCCTCTCGGTCGGCTTGGAACCGAGCTTGCCGGTCGGCTCGAGCGCCTGCTGGAGCGGCCGGTCGAAATCGTCGACCTCGAGCTGGTTCCGGCAGACCTCGCCCACCGAATCCTGACGGACGGAATCCTGGTGCTCGAGGCCGATCGTTCGAAGCGCATCGCCGTCGAGACTCGGCAGCGAGCACAGTACTTCGATCTCCAGCCGATTCTGAACGAGTACCGCCGTCTGCCGAGGGCTCCATGACAGATGCCGATCTGGTGGCGAAGAAGCTCGCGCAGGTCGAGACCTACGTCGCCGAGCTCAGGCGCCTGGCGCGGCCCGAGTTGATGGCAGAGGATCTGCGCGAGCGACGCTTCGTCGAGCACACGCTTCAGATCGCGATTCAGGCAGCGCTCGACGTTGCTTCTCACATCGTGTCGGACGAGCGACTCGGCGAACCGCGGACCAACCAGGCGTTGTTCGATTTGCTGGCCGCCGCAGGTTGGGTGCCGCACGAGACCGCGCTGGCGATGCGCAGGGCGGTAGGATTCCGAAATGTGGTCGTCCACGGCTACGCATCGGTCGACGTCGACCTCGTTCGCGACGTGGTCGAGCACCATTTGCAGGACTTGCTGGACTTCGTGGTGGCGATTCGCGCGCGGCTCTCGTCGCCCTAGCGTCCCGCGCAGCTCCGGGCGACACTCGCCCAATGGTCGTAGCCGAACTGGCCGACGTCGGCCTCTTCGGGTCCATGGATCGCTACGGCGACCTCGGGATCCACGCCGTCATCGATCTGGCCAAGAGCTTCTCTCGGGCCGAGCTCGAGGGCGCGCTCGGTGCAGCGATCCGCGCGTTTCCGGTGCTCGGGCGTCGCTATGTTCCCGGCTTCTGGCGCGACCGCTGGCAGAAGGTCGAGGGGCCGGTCGGGGACGCGGTGCACGTGCTGGCCGAGCCGAGCGATCTCGAGGCCGAGACCGAGAAGTGGGCGCGTCGCCCGATCGACTCGGCTCGCGAGCGCCCCCTGCGCCTGGTGAGCTTCGCGCACGGCCAGGGGTCACGGCTGATCCTCAGCATCACGCACCTTGCGGTGGACGGCGGCGGTGTCGCGGCGGTCGGCCACGTGATCGGCGCGCACCTGTATGGCAAGGCGCCTGCCGTACCGGTGGATCCTCGCCGCAGCGTGGGCAGCGTGCTCGAAGGTCTGCGCTGGTACCACTTGCCGGTGTTGGCGCGCGACGTGGCCGGCACGCTGGCCCTCCCGCTCAAGACGTGGACGGCTGCCAAGCGTGAGCGCCACTTCCCCACCCGCGCGTCGCACCAGGCCATCTGGCGTCATGTCACCATCCCAGAAGGCGACCTCGAGCGCATCAAGACGCGCTGTCGGCCCGCGGGCGCCAGCATCAACGACGCGCTGATCGCCGCGCTGGCCCGCGTGGCAGCGGGCCGGTCCAGCAGCGGTCCGCTGGCGGTGATGTACACCATGGATCTGCGTCGCTACGCCGGCGCCCCCCGGCTCAGCGCCGCCAACACCTCCAGCATTCTGTCGGTGATCGTGCCGCGCCATGCCGTCTCGAGCCTCGAGTCTGCCGCGCGTGCCGTCGCGAAGATCACGCGCCGGCAGCACGGCGGCCTCGCGGGCCCGGCGTTCATTCTGACACCGCTGGCGCTGGCCTTCGGCACGCCGCACGCCTGGGCGCGCCAGCTGACCCGCTTCCTTCATCCGGTGTTGATCGACCTGCCGCTGAGCCGCGGTCTGGTCTTCACCAACGTGGGCCGCATCGACCACGGTCTCGCTGCGTTCGGTGCAGACATCCTGAAGCTGCGGATCATCGGGCCCAACATGCACGGGGTCGCCGTCCCCGCCGTGGTGGCGTTTGGCTACCGCGGCGAGCTGCACCTCGAGTTGTTCGGTGCGCCGGGCCTGGCGCCCGAGGCACTCGAAGAGCTGGAGCGCGAGCTGCGCGAGGCGCTGGAGCTGTGAGGGCGCGAGCGGGGCGTGAGCCTGAGCGTGGCGCCTTGGTCAGTACACCACACCCGACAGCGGGCACTTCTTCTTCATGGCGTCGCAGTTCGGCGCCGGCGGCATGCAGTTGATCGTCTGCGGGCAGCTCGGGTCTTGCTCGCACCCGCACCCGCAGGCGTTGCTGAAGGCCGTGGTGTTCTCGGCGCACGCGTACTTGATGGCCATGCAGTCTTGCGGGCTCTTGCCGATGTAGTTGCGCCACCACTCTTTGCTGGGGTTGCAAGGGCAGGCCATCTCGGTGCAGCTCACGCCCTGCGCGGTGCACGAGCACTTGTTGCAGCCGTCCAGCGAAGGGAAGGCCTCGCCCACCTGGTACTCCTTGCCCGCATACACGCAGATCGGAGCGCAGTACCCGGAGGTGCACGCCACCGTGCCGCCCTCCTGACACATGCAGGCGTTGCAACCGTCGCCCGCCGGGAACTGCTCGCCGGGCTGGTAGGTCTTCCCGTTCCACTCGCAACCCGTGACGCAGTCGACCAGGGTGCACTGCACCTGACCATTCTCGCACGAGCACTTGTTGCAGCCGTCGCTGGCCGGGAAGGTGGCACCCGGCGGATAGACCTGGCCGTCGTACACGCAGCTGCCGCAGGCGGCGGCGCCGCTTGCCCCGCAGCCCGCGGTGCCGCCGTCGGTGATGCCGCCGGTGCCGCCGTCGGTGATGCCGCCACCGGTGCCGCCCGCGCCACCCGTCGCGCCGTGGTCGGTCGAAACCGAGCCACCGCAAGCCGCGGCGAGCGCGGCAGACACGAAGACCGCGGACCATGATCGAACTGTCGGCATTGGCTCACTCCTGTGCCAGCCCGAGGCTGGTATCGCGATTCCGAGGGCCACGATGAAAGATCCGTGCCGCGCTCACAGCTCGGGCAGCCACTGCCTCGCGGTCGGCGGCTCGGCGCGATCGGTCGTGGCAACCGGCACGCCCCACACGCGGCCCACGTCGAACGCTCGCTCGATGAAGGGCGCCGCCAGCTCGGGCAGCGGAGCGGGCACGCGGCAATCCCCCGGCGCGGGGCAGAAGCCCACGGCGCGGGCGCCCAGCGCGTGCGCCACGCGGATCATCTCTGCCGAGTGCCGATAGTTCGAGCGCGTCAGGCGGTACACCACGGAAAACGGGATGTGCTCGGCCCGAGCCCGTCGCAACCCCAGCACCAGTGGCCGAAAGCCCGGCGCGTGGTGATCGTGCATCGCCTCGGTCACGCCGAACACCTCGACCCAGAAGCCCTGCGGTGGCCACGCTTCGCGGCACGCGAGTCGTTCGGCGGTCAGCTGGACGATCACGCCCGCACGTGGCGTCGGGGTGCCTCGCGCTCGGCCAGCGTGACGAAGGCGGTGCGCGCGGCCAGGGCCTCGTTGCCGCGGATGACCTCACCCAGGGCCATCGCGCACAGCCCGTGGTCTTCGTGAGTGCCCGTCGCGCCGTCGCCCTGGTTCGCGACGAAGATCTCGAAGTGCTCGGTGATGGCCGGACCGCGGCTGGCCCCGGGCGATGGGTCGCGCGCGCACACGTCGAGCTGGAACTCGGCACCAGCGCCGTCGGTCAGCACGATGCTCGCCGCGCCGCCTTCGGGCTCGATCAGACGTTCGACGCGCCAACGCCCGAGCGCCGAGCCCGCCGCGAGGGGCGCGACCAGCGCGGCCAACGGCGGAAGGCTGGGGCGGGCGGCCGCCGGCCGAACCACGGCCGACCCGCCGGCGCCCGAGGCTGCGATGCCGGCGCCGGCGTAGCCCAGCAGCGCACGACGACTGACCGACGACGAGTCACTCATGCCTGAATGGTATCCGGCGCAGGCGCGCTTCGCCACCCCGCCCTGGTGACGGCGGCCTGCCGGCCGTGACACCCTCGCGAGCGAGGCCCCCAATGGCGATGTCGGCGAGTAGACGATGGCGTTCCGTTCTGTGGCTCGGCGCGCTCTTGGCCGCCCTCTTGGCGTGCAAGAAGAAGAGCGCCCCGGACCCGACCCCCGTGGCCACCGAGTCTGCCGACGCCAAGCAGTTTCGAGAGCTGGCGCCCAAGGTCAGGTCGCTCT
>Ga0138256_10000737_pt1 | contig 35207 bp, 28 predicted proteins | sample KNB2016incub_MG_FD_105486 | JGI IMG/M metagenome (GOLD analysis project Ga0138256, IMG submission 105486) | Active sludge microbial communities from wastewater in Klosterneuburg, Austria - KNB2014incub_MG | ecosystem: Engineered > WWTP > Activated sludge > Unclassified | place: Austria... | reverse complement strand
TTTGCGCCGCTTCTTCGGCTTCGCGAACGCTGAAGGCCGGGTAGCCGCGCGGTACCGGCACGCCGTGCGCGCGCAACAGTTCCTTGGCCTGGTATTCGTGGATCTTCATCGCGGGGTCCTTGGGGTCGGTGGTGGCGTGACGGTAGTGGGGTCGTCTGACCCGAAACTGAAGGGTGGGTGGCGTGCTGGTGCGGGCGCGGCGTCGCGCATCATGCCGCGGCTTCCAGTCCGCTGTCGAAATGGGCCCGCATCAGCCGCGTGGCCTGCGCCGGCTGGCGCTGCTCGATGGCCGCCATCAGCGCGCGGTGTTCGGCCAGAGAGTCGGCCAGCCGCCCCTGCTTGAACAGTGAGTGGTGGCGGTTGAGCTTCATCACCTTGCGCAGATCGGCCACGATCTGCGTGCGCCAGCGGTTGCCGGCGATCTCCAGCAGCTTCAGGTGGAACTGCTCGTTGGTGGCGAAGTAGGCATCCCGCTGGCGCGCGCTTCGTTCCAGTCGATCGTGCAGCGCGCGCAGCTCGGCGCGCTGGGTGTCGGTGGCCTTGCTGGCCACCTCGCCGATGGCGTCGCTTTCCAGCAGCGCCAGCAGGTGGTAGACCTGCGCCACGTCGTCGCGCGACATCTCGGTGACGTAGGCGCCGCGACGCACCTTCATCGTGACCAGGCCTTCGACGGCCAGCACCTTCAACGCCTCGCGCAGCGGCGTGCGGCTGATGCCGAACTCGGCGCAGAGCTTGAGCTCGTCGATCCAGCTGCCGGGCTCGAGCTGGCGCGCGAAGATCTGCTGACGCAGGCGTTCTGCCACGTCCTGGTACAGGGCGCGTGGCGACAGCAGGCGCTGCGCGTCGGCGGGGGTGTCAAGGGCGGCCACGGCAGACTGGGAGTGTCAGCGGGATGTCAATTTTGAATTCATAATTATGCATAATCAATCTGACGTGACAAGCGAACAAACCACGCCCGACGGCCCGGCCGGTCGTCGAGCCGCATCGGCCGCCCGGCCAGATGCGCGTTGTCCGTCGAAGGAGGCCCACCATGAGCAGCAGCCCCGAATTCAAGACCGCCACGCTGGCCGACTGGTCACGCGCCGCGGCACGATCGGCGCCCGGCGGTGAGCTGTCGGCGCTGAACTGGGTGACGCCCGAGGGCATCACGGTCAAGCCCTTGTACACCGCGGCCGACCTGGCTGGTGCAACGCTGGCCGACACCTTGCCCGGCTTCGAGCCCTTCATCCGAGGCCCGCAGGCCACGATGTACGCCGGCCGCCCCTGGACCATCCGCCAGTACGCGGGCTTCTCAACCGCCGAAGACAGCAATGCCTTCTACCGACAGGCCCTGGCCGCCGGCGGACAGGGCGTCAGCGTGGCCTTCGACCTGGCCACGCACCGCGGCTACGACAGCGACCACCCGCGTGTGCTGGGCGACGTGGGCAAGGCCGGCGTGGCGATCGACTCGGTCGAGGACATGAAGATCTTGTTCGACCAGATCCCGCTCGACAAGGTGAGCGTGTCGATGACGATGAACGGCGCCGTGCTGCCGGTGCTGGCCGGCTATGTGGTGGCTGCCGAAGAGCAGGGCGTGGCCCAGGAACAGCTGAGCGGGACCATCCAGAACGACGTCCTCAAGGAGTTCATGGTCCGCAACACCTACATCTACCCGCCCGAGCCCAGCATGCGCATCGTGGGCGACATCATCGCGTACACGGCCGAGCGCATGCCGAAGTTCAACTCGATCAGCATCAGCGGCTATCACATGCAGGAGGCCGGCGCCAACCAGGCGCTGGAACTGGCCTTCACGCTGGCCGACGGCAAGGAATACGTGAAGACCGCCATGGCCAAGGGACTGGACGTGGACGACTTCGCCGGCCGCCTGAGCTTCTTCTGGGCGATTGGCATGAACTTCTATCTCGAAGTGGCCAAGATGCGGGCCGCGCGCCTGCTGTGGTGCAGGATCATGAAGGGCTTCGACGCGAAGAACCCCAAGAGCCTGATGCTGCGCACGCATTGCCAGACCAGCGGCTGGAGCCTGACCGAGCAGGACCCGTACAACAACATCGTGCGCACCACGATCGAGGCCATGGCCGCGGTGTTCGGCGGCACGCAAAGCCTGCACACCAACAGCTTCGACGAGGCGATCGCTCTGCCCACCGAGTTCAGCAGCCGCATCGCGCGCAACACGCAGCTGATCATCCAGGAAGAGACGCACATCACCAGTGTGGTCGACCCTTGGGCCGGCAGCTACCTGATGGAGAAACTGACGCAGGACATGGCCGATGCGGCCTGGGCCATCATCGAAGAGGTCGAGGCCCTGGGCGGCATGACGCGCGCCGTCGACAGCGGCTGGGCCAAGCTGAAGATCGAGGCCAGCGCAGCAGAAAAGCAGGCCCGCATCGACAGCGGGCGCGACGTCATCGTCGGTGTCAACAAGTACAAGCTGAAATCGCACGACACGGTCGACATCCTGGAGGTCGACAACGTCAAGGTGCGCGAAGGCCAGATCGCGCGCCTGCAGACCATCAAGGCCGGCCGTGACGGCACCAAGGTGGCCGCCACGCTCGCCGCACTGACCGCGGCAGCACGAACGGGCGAAGGCAACCTGCTGGCGCTGAGCATCGAGGCCGTGCGCGCGCGCGCCACCGTGGGCGAGGTCAGCGACGCCCTGGAAACGGTGTACGGTCGCCATCGGGCCGACATCCAGAAGGTGACCGGTGTGTACGCCAATGCTTACGACAGTGCCGAAGGCTGGGAGCAGCTGAAGACCGAGATCGCCGCCTTCGGCGAGGCCCAGGGCCGTCGCCCTCGCGTGATGATCGCCAAGCTGGGGCAGGACGGCCATGATCGCGGCGCCAAGGTGGTAGCCACGGCCTTTGCCGATCTCGGCTTCGATGTCGACATCGGCCCGCTGTTCCAGACACCCGAAGAATGCGCGCGCCAGGCGATCGAGAACGACGTGCACGCGGTCGGCGTCAGCACGCTGGCAGCCGGTCACAAGACGCTGGTGCCGGCGATCCTCGCCGAGTTGAAGAAGCAGGGTGCCGACGACATCATCGTCTTCGTCGGCGGTGTGGTGCCTGCGCAGGACTACGACGTCTTGATGCAGGCCGGCGTCAAGGGCATCTACGGCCCCGGCACGCCGATCCCGGTGAGTGCCAAGCACGTGCTCGAACAGATCAAGGCCAGCCTGACCTGAGCGGGTCCAGGACCATGCTCGACGCCGCCGACCAGGTGCTGCTGCAGCAGGTGACGGGCCCACCCGGCCTGTCGCAGCGGCGCGCGCTGGCCAAGACCATCACGCTGCTGGAATCGACGCGCGCCGACCACCGCGCGCGCGCCGACCTGCTGCTGAACGCGCTGCTGCCACTTGGCGGGCCATCGTTTCGCATCGGCATCAGCGGCGTGCCGGGTGTCGGCAAGAGCACCTTCATCGAGACGCTCGGGCTGTACCTGGTCGAGCGTGGTCACCGCGTCGCGGTATTGACGGTGGACCCATCGTCCACGGTGTCGGGCGGTTCGATCCTGGGCGACAAGACGCGCATGGAGCGCTTGTCGATCGACGAGCGCGCCTACATCCGGCCCAGCCCCAGCAGCGGCACGCTGGGCGGCGTGGCCGAGAAGACGCGTGAGTCGCTGCGCGTGTGCGAAGCAGCCGCTTACGACATCGTCATCGTCGAGACGGTCGGCGTGGGCCAGAGCGAGGTCGCCGTGGCCGGCATGACTGACCTCTTCGTGCTGATGCAGCTGCCCAACGCCGGTGACGACCTGCAGGCCATCAAGAAGGGCGTGATGGAGCTGGCCGATCTGGTGCTGATCAACAAGGCCGATCTCGATCTGGCGGCGGCCACGCGTGCGCGCGCCCAGATCACCAGCGCGCTGCGGCTGCTGGGGCTGCACGGCAACCCCGATCAGGGTCACCACGACAGCCGGCATTGGCAGCCTCAGGTGCTGCAGCTCAGTGCGCTCAAGGGCCAGGGACTCGATGAGTTCTGGATCGCGGCGTCGCGCTTTCGAGAACTGCAGACTGCCAGCGGCCGGCTGGCGGCGCGCCGCCTTGCCCAGGATCAGGCCTGGATGTGGGAGCGCATCGAGGCCGGGCTGCGCCAGCGCTTCAGGGCCCATGCTGCGGTGCGTCAAGCGTTGCCGCACATCAGCGACGAGGTTCGAGGTGGCCGCCTGGCGCCGTCGGTGGCCGCGCGCCGCCTGCTCGACCTGATGACCTGATGACTTGACGACTCGAGGACCGGAGACCCCCCATGCACGACATCAACGAACAGCTGGAAGCCAAGCGTGCACTGGCGCGCCTGGGTGGCGGCGAAAAGCGCATTGCCGCGCAGCATGCCAAGGGCAAGCTGACCGCGCGCGAACGCATCGAGTTGCTGCTTGATGAAGGCAGCTTCGAAGAATGGGACATGTTCGTCGAGCACCGCTGTGCCGAGTTCGGCATGCAGGCCAACAAGCCACCGGGTGACGGCGTGGTCACCGGTTACGGCACCATCAACGGCCGCCTGGTGTTCGTCTTCAGCCAGGACTTCACGGTCTTCGGCGGCGCCCTGAGCGAAGCGCATGCCGAGAAGATCTGCAAGGTGATGGACCAGGCGATGAAGGTCGGCGCGCCAGTGATCGGCCTCAACGACAGCGGCGGCGCGCGCATCCAGGAAGGCGTGGCGTCGCTGGGCGGTTATGCCGATGTCTTCCAGCGCAACGTGATGGCCAGCGGTGTGGTGCCGCAGATCAGCCTGATCATGGGCCCCTGCGCTGGTGGCGCCGTGTATTCACCGGCGATGACCGACTTCATCTTCATGGTGCGTGACAGCAGCTACATGTTCGTCACCGGCCCCGAGGTGGTGAAGACCGTGACCCATGAAGAGGTGACGGCCGAAGAACTGGGCGGCGCTGGCACGCACACCAGCAAGAGCGGTGTCGCCGACCTGGCGTTCGAGAACGATGTCGAGGCCCTGCTGATGCTGCGTCGCTTCTTCAACTACCTGCCGCTGAACAACCGCGACCGCCCACCGAATCGCCCCAGCGGCGACCCGGCCGAGCGCCTGGACCTGTCGCTCGACACACTGGTGCCCGACAACGCCAACAAGCCCTACGACATCAAGGAGCTGATCCTGAAGGTGGTGGATGACGGCGATTTCTTCGAACTTCAGCCCGACTATGCGCGCAACATCGTGATCGGCTTCGGCCGCATGGACAGTCAGAGCGTGGGCATCGTCGCCAACAATCCGATGGTGCTGGCAGGCTGCCTGGACATCCGCAGCAGCATCAAGGCGGCGCGTTTCGTGCGGTTCTGCGACGCCTTCAACATCCCGGTGCTGACCTTCGTCGACGTGCCCGGCTTCATGCCCGGTACCAGCCAGGAATACGGCGGCATCATCAGGCACGGGGCCAAGCTGCTGTACGCCTATGCCGAATGCACGGTGCCCAAGGTGACGGTGATCACACGCAAGGCCTACGGCGGCGCCTACGACGTGATGAGTTCCAAGCACCTGCGTGGCGACGTCAACTTTGCCTGGCCGAACGCCGAGATCGCCGTGATGGGTGCCAAGGGCGCGGTCGAGATCATCTTTCGCGAAGACAAGGCCGATGCGGCCAAGCTGGCGGCACGCGAGGCGGAATACAAGGCCCGATTTGCCAACCCCTTCGTCGCCGGCGCACGCGGTTTCATCGATGACGTGATCCAGCCGCACGAGACACGCAAGCGCATCTGCCGATCGTTGGCGATGCTGAAGGACAAGAAGCTCGACAACCCGTGGCGCAAGCACGGCAACATCCCCTTGTGAGGAGCAACGGCATGTTCACCAAGATCCTCATCGCCAATCGCGGGGAGATCGCCTGTCGGGTGATCAAGACCGCTAAGAAGCTCGGCATCGCCACCGTGGCCGTCTACTCCGAAGCCGACCGCGATGCGCGCCATGTTCAGCTGGCCGACGAGGCGGTGTTCATCGGCGCCGCGCCCAGCCGCGAAAGCTACCTGGTGGCGCAGAAGATCATCGACGCCTGCAAGGCCACGGGCGCGCAGGCCGTGCATCCAGGCTACGGTTTTCTGTCCGAGAACGAGGACTTCGCGCGCCGCGTCGAGGAAGAAGGCATCACCTTCATCGGGCCCAAGCACCACAGCATCGCCGCGATGGGCGACAAGATCGCGTCGAAGAAGCTGGCGATCGAAGCCGGTGTCAACACCATCCCGGGCTACAACGACGTCATTGAATCGCCCGAGGCCGCGGTGAAGATCGCGCAGGGCATCGGCTACCCGGTGATGATCAAGGCCAGTGCCGGCGGTGGCGGCAAGGGCCTGCGCGTGGCCATCGACGATCAGCAGACCTTGGACGGCTTCAGCGCCTGCCGCAACGAAGCGCGCAACAGCTTCGGCGACGACCGTGTCTTCATCGAGAAGTTCGTCGAGAACCCGCGCCATATCGAGATCCAGGTGCTGGGCGACAGCCACGGCAACCTGGTCTACCTGCACGAGCGTGAATGTTCGATCCAGCGTCGCCACCAGAAGGTGATCGAGGAAGCGCCGTCACCCTTCATCAGCGACGCCACGCGCCGTGCCATGGGTGAACAAGCGGTGGCCCTGGCCCGTGCCGTGAAGTACCAGAGTGCGGGCACGGTGGAATTTGTCGTCGGGCGTGACCAGAGTTTCTTTTTCCTGGAAATGAACACGCGGCTGCAGGTCGAGCATCCGGTGACCGAGAGCATCACCGGCATCGACCTGGTCGAGCAGATGATCCGCGTCGCTGCCGGCGAGTCGCTGCCGTTCACGCAGGACCAGATTCCCCGGCGCGGCTGGGCGATCGAGTGCCGCATCAACGCCGAGGACCCGTTCCGCAACTTCCTGCCCTCGACCGGCCGCCTGGTGCGCTACCTGCCGCCCGCCACCACGATGGAGGCGGCGCTTGCGATGCCTGAAGGCGGTGGTGTGCGCGTGGACACCGGGGTCCGCGAAGGTGGCGAGATCCCGATGTTCTACGACTCGATGATCGCCAAGCTGGTCGTGCACGGTGCCGACCGGCTCGATGCCATCGCCCGCATGCGCGAGGCCCTGAACGCGTTCGTGATCCGCGGCGTGTCCAGCAACATCCCGTTCCAGGCCGCGCTGCTGGCGCACCCGAAATTCGTCGCCGGCGACTTCGACACCGGCTTCATCGCCCAGCACTACGCCCAGGGTTTTCGTGCCGAGGACGTGCCGCATGACGACCCCGATTTCCTGGTGGCGTTGGCTGCCGGCGTCTACCGCCGCTACCGCGACCGCGCCGCGGGCATCACCGGTCAGTTGCCCGGCCACCACATGCGCATCGGCAGTGACTTCGTCGTTGTCGTGCGCGGCGACGGCGGTGTGCACCGCCATGTGCCGGTGAACATCGTCGTCAATGGCTCCACCCAGGTCACCCTGGGCGGGCGAAGCTACGGCATCGTCGTCGACTGGAACTTCGGCACCATTCGTGCCAGTGGCAGCTGCAACGGACTGCCCTTCGTCGCCCAGGTCGAACGTCAGGGCTTGTGGTACCGCGTCGAGCACAACGGCCGCCGCATCGAAGCGATGGTGATGAGTGCGCGCGCCAGCGAACTGCTGCGCGTGATGCCTTTCAAGGCGCCCGCCGACATGAGCAAGTTTTTGCTCTCGCCGATGCCGGGGCTGCTGGTCAGCCTGGCCGTCAAGCCCGGGCAGGCGGTGCAGGCGGGCGAGCGACTGGCCGTGATCGAGGCCATGAAGATGGAAAACATCCTCACCGCCACGCAGGACGGCGTGGTCAAGGAGGTGCTGGCCAACCAGGGCGAAAGCCTGGCGGTCGATCAGGCGATCGTGAGCTTCCAGTGACCACCAAACCCTTTCGCATCCTTGGCGTCCAGCAGATCGCGATCGGCGGGCCCGACAAGCAGCGACTGAAGTCGCTGTGGGTCGACGTGTTCGGCCTGACGGTCAAGAGCCGCTTCGTCAGCGAACGCGAAAACGTCGACGAGGACATCTGCGCGCTCGGCACCGGGCCGCACGCGGTCGAGGTCGATCTGATGCAGCCCCTGGACCCCGACGGCAAGCCCGCGGTGCACGCCACGCCGCTCAATCATGTCGGACTGTGGGTAGACGATCTGCCACGTGCCGTCGATTGGATGACGGCGCACGGCGTTCGTTTTGCGCCGGGTGGCATCCGCAAGGGCGCGTCGGGCCACGACATCTGCTTCATCCATCCCAAGGGCAATGCGGAGTTCCCGCTGGGAGGCGAGGGTGTGCTGATCGAGCTGGTGCAGGCGCCGCCCGAGGTGGTGGCGGCACTGAGCGATGGCCCTGCCACAATCGCGCGGTGAACCCGAACGACACGCCGCCGTCTGCCGGCCAACCCTTGCCCCCGCATCAGCCCTTGTCGGGCTACTACCGCGACGCGGCCGATCGGCGGCGCTTTCTGACTTCGATCTTCGACGACACCGCCGCCGACTACGACCGCATCGAGCATGTGCTGGCACTGGGCTCGGGCCCCTGGTACCGCAACATGGCGCTGCAGCGTGCGGGGCTGGCCGCCGGTGCCCAGGTGCTCGACGTCGGTATCGGCACCGGTCTGGTGGCAAGAGAAGCGCTGACCTTGATCGGCGAGCATGGCCGCCTGGTCGGTGTCGACCCCAGCGCCGGCATGATGGGCGAGGTCAAGCTGCCGGGCATCGAGCTGGTGCAGGGCCGGGCCGAGAGCCTGCCACGCGACGATGACAGCTGCGACTTTCTGAGCATGGGCTATGCGCTGCGTCACATCGACGATGTGGCGGCGGCCTTTGCCGAATTCCATCGTGTGCTCAAGCCTGGCGGCCGGGTGCTGGTGCTCGAGATCAGCAAGCCCGCGTCGCGCCTGGGCACGCTGGCGCTGAAGACCTACATGCGCGCATTGGTGCCCTTGATCGCCCGCTTCGTCTCGCGCCAGCGCCAGACGGCTCATCTGTGGCGTTATTACTGGGACACGATCGAGGCCTGCATCTCGCCGGTGTCCATCGTTGAGGCGCTGCGCGCCGCCGGCTTCGAACAAGTCGAGCGCCATGTCGAGCTGGGCATCTTCTCCGAGTACCGGGGTTTCAAGCCGGCTTGAGGCGGATGGTGCGGGTGCGACACCGGGCGTCGCCCGGTCGGCGCAGCTTGTTAGGCTTGGCCCATCCTGTTGCGAGAACACCGATGCCGCAATTCGCCGCCAACCTGTCGATGATGTACACCGAGTTCGATGTTCTTGACCGCTTCGGCGCAGCTGCCGAAGACGGATTCAAGGCGGTCGAGTTCCTGTTCCCCTATGCCTTCGAGCGCGCGCCGCTGGCGCAGCGACTGGCCGATCAGGGACTGAAGCAGGTGCTGCTCAATGGCCCGCCCGGCGACTGGGACCGCGGCGAACGGGGTCTGGCCTGCCTGCCCGACCGACGTGACGAATTCCGCCGCGGCATCGTGGATCAGGCCTTGCCGTACGCCTTGGCGCTGCAATGCCCGCGCATCCACGTGATGGCCGGGCTGGCTCCGGCGGGCGCCGACCGCGCTGCGCTGCGTGCCACCTATGTCGACAACCTGGCCTGGGCGGCAGCGCAGGCTGCATCGGTCGGCGTCGAGTTGCTGATCGAGCCGATCAACACGCGTGACATTCCGGGCTTCTTCCTCAATCGACAGGACGAGGCGCATGCCATCGTGGCCGCGGTAGGTGCGCTCAACCTGAAAGTACAGATGGACCTGTACCACTGCCAGATCGTCGAGGGTGATGTCGCGACGAAGCTGCGCCTGTACCTTTCGACCGGCAAGGTGGGACACATCCAGATCGCCGGCGTGCCGCAGCGCCACGAGCCCGATCGGGGCGAACTCAACTACCCTTATCTGTTCGAATTGATCGATGAGCTGGGCTATCAGGGTCATGTCGGTGCCGAGTACCGGCCACGCGCCGGAACGCGGGCCGGACTGGCATGGTTTGCGCCGTGGAAGGCCTCGCAACGCTGAACCCGGCACACTCGATCGGCATTCCTTGAAGTCCTTCGGAGCACCCCATGAAATCGCTGCCCGCCCAACTCAATCTGATCAACGGTGAATCGGTCGCTGCCGCGTCGGGTCTGACCATCGACGTCATCGACCCGGCCGACGGCGGGGTGTTCACCACGCTTCCGCGCAGCGATCGGCGCGACGTCGACGCCGCGGTGATGGCCGCGCGCGCCGCCTTTCACGGCCTCTGGGGCCGCATGACGGCAACCGAACGCGGCCGTGTGCTGAGCCGGCTGGCCACGCTGATCACCGAGCACCATGCCGAGCTGGCCGAACTGGAAAGCCGCGACGCCGGCAAGCCGATCCAGCAGGCGCGTGTCGACATCACGGCCTGCGCGCGCTACTTCGAGTACTACGGGGGTGCGGCCGACAAGCTGCACGGTGAGACCATTCCGTATGCCGCCGGCAGCACCGTGATGGCACTGCGCGTGCCGCATGGCGTCACCGGCCACATCATCCCGTGGAACTACCCGGCGCAGATCTTCGGCCGCTCGGTCGGTGGCGCGCTGGCGGCGGGCAATGCCTGCGTCGTCAAGCCGGCCGAGGACGCCTGCCTGACGCCGCTGCGCATCGCCACGCTGGCGCTGCAGGCCGGGTTGCCGCCGGGGGCGTTGAACATGGTCTGCGGCCTGGGAGTCGAAGCCGGTGCTGCGCTGGCGGCGCACAGCGGCATCAACCACATCTCGTTCACCGGCTCCACCGGCACCGGCACTGCGGTGGCGCAGGCGGCGGCCGTCAATCATGTGCCGGTGACGCTCGAGCTGGGCGGCAAGTCGCCGCAGATCTTGTTTGCCGATGCCGATCTCGATACCGCCTTGCCGGTGGTGGTCAACGCGATCATCCAGAACGCTGGGCAGACCTGCTCGGCCGGCAGCCGCGTGCTGATCGAGCGCGGCATCTACGCCGACGTGCTGGCGCGGCTGAAACTGCGCTTCGAGTCGCTGCGCACCGGGCCCGGCGCTGCCGCGCCCGACTGCGGGCCGCTGATCAGCCGCAAGCAACTCGATCGGGTCGAGGGCAAGGCGGCATCGGCGCGCGAGGCGGGTGCTCGCGTGGTCGCGTGTGCACAGCTGATGGCCGATGCGCCCAGGACCGGCTTCTACTTTCCGCCGCTGCTGCTGAGCGATCTGCCGCTGTCGCACGAGGTGGCGCAGGACGAGGTCTTTGGGCCGGTGCTGGCAGCGTTTGCCTTCGACGGCGAGGACGAGGCGGCAACGCTGGCCAACGGCACACCGTATGGGCTTACCGCGTCGGTGTGGACACGCGACGGCAGCCGCGCGCTGCGCATGGCACACCGCATCGACGCCGGCCAGGTCTTCATCAACAACTACGGCGCCGGCGGCGGCATCGAACTGCCCTTCGGTGGCATGAAACATTCGGGCTACGGCCGCGAGAAGGCGCTGGAGGGCTTGAAGAGCTTCACGACGATCAAGACGATTGCCATCTCGCACGGCTAGCCTTCGCGCCTGACGAAACCTCGGTTCACAATCGGCGCATTGCTGTTTTCGGTGCGCGGGCTATGGTCCGGGTCTACGCGCATTGGCCCTCCATGCGCTTCGACCTCACCACCCTCAACCTTGTGCTGGCCATAGCCGACACCCGCAGCATCACGCGCGGCGCCGAGCGCGAAAGCCTGGCGCTGGCCGCAGCCAGCAAGCGCCTGTCCGATCTGGAATCGCGCCTGGGCGTCAGCCTGTTCGACCGCCATGCCCGCGGCGTCACGCCCACCGAGGCCGGGCGTGCGATGCTGCGCCACATCCGGTCGCTGAACGCGTCGCTGCACGCGCTGGAAAGCGAAGTCGTCGAGTTCTCGCGCGGCATCAAGGGGCATTTGCGCGTGGTGGCCAACGCCAGCGCGATCGCCGAGCACCTTCCGGCCGACCTGGCCGCGTTTGCCCAGGCGCATCCGGGTATTCGTGTCAGCCTGGAAGAGCTGACCAGCACCGAGGTGCAGATCGCATTGGCCGAAGGCCGGGCCGATGTCGGCATCTTCATCGCACCGGCGACCGAGCCTGAGCTGGACAGCCGGCCCTACCGCGAAGGCGAGCTGGCGATCCTGGTGCCGCGCGGACACGCGCTGGCGCTCAAGCCTTCGCACCGTTTCGATGCGCTGCTCGACAACGACATCGTCGGGCTGCACGCCGGGGCGGCAGCGCATTCGCAGATGCTCGAGCGTGCCCAGGCGCTGGGCCGGCCGCTGAAGGCACGCATGCAGGTGCACGGTTTCGACGCCATCGCGCAGCTGGTCGAGGCCGGACTCGGCGTGGCCGTGCTGCCGGCCGTGGTGGCGCGTCGTTTTGCCAAGGTCTTTCGCGTGCAGCCGCTGGTGCTGCAGGAAGACTGGGCGCACCGCAGCTACCTGCTGGCGGTGCGCCGACAACCGGTATTGCCGCCGCCGCTGCAACGTTTCGTCGAAACCCTCGTCCCCGCCAGGAAACTGCCATGACTGCCCGCACCCTGTACGACAAGCTCTGGGACGACCATGTCGTCCACACCGAAGAAGACGGCACTGCGCTGCTCTACATCGACCGCCATCTGGTGCACGAAGTGACCAGCCCGCAGGCTTTCGAGGGCCTGCGCCTGGCCGGACGCAAGGTCTGGCGCGTCAGCTCGATCGTCGCCACCGCCGACCACAACACGCCCACCACCGGCTGGGAATTCGGCTACAACGGCATCACCGACCCCATCAGCAAGCTGCAGCTGACCACGCTGGACGCCAACATCAAGGCCTTCGGTGCGGCGGCCTACTTCCCCTTTCTTGACCGGCGCCAGGGCATCGTGCACGTGATGGGCCCCGAGCAGGGGGCCACGCTGCCGGGCATGACCGTGGTCTGCGGCGACAGCCACACCAGCACGCATGGTGCCTTCGGTGCGCTGGCGCATGGCATCGGCACCAGCGAGGTCGAGCATGTGATGGCCACCCAGACCCTGCTGGCCAAGAAGGCGAAAAACTTGCTGATCAAGGTCGACGGCCAGCTTGCGCGCGGCATGACGGCCAAGGACATCGTGCTGGCCATCATCGGCCGCATCGGCACCGCCGGCGGCACCGGCTACACGATCGAATTCGCCGGCAGTGCGATCCGTGCGCTCAGCATGGAAGGCCGCATGACGGTGTGCAACATGGCCATCGAGGCCGGCGCCCGCGCCGGGCTGGTGGCGGTCGATGACAAGACCATCGACTATGTGCGTGGGCGGCCGTTCGCACCCAAGGGGCTGGAGTTCGACCAGGCCGTGACCTACTGGCGCACGCTGCATTCCGATGCGGGCGCGAAGTTCGATGCCGTGGTCGAGATCGACGCGTCCGCGTTGCGCCCGCAGGTCAGCTGGGGCACCAGCCCCGAGATGGTGTTGTCGATCGATGATCGGCTGCCCGACCCCGACAAGGAAAGCGACGCCAACAAGCGCGGCGCCATCGAGCGTGCGCTGACCTACATGGGGCTGCAGCCGAACAAGGCCATCAGCGACATCGTGATCGACAAGGTCTTCATCGGCAGCTGCACCAACAGCCGCATCGAGGACCTGCGCGACGCGGCAGCAGTGGTCAAGAAGCTGGGCCGCAAGCTGGCCGCCAACGTCAAGCAGGCGCTGGTGGTGCCGGGTTCGGGCCTGGTGAAGGCGCAGGCCGAAGCCGAAGGCCTGCACCTGATCTTCAAGGCTGCCGGCTTCGAGTGGCGTGAACCCGGCTGCAGCATGTGCCTGGCGATGAACGCCGACCGGCTCGAACCTGGCGAACGCTGCGCGTCGACCAGCAACCGCAACTTCGAAGGCCGCCAGGGCACCGGCGGCCGCACCCACCTGGTCAGCCCGGCAATGGCCGCTGCGGCGGCCATCGAAGGCCATTTCGTCGACATCCGTCGCATCGCCTGAGGAACCGCCATGCAAGCCTTCACCGTGCACAAGGGCCTGGTGGCCCCGATGGACCGCGAGAACGTCGACACCGACGCCATCATGCCCAAGCAGTTCCTGAAGTCGATCGCGCGCAGCGGCTTCGGCCCCAACCTGTTCGACGCCTGGCGCTACCTGGACCGGGGCGAGCCCGGGCAGGACCCGGCCAGCCGCAGGCCCAACCCCGACTTCGTGCTCAACCAGCCGCGGTACAAGGGCGCATCGGTGCTGCTGGCGCGCAAGAACTTCGGTTGTGGATCGAGCCGGGAGCACGCCCCCTGGGCGCTGGACCAATACGGTTTTCGTGCCCTCATCGCGCCCAGTTACGCCGACATCTTCTTCAACAACTGCTTCAAGAACGGTCTGCTGCCCATCGTGCTGAGCGAATCGCAGGTGGCGCAGCTGTTCGACGAGGTGGCGGCTTTCCCGGGCTACCAGCTGACGGTCGACCTGCCACGCCAGGTGGTGGTCAAGCCCGATGGCAGCGAGCTGCCGTTCGACGTGCAGCCCTTTCGCAAATACTGCATGGTGGGCGGCTTCGACGACATCGGGCTGACGCTGCGCCACGCCGACAAGATCAGGGCCTTCGAGGCAGAGCGGCTGGCGCGCATGCCCTGGCTGGCGACGCGAAACCTGGCCTGAAGGAGACCCCATGAAGATCGCCATCCTGCCCGGAGACGGCATCGGCCCCGAGATCATGGCCGAGGCCGTGAAGGTGCTGAACGTGCTGGACCTGGACTTCGAGACCGAGACCGCGCTGGTCGGCGGCGCCGCTTACGAAGCGCACGGTCATCCACTGCCCGAAGCGACGCTGAACCTGGCCCGCGCCGCCGACGCCGTGCTGTTCGGCGCCGTCGGCGACTGGAAGTACGACAAGCTCGAACGTTCGCTGCGCCCCGAGCAGGCCATCCTGGGCTTGCGCAAGCACCTGGGCTTGTTTGCCAACTTTCGCCCCGCGATCTGCTACGAACAGCTGACGCATGCGTCGTCGCTGAAGCCCGAATTGGTGGCCGGGCTCGACATCCTGATCATCCGTGAGCTGACCGGAGACATCTATTTCGGCCAGCCGCGCGGCCGCCGCACGGCGGTCGACGGGCACTTTCCGGGGGCCGAAGAGGCCTTCGACACCATGCGCTACAGCCGGCCCGAGATCGAGCGCATCGCGCATGTCGCGTTCCAGGCCGCGCGCAAGCGCAGCAAGAAGGTGACCAGTGTCGACAAGGCCAACGTGCTGGAGACCTTCCAGTTCTGGAAAGATGTGGTGATCGAGGTGCACGCGCAGTATGCCGACGTGCAGCTCGAACACATGTACGTCGACAACGCGGCCATGCAGCTGGTCAAGGCGCCCAAGGCCTTCGACGTGGTGGTCACCGGCAACATGTTCGGCGACATCCTGTCCGACGAGGCGGCCATGCTCACGGGCTCGATCGGCATGCTGCCTTCGGCCTCGCTCGACAAGGCCAACAAAGGCCTGTACGAGCCCAGCCACGGCAGCGCACCCGACATCGCCGGCAAGGGCCTGGCCAATCCCCTGGCTACAATCCTGTCGGCTGCCATGATGCTTCGCTTCTCGCTTAACCAGGCGCAAGCCGCCGACCGCATCGAGTCGGCGGTGAAGGCGGTGCTGTCCGCTGGCCTGCGTACGGGCGACATCTGGAGCGAAGGCACGCGCAAGGTCGGCACGCGCGAGATGGGTGACGCCGTGGTCGCGGCCATCCGCAGCAATCAGACCGGCAAAACCACGATCACCACCAAGACCTAGGGTCTCGGATCGTCTCGCCCCATCCCTTTCGGACCCCGGCGAACGAGCCGGGAACGAAGCAAGGGGTCCGGTCCATCGGAAAGGCAAGACTGAAATGGCACTCGTAGGATTGGTCGGCTGGCGCGGCATGGTCGGCTCCGTGTTGATGGAGCGCATGCAGGCCGAGAACGACTTCGCGCTCATCGAGCCCGTGTTCTTCTCCACCTCTGACGCGGGCGGCAAGGCGCCGGCCGCGGTGGCCCGGTTCGCGAAGAGCGAAACCACGCTGAAGAGTGCGTTCGACATCGACGCGCTCAGGCGCTGTGACATCGTGATCACCGCGCAGGGCGGTGACTACACCACCGAGGTCTTCCCCAAGCTGCGCGCCGCCGGCTGGAACGGCCACTGGATCGACGCCGCGTCGACGCTGCGCATGCAGGACGATGCGGTCATCATCCTCGACCCCGTGAACCTGCCGGTCATCCAGGCCGCGCTGAAGAAGGGCGGGCGCAACTGGGTCGGCGGCAACTGCACGGTCAGTTGCATGCTGATGGGCGTGGGTGCGCTGTTCAAGGCCGGCTTGGTCGAGTGGATGAGCACCCAGACCTACCAGGCGGCCAGCGGCGGCGGCGCGCAGCACATGCGCGAATTGCTCACCCAGTACGGCACGCTGCATGCCGAGGTGCGTGACCTGCTGGCCGACCCGAAGAGCGCGATCCTCGAGATCGACCGCCGCGTGATCGCCCGCCAGCGCGGCCTGTCGGCTGTCGAGACCGCCCACTTCGGCGTGCCGCTGGGCGGCTCGCTGATTCCGTGGATCGACAAGGACTTGGGCAACGGCGTTTCGAAAGAAGAATGGAAGGGCATGGCCGAGACCAACAAGATCCTCGGCCAGGGCGAGGGCTTCGGCACGGCGCCGGTACCGGTCGACGGCTTTTGCGTGCGCGTGGGCGCCATGCGCTGCCACAGCCAGGCGCTGAGTTTCAAGCTGAAGAAAGATGTGCCGCTGGCCGATATCGAGGCCATGATCGCCGCCGACAACGAGTGGGTGAACGTGGTGCCCAACAACCGCGAGGCCACGATGCGCGACCTGACGCCGGTGGCCGTGACCGGCACCATGAATATTCCGGTGGGGCGCATCCGAAAGCTGGCGATGGGGCCCGAGTACCTGGGCGCCTTCACCATCGGTGACCAATTGCTGTGGGGCGCGGCCGAGCCGCTGCGGCGCATGCTGCGGATCCTGGTGCAAAGCTGAGGCCCGGCCAGCAGGCTGTCTGGGCGTTGCCGGACGACAACACTGGGGCTCGAGCGGGAGAAACAAAGCATTTCCACCGTGAACATCAGTCTTTAGGTGAGCTTGTCAGCCTATATGCTTGATGCTATTGTGTTTTCCACCGCGTCAGCATGAATGGCGAGCCGCTCGGTGGAGTCATCAGACGTCATCGTCGGCGGATCTCGCTCTGAGCATCCGCCGATCGCTTTGGGGGACGCCTTGGAACAACGCTCGATGAACGCAAGGCGCTTTGCGCTGACCACGGTGGCTTTGGCCACCGCCTGCCTGTGGGGCCCGTCGGCCTGGGCCCTGGGCTTGGGCCGGCTGAGCGTGCAATCGGCGCTTGGCGAGACCCTGCGCGCCGAAATCGACATCACCAGCCTGACGGCCGATGAATCGTCGACCCTGGCGCTGCGGGTGGCTTCGCCCGAGGCCTACCGTGCCGCCGGCGTCGAATACAACGCGGCACTGGCGAACGCACAGGTCACCCTGCAGCGGCGCAGCGACGGCCGACCGGTGTTGCGCGTGGTCAGTGACCGCCCGCTGCTCGAACCCTTCATCGACGTGATCGTCGAGGCCAGTTGGGCCACCGGCCGCCTGGTGCGTGAATACACCCTGTTGCTCGACCCGCCGACGCGCACGGCGGCTGCACCACCGGCGCCCAGCCCGGCCATTGCGGCTGCGGCACCTGCTGCGGCACTGACACCCGCGACGTCGCCTGCCGCACCGCCGCCGCGCACGGCAGCACCGGCGCCGGCCGCAGCACCACCAGCACCCGCCACCGCGGCGCCGCGCACCGCTGCCGCGGGAAGCGGCGAATACCGGGTGCAGCGGGGTGACACCTTGACCGGCATCGCATCGCGATCCGGGCGTTCCGGCGTTTCGCTCGACCAGATGCTGGTGGCGCTGTACCGCGGCAATCCGCAGGCCTTTGCGGGCGAGAACATGAACCGGCTCAAAGCGGGCGCGGTGCTCACCGTGCCGGCTGCCGATGCAGCGGCCAAGGTCGATCTCGGTGAAGCGCGCGACATGATCCAGGCGCAGAGCACCGACTTCGCCGCCTACCGACAGCGATTGGCCAGCGGGGTGACGACACGCGCCGACTCCGCGCCGGCGCGGCAATCCAGGGGCAAGGTGCAGGCCCGGGTCGACGATCGCAAGCAGCCCGCCGGCGCCAGCCCCGACAAGCTGACCTTGTCGCAGGGCGGGGTCAAGGCCAGCGCGCCCGAGGCCAAGGTCTCGCGCGAGGCCGAGCGCAAGGACAGTGCGACACGCGTGGCCGAACTGTCGCGCAACGTCGAAGACCTCAAACGCCTGCAGCAAGGCGCCACGGTGCCGGCACCAGCGCCTGCGCCGGCTGCGGCGACACCAGCCGCCCCCGCCCCGGCTCCGGCTCCGGCCCTTGCCCCGGTGCCAGCTCCGGTGACGCCGGCCACAGCCCCGGCAACCGCACCCACGGTGGCCACAGCGCCCGTCGCAGCGCCCGCGCCGACCCCCGCGCCAGTGGCCTCGTCGCCTGCAGCGCGCCCGGCAGCGCCAGCCGAGGAACCGGGTTTCCTGGCCAGCCTGATGGACAACCCGTTCGCCTTGCCCGGTGCCGTGGGTCTGGTGGCGCTGCTGGTGGGCCTGGGCTTGTACCGCGCGCGCAGCGGCAGGAAGAAGAGTGGCGGCGAGACTTCGTTCCTCGAAAGTCGACTGCAGCCCGATTCCTTCTTCGGCGCCAGTGGCGGGCAGCGCATCGACACGCGTGAGGCGGCCGGGTCGAGCTCATCATCGTCGTCGATGAGCTATTCGCTCAGCCAGCTCGACGCCATCGGTGACGTCGATCCGGTGGCCGAGGCCGATGTCTACCTGGCCTATGGCCGCGACCTGCAGGCCGAGGAGATCCTTAAAGAGGCGATGCGCGCCAACCCGCAGCGCATGGCGATCCGCACCAAGCTGCTCGAGGTCTATGCCAAGCGGCGCGACATCAAGGGCTTCGAGCTGCTGGCCGCGCAGGTGCATTCGCTGACCCAGGGTGAGGGCGAAGACTGGGCTGCCATTCAGGAGATGGGTCAGCAGATCGATCCCGACAACCTCATGTACCAGCCGGGCGGCCAGCCCGAGCCCGTGCAAGGTGCCGGTGGCCAGTCGGTGATCGAGCCGCTGGGCGCATCGACGATGCCGCATACGGCCAAGCCGGCGCCGCCGGTGTTCGTGCCCGACCCGGGTCTCGATTCGGCGCCTGGCGACCTCGACCTCGACCTCGATCTGGGGCACGAGGCGCCGCTGTCGCCGGTTGAAGTGACGCGGCCGCTCCAGACCAGCGCCGACATCGCGCTCGACCACTCGCTCGATTTCGACCCGCAGCGGCTCGACGAGGCTTCGACGCAGCCTGCGGCGATGTTGGCCACGCCGCCGGCGACCGATCATGGCGGCATCGATTTCGACCTCGACAGCCTGGCGCTCGACGAGCCCGCGCCAAAGACCATGCCGCTGCCCCGGGCCGACTTCGGCGACAAGGCACTCGACTTTGCGGACTTCGGCATTTCCACGCAGGAGATCAAGACGGTGTCGATGGGCAAGTCAGCGCCGGCCACCGAGGTGCCGCCGATCGACGAGGACGGTGACCCGCTGGCGCGCAAGCTCGAACTTGCCGAAGAGTTTCGCCAGATCGGCGACGTCGAAGGGGCGCGCGACCTGCTCGAGGAAGTGATCGCCAAGGCTGACGGGGTGCTCAAGTCCAAGGCCCAGGTGATGCTGGACGGTCTTGCCTGATGCGGCAGGCCTTGCGCAGCCGGCGCGCCTTGCCCTCGGCCTGAGCTACCGCGGCGCGGCCTATCAGGGCTGGCAGTCGCAGCCCAGCAGGCAGACCGTGCAGGACCGCCTGGAGGCGGCGCTGAGCAGCTTTGCGGCACAGCCGGTGAAGACGGTCTGTGCCGGCCGCACCGATGCGGGCGTGCACGGGGTCAACCAGGTGGTGCACATCGATCCGCCGGTCCATCGCGAGCCCTACGGCTGGATGCGCGGCTGCAACCGCTACCTGCCGCACGACATCGCGGTGCAATGGTGCCGGCCGGTCACGCCCGATTTCCATGCACGCTACAGCGCGCGCGGGCGGCGCTACCGCTTCGTCGTGCTCGAGTCCCCGGTGCGCCCGGCGCTGGAGCAGGGCCTGTGCGGCTGGGTGTTCCGGCCCCTGGATGCGCAAGCCATGCAGGCGGCGGCCATGCAATTGATTGGCGAGCACGACTTCAGTGCCTTTCGCGCGGCCGACTGCCAGGCCGCCACGCCCGTGAAGACGCTGCGCAGCATCGGCATCGAGCGCCGGGGTGCCTACTGGCGTTTCGATTTCGACGGCAGTGCCTTCCTGCACCACATGGTGCGCAACATCCTGGGCTGCCTGGTGGCCGTGGGCAGCGGCCGTCAGCCGCCAGCATGGCTGGGCGAGGTGCTGGCGGCGCGCAACCGGGACCTGGCTGCCCCCACCTTTCCGCCCGATGGCCTGTATTTTCTTGGCCCGTACTACGATGCCCGGCATGCCATTCCCGATCGAACCCCGGCCAGCGACTGGATCGCCTGAATGAGCAGGACGCGGATCAAGATTTGCGGCCTGACGCGCGAGCAGGATGTCGACGACGCCATCGACGCCGGTGCCGACGCGCTGGGCTTCGTGCTCTACGCCAAGAGCCCGCGGCATGTGGTGCTCGAGCGTGCCGTCGAGCTGACGGCGCGGCTGCCGCCCTTCATCACGCCGGTGCTGCTGTTCGTCAACGCCTCGCCCAGCGAGGTGCAGCGGGCGGCCGAACGCGTTCCGCAAGCTTTGCTGCAGTTTCACGGCGACGAGACTCCCGACCAGTGTGCGGCCGCCGGTCACCCCTGGATGCGCGCGGCGCGCATGGCGACGGGCTTCGATTTGTTAGACTTCGCCGCACGTTTCCAGGGCGCGCAGGCCCTGCTGCTCGACGCCCATGTCGACGGCTACGGGGGCGGTGGAAAGGCATTCGATTGGTCTCTGATTCCTCACGGCGTGGGCTCTCCGCTCGTTTTGTCTGGTGGGTTGAATCCGGCAAACGTGATCGATGGAGTGACGAACGTCCGGCCCTGGGCCGTTGACGTGAGTTCCGGCGTCGAGTTGGCCAAGGGCGTCAAGAACGCCGCGCTGATGCGACGCTTCTGCAAGGCCGTCCGCGAAGCAGACGTCCAGCTGTCGAACCTCTAGGTGCCCCGGGCTGCAGCCGGTTCGGGCGCCGAACCGAAAGCCCGATCATGTTGAACTACCAGCAACCCGATGCCCGCGGGCATTTCGGGCCTGTCAATGGCACCAGCTATGGTGGCACTTTCGTCGCCGAAACGCTGATCCACGCTTTGCACGAACTGGAAGCCGCGTACGAGCAGTACCGGAACGACCCAGAATTCGTGGCCGAATTCCGCCGCGAGCTGAAGCATTTCGTCGGCCGCCCGAGCCCGATCTACCACGCAGCCCGCCTGAGTCGAGAGATCGGCGGCGCACAGATTTTTCTCAAGCGCGAGGACCTCAACCACACCGGTGCACACAAGATCAACAACACCATCGGCCAGGCGCTGCTGGCCAGGCGCATGGGCAAGCCTCGTGTGATCGCCGAAACGGGGGCCGGCCAGCACGGTGTGGCCACCGCCACCATCTGCGCACGCTACGGCATGGAGTGCGTGGTCTACATGGGCAGCGAGGACATGAAGCGGCAAAGCCCCAACGTTTACCGCATGCACTTGCTGGGGGCCCGTGTGGTGCCGGTGGAAAGTGGCAGCAAGACGCTGAAGGACGCGCTCAACGAGGCGCTGCGCGACTGGGTCACGCATGTCGAGGACACGTTCTACATCATCGGCACCGTGGCCGGCCCGCACCCTTACCCGATGATGGTGCGCGACTTCCAGCGCGTGATCGGCGATGAGTGCCTGCTGCAGATGCCCGAGATGACGGGCCGCCAGCCCGATGCGGTGATCGCCTGCGTGGGCGGCGGCAGCAATGCGATGGGCATCTTCTACCCGTACATCCCGCATGAAAGCACGCGGCTGATCGGTGTCGAGGCCGCAGGGCAGGGCCTGCATACGGGCAAGCACGCGGCGTCGATCTCGGCCGGCTCGCCCGGCGTCTTGCATGGCAACCGCACCTACTTGCTGCAGGACGACAACGGCCAGATCATCGAGACCCATTCGGTGTCGGCCGGGCTCGATTACCCCGGTGTCGGCCCGGAGCATGCCTATCTGCACGACATCGGCCGCGCCGAGTACGTGGCCATCACCGACGACGAGGCGCTGTCGGCCTTTCATCGTCTGTGCCGCACCGAGGGCATCATCCCGGCGCTGGAGTCCAGCCATGCGGTGGCCTACGCGATGAAGCTGGCGGCGACCATGAAGCCCGACCAGCAGTTGCTCGTCAACCTTTCGGGCCGCGGCGACAAGGACATCGGTACGGTGGCTGACCTGTCGGGTGCCGAGTTCTTCTGTCGGCCCTCGTGCCGTGCGCAGAGTGACTCTGCGATGGCGACCGCGGGCACTGCGCAGACCGTGCAGGTGACCCGGTGAGCCGCATCCAGGCCACACTGCAGGCCCTGCAGTCGGCGCGCCGCAAGGCCCTGATCCCGTACATCACCACCGGTGACCCTTTTGCAGACGGCACGCCAGAGGTGATGCACGCGCTGGTGGCCGGCGGCGCCGACATCCTCGAGCTGGGCGTGCCGTTTTCCGACCCCATGGCAGATGGCCCGGTGATCCAGCAGGCCAGTGAGCGCGCCCTGTCGCGTGGCATCGGCTCGAAACAGGTGCTGCAGGCGGTGCGTGAGTTCCGCCAGCGCGATACGCGAACGCCTGTGGTGCTGATGGGCTACGCCAACCCGATCGAGCGCTACGACGGGCTGCACGGCAGTGGCGCCTTCATCGCTGCGGCCAGCGAGGCTGGCGTCGACGGCCTGCTGGTCGTCGACTACCCACCCGAGGAGTGTGAGCTCTTCGCGCAGCGGCTGCAGGCCGCGGACATGGATGCCATCTTTCTGCTGGCGCCGACCAGCACTGAGCAGCGCATGCGTGAAGTCGGGCGCATCGCCAGCGGCTACGTGTACTATGTCTCGCTCAAGGGCGTGACCGGTGCCGGCCACCTCGACACCGACGCGGTGGCACAGATGCTGCCGCGCATCCGGGCCCATGTGAAGGTGCCGGTGGGTGTGGGTTTCGGCATCCGCGATGCGGCCACGGCGCAGGCCGTGGCGCGCGTGGCCGATGCGGTGGTGATCGGTTCACGCCTGGTGCAGATTCTGCAAGCCCAGCCGCGCGACCAGCTGGCCGCGGCGGCGACCGGCTTCATGGCCGAGATCCGCAAGGCTCTGGACGACGTGGCAAAGGAGTAGATCCGATGAGTTGGCTCGAAAAACTGCTGCCGCCCAAGATCCAGCCCACCGACCCCACCGAGCGCCGCACGGTGCCCGAAGGGCTGTGGATCAAGTGTCCGTCGTGCGAAACCGTGCTCTACAAGACCGACCTTGAGCAGAACCTCAACGTCTGCCCGAAATGTGATCACCACCACCGCATCGGCGCCCGGGCGCGGCTTGACGCTTTTCTCGATCCCGAGGGCCGTTACGAGATCGGGCAAGAGGTGCTGCCCACCGACCCGCTGAAGTTCCGCGACAGCAAGAAGTACCCCGAACGCCTGAAGGCAGCACTTGAGACCACCGGTGAGACCGACGCCTTGATCGTGATGGGCGGCGCCGTGATGAGCGTTCCCGTGGTCGCGGCCTGCTTCGAGTTCGACTTCATGGGCGGCTCGATGGGCTCGGTGGTCGGTGAACGCTTTGCCCGCGGCGTGCTCAACGCCATCGAGCAGAAGGTGCCTTTCGTCAGTTTTGCAGCCACCGGTGGTGCGCGCATGCAGGAAGGGCTGCTCAGCCTGCTGCAGATGGCCAAGACCAATGCCGCATTGACGCGCCTGGCCAAGGCCCGGCTGCCCTACGTCAGCGTATTGACCGACCCGACCATGGGTGGCGTGTCGGCAAGCTTCGCCTTCGTCGGCGACCTGGTGCTGGCCGAACCGCGGGCGCTGGTGGGTTTTGCCGGCCCACGGGTGATCGAGAACACGGTGCGCGAAAAGTTGCCTGAAGGCTTCCAGCGTTCCGAGTTCCTGATCACCAAGGGCGCGCTGGACATGATCTGCGATCGCCGCCAGCTTCGTTCCACCATTGCACGGGCGCTGGCCATGCTGCAACGACAAAGCGCGGACGCCGTGGCCTGAGTGGCGGCCCGCTTGTGAACGAACCGGGCCAGTCGGGCCCGGTTTTCAATTTTCAGCCCTGCATGAGCTTACCGACCACCCTTGCCGACTGGCTGACGTACTGCGAGCAGCAGCACACCAAGACCAAGGACCGCCCCCTGGACGACCTGCGCGCCTTGCGCGACCGGCTGGCCTTGACGTTCGATGTGCCCGTCATCGTTGTCGCCGGCACCAACGGCAAGGGCTCGACCTGCGCCATGCTCGACGCCATTGCGCACCAGGCGGGTTATCGGGTTGGCCTGTATTCGAAGCCGCATCTGGTGCACTTCGAGGAACGCTGCCGCATCAACGGCCACACCATCGACGCTGAGGCGCTGCTGCCGCACTTCGAGGCCGTGGAAGCCGCGCGCCAGGGTCTGCCACTGACCTGGTTCGAATTCACCACCTTCGTGATCCTGCGTGCACTGTCGCGCGCCGAACTCGACCTGGTGGTGCTCGAGGTTGGCCTTGGCGGCCGCCTGGACGCGGTCAACGTCATCGACGCCGACTGCGTGATCCTGACCAGCATCGACCTCGATCACATGGAAACGCTGGGCCCTGATCGCGAAAGCATCGGCCTTGAAAAGGCCCACGTGATGCGCCCCGGCCGGCCGGCGATCGTCAGCGACCCGATGCCGCCACACAGTGTGCTGGCCCATGGCGAGCGCATCGGCGCCGACCTCTGGCTGGTGGGCCGCGATTTCAACCATTCCGGAGACCGCCAGCAATGGAACTGGGCCGGTCGTGGCCGACGGTTTTCCGGGTTGGCCTATCCCGCGTTGCGCGGCGCCAACCAGCTGATCAATGCGGCCGGCGTGCTGGCAGCCTTTGAGTCCCTGCGCGACCGCCTGCCCATCACCGCGCAGGCTGTCAGGGTCGGCCTGGCCACTGTCGAGCTTCCCGGGCGGTTCCAGATCGTGCCCGGGCAGCCGACGCTGGTGCTCGATGTCGCGCACAACCAGCAGTCGGTGGCGGTGCTGGCACGCAACCTCGATGCCATGGGCTTTTATCCGCGCACGCATGCGATTTTCGGCGCCATGCGCGACAAGGCGCTGCATCCGCTGCTGGCACAGATCCGGCATCTGATCGACGACTGGTACCTGTGCAGCCTGCCGTCGGCGCGTGCGGCGCCGACGGCCGAGTTGGCCGCACTGCTGGGGGATGCCCGACTCAGCCATCATGCCGATCCTGCCGCTGCCTTGCGCGCCGCGGCTGCGGCGGCCGAACCCACCGATAGAATCGTGGTCTTCGGGTCGTTTCTCACCGTCGGAGGTGTACTCAAGGGCGGCCTGCCGAGACTGTCGGCGCCGCACCTGGGCTGACCTCCTGCCATGGCCCTGCCTTCATTCTTCAAGCGCAAAGACCCCAAGCCCGCCCGGTCGAAGGTGGCCGATGCGCTGGCCGATGACGCCGGCCCCGTACAGCAGGCGCGTGCGCGAGCGCGGCGACGCCTGATCGGCGCCGTGGTGCTGCTGGCTCTGGGCGTGATCGGGTTCCCGATGCTGTTCGAGACGCAGCCACGGCCGCTGCCGCAGGACATCCCGATCGAGTTGCCGCGCCGCGAAGCCTCGGCCGCGCGACCGACCGCCGAGCCACGAAGCCTGCCGGCGCAGACCGGCCAGTCGCCGCCCAATGCCTCTGCGGCCCCGGCCATCCCTGCGCCTGCAGGGGTCGCGACAGTGACCGAAACCCCTGCAAATGCTGTCGAAACGGCGCAGGTGCCGGCTGTCGACCGCGGCCCGGTCGTGTCAGCCGAGCCCAAGCCTGCGCCGTCGAAAGCCGCTGCTGGGCCATCAAGGTCCGAGGTCGACAAACCCGGGATACCCAAAGCCGCTGATGCTGCACGGCCCGATGACGCACGCAAGGCCGAGGCCGAACGCGCGCGCTCGCTGCTCGAGGGGCGTGGCGACGGCAAGGCCGGGCCGGCAGCCGCGGCAGCCGACGGCAAGGCGGCACGCTACGTGGTCCAGGTGGGCGCATTCACCGATCCCGGCGCCTTGCGCGACCTGCGTGCCAAGGTCGAAAAGCTGGGCCTGAAGACCTACACGCAGTCGATCGACACCGAGGCGGGCAAGCGAACGCGCGTGCGCGTGGGCCCCTTCGCGTCTCGCCACGAAGCCGAGGCGGCAGGCGCCCGACTGAAGGATGCGGGCCTGCCCGGCAACGTGCTGACGCTGTGATGCCCGACCTGCACTGGATCGACTGGACACTGCTGGCGGTGTTGCTGCTGTCCATCGTCGTCGGTCTGGTGCGGGGTTTCCTGTTCGAGCTGATGTCGCTGGCGGGCTGGCTGGTGGCCTGGTTCGGCGCCCAGTTCCTGGCCCATGAGGTCTCGCCCCATCTGCCCGTCGGCACGCCGGGGTCGGCGACCAACATGGCCGCGGCCTACGTGCTGTGCTTCTTCACGATCCTGATCGTGTGGACGCTGCTGGCCAAGTTGGTGCGCCTGCTGCTGCACGCCACGCCGCTGAGCCTGCCCGACCGGCTGCTCGGCGCCGGCTTCGGGATGCTGCGTGGCGGCGTGCTGTTGCTGGCCATAGCCACCGCGGTGACACTGACACCGGCCGCACAGTCAGCGCCCTGGAAGCGCTCGGAAGGTGCGCGCTGGCTGGAAATGGCGATGCTGGGACTCAAGCCGCTGCTGCCGGGTGAGATCGCCCGCTACCTACCCCTCTGAGGTCATCCACCATGTGCGGCATCGTCGGCGTCATTTCCAAGGCCCCCGTCAACCAGCTGATCTACGACGCGCTGCTGCTGCTGCAGCACCGCGGGCAGGACGCGGCAGGCATCGTGACGATGCAAGGCACACGCTGCCACATGCACAAGGCGCGCGGCATGGTGCGCGACGTCTTTCGCACCCGCAACATGCGCGCATTGCCCGGTCTGGTGGGCCTGGGCCAGGTGCGCTACCCCACGGCCGGCAATGCCTACAGCGAAGAAGAAGCGCAGCCGTTCTACGTCAATGCACCGTTCGGCATCGTGCTGGTGCACAACGGCAACCTGACCAACGCAGCGGCGCTGAAGCAGGAGCTGTTTGCCGTCGACCGCCGCCACATCAACACCGACAGCGATACCGAAGTGCTGATCAACGTGCTGGCGCACGAACTGGAACAGGCCGCGCGCGACCTGCCACTGACACCCGACGAGATCTTCAAGGCTGTGGCCGCGGTGCACCAGCGTATCAAGGGCTCGTACGCCGTGATCGCGCTCATCGCGGGTTACGGCCTGCTGGCGTTTCGCGACCCCTTTGGCATTCGCCCGCTGTGCCTGGGCGAAGGTGAAGGCGCGATGGGCCGCGAGGTGATGCTGGCCAGCGAGACGGTGGCCATCGAAGGCACGGGCCACAAGGCCATGCGCGACGTGGCACCGGGCGAAGCCATCTTCGTCGACCTGCAGGGCCGCGTGCACGCCCGGCAATGTGCCGATCATCCGCAGCGCCACCCCTGCATGTTCGAGTACGTCTACCTGGCGCGACCCGATTCGGTGATCGACGGCATCTCGGTCTACCAGGCGCGGCTGAACCTGGGCGAGACGCTGGCACAGCGTGTCATCAATACCCTGGCGCCGAACGAGATCGACGTCGTCATCCCCATTCCCGAAAGCAGCCGCCCCAGTGCCATGCAACTGGCGCACAAGATCGGACGGCCCTACCGCGAGGGCTTCGTCAAGAACCGCTACGTGGGCCGTACCTTCATCATGCCCGGCCAGGCCGTGCGCAAGAAGAGCGTGCGCCAGAAGCTCAATGCGATCGGCGTCGAGTTTCGCGGCCGCAACGTGCTGCTTGTGGACGACAGCATCGTGCGTGGCACCACCAGCAAGGAGATCGTGCAGATGGCGCGCGAAGCCGGTGCGCGCAAGGTCTACATGGCCAGCGCTGCACCGCCGGTGCGCTTCCCCAACGTCTACGGCATCGACATGCCCACGCGCGCCGAGCTGGTGGCGCATGGCCGCAGCGTCGAACAGATTCGCGACTTCATCGGTGCCGATGCGCTGATCTACCAGGACGTCGATGCCATGAAGCGCGTGGTCAGGGCGCTCAACCCGGGACTCGACGGCTTCGAGGCCAGTTGCTTCGACGGCGAGTACATCACCGGCGACATCAGCAGCGCCGATTTCGAAATGCTGGAAGCCCAGCGCCGCCAGCAGCCCGACGACGAAGACGAGATGCAGGGCTCGCGGCTGGCGCTGCAGGACGCACAGGACCGAGCATGAGCATCCCCCGACCGAACCTGCCCGCCGACGCGCGGCTCGAAACTCTGGCCGTGCGTGACGGCCTGCCGGCGTCTCGCTGGGGCGAGAACTCCGAGGCGCTGTACCTCACCAGCTGCTTCGTGCATCCCGATGCGGCCACCGCCGCGGCGCGCTTTGCCAACGAGGAGGACGCCTACATCTACAGCCGCTTCTCCAACCCCAACGTCACCATCATGGAGCGTCGCCTGGCGGCATTGGAAGGCACCAGCGGCTGCATCGGCACCAGCAGCGGCATGTCGGCCATCCTGCTGCTGGTCATGGGCCTGCTGAAAAGCGGTGACCATGTGGTGTGTTCGCAGAGCGTGTTCGGCAGCACGATCAAGCTGCTGCACGGTGACATGGGCAAGTTCGGTGTCGAAAGCAGCTTCGTCAGCCAGACCGACGTCGCGCAATGGCGTTCGGCGATCCGGCCGAACACGAAACTGCTGTTTGTCGAGACACCGACCAATCCGTTGACCGAGGTCTGCGACATCCAGGCTCTGGCCGACATCGCGCATGACGCCGGTGCGCTGCTGGTGGTGGACAACTGCATGTGTTCACCGGCGCTGCAGCAGCCGGTGAAGTTTGGCGCCGACATCGTGATCCATTCGGGCACCAAGTTTCTCGATGGTCAGGGTCGCGTGGTGGCCGGTGCGATCTGTGCGTCCGAGGACCTGGTGGAACAGAAGTTCGTGCCGCTGATGCGCAGCTGCGGCATGAGCCTGTCGCCCTTCAACGCCTGGGTGGTGGCCAAGGGCCTGGAAACCCTGTCGGTGCGCGTGAAGGCGCAGAGCGAGGCGGCGCTGCAACTGGCGCGCTGGCTCGAAGCCCACCCCGCCGTCGACCGCGTCTATCACCCGGGGCTGGCGTCGCATCCGCAGCACGCGCTGGCAATGAAGCAGCAGTCGGGCATCGGCGGCGCGGTGCTGGCCTTCAATGTGCGCGGCGCGCGAGAGCAGGCCTTTTCGGTCATCGACGCCACGCGCGTGTGCAGCATCGCCGCCAACTTCGGCGACGTGCGCAGCATCATCACGCATCCGGCCAGCACCTCGCACGGCCGGCTGAGCGAGGCGCAACGTCAGGCGGCCGGCATCGTGCAGGGCATGATCCGGCTCGGTGTGGGGTTGGAGAACCTGGACGATCTGAAGACCGACCTGGCCCGCGGCCTGGATGCGCTGGTCTGACATGACGACCGTCCGCACCCGCATTGCGCCGTCGCCCACCGGTTTTCTGCACCTGGGCACGGCGCGCACGGCGCTGTATTCCTGGGCCTACGCGCGTCACCATGGTGGCCAGTTCGTGCTGCGCATCGAGGACACCGATGTCGCGCGGTCGACGCAGGATTCGGTGCAGCAGATCCTGCACTCGATGCACTGGCTGGGTCTGGATTACGACGAAGGCCCGATCCACCAGATGGATCGGCTGGCGCGTTACCACGACGTGGCCGAGCAGATGATCGCTGCCGGTACCGCCTACCGTTGTTATGCGACGCCGGCTGAACTTGATGCGATGCGTGAGGCGCAGCGAGCCCGCGGCGAGAAGACCCGATACGACGGCCGCTGGCGCCCGGCCCCGGGCAAGACCTTGCCGCCGGTGCCGGCGGGCGTGAATCCGGTACTGCGTTTTGCCAATCCGGCGCAGGGCGTGGTCAGCTGGGACGACCTGGTCAAGGGGCTGATCAGCATCAGCAACGAAGAGATCGACGACCTGATCATCCTTCGGCCCGCTGCCGAAGGCGAACCCGCGCAGACGTTGGGTGTGCCGACCTACAACTTCGCAGTCGTGGTCGATGATTGGGACATGCGCATCACGCATGTCTTTCGCGGCGACGAACACATCAACAACACGCCCTGGCAGATCAACATCTTTCGCGCGCTGGGAGCGACGCTGCCGCGTTTCGGCCACTGCCCGATCATCCTCGGCGATGACGGCCAGAAGCTGTCCAAGCGGCGCGGTGCGGTCAGCGTCACCGCCTACGAAGACGCTGGCTACCTGCCCGAGGCCATGCTGAACTACCTGGCCCGGCTGGGCTGGAGCCACGGCGACGATGAACTGTTCAGCCGCGAGCAGATGCTGCAATGGTTCGACGGCACGCACATGGCCCGCAGCCCGGCGCAATGGGATCCGGCCAAGCTGGCCTGGGTCAACGCGCACTACATGAAGAGCGCCGACGACGGCCGCCTGGCGGGCCTGGTTGCGGCGCAGCTGCAGCGGCGTGGATTGAGCGCGCCGGCGGCCGAACAACTGCTGCCGGCCTGCGCGCTGTACAAGGACCGCTGTGCCACGGTGGTCGAACTCGCCGACTGGATCGAGATGATGATCATCGACATCAAGCCGCGCGGCGAAGACCTGGCGGCACATGTGCCCGACGGGCTGCGTCCCGCCTTGCAGGATCTGCGCGAACGCTTCAGCGGCATCGCCTGGGACAAGGCCTCGATCGCGCAAGCCATGAAGGACGTGCTGGCCCTGCACAAGCTGAAAATGCCGCAGCTGGCACCGGCCTTGCGCGTGCTGGTTTGCGGGCGCACCCAGACGCCCTCGATCGACGCGGTGCTGGCCTTGTTCGCCCGTGAGACCGTGCTCGCCAGGTTGCGTGGTGTTTGAAATGCAAGCTATACTCCTGGACTCGCTTGAACAGGGCTGGAGCCACGTCGGAAGACATGGTTCATGGTGGAAATACCGGGGGGTATAGCTCAGCTGGGAGAGCGCTTGCATGGCATGCAAGAGGTCAGCGGTTCGATCCCGCTTACCTCCACCAAAGTCCACGGCAAGCTCTGATCAGGCAAGTGACGTTTCAAGTGACGTCTCAAGTGAAGTTTCAGATGATTTTGCAAGTGCGCGGTTCATGACCCCTTCGTCTAGAGGCCTAGGACACGACCCTTTCACGGTTGTAACAGGGGTTCGAATCCCCTAGGGGTCGCCAATCCGGCATTGCCGGTCTGGCGCAGCGCAAGACAAGTGCGGTGGCACTTGCGGCTTCGGCCGGAATACTGCCAACCACATGGAGTGGTAGTTCAGTTGGTTAGAATACCGGCCTGTCACGCCGGGGGTCGCGGGTTCGAGTCCCGTCCACTCCGCCAATAAAATCAACGGGTTAGCAACGAAAGTTGCTAACCCGTTTTGTCTTGTGACGGCCTGAGGGGTAAACCAAGGGGTAAACCGTGCAGCGGCTGCATACGGTCCGCGACGGACTGCAGCGGACAGTGCGAGCGGTATTGGCGTTCGACGTGGAATGAACATGACGGGTGGGCGCGGAGTGCCTGCGAAGTGGCTTGGAACTACTCCGCACCCGCCAGCACTTGCCCGGTGGCCGTCGTAGTGCGAGCGCCGCGCGACCGACCTTTCCGGGCGACCTGTTTCGAGGTCGCAGCGGCGGACAGAATCGTCGCGAGGTGTTGCCCAAGGCGGTTCCACGCGGCACGCTTTTCGTTGGCGTAGTCGTGGTGCAGATAGTGGCGCCGCACCTTCGGGCCCGGCAGCTTATGGTTCTGGCACCGATCGATGACATCCAGCGGGACACCCATTGCCTGCATCAGCGTGCCGCCCGTGCGGCGAAGATCGTGGAGCGTCCAGACACCGCGCTCACCGTTGGCCAGCACAAGCGAGTCGTCATGCTTGCGGTGGTCGAGCGATCCCTCCCGACTCATGAAGCGCACTTGCCGGTCGCCGACTTGCTTGCTGGCGCTCTTCTCGTGCACGTGCCGGTCCGGCGGCTGGGCGCCCTCTCGCACCCGGCCGCTCGGCCGAGCGGGAAAGCACCACGGCGTGTGCCCGGTCAACAGGTGAAGTTCCTCGAACTGGCGCAGCGCAAAAGGCGAGAGAAACACGAGCATCGGCACCTTCGTCTTCGTGTTCGCTGCCGGCAAGAACCACTCGGCCTTCTGGAGGTCGACATCCTTCCACTCGGCCTTCATCGTTTCGCCGGCTCGACACAGGGTCGCGAGCATGATCCAGATGGCCAGTTCGTTCTCGCGCTTCATCGGACGGACACCCCCATACCGATGACCGGCGGGAAGCGATTCGTAGGTGCTTCGCAGCCGGACCTGGATCTCGTGGAGTTCGCGGATCTCGGCGTCTGACAGCACACGGTCGCGGATCCCATCTTCATAGTCGTCATTGACGACCTGTCGTGCCTCGACAAGTTCGGCAGGGCTACCGTCGGCGACGAGTGTTCGCCAAGGCTTGCGCGACAGCGACCAGCGATACAGCTGGCGAAGTTCGCTGAGCATGCGCTGCGCGGTGCGCCCTGCGCCGCGATCACGGCCGACGCGTCGCAACGCGGCGCGAAGGTCCGAGTCGTCAACCAGGCGCACCGGCTTGTCGCCGATCGCAGGGAGAACGTCTCTCTCGAAGGCGCGCCGAAGCTCGGCGTTGCCATCCTCACGAGACACGCCATCTGCCAACCAGGCCTCGAACATCTCGCGGAACGTGAGGTCTTCCGCTTCGTGTCGACGGGCATCGGCAAGTCTGGCCTCCACCTCCAACCGCGAATCGATGCGTTGCACCTTCTTGTGGTCGTTCGGATTGACGCCTTGCTTCAAGAGCTGGCGAGCTTGATCACGCTGCGCCCGGACGTCGGCCATCGACGCCGAAGGCCACGTGCCGCACTGATGCCAGGTGACCTTGCCTTCCCACTTGAAGGCACTCTTGAAGCGGACCGAGATCGTGCCGCCCGAAGACACGCGGACCTCGCCCGTCAGTCCATCGCCGTCGGCGACGGTGTCACCCAGCCAAGACTCAGGGATGGACTTGAGTTCTGCGACGGTCCATCGGGTTCCCTTTCCGCTCTTTGGGTATCGTGTCATCTCAAGCTACCGTCGCGATCTGAAGTTGGGGGTCCACGGGAGGCGCACGACCGAGGCCGACGCCACCCCGCATCGAGAACTGCTGGCAGGTTACGGGAGGCGACGACGTCAGCTGGATGTGTCGCGTCTCGCGGCCAGTTCCTGGATCCAGCGCGTGATCTCGACATCGATCCAGGCACTTGCCGCGCCGACCTTGACGGGCCTCGGAAACTTGCCGGCCTTGATCAGTTCGTAGACCGCGGTGCGGCCCATGCTGACACGTTCCTGCACCGCCGGGAACCGGATCAGCTTTGCCTCGCCAAGTGCGTTGACTGTATGAACAACAACATCGTTCGTGGAGTCGCCACGCGCGGTGTTGCCGGTTCCGGCTCGGCCCGCTTGCCGCACGGACAGGCGGCGAGTTCCCCGGTCGGGTGTAGACGCCTCCATCGGCTGGGAGGACAACAGCTGGTCCATGGCAAACCTCCATAGAGTGTGGTGCCGACGCGCGGGGGCCGCTGTCCGCGTCAATGAGTGCGGAAGAGCAATGGCGGCAAATGAGCACGTGAGCATGGAAACAGGTATGAGCGGCGACACGGCCGAGCCGACCGCAGCCGGTAGCTGTGCGCGTCGGGAGGCGGACCAGCAGTGCGCTGTTGCCGGATTCGTGGTCCTGGAGCCATGGGCTGAGACACCCTGGCGGGCCGTTCGAGCCTGCTCCATCGAGAGGCAAGCTACTGTTTCGTTTCACGATCACCAGGGCTGCACCTTGGCAGCGCCCACGTTCATGTTCATCGGCAACTGCCGTCCTCAATGTCGCGCAGCGAAGGTGTCGTGAGCGTCATCGGCGGCACCGACGGGTCAGGACTTCGCGCGAAGGCGTCGAGCCTGCAGCTCTCGCGAAGCGATCAGGAGCATGTAGGCATAGACCGACAGCGTCGGTTCGATCGGAGGGAGGGTCACGACCTCGAACGGCTGCTCTGGCCCGGGAAGGGTAGCGGCGACAGCACCGGCCTGCTTCAGAACTGAACCGTCGATGGCAGGCGTGTTGCGACGGTCAAGCGCATTAAACCGGCACCATCGGCAAGCGTCAATCAAGGCAGATCATCAGACTTGGATCGACCAAATGATCCTGCGACACCAACGATGCCTGTGCAGTCCCCAGCGGCGTCAACCACCTGGTGCCCACGAAGAAAATCGGCCCCACCGCAGATGCGATGGGGCCTGAGTTGCAGCTTCAGGCTGCCAATGATTCTTCGGATGCTTCCAGGCCTTGGGTGCCGGCCTCGTCCTTGTCGAGGTCCAGTTCGGCAGCCAGTGCGCGCTGCCTGCCCAGCAGGTCGGTCAGCCGTTCCTCATGCTCGAACGGCTTGCCCAGTTCCTCGCGCAGTTCGTCCAGCCGGCGACGTGTCGACGCGAGCTTGCGCTCGGTCTCCACCCGCCGGTCCGGCATGGCCAGGATCGTGTCGCGCAGCGCCTGGTACAGCGCCGGCCCCGTCTGGCAGGACCGGCAGTCGTGGACGGCTTCGCCCTTCAGGTACAGGTGCACATCGTCAAACTCACGGCCGATGAAGACCCAGAGCGCGAAGCTGCCGACCTCGCCCAGTATTTCCTCGGTCGACCGGGCCGACACGCTCGCGCGCGCCATCCTGATCACCGCCCGCAGGGCATCGCCCAGGTTTTCCGGACCCCGGTGCGTTCGACCGTGGACCGTAGCCACCAGGTCGCCTGCGTTGAGCAGGCGGGCAGCCGTGTCGGCGTCACTCGTCAGCGCCCTGAGCAGCTTCGCGCTGCTTTCGATGCGCATCGGCAGGTGCGCCACTTCCGACTCGTTGGCATAGCGCTGGTTGCGCCACACCATGAACAGCGACGAGTAGCGCGCGATGTCGGCATCCACGCCGGCCTTCTCGATCACCTTCGGATTGCCTGAGGCAAGCGCCTTGACCTCCGCATAGCTCAGCGTCGCGAGTTCCACGTCCTCGATGGAACGCAGGCCCTTGTCGCCGCTCATCACCTGCGCGATGAACTTCGCCTTGGTCAGCACCGTCTGC